>VAOZ01035093.1_pt1 | contig 10812 bp, 6 predicted proteins | sample 3394041 | NCBI WGS metagenome assembly VAOZ01 (sample SAMN08290431, study PRJNA428436) | hydrothermal vent metagenome | isolation source: Deep-sea hydrothermal vent chimney | place: Indian Ocean: Southwest Indian Ridge
AAAATACAACTGGATAAAAAATGTAACGAAAGAAGATGAAAAAGCTGTCGGGGAAAATTCAAAAGTATTTAGCGGGCTTTTTCTCCCGGCTTTAAAGAAGGGTAATCGTTTGACCAAAGCCATGAAAGCCGCATTCAAAGGAGGCGCTGATGGAATTGCATTCTTCAATTTGAACGCGTTAGACAAACATCTCCTTCAACAGATTATCGAATTTCAGCATCAGAAAAATAAAAAGTAATCACCCTTTCCTTACATTATTATCTCATAAACAAATAATCGGAAAAATCCTGACAACCCGATAATTGAATATACAATCAACCGGGGGAAGTGAAAAAACTTTTGATGTAAAGCATTAATGGTTTTTACCAGAATAAAGCCAGCAACACGCGTTAAAAAATTTATATCCGGTTTTATATCCGTTGCCGGCAAATGGAGATCTCAAAGCTGCGAGTGTACCGTGAGATTATTCGGCTTTATAAAAATTATTCAGGTTAGTTATCGATAAATTTCTTTGAAATTTTCGTTGCCAGTGTGGTTTTGAGGCGGCTTGCGAATTCAAAGTTTGTATAAACAAAGTAAACTTTTTAAAAAAAATTAAAAAAGTTCTTGACTTTTGTATTAAAATTTATATCTTTGTACTCTTAAAAGAAGAAAATATGCCTTTATTTCAATCGGACGGTTTCCTTGATAAGCTCACCAAGGTAGAAATAAAAAAACATTTTCAGAAGAAGAAAATTGTCAGGGCTTTGTATTTAAATGATTCGTTGGGCTTGTCTGACCTTATGAAGCGGCTTAAGCTAAGTGCTCCAACAGTACAGAACTTACTCGATGAGTTGATTGTAGAAGACATTGTACATCAAACGGGAACCGGTTCTTCAAAGGGAGGGCGGCGGCCCAATCTTTACCGTTTAATGAGAAACGCATTTTATGTCTTGTCTATTGATATTAGAAATTATTCAACTCGCTTGGCTTTGTTTGACAGTGCCAACAAAAAAGCCACGCCAATCAAAATAATAACGTTGGAGTTGAAAAACGATATTCCCATTGTTAATCATATTTATAAGTGTGCACAGGATATTATTAAGGAATCCTCAATAGACGAAAGTCGTATTATAGGTGTAGGCATTGATATGCCAGGGCTAATCGAATCTGAAAAAGGGATTAACTACACCATTTTGAATTTTGACAAACCGTTAGGCAACCTGTTTTCAGAATTGTTAAAAAAACCTGTTATTATTGAAAATGATGCCAAAGCAAAGGCCTTGGCAGAGTTTCGTTTTGGAAAGGCTATTGGAAAGAAAAATGTATTGGTTCTTCATATTGGATGGGGTATCGGAATGGGAATGGTATTGAATGGAAAGCCTTACAAAGGGGCACGTGGTTTTTCAGGTGAGTTTGCCCATATTCCCATGGCTGACGAAAGAGGCTATTTGTGCCACTGTGGTAAACGGGGCTGCTTGGAAACCGTTGCATCAGGAGCTACACTAACACGGCTTGCCGTGCAAGCTATTGAAAAAGGCGAAATGACGCTCATCAGCAAAATGGCACATAACAAAACTAATAATATTACACCAGAACTCATCCTAAATGCGGCACAAAACGGTGACCAGTTTGCCATCGGCATACTTTCTAAAATTGGGTTTGAACTGGGTAAAGGTATTTCTTCATTGGTGCAGATTTTAAATCCAGAGATGATTATCCTTGGGGTCCCCCTTTCCAGGGCGGGCTCCTATCTGACTACCTCCATTGAACAGGCACTGCAACAGTACACCTTTGCTATTATACGAGAGCAAATTGAATTAACGATTAGTGAATTGGGTGAAAACGCCAGCTTATTGGGTAATGTAATTAATGTGATGGAAAGTTTAATTGAAAGTTGATGTATGTCTTTATAATTTTATGTTTAATCTAAATTACTATTTTATGAAAATTAAATTACTAATGATCCTTTTTCTCTTTTACGGGGGATTAGGAACCCTTTTTGCTCAAAGGGTTATTACAGGAGCTGTTACTGATAAGGTTGACGGAACGCCGATTCCTTCCCTTATTTCCCCTAAAGATCTAAATGTTGCTGAAAAAACAGCAAAAACTATACTGCAACAGCAAAAGGTAATTAAGGGAACGATTACTGATGAACAGGGAAAATCATTGCCGGGTGTGAATGTCCTTATTAAAGGAACTAATCAGGGAACAGTAACGGATGTAAATGGGAAATATTCCCTCAGTGTAGCTTCTAATGCAACCTTGGTTTTTTCTTTTATAGGCTATAGAAAACAGGACGTATCTGTTGCTGGGAAAAGTATTATCAATGTTACCATGATCGCAGAAGCCATAGGACTGAAGGAGGTTGTTGCTATTGGGTATGGCACTGTGAAAAAGAGTGATCTGACAGGTTCTGTCGGTTCAGTCAAAATAGAAGCAATAAATAGCCAAACAGTACAAAATCCTCTGATGGCACTGACTGGAGTTACTTCAGGTGTTCAGGTTCTTCAGGAATCAGGTCAGCCTGGAAGTAGTTTTGGTGTTAATATCCGCGGTGCAAATTCAATTATGGGAGGCAATAATCCATTATATGTTATTGATGGATTTCCAATTACAGGAAATTTAGTCAACCTAAATCCAAATAACATAGAATCAATGACTATACTGAAAGATGCGTCAGCAACAGCAATTTATGGATCAAGGGGAGCTAATGGAGTGATACTGATAACAACGAAACAAGGTGCAGTAGGGAAAACACTTATTGAGTATGACAGCTACTTTGGAGTACAGAACGTAACAAAAAATATAGATATGCTAAATGCAAAAGAATTTGCAACTCTTGCAAATGTAAGGGCTGCAAATGATGGAGGAGCTCCTTATTTCTCCGAGTCAGAAATAGCATCTTTTGGTAAAGGCACAAACTGGCAGGATGCAATATTTCGACTAGCTTCAATTCAGAATAATACCTTGAGGATCTCAGGTGGAGATATTAAAACAAGATTTAATTTTTCAGCTAATTATTTTAATCAGGAAGGAATTATCATAAACTCCTCTTTTAAACGCTATCAATTAAAAATGGATATAGAGCATCATATTAATGCTAACTGGAAATTTTCCATTCACAATATTTTGAGTAGGAACATAAGTAATAACTTGCTAAGTGATAATACCACAAGAGGTTCGGGGGTTCTTTCTGGTGCACTGGCTAGCCCGCCAACACTACCTGTTTATGATAAAAATGGCAATTATTCTAATGTCAGAGCCTATCCTTTTAGTCCGGACATCTTAGAAAATCCTGTCCTTTTAGCAAAGGAGATTAAAGATCAAATAACAAAAAATTCTGATTTATCAAATCTCTCTATAGAAGGTAAATTTTTGAATAATTTTACATTCAGATCTTCTCTTGGAATTCAATATTACAGTACACGTACAGATTATTATTCTTCAACACTCAATAACATAACTTATAATGGCAATGCGCGTATTAGTTATGGTGACTTTACGAACATCCTGAATGAAAATACTTTAACTTATTTTAAGAAGTTTGGAGAAAATCAAGCTTTAACAATTTTAGGAGGATTGACTGAACAAAAAACAACATCTCAAAATGTTACTGCCGCTACCAATGGGTTTCTAAATAATATAGTGGAAGACTACAACCTTGCATCTGGCAGTGCAATTCAAACCCCAAGCTCTGATTACTCTAGTTATTCAATACTATCCTATCTTGGAAGAATAAACTATGCTTATAAAGATAAGTATTTATTTACCGCAAGTATAAGGGCAGATGGTTCATCCCGGTTTGGAGTAAATAATAAATGGGGTTATTTTCCCTCAGCAGCAGTAGCTTGGAGGGTAAGTCAGGAAGACTTTTGGGCTAATTTAAAAAAAGTAGTAAATGAATTGAAAATCCGTGTAAGCTGGGGGATTACTGGAAATACAGCAGTTTCTCCATATCAATCTCTTTCAACTCTAACCTTTACTACAGCTGTATTTGATAAAAAGACATATTTAGGTCTCGCACCAGGAAGTACAAGGCCAAATCCTGATCTTAAATGGGAATCTACTGAACAATTGGATGCTGGTTTGGATATAGGACTATTAGGTAATCAATTAACTTTTACATTGGATTATTATTACAAGAAGACATATAATTTATTGGCTATTGTACCTTTGTCGACATCTAGTGGTTACTCTTCAACCCTAAGAAATATTGGAGCTGTCCAAAATAAAGGATTAGAAATGTCCGCAAATTTTAAACTTGTTCAAGGACTGTTCAAGTGGAGTATAGGAGCAAATATCTCATTTAATCGTAATAAAGTGCTTAAGTTATCTCAGGGGGCAGATATTCATACTGGATTTTTACACATTCCTCTTGCTGTACCTGTGAGTTTAATAAGAGTAGGTTATCCAATGGGAGTTTTTTATGGTTATAAGGAAGATGGCTTAACAAAGGATGGTAATATAAAATACGTAGATACTAATGGTGACGGAGTAATAAATTCTCTTGATAAGGTAGTAATTGGTGATCCCAATCCAAAGTTTATTTTCGGAATAAATTCATTTTTGTCTTATAAAAACTTTGGTTTAACTTTAATAATAACTGGCGTTCAAGGCAATGATATTTTTAACTTTAATAAATCCAATGTTGCCGATGGTTTTAGTTTTGGAATAAATCAGATCAGCGACGTTTTAGGGAATTACTGGACTAAGGAAAATCCAAACCCCAATGCCAAATATCCCCGTATAAGCCAATATACCAGGTACGAAGCATCAGATAGGTATATTGAAGATGGATCATACATCAAAATTCAATATGTGGAGTTATCGTATACATTCAAACGATTTTCTTCCCCTTTCAATAATTCACAAATCTACATTGGAAGTCAGAATTTATTGACGTTAACTAAATATTCCTGGTATTCACCAGAGGTTAATACAATGGGTGCAGGTGCCTCTAAAGGGATTGATCAGAGTGGATATCCAATGGCAAGGACTTTTATGATGGGAGTCAGGTTTAAATTCTAAATATTATTAATAAGCACATTGTAACTTAAAATAAGAGGACATAATCATGAAACAAATAATAATTTTTATCATATTTATCTTTACATTTTCTTCTTGCCAAAAATTCTTGCAAGAAGTCCCCAAAGACAGAATAACTGAAACAAACTTCTATAAGACTCCGGCAGATGCTCAGGCCGCTGTTAATGCAATATATGGACCTATTAGAGCCGAACAACTTTATGGAGACCAATATCTATTGCAAATAGAAATTCCTGCTGACTATGCTTACGGGAGAGGCTCTACCATGCCTATCGGAGGAGAATATACTGGACTGGATGCAACCAATGCAGATAGAGTAGGAAAAATATGGGCATCTTTTTACAGGTCTATAAATTATGCGAATATAGTATTAGAAAAGATTCCCAAAATAGTGATGAAGAAATCGACTGAAGAGGCTTTACTTGCTGAAGCACGTTTTATGCGGGCGTTTAGTTACTATAACTTGGTTAGAGACTGGGGAGCAGTACCATTGCGGCTTAACACACAGGAAGGAGATATGGCACGAACACCTGTGGACAGTGTATATAATGCAATTATAGCGGATTTGCAGGTTGCTGAAAAAGATTTACCTACTACCATTTCAGAAGAGGGACATCCTTCAAAGTGGGCAGCGAAAACTATGCTTGCCGACGTATATTTAACAATGGGAAAATGGAGTAAAGCCAGAGATATGGCAAAAGACGTAATGGACAACGGTCCCTATGCACTTGTTCAAATCAAAACCCTGGACGACTGGAATAAACTTTTTGGTGCTTCTGTAAATGGTAGTCCGGAAGAAATTTTTTATATAAAATATAACCACCAAACTGCAGAAAATGGATGGCCCTTCTACCTGAACTATGCGAATACTACCAAAAGTGCTTATGGAGCATATGTGTTATATTCCGATCCTACGAATCCATTTATAATAAATTGGAATAACAACGATTTACGTAAACAATGGGATGTTTTTACTGTATATAAAAGTAGTATTACAGGTAAAATTGATACATTAGTCTTCCCGCCTATGTGTTTTAGTAAATTCAGAGATCCGGATGCACCTTCTTCCAGGGCATCTGCAAATGATTTCCCCATTTATAGGTATGCAGATGTTCTGTTAATATATGCTGAATCAGAAGATATGGCCGGGAACGGGCCTTCTCCTTTAGCCATTGAAAGTTTAAATAAAATTAAAAGAAGAGGTTATGGTTATCCTTCCGGGTCACCTTCTCCGGTTGATTATCCCAGTACTGGTTGGACAAAGGAATCATTTAGAGCTGCTGTATTGCAGGAAAGAGCGTATGAATTTATGTCTGAAGGTAAACGTTGGTTCGATTTAAAACGTTCGGGCACGGCTAAAGAAGTAATTCTTGCTCATTTAGGGAAAGTAGTCGCTAATAGGTTTATGTTATGGCCAATACCTTTGCAGGAAATCGAAACTAATCCTAAAATAAACCAAGCGGATCAGAATCCGGGTTATTAATATTAACTGAAGTTTCGCGCTAACCGCTAATTGGTTCATAATGTATCTGATAAAAAGAATACGGATTTCATATAGTGCTTAATATTAATATTTCAGGGGATTTTGATTCTAAATGACTACGCTCTGGAAAGTTATATATTCTTTTGGGACGGACTAATAAAAAGATTGTTGACCAATTGTGAAAATCTTTCCTTATACTGAGGGTTTTGCAAAGTTCTCATACTATGATAGTAAAATAAAATCTAAAAATCATGAAAACGACAAAAAAAATAATTCTTTTTCTGTTATTTCTTTGTCTTATATTGGTACCTCCAGCATACTCCCATAATCGTTCTGCAAGACAAATTGTATATATTGAGAATGGCAAGATAAAGTTAGGCTTTGACAAAAACACCGGCGCATTACTGGTTTTCCGGGATTTAGTTGATTCATGTGAATTTCTGGATACAAACATCACTCATGGTTACTCACTCTGGGAGGTTGACTTCCGTCGCGCTTCAAAGATTGAAACAATTGATATGACTACTTCCTCAGGATTCCATTTCTCAAAGCCTGATCCTTCTACTCTCGTTTTAACATGGGATAATTTTTCAGGAATTGAAAATAAAGATTTTCAAATAACTGCAACCATTATGCTTGATAAAAACAAACCTTTATCATCGTGGAAAGTATCTCTTGAAGGAACCGAAGGCTTGAAAATTAGCAGAGTTGTGTTTCCTAAAATTTCAGGAATAAAAAATTTAGGTGACGAATATCTTGCAGTGCCTTCATGGATGGGTCAACTTATTAAAGATCCCAGGTTCTGGCTTTCCCGGATTCGTAGTAAAGAAAAAAAATTCGAATGGGCTTATCCCGGACCTCTTTCGTTACAACTTTTAGCATTATATAATCCTGATAAATGCGGACTATATCTTTCCAGCAATGATACTTTGGCTTATAGAAAAAGTTTTTCGTTTACACTTGATACACTGAATAACCTGATTTATCAGGTGAACAACTTTCCATCTTTTGATTCGACCTTAAATTTTTATGCTCCTTCCTATGAAGCGATAATCGGATCTTTTAAGGGAGACTGGATTACTGCTGCCGAGCAATACCGGGAATGGGGTACGAAACAGAGATGGAGTTCGCAAAGCAGGTTTAAAGACGGCTTAGTTCCCCCGTGGTTAACAAAAACAGCATTCTGGGTCTGGAACAGGGGTAAATCCGGTAATGTACTTGTACCTGCAATAGATCTGAAGCAAAGACTTAATCTGCCGGTAAGTGTTTTATGGCATTGGTGGCATAAGGCCTCATATGATGTTGGATTCCCTGAGTATTTCCCCCCCAGGGAAGGGAAAAGATCTTTCGTTAAGGCTATAACCTCAGCACAGGATAAAGGTATTAGAGCTATCGTTTATATGAATAGTTATGAGTGGGGAACTTCCACAAAAAGTTGGAAAAATGAAAATGCATCACTTTATGCAGTAAGAGATATTAACGGAAAAATAATGTCGCACGTGTATAATATATATACCGGAAAGTCTCTGGCACCTATGTGCATAGCAACCCAGTTCTGGAAAGATAAATATTCATCCTTAAGTGATAGTGCTGTTAATACATATAAAACAAATGGTGTTTACATGGATCAGGCTACTACAAGCATAATGTGTTATGCCAAAAACCATGGACATAGTATAGGAGGAGGTAATTACTGGGTTAAAAATTTTGGCGATCTTACCCGTCAGATCCGTTCAAAGGTTTCTCAAAAAAATCAACCTGCTCTGGCAGGTGAAGGAGCCGGTGAAGCTTGGCTCCCTTTTCTTGATGCATTCCTTACCTTACAAGTTAGTAGGGAAAGGTACGCAGGTGTAGGAGGTGGATGGGAAACTATTCCATTCTTTCAGGCTGTCTATCATCAATACGGAATTACATTCGGGAATTATTCATCCTTAATTATTCCCCCGTATGATGAACTATGGCCAAAAGAATTTGCACCTAAAAACCCAAAACAACTTTTAAATAAAGAATTTAACAAACAATTCTTAATGGAACAGGCTAGATCTTTTGTATGGGGTATGCAACCTACCATTGCAAATTATCAAAGCTTTCTGGCTTCTGAAAGGAAGGTAGAAATTGAATATATAATAAATTTGGCAAAAGTAAGGTATCAGGGATTAAAATATTTGTTATACGGAAAATTTTTACGTTCACCAGATATGAAATTTCCCGAAAAAGAATTGAAGATTTCCAAATTATCGATCTATGGGGGCAGAAAGGGAGAAAGTGTTACAACTTTTCAAAAAAGTTTTCCTTTAATTTATGCCGGGACCTGGAAAGCGGAGGATAATCAGGTGGGAATTGCATTGGCAAGCATAAGTGATGATCCTTTTCAGATAAATTTCAGTTTCAATTCAAATAAATATGATCTTCCGGCATCGGGCAAGATTTATATTATTGATACTGAAGGGAAAAGATTAATGACTACGTACTCTGATGAGAAGATTCATGTAAATTTTATGCTTCCCCCCAGAGGTTTGTGTATTGTGGAAATAGCTCCGAATAAATAATAACAACATTTAATAATATTGCTTATATTTAAAGTGATAAAACAAAAAACATAGACAAAAAACATCACTTTCATGATGAAAAATACAAAGAAAAATATGTTTAAACAACAGGAACATCGTAGCTTTATGGATTGGTTTATTGCAGCACCTGCCAAAATAACTATTATTGGACATCAAATTGAATTGAAAATGCATGGGAAGGGAATGAAAGGCCTGCATGACGTTGGGCAGGCGCTCATCGAAGCGACATTAAAACAAAGGGAGGAGGAATACATGAAGACCAACACGGGAGTGTATGGAAGAAGTACGTACACATTAGGTATTTAAGTTATTTTTTAAACATAAAAAAAAGTTAAACATGAAAAAAATTAATTTATCAATACTATTAATCCTTTGGATAGCCTTGCCCTTCACTAATTGTAGCGGTCAAAACAAGTTAGCTATCATAACAGGAGCCGATCAAACAAGCAAGTATTTGCCTTACCTGAAGGGCAAGAATGTGGCAATGACAATAAATGAAACTTCTACTATCGGGAATAAACTGAGTTTGGATAGTTTGTTGTCCCTTGGTGTTAAAGTGGTGAAAGTATTCAGCCCCGAACATGGCTTTAGGGGGGATAACTCCTATGATACTGGAATTGATGAGAAAACCGGCGTACAGTTCATCTCTTTATTCAGAACCCACAAAAAGCCTACTAAAGAAGATTTGGCAGGAGTAGACGTTATGATTTTTGACATTCAAGATGTGGGTGTACGTTTTTATACTTTTCTATCTACATTACATTATGTTATGGAGGCATGCGCTGAGAATAATATTGAACTGATAGTATTCGACAGGCCTAATCCTAATGATTCGTATGTAGATGGACCTATTCTGGAAAAAAAATTTAAATCATTTGTCGGGATGGATCCAATACCAATTGTATATGGAATGACATTTGGTGAATATGCTCAGATGCTTAATGGTGAAGGATGGCTGGAAAACAAGATAAAATGTAAGCTGAAAGTAATTAAAATGTTGAATTATAAACATGGAAAACCTTATATCTTACCCATACCGCCATCTCCAAATTTAAATACACAGCAGTCAATATTGCTGTATCCTTCATTATGTTTATTCGAAGGAACTGTAATCAGCGTGGGACGTGGTACTTATTTTCCATTTCAGGTATTGGGAAATCCCGAATTAAAAGACAAATATTCATTCTCATTCAAGCCGGTTTCAATTCCACGAATGAGCACTCATCCTCCCCATATGAACATAGAATGTTATGGCCTGGATTTACGAAACTACAATACAAATATTTTTAAGGAAACAGGGCGAATTAATTTAAGTTGGTTAATAAAATTTTACAATGCTTACCCATCCAAAGACAAGTTCTTTAAAAAAGGCACCAACGGGAAATTCACAAGATTTGACAGGTTAGCGGGTACCAGCAAACTGAGAGAACAAATTATCACGGGGAAAACAGAAAAAGAAATACGTGATAGCTGGGAACCAGGGCTTTCTCAATTCAAAAACATACGTAAAAAATATTTGCTATATAAGTGATAAAAAATAATTGGAGGAAATACTAATGTATACAAAAGCACATCAGGAAGCGGAGAATTTCCTGAATAACGAAACACAGTTTCATCTTGGAATATTACCGACAGAACAATCCAATCCCAAGACCCGTAACATTGACCTGAAATTTGCTGTTAATCCGGCGGATGGAGTAAAAATGTTGTTATCAGTAGATCGTGACATTC
>VAOZ01100096.1_pt1 | contig 10769 bp, 7 predicted proteins | sample 3394041 | NCBI WGS metagenome assembly VAOZ01 (sample SAMN08290431, study PRJNA428436) | hydrothermal vent metagenome | isolation source: Deep-sea hydrothermal vent chimney | place: Indian Ocean: Southwest Indian Ridge
GGGTAACCTTGTTTTGCTCTTTTTATTCATGTTTTAAATTTTGCCGCTTTTTTTGAGCCTGAATAATTCATAAGTTTTTCGTAATAGATCAATTTGTGAATTAATCAGGTCAAAATCCTTCTATTGATTTCTCCAGCTCTCTGGCCTGTTTTAGGAAAGTCTCCACATCCATACTTTTGAAAAATAACAGTCCGTGGGCCGCCCGGAGTTGTGGAGAAAGATTTTCGTAAAAGAAATTCTTTCCAAGCAACAGCTCGATATGTTTCTTTTGTTCAATCCATATTTGCTGTGAGAGGGTACTGAACTTTCCGTCAAACATATAACTTGGGAAAGAAGCGTTTACCTGACTCAGATAGCAGTCAGTGAAAGCTTCATCCAGAATAGCGAGCGAATTCAACGACACAGGAACGATTACATCAGCTTCGGCAGGATGGAAGCGATACCAGACGTTGCGGTAACCGATAATGCGCAGATGGCTGAGGTCTTCTTCCTTTTGCCAAAGCCTGATAGCCTCGGCAATGGCTTGCAATACTTTGTAATGAGTGTCGGGTCCGCTGCCTTCCGGGTCGAAGGCCATGCTAATGACCGTAGGTTTAATCTCTTTCAACTGTTTTAGAATGGGTATTACGTCACGCTTACGTTCGGGTTGTTCGGTAAAAATATCCCCTGTGTAAAAACCCAAACGGAGGTGATGCACATTCTTTACGCGTACGCCAAAGTGTGCCCAAACAAGTTCCTCTTCAAATTCGCGCAGCATTCCTTTTATCTTTTGAACATCCGGCGAATTTTTTTCCCCGTCATACGAATTCTCAAGAACCTCTATATTTTTTTCAATTTGTTTTTTGAGTTGCTTCGTATTTTTCAACTGATAAATTTCTACCAAAGCGCGTACCAACCGGTGGCTTAATCCGCGGCGGCGCTCAATGGGTTCTCCCGATGCGACTTTGCCAAGATAATGGTTCACATCTTTGTCCCACTTATATTTGTAACCCGTCTTATAGAAGTCAGGATAGTGAATCATCTGTATTTCATCTTTACCCAGAAAATAAAGAATGTTTTTCAACGCATTTAAAATAAAGTGATTAGTTACAGCTGTAAATCCGGAGGTAAGAATGGTAAAATCAAAAGTGTTGGAAGCCTCCCGCAACTGATGAGAAACGTGAGGTAACAATCCCAGGATGATATCGTCGTGGTGCGGACCGGTATGATAAAACCGTTGGTTATACTCTTTTTGCATACCCAAATCAATTTTGTTTTTGATATCCGTTATCACTTCTTTGACAGTATCTTTACCAAGATTCGGGATTTTGCTGCAATATGGGTCGCTTTTTAAATCTTTCAGTGTAAGATGATGCCCATATTTATCCTGTTTTTTCACCAAATCAAGAACAGCTCTTTGCGTTTTTTCTTTGTTCCATTCTCCTGAGTAATAATTCTCAATGTTATCTTTAAGTTTAACGGCTGCTCCACGGGTAAGATAAAACCGGCTGTTTCTCAATTTTTGAAGTGCTGTGGCCGGATATTGGTTCGAGGGTTCATTTTCCAGTGCATTTTTAACCACACTGGCTTTTGCCTCACCGGCAGCAAATATGATGGCCACTCCTTCCGGGTTGTAAGTAATCGTCTGCAGGCCAATGGTTATGACCAGTCGGTTTCTAGAAATTTCAATACCACCCAAATCTCCGGCTGCAACGGCCTGGGTTTCAAAATTTGTTTCCATCAGCCGTGTGGTGGAGAAATGGTCGGAACCTTTGATGTTAAAGGCTATGTGGCCATCAGGGCCTATTCCACCAAGGAAAAATCCGATACCGCCTTTTTCACGAATTTTCTGTTCATATTCGGCGCACCAGTCATCAATCATAAAAATAGATTCTTTCTGGCAGCGTTCCTGATTAGTCTTGGCTTCGCGGTAACGGAGGCTGAGATACACTTTCAGATCAGGAAAAATTTCCTTGTAAGTTCTGTTGTCGTGCAACGAAATTTCGTCAGCATTGATAAGTAGCGCATTTTTCGGATTTAATCCGAATCCTTTGATATAGAATTCATTTACATAATTGTAGAAACTATTTTTTTGCCGGGGATTTATAGGGTAAAACTCATCAATCTGGACGAAGTGTAGCCCTTTTAAGTCGGGTTTATGGCTGTGTTGTAAGTCATATTCATCTAAAATCTTCCTGCCTTTTTCATTGGTCCAGTTTTGTAGCAAAAAATTGGTCCATTTGATAAAATATTCAGGAGTCTTACCGGTAGGCAAACTAATGACTCCTTCGGGATTTTCCAGCACCCATTCCAAAAACCGCAAGGCAGTAATCATTCCAAGATGAGGGAAATTGTCCACCAGCAGGTAAGGGATTTTTGAATTTTCAGGAGCGATATCCTGTTTTGATAAAAATTGGGTTTCAACCCGCGAAAAGATATCCGTTTTCATGATATAAAGCTCCTATCAGGTTTTATTGCTGTGTTAATTACTTTCTTTTCTAAAATCAAATTGATGTAATCACTCAGTGAGCAATGAGTATCCCCATTCCTCCAAAAAGAGTAGCAGGACTATAAGTAATTTACTTCTCATACAATGAGCAATTTTATGTTTAACCTATAATTATTTGAACAGATATTAGCTTTCAAACAAACTCTCCATTACATTTATAACATTACCCAGCAAGTCGGCATTATTTCCCAACTCACTGATAGCTAACTCCATATCTTCTCTGATAATGGCAAAAGTGTATTGTTGTAATGCCTGTTCAATGGAGGTGGTCAAGTAAGAACCTGCCTTGGCCAGTGGTCCGCCAAGAATAATCATTTCAGGATTTAGAATTTGAACCAGGGAAGCAATGCCTTTTCCCAAATCAAATCCGATTTTTGAAATAATGCTTATGGCAAACTGATCGCCTTTTTTGGCTGCTTTCAGTATCAGATTGGGAGTGATGTTTTCGGTTTTGTTGTGTGCCATCTCTTTGATAAGTGTCATCTCTCCTTTTTCAATGGCTTCCGTAGCTAATCGAGTCAGGGCTGCTCCCGAAGTTACTGTTTCCAGACAGCCACGCTTTCCGCAACTGCACAAATAGCCTCTTTCATCAGTCATGGGGATGTGTGCAAATTCACCTGAAAAGCCACGGGCTCCTTTATATGGTTTTCCGTTTAAAATCATTCCTAAACCAATTCCCCAACCTATATGTAGAACCAAAACATTTTGTTGACCAATGGCTTTGCCAAAACGAAATTCCGCCAGCGCTTTGGATTGCGTGTCATTTTCAATGACAATGGGCTTGTTAAACTTTTCCGCAAAAAGTTCGCGTAAAGGTCTGTTGAAATGAAGAATGGTATGGTTAATTCCTTTTTCCGATTCAACCAGCCCCGGCATGTCAATTCCCACGCCTAGAATCCGACTTTCTTCCACACCCGATTCTTTTATCATGTCAAGGGCAAATTCATAAATCCTATTTATGATAGAAATATCATTTTTTAGCTCTAATGGAAGTTCCCGGATGCTCGTCGCTTTTTTGTTGTTGCTGTCAAACAGTGCCATGCGCGTTACATAATTACCTATGTTAATGGACAATACATAAAGTGCACCTTTCCGGAGTCCGTATAAATTAGGGCGGCGTCCTCCTTTGGAAGAACCTGATCCCAATATATGGATAATTTCCTCTTTTCGTAATTCATCAATCAGGTTTTGCAGGGTAGGAGTGCTTATATCAAGGTCTTTCATTATCTCTGCCATGGTAAGTGGACCGTGTAAATATAAAGTCTTCACAATTTTCTTCTTTTGAAAATGTTTTTTTAACTCAACCCGTGTGAGCTTTTCAATAAATCCGTCTGCTTGGAATAAAGACATTTTTTTAGTTTAGGAATACAAATGTATATAAAATTTTAGGTTCTTTATAAAAGTGAGTGGGTATTAAAAGTTGGTCGTGTCAAAAAAAGCATCATCCGGGATAAGATAAAAACATTTCCGTATAAACATGCTACCAACAAATTGAAAGTTATTGCTTCGGAGCAGGAAGACATTGCTGTTCTCGGCGCAGCAGCTCTCTATTTTGATGCGCAAAACCAAAGTTTAAAAAAATAATTCGTGTCTGCTGATTCTCAAAAGAGTAAGCAAGGATAGATCAACCAGAGGGCTTAGGTTCCACGTATTTGGTTAAATCGCTATTACCCTTTTAAACTTATTATTTTAACCTTTGATTCGCATTAGTTATCTTGTTTTATGATGGCATCATAAATAGCCTGCTGGATATTCGTACGAATGTTCAGTCGGGTAATTTCATGATGGGACCGGGAGGGATAAACACGGTTTGAAAGAAAAATATACAAAAGCTTTTCTTTGGGATCGGCCCAGAAGAAAGTCCCGGTGAATCCAGAATGCCCAAAGCTGGCGGGGCTGGCACTTCGGGTAGGATAACTTTGGCTTTCGGGAAGTGTATCGTTGCCAATCAACGGTTTATCAAAACCCAACCCCCTTCTGTTGTCGTTTTTCGGATACTGGATGTGCGTAAATTCTTTCATGGTGGAATCTGAAATAAACTGTTTTCCACCATAGTATCCCATGTTTAAATACATCTGAGTTAATTTTGCCAAGTCGTTAGCCGTCCCAAAAAGCCCGGCATTCCCTGAAATCCCACCCATCATGGCAGCACCCTCATCGTCAACATAGCCCTGAATGGCTTTTTTCCGGAAGAAAGTGTCTATTTCAGTAGGAGCTATGTACGGTTTAGGGTAGAAACGATAGGGGTTAAAAGTAAGCGAATATGCCCCCAAAGGGTGGTAAAAGTTCTCTTTTAAAAAGGCCTGGAAATCTTCTCCGGAAAGATTTTTAACGATTTGTGGGAAAAGATAAAAACCTAACCCCGAGTAAAGATATTTCTTTTCAGGAGAGACCGGCGACTTTTTAATTTCTTTATACATGGTTCTTCGATAATTCTTGTTCATATACAAATCTTCAATCACAGGAACATCAAATCGTGAGGAAGAGTCGGCCCTGAAAATCCGCCTTTTAAATTCTCCATTCTTTTTGACTGTTTTCTTCCAGTAGGGTATCCATGGCTCCAGGCCGGCCTGATGTGCCAAAATTTCCCGTAAGGTCATTTTCGACTTATTGGAATGCTTAAAAGCATGCCAGTAACGGTAAAAGGGAACGTCCAGCTTTAACTTTCCCTCATCATAGAGTTTCATTATCGCAGGAAGTGCAGCAGTAACTTTGGTAACAGAGGCAAAATCATACAGATCATTCATTTTCACTTTGGTACGTTTGTAATAGGTGTGATAACCATAAACTTTATGAAAAATAACAGCACCATTTCGTGCCACAAGCACTTCACTCCCGGGGTATGCCTCTTCGCGCATGCCTAAATTAACAATAGAATCAACTTTTTTCTCCAAATATTCGGAATTAACCCCCTCCTCTTCAGGTATGGTATATGCGAGGCGCGAAATTGCCGGGGTGAATATCCCCGCACCCAATGGAAAATGATCCAGCCGGACAGGCAAATGTCCCTGTGAGCCAAGTGCCCCAAAAATTAGCTGAGCCGCTAACTCTTGTGTCAACTTACTATTTTGGTAAGTTAAAACCAATCCTTCGGCTTTCTCTATTCCGGAAAGTTTATTTAAGGCAAACGGGTTCCCAAAAACAGCCACAATTGCATGATTATCAGACAAAAGTTGCTGAATAAACCTCAACATATCAGAATGAATACCAAAATTCTTATTAGGATACTGATTCAAATGGGTCAGTCCAACAATTACCAGATCGTAGTTTTTCAACTTCGACAGTAACAAACTATCAGTAGCAGCCCTGCTTTGTACCCGGAAGAAGTCATCTGTTTGGGTATAGTTAGCTAACATTTTCTGGAAAGGGGTTTGAACGGAATCTCCTACTACGAGTGTTGCAATGCGTTTATGGCCGAGACCGCTTATCGGGATCACATTAAGGCTGTCGCGTAATACGGTAAGTGAAGCTTTTATTAACTTACGGTTCAATACTTTGGCTTCAGGACGGTTCAAATCTTTTTTCAAATCAACGGTATCAATGGGTACAAAGTGATTTAACCCGGCCCAATATTTGGCGGCCAGCACTTTTTTGCAGCTATTGTTAATTTGTTTCCATGAGATAAGGCCTTTGGCAACAGCCTTTTTAATCGCTTTGATGGCGAGGGGAACATTTTGTGTAAATTCAAGAATATCATTCCCGGCCATCAGTGCTTTGGCATCCACTACCCCGGGAAGGAAATATTTTGTTACACCTTTCATGTTTAATGCATCCGTAATCACGAGGCCCTGAAAACCCAGTTTCTCTTTTAGCAAACCCGTAACAATAGGTTTGGATAAAGAAGATGCGAGATGTGGCGTGGAGTCCAACGCCGGAATACTTAAATGAGCAGTCATGACGGCACCCACTCCGGCATCAATCATTTTCTCAAAAGGATATAGCTCCAAAGTATCAAGGCGCTCTATTCCAAAAGGGACAACCGGTAAGGTTTTGTGGGAATCGGTACCGGTATCGCCATGACCTGGAAAATGCTTGGCGGTTGCAATTACCCCCGCATCCTGCAACCCTTTCATGTAAGCAATTCCTTTTTGCGTTACGTTGTGTTTATCCATACCAAAAGACCGGAAATTAATCACGGGATTGTTTGGGTTATTATTAATATCTACTACTGGCGCGAGGTTCATCCGGACACCGATTCGTTTCAGCTCACGCCCAATTTCTTTTCCCATTTTATAAATAAGGCTATCCTCTGAAATGGCTCCCAGTGCCATTTGGTATGGAAAATGAATGGTATGTTTCAGTCGCATCTGTAAACCCCATTCGGCATCCATGGCTATTAAAATTGGCACCTTCGATTGCGACTGATAAAAGTTAGTCAGTTCGGCCTGTTTTTCCGGGGTGCCCTGAAAAAAAATTAAGCCTCCTATCTTATATTTCCGGATTAAGTCCGTGATTTTCATTTCATGTTGGATTCCACGGTTCGAATAGGCAGCTACAAAAATTAATTGGGCAATGCGCTCTTCTTTAGTCATGGTCCTAAATACGGAGTCAACCCAGTGGTTGTTCTCGTTACGTTGGAAAACCGGTAACACCTTGTTTGTTTGGGCAACAAGCGGAGAGTCAATAAGTCCCAAGACGACCCCCATTAAAAGCAATCCAAATAAAATTCTTTTTTTCATAATCAAATTCTTTTTAAATAATTTTTTTTGACTCTCCCGGGCCGGGCTTCAATTACATTTCTTACAGGCCCGAACGGTAAAAGTAACCTATTGGACTTTTTCCGTCTTTCTGTCCTGATTTTTTTAAGTGCAATAGATCAATTTATGAATTAATCAGGCTAAACCCGTTATGATATTTTTGCATCTGTTTTTCTTCTAATGATTAAGAATCCTATAAATGAAATCAGCCCATTTATAATTAAAATCTCAAATCCCGTTTTGTAACCGCTAAACACAAACTCCATCCCACGGCTTAAAAAATAAGCAACGAAAGGTGAAGAAACAGCTACCAAAGGAACCCATTTATCTTTTACTGCGTATTTTGTAAAAAGCCCAAAACTAAATAACCCCAGCAAAGGCCCGTATGTGTATCCTGCAAAAGTGAATAGTTGAGCAATAATTGCCTGATCATTAATCATTTTGAAAATAAGAATGACACCGATGATGATTAACATCATTAAAAAGTGCATTCGTTGTCTGCTTTTCTTCAATTTTTCTTCACTCTCTTTATACTTCTTGTCTAATTCCAGGATATCAATCGTCAGGGAAGTGGTTAAAGCGGTTAGCGCGCTATCAGCACTGGAATAAGCAGCTGCGATTAATCCAATGAAGAAAATGACTCCTCCTGCAATTCCGAGATGATGTAAAGCAATATCAGGAAACAATTTATCGGTAAGCTCCGGAGTGCTCATGTGAATGTGTGCAGCAAAAAGATATAAAACTGCACCGAGAAAAAGGAAGATAAGGTTTACGGGAACCAAAATCAAACTAAGCGTTGTCATATTTTTTTGGGAATCTTTGATATTACGGCAGCTTAGGTTTTTTTGCATCATATCTTGGTCAAGGCCGGTCATGGCAATGGTAATAAACATTCCGCTAAAAAATAACTTCATGAAATTTTTAGAACTTTTAATATTCGTGATAAATATTTGAGAATAATCGGTTGACCAAACCCTGTTCCACATATCACCCAATGTTGTGTGCATGGTGGAAATTACTATCCAAACCGTAACTATTACTGACAAAAGCATGAAGGTTGTTTGTAAAGTATCGGTCCAAACGATGGTTTTAATCCCGCCTTTTAAAGTATAAAGTTGAATTAAAACAAGGAACAAAACCACGGTTACCCAAAATGGGATTCCATAATGATCAAATACGAAAATCTGTAACACTTCTACAACGAGAAACATCCGGAAGGAAGCCCCGATAATCCTGGAAATAAGGAAGAAAGCAGAACCTGTTTTATAAGATGAGTGCCCCAACCGTACGTCAAGATAGGTGTATATTGAAGTCAAATTCAATTTGTAATAGACGGGCAACAGTACCGAGCTCACCACTGCATATCCTGCCACATATCCCAATACAATCACAAAATAGGTAAAATGGGTGGTTCCGACCCAGCCCGGGACCGAAATAAAAGTAACCCCCGACAGAGAGGCACCGATCATACCATAAGCAACTACCAACCAAGGTGATTTCCTGTTCCCGACAAAAAAGCTCTGATTATCCGCCTTGCGCGAAGTAAGCCAGGCAACAAAAAAAATCAGGGAAGTATAAATAATAAACGCAAGAAAGATAATTTTTGGCGTCATGCTAAGAATTTATTTCAGGTCTCCCCCGTGAAAATTCCAACAAACATCAACTGTGGAATCCTTACTTCTCTAAATATCGAATCAATCTGGTGATTATTCAGCTCAGACTGAAAAACAGGAACGGCTTTTTTAGTTTCTACAACTGTTGCATTTTCTGTAAATCCCAAAACAGCCAGTATCATTAATACACTTAAGAAAATTTTCTCATTCATTTTAAGAATTATTACTTTCATATTTTGTTTTGATATTCAGGCCCTCTATTACATTTCGCACAGAGCCATACAACAACAGTAACCTTTTGGCTTCTTCGCTTCCCAGGTCGGTTTCTTCCATAATCATACGGGTTCCCCTTTCAATTAATTTTTGATTGGTCAACTGCATGTAAACCATTTTATTTCCTTTCACCCTTCCCAACTGAATCATGGTACTGGTGGTAATCATGTTCAACACCAGCTTGGCAGCCGTTCCGGATTTCATCCGGGTGCTTCCCGTAACAAATTCAGGGCCCACAATTACTTCAATAGGGATATCAACCGATGCCGCTAAATCTGTCCCGGGGTTACTGGTGATACAGGCGGTTAAAATACCTTTTTTTCTGGCTGTTCTTACGCCCCCAATAACATAAGGAGTACTCCCTGAAGCGGCAATTCCGATAACAGTATCTTTGACGGTAGGTTTATACCGGCCCATATCCTTCCATGCCTGTTCAGAATCATCTTCTGCCGATTCGATGGCCTTACGAATGGCAGCATCGCCTCCGGCAATAAGCCCGATAACCAGATCATAAGGAACACCGAAAGTGGGGGGAATTTCAGAAGCATCCAAAATGCCGAGACGCCCACTCGTACCAGCACCTAAGTAAAACAAACGGCCCCCTGTTTTAATCCGCTCCACAATGGCAAGAACTAATTTTTCAATTTGGGAAATTTTCTCTTTCACTGCCAAAGGAACCATGGCATCTTCTCTATTCATGCCCTCTAACAATTCTTTAACAGGCATCTTCTCCAGTTGATTGTACTTTGAAGGCCTTTCTGTAATATTTTTAGGATTCATCGGATATTCATTTGAAAAAATAGAAATTACCTTCCCCCCTTAAAAAGTTGCATTTATTAGTTGAATTTTGGAATCATAGACAAATCTAAGCAATTATTTTTAACCTGACCGGGTATATGCAGCTATAATGTTTTTGAACAACAAAATTCAGTAGAAATTATTTAAATACTTGGATTGGGTGGCGTATATGGGATTATTGGTTCGCTCATCAAAAGGATAAGGATAAAAATTCCGGTTTCTTTCATTAGAATATGAGCCTGCTGAAGGGGGAACCAAACCGGGATGTATTCTTCTAAAATCTTCTAATCGCATGCCACTCATAAACAACTCAATAGACCCTTGTTTAAAAATTTCATCCATAATATCCGACTTATTCGCAGCATCTCCTGTCCATGGACCTAATCCGGCATCTACGCCAAAAATAAGAGCACAAATAATACTCTTGATTTTGTAATGAAACATTTCATATCTATAATTTTTTAACTAAATTATTTGCAATAGTAAAACATTTTTATATAAGTTTAACTATTATTATAAAAAAATATATAAAGAAAAAATTAAAAAGAGGTGTTTACCAAGGCAAAATCCATAGTCCCGGCATGCTTTTCAGATGGAAGCTTATCAGAGATTTTCAGGCCTTCATACCTCCTATTCCGGTTTTGGCAAGTCAGATCGTGCCTTTTTACTCCCAACTTCACAACATAATAACAAGCGACTAAATAACGAAGAGTAACCCTTTAAGTTTCGAACAAACAGTTTGCGTGGCACCTCAAATTAATATTTGGCCAATTTAACGGAACAGCGACCCTGAGGCTGCTTATTTTGTTAATTTTGTAAACGGAAATCAATCATAAAAACAGAAAATATTATGTCAGTAAAAATCTCAGACAAAATTAAACCCGGCGTAGTAACCGGTGA
>VAOZ01053580.1_pt1 | contig 10756 bp, 7 predicted proteins | sample 3394041 | NCBI WGS metagenome assembly VAOZ01 (sample SAMN08290431, study PRJNA428436) | hydrothermal vent metagenome | isolation source: Deep-sea hydrothermal vent chimney | place: Indian Ocean: Southwest Indian Ridge
AAATTAAAGGGGTCGGAGTGATTTAAAATAAATCACTCCGGTGGTCATCGCCTGTCAGCGATCATTTTCGCCAGAATGACGGCGTCAGGAATACCAGCAGGGTGAAGATTTCCAGTCGTCCCAGCAGCATGGCGAAGCACAGCACCCATTTGCCTGCGTCTGTCAGTGAGGCGTAGTTGAGCGCCACATCACCCAGACCGGGGCCGAGATTGTTCATGGTAGCGGCGACGGCGGAGAAGGCGGTTACCTGATCCAGACCGGTCATCATCATGATCAGCATAATGACGACGAAGGCGACGACATAGGCGGAAAAGAAGCCCCAGACCGATTCCACTACTCGTAGCGGCATGGCCTTGCCGCCAATCTTGATAGGGACAACCGCGTTGGGGTGAATGACGCGCATGATTTCGCGCAAGCCCTGGCGCAGCAGCAGCAGGAAGCGAATGACTTTCATACCGCCACCGGTAGAACCAGCGCAGGCGCCGATGAAACTGGTGAACATCAGTATGACCAACAGAAAATCTGGCCAGAGATGATATTGATAGGTGGTAAAGCCGGTGGTGGTACTGATGGAAACCACCTGAAAAATGCCGTGAATCAGGGTTTCGTGGTGGCTGGCGAACTGACCCTGATAATAAAGATAGCCCGTGGTGATAACACAGGCGACCAGCATGAGGGCGAAATAAGTTTTAAATTCAGAGTCGAACAGATAATTACGCAGGTTGCGTGTACGCCATGCTCTAAAGTGAAGGGCGAAGTTGATGCCGGACAGGAACATGAAAATGATGGCCACGACCTCTACCATGGGTTTATCAATAAAATAACCCATATTGCTATCGTGGGTGGAAAAGCCACCGATAGCGACGGTTGAAAAACTATGCGCCAGCGCATCGAAGGGACTCATGCCCGCCATCCAGTAACCGATACCACAGGCGACGGTCAGGGTCAGGTAGATAAACCAGAGCGCCTTGGCGGTTTCGGTAATGCGCGGTGTGAGTTTGCTGCCCTTGATGGGGCCGGGTGTTTCGGCGCGATAGAGTTGCATACCACCGATGCCGAGCATGGGCATGATGGCGACGGCCAGCACGATGATACCCATCCCGCCCAGCCACTGTAACTGTTGGCGATAATAGAGAATGCTTTTGGGAAGTTGATCGAGTCCTTGTAGCACCGTAGCCCCGGTGGTGGTCAGGCCCGAGAGCGATTCAAATACGGCATCGGTTATGGTCATGTGCGGGTGGTTGGCCAGTACGAAGGGAATCGCGCCGAACAGGCCCAACACCGCCCAGAACATCACGACCACCAGGAAACCGTCCCGCAGGTGCAGCTCCCGGCTCTGGTTTTTCACTGGCAGCCAGAGCAGGATGCCAGTGATCAGGGTGATGGCAAAGGTATAAATGAAAGGTTGAAGGCTGCCGTCCCGATAAATGATCGATACCAGCATGGGCGGCAGCATGGTGGCGCTGAATATCATCAGCAAAAGACCGACAATGCGTTGGATGACGAGGAATTGCATTTTTTAAGTGACGAGGAGCCAGGGCCTGGGGGCGAGGGAAGAAGTTTTACATCTGGGGTATCCCCACGAATATTTTTTTAAAAGCCAAACGCTTATCTGTCCGCCAATGAACGCGAATAAGGGCAAAAGCATGGATGGTTGTATTCTGTGCCTTAGGCACATCAACATAAAACATTGGCGTTTATTCGCGTTCATTGGCGGATATTTCTTTTATCTATTTAATTAAACATTATTTTGTGGGGATACCTCAGGGTTTACAGGCAAAGGCTCCCCAAAATGCCGCTTGCTGCGTGGCATAGTATCTTTCTATGTTCATGATAATTAGGGAAGCTCTGATTAATTCCTCCGTTCGTGGTGAACCCTTCGACTTCGCTCAGGACAGCCTTGTCGAACCATGAACGGGACCCTCGTAAAATCATTATGTGACACATTTAACCCTTCGACAAGCTCAGGGCGAACGGAATTAATCAGCGCTTCCCTGGTTCCTAAGTTTTAGTTCCTCAAATAAAAGTAATCCCGACCTGGAACAGTTTCTCTACCTGTGAGATGCGGTTCTTGTCGATCAGGAACAGAATCACATGGTCTTCCGGTTCGATGACGACGCCGTGATGAGCGATGATGACCTGACTGCCGCGCACAATGGCGGCAATGGTAGCGCCCTGGGGCAGTTTGAGTTCACCGAGGCTGCGGCCCACGACTCGGGATGAGTCCTTGCTGCCATGGGCAATCGCTTCGATGGCTTCGGCCGCGCCACGGCGCAGGGAGTGAACCTTGACCACGTCGCCGCGGCGTACGTGGGTGAGTAAACTGCCGATCGTGGATTGTTGGGGGGAGATGGCAATGTCGATGTCACCGCTTTGCACCAGATCGACATAGGCCGTGCGATTGATTAGGGTCATCACCTTGCGTGCTCCCAGCCGCTTGGCCAGCATGGAGGAGAGAATATTGGCTTCGTCGTCATTGGTCAGGGCGCAGAAGACATCGATATTTTCGATATTTTCTTCCTGTAACAGCTCCTCGTCGGCGGCATCGCCTAACAGCACCATGGTGTTATTTAGCTCGTTTGAAATGTCAAGGGTGCGGGCAGCATTGTGATCGATCAATTTGACCTGGTAGTCATTTTCCAGCGCCATGGCGACGCGTTTACCGATATTGCCGCCGCCGACGATCATGATTCGCCGGTAGGGGGTATCCAGACGCCGCAATTCACGCATGACGGTGCGGATATGTTTGGTGGCGGCGATAAAGAAGACTTCATCGTCGGCTTCAATCACCGTGTGGCCCTCGGGAATAATGGCGCGATCCTGACGATAGATGGCGGCCACCCGGGTTTCGACGCCGCGGGGCATATGGGCGCCAATTTCACGTAGCTCATGACCGACCATGGGGCCGCCGTAGTAGGCGCGCACGCCGACCAGTTGCACCTGGCCGTTGGCGAAATCCAGTACCTGCAGGGTGCCGGGATGCTGAATCAGACGTTGTATATAATCGGTAATGATCTGTTCCGGACTGATGAGGACATCGATCGGCAGCGCCTCCTGGCTGAACAGACGCTTGTGCTTCAGATATTCGATCGAGCGTACGCGGGCGATCTTGGTGGGTGTGTGAAAAAGGGTATAAGCCACCTGGCAGGCAATCATGTTGGTCTCATCGCTGTCGGTGACGGCGATGAGCATATCCGCATCATCCGCGCCGGCGCGGCTGAGCACATCCGGGTGTGAGGCGTGGCCGTAAACCGTACCCAGATCCAGTCTGTCCTGCAGGGCCTGTAGAGCGGCCTCGTTCTTGTCCACAATGGTGATGTCGTTGGCTTCACTGGTCAGGTTTTCTGACAGCGAACTGCCTACCTGCCCGGCGCCGAGAATGATGATTTTCATAGGGTCCGTTTGTTACTTGCGTTTGTTATCGGGGAAACGTAGGTTCATTTTTCCGTTGTATAGTGAGCCTGTTCGACCCGGCTCAGGAGTGGTTTTCCGAACCATGAACGGAGAATAGCGTGAACATTATAATGTTATATATTATACCCTTCGACAGGCTCAGGGCGAACGGAATTAATCAGAGCTTGCTTAGTTTTTGTTATCTTTTGGATCAATCCCGAGGCTTCGCAGTTTACGATACAGGTGAGTGCGTTCCAACCCGGCTATTTGTGCCACCTTGCTGACATTGCCGTTATTCAGACGTAACTGATGGCGTAGATAACGCCGCTCGAATTCTTCCCGTGCTTCGCGCAGGGGACGAGCAAAATCATCGGCTTCAGTGGTTGGGGTGTCCGAGGTGGCGGTCGAGCCTGGCTCAGGTGGTTTGCCCAATGCCAGGTCGACTTCTTCCAGCGTGATTTCTTCACCCTTGCTGATGATCAGCAGGCGTTGCACCAGATTTATGAGTTCGCGAATATTGCCTGGCCAGGGGTAGTTTCGCAGACGGTTCTGGGCGGCGAGGCTGAAATGACGGTAGGGCAGGCTTTCCTGATCAATGAAATAATGGCTAAAGTAAGCCAGTAATTCAGGTATATCCTCGCGGTGTTCACGCAGGGGCGGAATGTGTATCGGCACCACGTTGAGCTGATAATAGAGATCCTTGCGGAAATGATCCTTGCTAATCTGTTGTTGCAGATCATGGTAGCTGGCGGCAATGATACGGGCATGCATCTGTACCGGTTGCTCTCCGCCGATGCGTACAAAGGACTTGGCCGAGAGGGCGGAATGCAAGCGACGCTGGGTTTCAGGATCCATTTCAGCAATGTCGTATAGCAGCAGGCTGCCGCCATTGGCCTGCTCTAGCAGACCGTAGTGTACTTTGCCGCCTTCTTCGTAGCCGAACAGTTTGCGGGCCGAGTGTTTTTCCGGGAGAGCCCCGATGTTGACTTCAATTAGACGCCGGGTACTGCGCTTGCTCATCGCATGCAGATAACGGGCGGCGACGTTCATGCCGCAACCGGGCTCGCCATCCAGCAGCACCCCGCTATCATGTTCGGCAACCTGCTGCAATTGCTCGCGCAGTTTCTGCATGGGCGGACTTTTGCCGATGGGTTCCTTAATGCCGACGGTCTGGCTGAGCAGGCCGCGATTTTCCTGCTGCAGCGTGTCAGTTTCCAGGGCATGCTCAATCGTGAGCAGTAGTTTGGCCAGGGATAGCGGTTTCTCGATGAAGTCATAGGCCCCCAGGCGGGTGGCTTCGACCGCAGTTTCTACGGTGCCGTGGCCGGATATCATAATCACCGGCATCGGCAGATGGCCCTCCTCGGACCATTCTTTCAGCAGGCTGATGCCGTCCAGATCCGGCATCCAGATATCCAGCAGGACCAGGTCGGGGCGGCGCTGGCGGTGGGCGATGCGGGCGGCTTCGCCGTTTTCGGCCACGCTGACTTCATAGCCTTCGTCTTCGAGAATTTCCTGCACCAGATGACGGATGTCCGGTTCGTCGTCGACTACCAGAATATATGGGGCGCTGTGTGTACGGGGTTCGCTCATGTCAGTGGTAAGCGGTTGCATGATGATGGCTGTTATTATGTTCGGATGATTCCGTGCGGGCGCGGGCGCCGTGTGCTGCCGGTAATCGTATCACTATACTGGCGCCGGCACCCTTGTTGTTTTCCGCCCACAACACGCCGCCATGTTCCTCGACGATTTTCTTGACAATGGCCAGGCCCAGACCGCTGCCCTTCGGTTTGCTGGTGACATAGGGTTCGAACAGGTGATCAAACATATCTTGGGGAATACCGGGGCCAGTATCACTCAGACGTAGCTCGACGAACTGGCAAGCATGCTCCTCAAGGCAGCGAGTGAGAATTTTGATATTACCGTCCGCAGTCCGGGGGATGGCTTCCTGGGCGTTTTTTAGCAGGTTGTGCAGCAACTGGCGCACGCGACCGGCATCGGCCTCTACCGGGGGGATAGCCGGATCCAGATCGAGATCGAACTGTAAACGGGAGTCGGCATTGTGGTACAGATCCAGCACTTCCTCGATCAGGTGGTTGAGGTTCAGGGCTTCCAGATCCAGTATCGGCATGCGTGCGTATTCGCTGAAGGCCTTGACCAGCCCCTTCATGGTTTCCACCTGCTGGACGATGGTGTGGGTGGCCCGATCCAGCACCTCGGCATCTTTTTTCGGCATGGTGTGCAGATATTTATGGCGCAGGCGTTCGGCGGAAAGCTGGATGGGTGTCAGTGGATTTTTAATCTCGTGCGCCAGACGGCGGGCGACTTCCCCCCAGGCCGCATTACGCTGGGCCTGCAGCAGGGTAGTGATGTCATCGAAGACAATGACCAGACCTTCGGGGCGGTCGTCGCTGCCGGGGAGAAGGGAGCCACGGCACATCAGCACCTTATGCCCCCCCGGACCCCGCAGGCTGGTTTCCGCCTGCCAGCCGGATTTATTATCGGTCTGTCGGCTGCTCACGGTATCGATAAACACCTGCAGGCCCGGGTTTTTTTTCGCCAGCGTTCTTAACGGTTGTTGCAGGAAGGCGCCGATGTTCAGCCCCAGGATCTGGCTGGCCGTTCTGTTGCAGGTGCGCAGGTTCAGTTTGCTGTCCAGGGTCAGCACCCCGGAGGACAGATTGGCGAGGACAGTTTCGAGATAGGTGTGCTGGGCCTGTAACTGTCGCTGGCTGTTGCTGGCCTCCTCCCGCGACTGGGCGATTTTCCAGGTCATGTCGTTGAAGGAGGTGACCAGAAAACCCAGCTCATCATTGCCGGGCAAGGGCAGGCGCTTGTCATAGTCGCCGGCCGCCACGGCGCGGGTGCCTTCTACCAGATCATAAATGGGGGCGGTCAAGCGCCGCGCCGCATAGAAGGCTGCCCAGATGGCGGTGAGAATGCTCAGCAGCAGCACCAGCGACAGGGTGAGGATGAAGCTGTATTTCAAGGGGGTGCGTAAATAGGTAATTTCCCGGTACTGGCCGAAGGCGGACTGCACACTGTTCGCCAGTTCATTCATATGTTCGGCGACCGGGAACAGCGCCTGGAGGATACGGCCTTCACTGATGATGCCGGTGCCGGGCACGGCCACGGCGGCACGAATATACAGGCCGGCATCCTTGACTGGAATCAGGCCCACCTTGTAGGCGCGCTGGTGGAGTAGATGCAGGGTGGTGTCATCCAGATGCACGGGTACCAGACGCGAGATTTCGGTACTATTGGAGGCGATGATCTGACCGTTTTTTGAAAACAGGGTAAGTTCCAGGGCGCCCAGCTCTACGCGCATATCGTTGAGCTTCAGCGCCACCAGATTGTTTTGCGTGTCTTCCAGTTGCTGCGCCGCCTGACGGGTGCGCTGCAGGCGTTCACGCATGCGTCCGTCCAGCGCGGCCTGGCTGAGTTTCAGCGCATCATTGAGGGCATCCTCCACGCGTACGTCGAACCAGCTGTCGATACCGCGTCTGATGAAGTCCTGAGAAAAATAGAAAACAATGGTAACCGGGGTGACGGAGAGAATCACGAACATGATCACCAGTTTGGCGGTCAGGCGTGAGCCGGTGGCCTGTTGCCGATATTGTTTCACCAGGAGCCACAGGCTTTTGCCGATGAGCACCAGAAACAGAAAAACAGCCAGAATATTAATGCCCAGCAGGAGGGAATAGAGCCGGCCAAAGGTGGCGGAGTTATGGGTGGCCCCGCTCATCATATAGAGCGAGTTGAGCAGCAGCAGGAACACCAGAATAATGGGGATGCCGCCTGAGAAGAAGCGCTTGATCAGGGTGTCAATGGCCATGTGTACCAGTCGCTTTGAAGTCGCCAGTCAGAGGAAATGTAGGCCAGTGGGCGCATGGGGGCCGGCAGGGATTCGATGTCCAGCTCGCTACGCAGACGCAGGATATAGTGCGCGTCGGGACGGAGTAGCCTGGCATCGATCAGGGGCAGATTTTCGATATGGCCAAGCGCATGCAAGGCGTCATCGAGACTGGAATAGTCCGTCTGGGTGCCGCTGTTGAGGTTGTGAATGATGAATTTTCGTGACAGGGCGTGGTAGATCAGCAGATAGCCCTGTTCCAGTTTGGCGATGTTTTTATTCCAGTACCAGCGTTTTTGTTCCACCTCGATATTCAGGAGAATAATCAGGGGCACGCCATTTTTCAATGCCGCCAGCGCTTCATTTGAGAATCCGTATTCGATGCGGGTGCTGAAGGAGTAGACGCCATTGCGCAAACGGGTTTCCAGTGACTTGATAATAAAGGCCTCGGCCGCCTGCGCAGGCGCTGGGGCAAGCAGGCTCAGCAGGCAGAGGCTGGTGGCCAGTGCGCATACGCGCAGGCCGACCATTGCCGGTAATGATTTATGCCTTGCGCAAACAGGCATAAAAAAAGCCATCCATATTCTCCTCGCCGGGCAGGATTTGCCGGCCTGCCGTGGTTGGGCTGCCCCAGTCCCGCTCAATGGGTTCAAGCCGGGCATCATCATGCTTGTTCAAAAAATCTTCAATCTGTAGGCCGTTTTCTTCCGCCAGCACCGAACAGGTTGCGTACAGGAGCATACCGCCCGGGGCCAGCAACGGCCAGAGGGCCTGGAGTATTTGTTGCTGGGTGCGTACCAGCGCGTCCAGATCAGCGGCGCGGCGCAGAGACTTGATATCCGGGTGACGGCGAATCACACCGGTGGCGCTACAGGGGGCGTCGAGCAAAATCCGATCATAGGGCCGGCCATCCCACCAGGCTTCCGGCTGAGCGGCATCGCCGGTTATCCGTCGCGCCTTCAGTTTGAGGCGCTGAAGATTATCGCGCATATCATCGTGTCGCGCCGGAACTTTTTCCAGCGCATCCAGTTGCGCCAGCCCGGGGCATATTTCCAGTATATGCGCAGTCTTGCCGCCGGGCGCGGCGCAGGCATCGAGAATACGCTGGCCGGGTGCGGGCTGTAGCAGGGGCGCGGCCAGTTGCGCAGCTTCGTCTTGTACCGACACCAGGCCTTTTTTGAAACCGGGCAGCTGTTCTACCGCCACTGCGTCAATCAGGCGCAGACCGTCTTGCGAATGGCGACAGGCTTCGGCGGGGTTGCCGGCATTTTGCAACCGCTGCAGATAATCTTCCCGGCTGATCTGTTGCCGGTTGACCCGCAGAGTCATGGGTGCGGGCTGATTATTGGCGGTGGCAATCGCTTGCCAGTCATGCGGCCAGCTTGCCTGTAGTTTTTCCAGCAGCCAGCGGGGATGATCAAAACGGCTAACCGGTTCTTTTTCGACCTCGGCCAGCAAGCTCTCTGCCTGGCGCAGATAATTCCGCAGTACCCCGTTGACCATGGCCCTGGCCCAGTTTTTTTTCAGCGCCGGGGTGAGTTTGACGGTTTCCGAGACTGCGGCGTGATCCGGCACCCGCATGTGGATAATCTGGTACAGGCCAATCAATAGCAGACAGCGGAGATCGGCATCTTTGTCTTTCAGCGGTTTTTTCAGCAGTTGCAGTAAAATGGCATCGAGGCTAAAGCTATGGCGCAGGACGCCGTAGCACAGGGCCTGGGTGAGCGCGCGCCCTTTTTGATCCGGTATGCGCGAATGCACGGTGCCCAGCGCATCAGGCAGGTTGCGTCCCTGCTCAAAGACGCGCTGTAGAATATGGACGGCGGCGAGACGAGGGTTCATAGCGCGGGGGGCGGTATTGAAAAGTTGTTTTTTACGGTAGCGGCAAGCTTGCTCGCTCTTACGCAGGAAATCAGGGTGTGTTTTTTCATGCCGTCAGTCGGGTGCCGACGGGCAGCAGATCGCCATAGCCATTGAGGAAGGCGGGCGCGTCCATGACTTTTTTGCCAGCTGGCTGGAGCTGTTTTAGGCGCAACCGGCCACCGCCGGTAGCAATATCGATGCCCGCCTTGTTGCAGGCCAACACCCTTCCCGGTTCTGTCAATCGCCCTGCGTTGGCGGCTTCATCATCAACAGGCTCGGCGGCCCAGATGCGCAGGATCTGATCCTTGATACGGGCTTGCGCCACCGGCCAGGGGTTGAAGGCGCGCACGCGTCGCGCCAGCGCTGGTGCCTTCTCTTGCCAGTCGAGCAAGGCCTCCTGTTTGTGGAGCTTGCGGGCATAGGTGCTGAGGCTGCTATTTTGAGCCTGGGGCTGAAGTTCGCCCCGCTTCAGCTTTTCCAGCGCCTGCTGCAGAGCCTGGCCGCCCAGGTTGGCCAACCGGTCATGCAGACTGCCGCCGGTGTCGATATTTTCGATAGAGCAAGCTTGTTTCAGCAAAATATCCCCGGTATCCAGGCCTTCGTTCATCTGCATAATAGTGATGCCCGTTTCCCTGTCACCGGCCAGAATCGCACGCTGGATGGGGGCGGCGCCGCGCCAGCGGGGTAGCAGAGAGGCGTGGACATTGATGCAGCCCAGACGCGGAGAAGCAAGCACGGCCGGAGGCAGCAGCAGCCCATAGGCGGTGACCACCATCAGATCGGCGTCGAGTTTTTGCAAGGCTTCGATATCGGTGTCATCGCTGAAGTTTTCGGGCTGACAGACCGGGATTTGATGCGCCTGCGCCAGTATTTTTACCGGGCTAGCCTGGAGTTTACGCCCGCGTCCAGCGGGCCGATCCGGCTGGGTATAAACGGCAATAACCGCATAATCGGCATCCAGCAGCGCCTGCAGCGAAGTGGCGGCGAACGCCGGGGTGCCGGCAAAGATGAGGCGAAGTGCTGAGGTCATGACGTTGGCAGTTTTTGGGTTCAAGATTCGGTCATTCGGTCATAAAGAACCGAGAGATTAAAGATCCACACTCTTTTGGCGATAGTATGGCTATTCTGTTTGTAAACGGATACTTACATTGCCTGTTTTTCCTGTTTCAGCAGTTTTTTGCGAATTCGCTGACGCTTCAGGCTGGAAAGATAGTCAACGAACAACGTGCCCAGGAGGTGATCCATTTCATGCTGAATGCACACAGCCAGCAGATCTTCGGCCTCCATTTCAAAGGCCTGCCCATCCCGGTCGCAGGCCCTCAGGCGGATATACTGGGCCCGCTCCACCGTTTCGTAAATGCCGGGAACGGACAGACAACCTTCATCAAACTCCTGGGAGCCGTCTTTTTCCAGAATTTCCGGGTTGATGAGTACCAGTGGCCGGTTTTTTTCCTCGGAGATGTCGACCACCAGGAGTTGCTTATGAACATCTATCTGGGCGGCGGCCAGACCAATGCCGGGCGCGGCATACATGGTTTCCAGCATGTCGTCGATCAGCCGGTGGAGCTTGTGGTCAAAATACTCGACAGGCGCGGCAACAGTGCGTAGACGTTCGTCGGGATAGCGCAAAATTGTGAGCATGGACAT
>VAOZ01191025.1_pt1 | contig 10731 bp, 4 predicted proteins | sample 3394041 | NCBI WGS metagenome assembly VAOZ01 (sample SAMN08290431, study PRJNA428436) | hydrothermal vent metagenome | isolation source: Deep-sea hydrothermal vent chimney | place: Indian Ocean: Southwest Indian Ridge
CTATTCATGAATCTTGCAAAAGGATATATCGAACCTTTTATAATGAAAGTTGACCCTGTCATACCTGAACAATTTGTGCAGGTTGTGTTCAAACTGCCTTCGAATCCAATGAATCAATTGTTTCCAGATGCTCTGAAAAGATATAGACTTGCAAAGTGAATTATTCTTGTCTTTAAAGCTTCTGCCTGCAAAAAAGGTGAAATCAAGAATGATGCTACAATTCATACCCCCTTTCCCAGTTTTGCAACCCATCTATAGGGAGTGACACAGATTTAAAGTAAGTTCAAGCACAATAAAGATATATACTCATGCAGGCAATAGAGATTGAGATAAGTCGAAAAGTGAATTAAATAGTTTACAGATGAAGATGTGAAGGATAATCTGTTCGATTATACCGCCAAATTGGTAGTATATATGGCATCAATGTTACATATCACATGAATGAGTTATGTGCAATTTGAAAATTTGTATTTGAAAAAGGAGACCGTAAATTCATTACGTTGTTGCCTTCGTTTAACAGGAGTGTCGAATATGTTTAAAATAAAATGGGACAAGAGATCTAATGGGGTAATACTCACGAACTCCATAGACGACAAAGATTCCATTGTACCTCCGAGACCTGTCTTTTACGAAGAACTTGACTTGTTAGGTTTCGATAAACATTGGTCTTATCCCAAATCAAAGCAACCTCTTTTATGGGCCATCAATCGAAGGTATTTTCACAAAGGAAAAATTGTGGCAGAAGTGCACGGCGGGGACATGTATCTGGATCCTGAAATCACTATCACTGAATCAGGTCAAGGCCTAAAGATTAACCCGATTAATATCTCGACTGTGTTGAAGCGTAACAAAGATGCACTGTTCAGGCTTGAGAACGAGGCTATTGATTTCATAGAACACACTTTCAAGAAGAACCAAAAAAAAGTGGATAGAATTGCAGTAGCTTATAGTGGAGGAAAGGATTCTCTGGTCGTATTGGACTTGGTTAGTAGAACGTTGCCTCCCAGTGATTATTTAGTTAGTTTCACTGATACTGATATGGAGATTCCGTTCACCTATGAGAATGTGAAGCAGACCGAGAAGATCTATAAGAAAAAATATTCTGGCCTTAAATTCTATACTGCTAAGCCACATGAAAAATCACTTGTTATGTGGGAGAAGTTTGGTCCGCCAAGCCGGTTGATTCGGTGGTGTTGTTCAGTCTATAAGACAGCACCATTTGCTAGGTTGATGAAAGACCTTCAGGAAGAAAGCAAGCAGCCGAAGATGCTGGTTTTTGAAGGAGCTCGAGCTGATGAAAGCTCAAAAAGAAGGCGGTATGAAAGGAATGCAAATCGAGTCAAGCATATCAATATTGCGAATTGTAGACCAATCTTGTATTGGAATTCCGCTGAAGTATTTTTGTATTTGTTTCATAGAAATGTAACCCCGAATGATGGCTATCGGTATGGCTTAACCAGGGTTGGTTGCAGTATCTGTCCTTTTGCCTCTACTTGGTCGGAATTCATTATTCGCAGGCTATTCCCTGATTTAACCCAGGCTTACACAGACATTTTGGAAAAGTATTCGAAAGCAATGGGTGTCAAAGACAAAGACCAAATTGAGACATATATTCGCAACGGTCTGTGGAAGGTTAGGGCAGGTGGAATTGGAATTGACACACACGAAACAGGTATTAATATTATCAAGAAAGGTAAAGATTTGAAAGCTATACTGTCAAATCCACGCGAAGATTGGTTTGAGTGGATTAAAACCCTTGGCGATGCCATATATCAAAACAAAGGCGACAAAAAGACTGGTGAAATACGGATGGAAGGGATTATATTTCCATTTACCGTTGAAAAGAAGAAGAACATGACGGTCATTACTATAGAGAATGCTACAGATAAATTAATCAAATTGAGTAAAATTAAGAGCACACTTTACAAAGCGACATATTGTGTGAATTGTGGAACTTGTGAAGTAGAATGTCCAACAGGGGCACTAACAGTTATCCCAAAAGTCAGTATAGACTTTAGAAAATGTATCAATTGCTATAACTGCTTAACCTTCGTTAAGCACGGGTGTTTAATGGCTAAGTCAGCCATAAATGGAATAAGAGGTGTAAGTATGAGTACAAGATCGGGAGTAGACAGATATTCTACCTTTGGATTTAGAGAACACTGGGTAGACTCGTATTTGAAGAAATTGGAAGACTGGTGGGAATCTGAGGATATGACCCTTGGAGTTAAACAGGTTCCGGCATTTACACACTGGCTGATAGATAGTGAGATGATTAAATCGAGTGGCAGGAAAGTCTCAGCATTTTCCAATAGGGTCAAGCCCCTGTATCTATCAGATAGAAAACTTTTCTGGGAACTAATCTGGATAAACCTGAGCTACAACTCCCAGGTCGTTAATTGGTATGCAAATATGACTAGATGGGACGTAACATATACGAAAGAAGAGCTTAAGCAAATGATATCTGAAGAATATCAGGGTCTTTCAGAGGGCACTTTGAACAATGCTATTGGAGCACTTGTTAACACATTTGATGAAAGTCCGCTAGGGTCGGAGATTAGATTAGGTATTCTTGATAAGAAAGGCAGGGCAGTCAAAGGAATAAGAAAGGTCGGTCCTGGAGACAAGATACACCCTATAGCTGTTGCATATTCACTCTACAAATATGCAGAAGACAGAGACCGCAAAACTCTGACTCTTTCAGAACTCTATGAAGACGGTTGCGTTGGCGGTCCATACAAACTGTTTAGTATTACAAAAAGCGTTCTTGAAAATACGCTAAGATGGCTTCAAGAGAATAAGAACGAGATTGTCCAAGCGGAACTTGTTGCGGGTCTGGACAACATTTCTTTGAAGGAAGATGTGTCACCAATTCAAGTTCTGGATTATCTGTAGGAGGGATTAGATTTGAAGTATAAAGATATGGTAACAACGCGAGAAGGGTATCACCCTGTATTTGATTTGGAAAACGAGAGCCCTGGCTCTTGGAAGGGATTCATACCAAATGATGACTTTTATAAGGTTCTTTCGACGGTTCTCAATTCAATAGAGCCCTCATCTGGAAAAGGTAAAAAGATGTCCATCTGGATTAGGGGTGCATATGGAACTGGAAAGAGTCATGCGACTAGCGTCATTAAGCATCTGCTTTGGGATGATATGGAAGATATTGGAAGTTTCCTTGACGACCTAGATGATAGCTATGCCGCTCGCATAAAGGTGTTTAGGGAGAAAAATAAGGTTTTCCCGGTTGTTATAAAAGGAGCGTCAAATATTGTTGATAACCGTTCCTTTTCTGCTGCTATTCAAAAAGCCGTCACATATGCATTTAAGCAACAAGATATTAAAATTTTGACTAAAAATGATTTTGAGACTTATCGAAATTTTATTGAAATAAACAAGAATCATTACTTATGGGACGAACATATTAAAGACGATCAAGATTTGAAAATTTACGTTAAGACCAAAGCGGACATTCTTAAAAAACTAGAAAGTGAAGATGTAAAAGTACTTCAGCTGCTGGAAAAATCGATATATAAAATGAGTTTCAACGTTCTTGTTCCAAATATAACAGACTGGTTAAAAGATGTCACCCAGGAACTAAGAGATCGGGGCATTGCAGATTATCTGATGATTTTTTGGGACGAGTTTACAAGCATTCTTGAACTCGAACAGGAAGGGATGAGTTCTGGTGGTGTATCTGCTAGCGAGTGGCAGAACATTGCTGAGTTGTCAAGAGATAAGAACGTCTATCTCTTCATTGTTAGTCACAAGTTCCCTGGTCACTATTCCACAGAAGATAAGAATAAAACACTAGACCGGTTCAACAGCGTGAACTATGTCATGCAACGACTTACCACATTCCATATTATGGAGAGTGCAATCAGAAAAACAGATAAAGACGAATGGAACATACTTAAAGAGAAATATGTTGTATCAAATACTGACCTCGTAAAACTAATCAAAGACATAGTTGAAAATGAAGGACCAAAAATAACGAACACAGTTATTGACCTGTTTCCGCTTCACCCTTATACTTCGTATTTAACCACATTTATATCTCGTTATCTTGGGTCTGCTCAACGAAGTGTATTTAACTTCTTGACTGATACAGACAATGGCTTTTTAAGATTTATAGAGGACAATCCAGATGGTGAGAAGGGTATATTCCTGACCTCTGATTTACTATGGGACTTTTTCCTTGATGAATTTGAGAATATGGGCATAAGTATGGCTGCTCCTATTCTTGAGAAATACAAGGTTAATAGGGCGATTGTTGAAAAAGCTGGAGAAATTAATCTCATTGTCTTTAAGGCCATATTACTGTTGAATATTCTCAATTATGTCACGAAAGTCCAAGAGTCATCTACAACTCATGTTATTCCCTCAGAAAGGAACATTAAGAACATGTTCTTAGGTACGGCATATGAAGACGAAGTTGATTCTTCACTTGAATATCTCAATTCCAGTACTATTATTGAAAAAAACCCACATGGAATATATGAGATTACAGCATCCAATTTAAACCCTAAAAAAGTTAACGATGAAATTGACAATTTGAAAGACAAGTTCGATTTGTTAAAAGCACTGACAAATAACCATGTCAAAGAACTGAAGAAGATTTTTACTACTGGAGAGCTTCGACACATCAAAGTCTATTTGTATGATGCTATTAAACCCGAACATATATTAAGTAGCAAACTTCACAAAAATTTCAGTGAATGCACTTCTGAGATTTACATAGCAGTTTTCATAGCCAAAGACCAAGGCACGATATCTAAGGCAAAAGAAATGTTAGCTAGATTCTCATCTGAAAATTATTTTCAAAATGTAGTTTTTGTTCTTTCACAAGAAGAGTTAAGGGAAAACTCATTTGACAAGTACTTGCGGTATAAAGCTAGGGCCAACGTTGCTGCTAGTATCAACAGCTTAGAAGAACAGAAAAACAACGAGGATAATGTGAATAAGATTATCGATTACTGGATAGACGAAATAAAACAGCAGTATGCGTTGTACTTTTTCCGAGGTGAGATGAAGAAATCGCTGGCCTATGAATTAGTTGGGCGTATAAAGAGGGGTATTTCAAAAGAGATATACCCTTATGGATTAGAGAACACCGGAGCCCGCAGATACGATACAATATGGAAAGTCCAGAAATCCAAAACAGCAATTGAAACTACTTTAAATGCACATACTCGTTCTGATCTAGAAAAAGCCTCTGGGCAATTTAAACGAATCCAAGAGATTCTTAAAGATACTACTCAAGAGTGGGTGGTCAATAATAAACTAGACATTAAAACTGACGCGGATAAATTGCACCCTATCGTCCAATCAGTAAATTTGGTCAAGGAACTAATGGAAGGAAATAATCAACCTACCTTTAATTTAGGGGAGGTATTGAAGCCCCTTTCTAAACCACCTTATGGATACTATGAAAATCCAGTTAATCAAGGCACTTTAGGGTTTTTAATGAGGCCCTATGTAAATCAGATATATGATTCAACAGGGAGTCCTGTTGACTCTAAAATTATGCGAGATAAAATTTTGGCTGTGTTTGATTATTGGGACGGTGGCAAAGAAAAAGGCAATACCCTTCAAGTACGGTTTGGTACAATCCATGAGAAAGAATTGATAGATAAACTGAAAGACCTTTTCAAGTTAGATGCATCAATCAAGAGTTTAAGTGATGTACGCTGGAGTATTGGCGATACAATAAATAAAAGGAACTACCCCCTCTGGGTATACAAAGAGTTCACCAAAAGCGATCAGGTTAAAGAGGTCATTGATGATATCAATGAGTTGATACGCACTAAAAATGACGAGGTAGGGCAGGAGTTTATCAAAATCCTTCTTGATAAAGTTGAATCTCTTTTTGTTGACCTCAAATCTACTTTTGACGAAAAAAATAGTTGCAAAGATGGGTTCATCGGATGGTTGAAACAAATAGTCGAGATAACCGATCTCGACATAGAGGGCAATGACCGTTTCAATGAACTCTGGCGGTTCGTCAAGCAGAAAACTCAGGAAGAAGTAAAACTATGGAGTGAAGACACTGTTAAATATGCAGTTGTAGCATGGAAGGTAACCAAACAGGACACCCTTGGAGATCCAGATGATGAGAGGAGGGTGATTTATATACCCCCACATGACACCAAAGACTCCCCTCCTAGCGATTCTTTCCATCCCCCTAGTAATAAAGTCATTGACCCCCCGCCTGAATATGCCCCTCTAGTGAAGACCGCTCAAAGCATGTTGGACGATTTTGTTGAAAAACACGATATTGAACAGTTGAAAAACGCAATAGTCAAAGCTGTGGAAGAAGAACCAACAATCTGGACAACAATTCAAAAGTATCTGGGGGATTTAGATTGAAAGCAGACAATCGGCAACCTCCATTTCAATCTATGGATGAATTATTCGCCGAGATTGAATCTGATAAATTGAGTTCTAAGTATGTCCATAATCGGTATCCAGTTCGATTCATATTTCTGCCCAATTTTGAGAGAATGAAAGAACTTTTCAACACACTCACTAAAAAGCCAAATTGTAAATCCCTGGATCTTGTCAACAAACTCCCCTATGCTAATGGTTGGTTGACCGCAGATGACATTACTAACCCGCTGAAAAACATTATCAAAAACGCCCCTGAGAATGATTATGTTGTCGTCCCGTTGTCTGAAATTGTCCGGTTCTATCCAGACCCTGACCTCATTTCTACGTTCATAACTATTTGCAGTATTGAAACGATATCTAACAATACACAGCGCATATATATTCCGCTAGTCGGCATGCATGAGCGTTTCAAAGGATTCTCTCTGCATCTCCGAAGTGAATGGGGACCGATATGGGAAGTCACTGAAAATATAACTGAAAAGCTTCCTATAATCATGTGCGTAGACCCAGATAAATGTACAATTTATCCCAACCCCACCAAAGAACCAATTTTCATTGAGGAGACTAATGACTGGTTAAGTCTTTGGAAGCGTTCTCAAGAAAAATTATTTGGGCTGGATATTATTTGCAATTCTGATACCTTATCCTACCTGTACTCCTTTTCTAAGCCAGATAGTTTCTTCGATTTCAAAGAGGTTCGGAATCAAAAAGATATAATTAAGGTTCTTTACAACATTGAGGTACCAATCCCTTATTTGGATGTAGAAAAAAATTTATGGGTGGGGTTATATGATTTATTAAATAAAGAATCGTCTTTGGTCAGTGCCACCAGCTTTGAGTTGATGGTTGCTCATGTATTCAATGTGAGAACAATATCTGATGAATCAGTCTTAGCTTTGTGGATTAAGAACAATACTCCAATAAAAAAGTGGCTGTTGAAATACTATGTTCTCTCCCAGACAGACCTCAACACAACATATATTTACGATGTTTTCAGGGCCATATCCGATTATTCAGATGAAAAGCTTGAACTGGAGTTGTGGACCCGTGTTTTTAAACGGGATAAAATTGACAACGAGATATTGACCGAGCGATTAGAATTAATTCGAGAATTCTATTCTCTAAAAGTAACAATGGGTCCTCAAATTGAATCTACGTTAGAAGCAGAGCTTAACTCTGAATTAAGTAAATATAAATCAGTAAAAGAGAAGATGAGACTCCTTACCGGCATAACTTTCACAGAGAAGAAAAAGATTATAGAACTGTCAATAGAAGCTAATGATAAGGAAGAACTGAGTAAGAAGGCACTTCTCACAATATACAAGGTTATTTACCCCACCTTGCACAGATATCTGGACAGCATAGAGTTGGATAATGCGGAAGATAATATCGAATGGATAAAGCAGTACTTTGATGAATATAGGTGGTCAAAAGTATTCAACACCAAGACCAAGATTCTGAATGAGATTCTAAATGACAAAAATGGAGGGGAGAAAAACTTCTTTGAATGGTATTACAATCTCCAATCACCTCAGACTGTTCTAAAAGAGCTGCCTTATGAAGATGATAATATTATCTGGCTGGACGCCCTAGGATTAGAATGGATTAATCTATTGTATCGTTCCATCTCTGACTTTGTTACGTTTAATCGAATTCTTATGGTGAGATCAAATCTACCTACAACTACTGACAGCAATCGATTTGATATTGATAAGAGTCGGCATATTATAGATTTGGATAAATTCATACATCAGATGGATTCGTACAATCATCCAGATAGCTTTGTTAAAGAGCTAGATTTCGTTGAAAATTTTTTACGCGAGACTCTGGCGGTTGATTCGTCCACTGCAATAGTTTCAGACCACGGTCTAAGTACATTTGTTAGGGGAGGCCACGGTGCAAATAAAAAAATACTAGATGACTTTAGACCAGACCACGGAGGGCGTTGTGTCTGGACAGACAAGAGATTTTTACCAGATACATCCTATGTTGAAGTGGAAAACCCAAGTGATTCAAAGCACAAAGAGAAATGGGCTATTATTCCATTACAACATGATTCTCTTGGCAATTTGCCCCGGAGAGAGGTTCATGGAGGGGCGACCCCTGAGGAGGTTATTGTTCCAATCTTGCTGATATCTCCCTCATCTGGAAGAAATGAGATGTATAATATCAACCCAGAATCCTTTAAAGTTAAACAAGGAAAGCCTGTTTTTGATGGTCTCTCTATTAGTCCCAAACCTAGAAATCCCGTTATTCTCGGAGAAAATCATGAATGGAAGCTTTCATACAATGAAAGTACCCACTATTGGGCAGTAAATCTAGAGGGGCTTGGTACAGGGCACCATAACCTGAAACTGATTGTTGATGAAGTTGAAATGAAGATTAAAGTTGAAGTCACTGGTGGAATGAAAGTGAGGGATTTGATATGAACGAATTAGACAACAAGATTAGAGTGACATTCCCTGGGGAATGTGTATACAAAAAGAGAGAGAATTACAACGTTTTCGCTGGAACAAATATTCCGTCTTTCATCAAGGATTACCTCATCCAGAGATATACTGACGTTGATGGGGAAATTGACCGTCTCTCGCTGTCAGAGTTTCTAGAAGAACATGTGCCCAAGAAAAACAGCAATATCAAGAACAAGTTGATTGCTGAAGGAAAGAAGATAACACTACTGACTAAGATTTCTGTTGTTCCCGACATCAGGGCAAACGTTCTTCGTTTTGAAATTCCAGAATTGGGGATTAAGAAAAGTGATACGCTTATTCCTTCTTGGCTGCTTAGCGAACACCAGCATGAATTAACCACCGATGAATTGTGGGGAATATTCGAGATTGGTTTGATGGAATCTGAGACGGGTGGCAATAGGATTGAATTGTGCGGATTCAAGAAATTCAACCCTTATGATATAGACCTAGAGTATTATCGTTCAAGGCGTGAGGACTATTCACTTCCAGATTGGATTGATTTGATTATTCGCTCGATGGAGTATAATCCGGATGGGTTTGATAGTATATCGCAAAAATTGCTTTTTTTAAGTAGACTACTCGTCTTTGTTGAGCCGAACCTGAACTTAATTGAGCTTTCACCCAAAGGAACTGGAAAATCCTATATATTCAGCAATTTAACAAAATATGGCTGGAACATAAGTGGAGGGTCTGTTACTCGTGCCAAGCTATTCTATGATGTTGGTAGACAAAATCCTGGAATGATCATGAGATATGATTTCCTTGCGATGGACGAGATTCAGACGATTAAGTTTGGCAATGAAGCAGAAGTTGCAGCAGGATTGAAAACATATCTAGAAGCTGGGAAATTTACAGTAGCGAATTATTCTGGTGCTAGTCAAGCGAGTTTCATACTCTTGGGAAATATCAAATTAGACGAGTACAAGATACCAATTTACAAGAGATACTTCTTCAATCTTCCAAAAGTATTCACCGAATCCGCATTGCTTGATAGATTTCATGGATTCCTAGAAGGTTGGAAGTTGCCAAGAGTGCATGAAGATATGATTGTTCAGGGCTACACATTGAACGTAGAGTATTTCTCAGAAGTACTACACGCTCTAAGAAAATCAAATGATTTTATGCCAATAGTTGACCAAATACTATATATCCCTCCAAGAGCAGATACAAGAGATACGAAAGCAATCAAACGAATATGCTCTGGATACCTAAAGTTATTATTCCCACATATAAACTCAACCGAGGATATCTCAAAAGAGGACTTTGATAACTTCTGCCTTAAACCAGCCATAAGAATGAGAAGGATAATTCGAGAACAGATAAACCTGATAGATAAAGAATATTCCCCAGAGCTACCCATAATTAAAGTAAAGGAATAAGTTGCTTTATTCTTATACTTTGTAAAACTACGTAAATGACCTTCCTAAAGGAGTATGTTATAAAATATCCATGATCTTATGGAGAAATGTGATGGATGTAAATGAAAAAAACTAGGGCAACAACGGAATTTGCTATAGAGATACGGGTCTTGCAGACCATTCACCAAATGTTATATGAAATTAATTTAGACATGGCCATAAGCCCACCACTAAATACTTAAAAGGAATTCAACAGCATTAAATCTGAAATAAATAAGATTATTTTACCTATTATCCAAATACATTAGAAAAGAAACGAGAGAGGATTTTCTTTGAGAGGCTGGAGAGACTTCTACCACGAAGTTCCTTTTTACCCGGCATATGGATATCATCCCATCCGCCTGTCTTCAAAAATACCCTTGCCAAGTTGTAGAATGCTGTTGTAGCGGGGTCTTCCGGTGCGTAAGATACCAGAGGCGTATCATGGTCTCCTGCTATTTCTATTTTTGAAG
>VAOZ01046312.1_pt1 | contig 10712 bp, 13 predicted proteins | sample 3394041 | NCBI WGS metagenome assembly VAOZ01 (sample SAMN08290431, study PRJNA428436) | hydrothermal vent metagenome | isolation source: Deep-sea hydrothermal vent chimney | place: Indian Ocean: Southwest Indian Ridge
AAGAAAGCGTTGAAAGGTAACCCGGTCCAGCGCTTGATATTCGACCTGGTCGTCTGATAGGTTGTATAACTGCTTGATCACCAACAACTTGATCATCAACAGGATCGGGAAGGGGGGCCGCCCGCCCTTGCGGTAATCGGCCTTAGGCAGAAGCGCTGCAACACGATCCGCGATGGCCTGAAAATCTACCTTGGCATCTAACGCTGCCAAGGGGTCACCGATACGGTCCAGTTTACGTTCCCGCTCTTCGCTGGCAAACAGACTCTTCATGGGCATGGCGTTCACACAACATGTTGATTAGACGGTATTTTAACAGAAATTAGAGGGCTTGGGGGTTTATAGAGATTCCCAACTGTTGTCGCGGCTCTGGCATAGACTGATTCACCCCGGTCGCAACAAAGTGGGCATAGGCATGCCGTGTGGTAGCAGGGTCGGTGGCGAACAAGGCCAGGGCTTTATCTATCGCAAGCGCCTCGGGGCCTGCCGCCTGGCCCATCACGGCAGGGTAACTGCTCCACGGCCATATTCGGCCGCTGTTGGGCAAAGGTGGGCACGTACCGGGTTGAGGACGATGTCACGGCAAAGTTCCACAGATACCTGTCCTGATCAACCAGCACCGCCTTATAGCGTCCCCGCAATACGTGCCCCGTTCGCTGGTGCTGGCGGTTGAACGCTTGAGTGTAAACCCTGTTTACTCCATGTATGCCCCGGTATAGCGTCGGTTTCAGCGTCTCGATCAGCAGCTGGTAGTGATTGTCCGTCAGGCAATAGGCCCACAGACGCCATTTAAAGCGTTGACACACGCGGCACAGGCCGGCAAGAAACCTCTGTCGGTCCAGGTCATCCACAAAGATCGTTTTGCGCGCATTGCCACGAGCTATCACGTGGTACAGCACGCCGGCAAATTCGGTGCGAAGAGGGCGAGACATGGAGCAAGACTAATTCTAGCAATGTGACAAGATGAGAGCTGACCCTAAAATTATGTATCAGACGTCAGGCTAAAAGGGGCTCACGTACGTTTTTTTGCCATGAGATACACCAGTCCCTTGTCTCGCTTTCCTATCGCGATCACGGTGACAACGATAACCTTGTCATCGACCTGGTAGACGAGTCGGTAGCCGACTGAGCGCAGTTTAATCTTATAGCAGTTCGGCAGGCCATGCAGGTGGGCTGCGGGCACGTGTGGGTTCTCAAGCCGTTCGTGCAGCTTATTCTTCAACCGAGCGCGAATACCGGGAGACAGCTTGTGCCATTCTTTCAGCGCAGATTCAACAAACTCCAGGCTATAGGTCATCGAACTCGACCTTGACTCGACGTTCGCTGGTTCGGGCACGTACCAGCTCAGTTAGTTCAAGGTCTTCCAGCCTGTCTAGCAAACGCTGGTACGTTACAGCAGGCACCAGGTAAGCGCTGGGTTTGTTGTGCACGAGCACCGCGACTGACTCGCCGTTGGCCGCCTTGATGACTGCACTAGGATTGCGTTTTAGTTCGGTAATGCTGATGCTGGCACTGGCTAGAATAGTTTCCATATTCGTCTCCGTATTTCATGACGAATATGGCACTGTGTATTGGAATGATCAAGTGCCGTATGACAACCGGATCGGGCCTGCGGAGTAGTAGTCTTGTTTTGCAACATGTCCCTTACAAGAACAAAGGACTGGGTCAGAGCACCTTTTTGTAGAAATCGGCCTTATCGTTTTTGGACTTGCTACCGTGGATGGTGCGCATGTACAGAGCACGGTTAACTGTCCAGCCCCGTCTGATTCCGGTGACTCGATCTTGCCCCGGGAAACCTAGCCTTTGCTGTGTGAATCCGTAGATCCAGGGAGAACAATATCCAGAGTGGTGGCACGTTACGGATGTCACGATTTCAGCGCCACAATTCAGCCTCTGATACTGGGGGCCGCAGCGCTGTCCCGGTTACCTCTTCCATGTGGAGTGCTTGGGTGATCTTCCTTGCGAACCGGTAGCGGCACATTGCAGACATTGATGCGGTTGGCCGGACGCACATACCAGGTATCGCTACGCTGACGGCAGATGGCGATTAGCTGGCGGAATGCCGAGGTATTGGTGTGTAGCACTTACAGGTGTGGTCGTTGTGCCGGTGCCAGAGTTGCGACCAGACGCAAGTTCAGAATCGGCGTACGTCGCGCTGCGTGGCGATAAAAGCCCAGCGGGCTATGACCCCGAGGCAGGGCGGCGAGCCACGACATGCCCTCGACGACGCGTCCCACTAGAGTGATATTGTGGTCGAGTTGACGCGGCGCCTGGCCGATGACTACATAGAGTTCAGCGCCGTTGCCAGTATCCGGTGGGTTGTCACGACCGACTTCGACCATGCCGTAACAATGCACCAGCCAGGTTCGGGTAGCGGTGGCATTCCGGGCTACCGGGAAGCCCGTGCTAAAGCCGGTCCGGGCGGCATAGGTATCCGGATCGACCAGTGCGGTGAAAGGTAGCCCCCGAGCAGTCCGGCTGTACTCGGCAGGGAGCTGGCGTGGAAAATGGTCGGGGAGAGCCCGGGCCTGTTTAGGCTGTTCCGTATACGGGTCTCCCCATTGCACTACAAAATTATCTTGCACCCGGTTGATGCTTAGCCCATCAAAATAATGGGCCCGAGACAGGGTTTCGATATTGGCTACAGGCCGCGGGGCAAAGGCTGGGGCCCGTTCGATCACGATGTGTCCCTGGGAAATTTGCATGACCAGGGGGTGCGTAGGATTGAGAGGTCGCCAGCCCTTCGCCGTGGTCGTCTTCAGCAGGGCCGGCATGGTCATCGGTTGGGCATGGCTGAGGCTACTGACAAGAAATATCAATCCGGATACGAGTGCAATCCGATGACGGGTGGTGCGGGGAAATAATCAATAGGACATGGACGGGTACCCTGCGGGATGTTCCGCAGGGTACGGCAGCTTTTATCATGGCAGCAAGCTAACGGTCCCGTTGCCGATGATTGGGATTGGATCTGGGGATGCCATGAATGGGCTGGGGACGACCCGATGCCTGTGGTGTGGCGAGTCACGGCTTTTTGCTGTGCACCCCGGTAAATACATCATGACCAAATGTTTTCAACCCCGGCGTAGCGGCATAGCCAAGATGCGAGAGTTTGAAGAAATCCTCGACTGTACGTAGGAACGAATAATGATTGTAGGGGACTTCCGAGACGGTACCTGGGCGAATAAAAGGGGAGAGGGCTATGGCACCGATACGTCCACCACCCGGGCCGAGGCGGCCCGGTTTAGGCCCACCAGGAAGTTTCATCTCATGGCAACAGGCCCGGCCATCGCTTGCGCTGCCTTCGTCAAAAGTAATCAGCAGCAAGCCGTTTTTACGGAAAGCCGGAGCGGCAAGGATCTTCGGTACCCAGACTTTTAGGAACCGGTTAACCGAAACCAGGCCACCGGGTTGGCCATTGGCGCAGGGGGCATTGTGCCCATCATGGCAAAGATCGGGGACGATGAAGGCGTAGTTGGGGGTAGTACGGATGGATCGAAGGTCAGTTTCAAGCTGGGCCAGGTTCACGACATGGGTATCGCAATTGGCCTGGTTGTCGATGATCGAATGAAAATAGACAAACGGATTGTGTTTGGCCGCGTACTGATCATTTACCGCGGCATGTTCGGTCCAGTCCTTGGCGCCGATCGGAACATGGGCGCAGGTTGCCGACTCGCGCTTGAGATCACGACCCATATCTTCGAAGTATCCTTTCCATGTATAGCCCTTGGCCTGTAGCTGGTTGGCCACGGTCTTGACCCAGGATGGGTAGATACAGCCCTGGCCCAGTGCTTGGTCGTAGGGTCCGGGGGTGCTGGAACTCAGTTTAAACTCACTGTACACAGGACAGTCGTTTTGTGTTGCGGCGTTGGGCGCTTGGCCACTGACCATAGCGATGTAGTTATCTAGGCTGTAGTGGCCAGTAGCGTAATACTGCTTCAGCAGCGCCCCTTTTGCGGGCAGTACCCGGGCTAGATAGGGGGCGGGAGAGTGCTTGCCAAAGCTGGCTTGATAGGGTTGATTCTCGAGCATGATTACAAAGACATGGCGAACCGGTGCCGCAGCTTTTACTTTGTGTGTTGAGGCCATGGCCGAGGGGGTGCCCACGCTGAGCAAGAACAGCAGGGTAAGGCTGGCGATTAGCCAGCGAGGGGCGGTATGGGCCTGACTGCGCATAGGTGAACTCTCCGCGAAGATTATGGGCGAATGGACAGGAACGCTGCATCCAGAGTGGCAGAAAAACGTGCAGCGACTATGAGGTGAAAAGACTAGCGTATCGATTGTCTACCATTGGAGCACGTACGGATGACAAAGTTGAGACCTATGCAGAAATATGGGTATGACTAATGACCTATACACTATAGAGAAGTTAGTACTAGCATTCTTTTCATGGCTGACTTTTCCACCACTGCCGATGTCCATGTACGCAAGTTCCAGAAAGAACTGGCCAGTGGTCTGACCGCTTTGGTGTTACTGGCGGTGCTGGCCGAAAGCGACGCGCCCATGTATGGCTATCAGATTGCCAAATGTCTCGAAGAAGGGGCGAGGGTGTTGCGCGGACAGCAGAGTGCCTTGTATCCGGTGCTGCGCAATCTGGATGTGACGGGACTGGCGGAGAGTGAAATCCGGCCCTCCCACAGGGGTCCGCCACGGCGTTATTACCGGATTACCGAATTGGGGCGGCAGGTTCTCGCTGAATGGCGTAGCGCCTGGGTTTCGACTTGCCGCTTTGTAGACGATCTTCTGCAGGAAACACCCTCCTGAACACACCGAAGACGATTGAAGAGTATTTGCAGCAGTTGCACCGGGCACTTGTCGGAGCGGACCTGGCGCTGATCCAGGATGCTCTATATGATGCCGAGGAACATCTGCGCTCGGAACTGGCGGAAAATTCCGATGAAACCGAGCTGGCCATGCTGGAACGGGTGGCTGGTAGCTACGGGGCCCCCGAGGAAGTGGCGGATATTTATCGTGATACCGAGGTACGGGTACAGCGGGCCTTACATCAGCCATCGGCAAGCCACTCGCAGCGGGGGATAAGCCGATTTTTTGCGGTGGCGGCTGACCCTCATACCTACGGCGCGCTGTTCTATATGCTTCTGGCCCTGGCTACCGGGGTGTTCTATTTCACCTGGGTGGTGACCGGAACCAGCCTGAGCTTGGGTTTGGCGATCCTGATTATCGGCATTCCCTTTGTGATCCTGTTTCTGGGTAGCGTGCGGATCCTGTCGCTGGTGGAAGGCCGGATTGTGGAGGCCATGCTGGGCGTCCGGATGCCGCGACGCCTTGCTCCGGCGAGGAAGGACATAACAATTCTGCGACGGATCGGGGCGATGTTTACCGATCCTCGTACCTGGGGAAGCCTGTTTTACATGTTGTTGATGTTGCCACTCGGAGTGATCTATTTCACCCTGATCGTGAGCGGATTGAGCTTTTCTTTTTCGCTTGCTTTCGGGCCACTGCTCGGTGCGCTATTCGATGCGAACCTGTTCCAGCTTGATGTGGGTAGCATCCACTATGTCCCCTCACTCTGGGTGGCCCCATTCCTGTTTGTACTGGGGGTGCTGCTGTTCTTGGTGATGCTGCACCTGGCAAGGGCCATCGGCCGGCTCCATGGCGAGATCGCCAAGCATTTGCTGGTGAAGACGATTCGCTACTGAATAGACTGGAGCCGACCACCGACTGAACTCAGGAAGCCTCAGTGAGGAGCGCTGCTGAACAAGGCCATGGCGGCCTGAATCAGCAGAGCGATCTGGGCCAGGCTGGCGAGTGTGAAGGCCGGCCCCCGGCTGACCGGATCATGTACGTACATAAACAGGTAGGCGATGCGGCCGAGCAGCCAGATGGTACCCAGCCCACCGGCAATCCAGGGGTTGCCGAACCAGGTGGCCAGTCCGAGCACAGGCAGGAATAGAACCAGGGCCTCAAGCGTATTCATCTGGATTCGATAAATTCGTTCAAATGTGGGGTGTCCGCTGATGGCGGGGGCTCTCACTCCATAGCGGACCCGCGCCCAGGCGACCCAATAGGTCGTCAACTGCAGTAACAGAATACTTGACAGGGCAATCAGCAGAGGCCAACGGTAAACGAACATAGCGGGGTACCGAGTATGAAAAATATAAGCTCATCATACTGGTGGGATTCTCGAAGAAAGCCACCATGCTGTCACTTTGCTGTGTTGCGTCCTCGCCCACTCTTCGCTATCACCCTGATAGGTCTCAGAGATCCCCTACAGAGTGGCTTGCGCTCGAACCACTTGCTACGGTTTTACGAGGCGTCCTGGTGGGATGATTTCCGATATTGAGCGATCCACTGGTAGGCGGAACGATGCTCAGAATGTACTGTCCAAGCCATGACAAGCGGCCATGCAGGAGATACGAATGCTTTCCCCATCGGTAATTCTGTGGAGCTCAATCTACGGATCGATCGGTATCGGTTACTTCATCTATGGAAAGCGTCAGGGGAATTTTCCAGCTCTGTTTGCAGGAATCGGCTTGCTGGCAGTGAGTTTCGTGATTAGCAATGGTTATCTTCTAGCACTGGTATCCATTGCCCTCATGGCTTTTCCGTGGCTGTGGCGGCGCTGGTACTGAATTTCCCGACGACTCAGGTGAGTAGGCCCTGCTGGCGTAGCCATGAAGTAAATTGGGGCATCGGCATGGCCCCGGACATACGCGCCACTTCCTGGCCCGTGCGGAATGCTAGCAAAGTGGGGATGCTGCGAATGCCAAGACGAGTTGCGATACCGGGATTTGCTTCAGTATCCAGCTTGGCGAATCGCAAGCGGGGCTCAAATTGTTGTGTGGCCTGTTCCAGAACCGGTGCGAACATCCGGCACGGGCCACACCAGGCTGCCCAGCAATCGACTACCACAGGGATACTGCTACGGTTTATTAAGGTGTCAAAATTTGCCTCATTTAGTGTGGTGGGATGACCGTCGAAGAGTGTCTGATGGCACTTCCCGCAATGGGGGTGGTCGTCAAGTTTTTCTTCCGCTACCCGGTTGATAGCAGTGCAGTGCGGGCAAACGATTTCGATCAGAGAGGGGTTCATTGGGATCTCTAAAGCCGGTAATCCATCAGAATGCTACCAGTCGCGTCACTTGCAAGGAAACGGATTTCCCAGCGGACTCGGGTAACCCGAATCCCCCTGCAAGAAACACAGGGATATTGATGTGTGGGCAAGCTGCTAGCGTTGCATAGTAAGGGCCGTGGGAATGGGGCTGTCGCGGGCCGGATGGGCCACGGGGAAACGTTATTCCGTGTCTGTCGTGAAGGGGGTGCGCAGGATCCGCTTCATGGGTGAAGAAAAATACTGCAGTTCACGACATCTTCCTAACCAGGTGATATCGATATGATGGGAGGCGCTTGTGGGTACGTACAGACCCACGGTGAGCATCCCCCGGCCGGGTCTCCGGCCATTCCCATCGAGGGCAACCGGTTCCCTTAGAGATCAGGGTTCTGAAATTGGTTCTTCAATCTATGGGGTAGGTAAGATCTGACAGCTTTCGATCCAGTTAGGTTACCAAGGTTTGGTCTGCCAAGATTTTGATGATGTTCGCAGACAATGTCTGTGCTCCGGTATGGTGGTTTATTCCAGTTGCGATAGATGGGTTTGACCGACTATCCGGGCTAAGAAATGCCGTGTCACAAAAGGCTAAAAATCACGGTGGTGAACCAGGTTGGAAACCTTAGTGGCAACCCATCGAGGCTGTGTCATCGGAATTTTCTGAAAAAAATTTCCATATCCATCGGTCGGGTTGTCGGGCAGCTTATCCGTTCTATGATGTTCACTTTTATGGGGTTCCCTTATGCAGATTGCTAAAGATCATGTCATTAGTTTCCATTATCGTTTGACCAGCGAGGATGGGGTGCTGATCGACAGTTCGCATGGGCGGAGTAAACCGATGCAGGTACTGGTGGGGTCTGGAGGTATCATTCCGGGGCTTGAGGAGGCTCTGCTTGGACATGTGGAAAATGACCATTTCGATGTAACCGTTGCGCCCGATAAGGCCTATGGTTTACACCGTGATGGGGCGATTCAGCGGGTCTCCAAAAAATACTTTCATCGGCCCGGGCGGCTCAAGGTTGGGGATACCGCCATACTGGCTTTGCAAGATGGTGGGCGCCAGGCGGTTACCGTGCACAAGGTCGGAATGACCATGATTGATGTGGATACTAACCATCCATTAGCAGGCAAGACACTGCATTTCAACATCGAAATTATTTCCGTACGTGAAGCCACTGCCGAAGAGCGGCAACATCGTCATGCGCATGGCCCGGATGGGCATTCCGAGCCATGATTTGCATTCAGTCATGGTGTTTGGACTTGTCGGTTTATGGTGCCAGCACGAAATAGCCATTCATCTTTTGAATATTCCGTGGTCGAATTCAACCTTTTCTGTAAATTCGCCGCAACAAACATGCTTGTTGGACGGCGATAACGACGACAAGCATCCGTCCACCTGCGGCGGGTACCCCAGTAATTTTCGCCACGTTGGGGTTCGCGTTGCTCCCCCGTAAGCTACCCATGACTCTTGTTCTGCACCGTGAACACGGCCATGGACAAAGCCCGATGTCCCGCATGCTTATCATTCCCCTGTGTGGCGGTGCGTGACGGGAGACGAGGCCTGTAGGCCCGACCCGGACGGGACACCGCACGTACTTTGCGGATCTTTGCTTCACAAGGCGCCAAACCGGGGTGTCCTTATTTTGGTTCGTTTTCTTGGACAAGCAAGAAAATGAACTCGTGCGCGCAGGCGCAGGAAACCCTCTTGGCAATAAGGTTCATCCGCTGGCGATGGGCCCCTTTATAAACATACTGTGCGGCCCGGTTGGGGTGTTGTGTACCCACTCACCTCTCGACTATCTATCTGATATATTTCGGAGATCCTCTCTGGAGTACGGTTTTTATGGATACCCCGATGCTGGCTTCTGACTCAACGGTTTCGTCCCAGAATAATCAGGGTGCCTCAACCAGCAGTAGGGATCAGTGCAGAATACGCAGGCCGTATGCGAAGTGTTTGCGCCAGTACGGATTGTTCAGGGTGTCTAACCGCACTCTGCCGCCGCTGTTCGGGGCATGGACAAAACGGTTCTTGCCTACGTAAATGGCAACATGACTGACGTACGCTCCGAGGGTATCGAAAAATACTAGATCTCCCGGGGCCAGTTCGTGGCGGCTGAGATGAGTTCCCTGCATGCGGCTCATCTCCGCCGTGGTTCGAGGTAGTTTGATCCCCGCTATGCTACGGAACACATAATCAACCAGGCCGCTGCAATCAAAGCCGCTGTGCGGTGTATTGCCACCCCACCGATAAGGTGTACCAACCAGACTTATAGAGCGAAACAGCACGGCATTAGCCGCCATGGTTTGGACACTACCGGCCTCAGGTCGCGGGGACGGTGCACTTGCGCAAGCGGCCAGTACCATAGTTACGAGTGGAATCAGGAAATATATAACCCGACGTCGGTACATGGGCGACTAGAGCGTGTTGATGACTAGCATGAAAGGTAATCCTTTGAGATAGGCTTGGGAAATGACGGGGAAGCCGGCTTGCTTATGGCCCCGTCGTGGCCGACAATTTGTTCGCCGGCTCCGGTAACTAGGGAGTGGTTGAATTCGGTCAGCTATTAATCGAGTTGGGTTTCGAGTTCCAGGGCGCGATGCAAAGCGTTTACCTGGACGGTTTCCTGCATCAAAGTGCTCGGGTTGGCCGGTATGGCGAACAACTCTTGCTGAAGCGCACTGAAGTTGGGGTCGTTACGCGTCTCGTTCGGCGTTACCCGCAGTGTGTCGGGCCTATTTGCGATGGGGTCGCGTCGTACCTGAATGTCCCTGCCTCTTGGCAGGCTTCAAGCAGGAGTAATACTGATTGTGAAGATTATTTACATTCATAGGCTTGTCTAACTGCACTGTCGAGAATATCTGCGTAGGTATATGAGCGTTCGGTATTTGTCGATGCGTGGTGTGAGACCGGTCAGGGTAGATTTATCCGATAAAGAAGGAGTACGTCGATGGATGATGTGGTAATTCTGGGCGGGGGGGTCGTCGGCCTGGCCAGTGCTTTGGCGCTGGCTCGCGAGGGTTTGCAGGTGCGAGTGCTCGAGCGCGGTGAACCGGGGTGCGGGGCTTCACACGGCAATTGCGGAACTATTACGCCCAGTCACGCGCCACCATTGACTATGCCAGGCGTCCTTTGGCATGCCCTGGGCTGGATGCTGCGCCGTGATGCTCCCCTGTATGTTCGGCCGGGATTGGATATAGAGCGCTTGCGCTGGCTTTTCGGACTTGCCAGGCACGTCAACTGGCACGATTTTCACGCTGCAGCGGCAGCGCGCGCCACCTTGCTGATACAGTCCCGTAAACGATTTGCCCCCATGTTCAGGGAATACGGCATTGAGGCGGGGTTCGAAGAGAAGGGGGTCATGTTTCTATTCAGAGACCCGCAGGTCTGGAAACAGGAACAAGCCCATGCTGCAATGTTGAGCGACCTATCTATTGCCGTCGAGCAGGTGGATTCTGCGGCGTTGCATACCTGCCTGCCCGGACTTACCCCCGCAGTGGTTGGGGGCTTGAGGTATCCAGGCGATGCCATGCTGCGTCCTGAACGTTATGTAGCTGGCCTGGAGCAGGCATTTCTACGCAGCGGCGGTAAAATTTCCCGGGAGACGGATGTGCTTGGTTTTGGTACTTCGGGTTGGCACATCGACTCGATC
>VAOZ01101901.1_pt1 | contig 10705 bp, 9 predicted proteins | sample 3394041 | NCBI WGS metagenome assembly VAOZ01 (sample SAMN08290431, study PRJNA428436) | hydrothermal vent metagenome | isolation source: Deep-sea hydrothermal vent chimney | place: Indian Ocean: Southwest Indian Ridge
AAAAAACAGAAACAATTAAAGCTATTATTTATTTGCTTACTGCTAAACTCGACTTCTCTCAGGTTAATCATTATTGTTCTACCCACTCACTTTTATAAAGAGCCAAAAAATTAGATAATAAATGATAAAAATAGCAATAATTGGTGCAGGACAATTAGGTAGTCGACATTTACAGGCATTAGGTAAACTTGATAGAGATGCGGAAATATTTTTACAAGATCCATCAGAAAAATCACTTTTGAATGCTGAAAAAAGATTTTATGAAATCTCGAAAGAAAAAAGTATAAAACTTTATTCATTCAATCAAATTCAACAAATGCCTCCAAATGTAGACATAGGTATTATTGCTACTAACTCAGATGTAAGACGCAAAGTTATCCATGATTTAGTACTTCATACCAAAGTAAATAATTTGATTATTGAGAAATTTCTATTTCCCCAAATGGCTGATTATTTTAATATCCAAAATTTATTTCAAAAAAATAGTATCAATGCTTGGGTAAATTGTCCTAGAAGAATAATTGATTTTTATATTGAATTAAAAAATCAGCTTAAAAATAGAATTATTAACCAATTTAATGTATTCGGCTCGAATTGGGGTATTGGGACAAGTAGCATTCATATGTTAGATTTATTAAGCTATTTAAAGAATTCGACAGAATATCAAATTATTTTTGAAGATCTTAGCGATACACCTATTGTGAGTAAAAGAAAAGGTTTTTACGAATTTTCTGGTAGAATAATTGGTGAAATGGGAAATACAAAATTCTCTTTGAACTCATATCAAACTGGCGCCATTCCTCTAACTATTGAAATAATAACTGAAAATACTGTTCATATTATAAGAGATGAAGAAGAGAAATGTATATTATTAAGCAATGAAAATAATTCCAAATTGGAAGAATTGAGTTTCAGATTCCCATATCAAAGTGAGATGACACAGATTGTTGTACAACAAATATTGGATACTAACAAATGTTTATTAACAAATTTTGATGAATCTATTAAGTTACATCAACCGCTATTAGAATGTTTTACAAATTATTTTAAAAGAATTGGTTTTGGAAATGATTTTTGTCCAATCACTTAAATTAAAAGGAGAAAGATAAATGAATATTGGTTTTATTGGTTGTGGAAATATTGCAAATTTTCATGCAGATGTTTTAAAATTTTTAAAGAAAGAATTAACAGCGGCTGCTGATAATAATTTTGATAGTTTAAAACAATTTCAGATTAAGTATAATGTAAAATCAGGTTATTATTCTTGGAAAGAGATGTTGGAAAAAGAGTCTCTTGATGCTATTTGGGTTACTGTTAGCTGGAATGTTGTTGATAATTTATTACTTGATATCTTAAGTTATGGAATACCCACATTTTTTGAAAAACCAGTTGCATTAACTCCCGAAAAAATTGAGACTGCCATTAATCACTTCCCAAAAATGATTGATAAAGTACAGGTTGGATATAATAGAAGATTTTATGATTTTATTCCTTTAATAAAATTGAAATTGGATAGATTAAAAATAAATGCTATTGAGGTTCATATCCCTGAAAGTATATCTGGTAATGAGCACAAAACTTTATTAAAGTATTTGTTTTTACAGAATTCGTCACATGTTATTGATCTGCTTTATTTTTTATTGGGTGAATCAGAAATAGAAGTAATAAAAGTTTTTAGGCAAATTAATAGTGCAACAGAGCTTCCAAATGGTTATAATGGGCTTCTAAGATCCAAAAATATTCCTATACATTTAATTGCTAACTGGAATAGTTCTACTAATTTTGGAATTAAGTTTCATTCTGATGGGGTTTTGGTTTCTTTACTACCTATAGAGATTGCAACTATTTATTATGGATTTGAAATTATTGAGCCTACAAGAAATAATCCTGTTCGGCAATATATCCCTAAAATTAAATCAAAATACTTTATTGAAAACGAATCAGCTCAATTTAAACCAGGCTTTCTAAAACAAGCAATAAATTTTTTTAATACATGCGTTGAAAATAAATATAAGAATACACAGGCAAGCAATTTAGAGTCCGCACTATACATTACAAAGTTGTGCAAAGAGATTATGTAAAATGTTGCAAAATAAAAATATCAAGAAGGTTTTCTTTTGCTCTGCATATAACGATGTGTCTCACATACTCGCATTTATTGAGGAAGAAAGAATGGTAGAAAATCTAATTATTGTTTCAAATCTTCAGCAATGTTATAAATTTATTGAGACACTAAATATCCCTGATACCGAACTAATCTTTATTAAATCTAAATTAATTAGCTTAAAAAATCCCATTTATTGGTTTAAAGAAAGAAAAAATATTAAACAGATAAAAAAAGATATTCTTTTACAGATAAAGAATGCTGATATTATTTTTTTTGCTTCATTTTACGATTTACTTACTTGTAAGTGTGTTGATATTTTAAAACAACAAAATAAAGTTTTTTTAAGTATTCCTATTGAAGATGATTTTGTACCTTATTCGAGATCGACTTTAAAGGACAAATTGTTGTCTATTTTATATAATATTAGATTCCAGTCTTTTAAACGTTTTAAGAATCAAGTTGTTGGATTGCCTTTACCTTATGTTCAGGAACATTTTATCTTAAATAGACACGTTACAGAAGAAATGTTAATCTTGGCGAGAAAAAAATATTCATATAAGATAGAAAAAAATAGCAATTCTTTCATTTTGTTTTTGGACTCATCGGATTCTTATGACAAATTCATTGACAATTATATACATGATATCTTGACGTTGTTCGATTTCCTAACTAATTTTAATACGTATGTTAAGGGTCATCCGAGACTGGGTCTTTCCACAATAGTGCGCAATTATAATTTCAAAAAAATTGATAGTTCTATACCTATTGAGTTTATTGATTTTTCGAAATGTAAATGTGTTATTGGCATAGAATCAATTGCTTTAGCAAACATTGCTAATCAAGGGGTTAAAGCGATATCCCTGCTTAATTATTTCGATTTTAAGGATTCTGGAAATAGAAATGGATGGATTAATTATTTAGAAAGATACTGTACAACAACGATTCATTATCCTAGAAGCATGAAAGAAATAGAAGAACAAATAATTTCTGACTAATTTTTTGAGTTAATTATCTCGTATATAAAAATTGGTAGCCCAATTCTTTATCAAACCTAAATTGACAAATTAATAAAATGAAGATTATTACGATACTTGGCGATTCCCTTTCAATGGCTAGAATGGAGAATGGTATATTTTTTGAAAACACGTATGCATTTTTATTACAAGACTTATTTGATAAAAATTATCTGGTAGTTAATAAATCGAAAAGAGCAAACACCATTGTTACCCAATCGAACACTCAAAATATGTATGATGATGTATTAACTATAAAAAATAGTGACACTTTTATTATTCAGTTGGGGATTGTTGATTGTGCCCCAAGAATTATTTCCATTTGGGAGAGTAAAATATTAAAATATTTTAGGCCTAAATTTATTTCAAACTATTACATGAAATTTAAATCTAAAAACAGAAAATTCTTCACAAAATATTACCCAAAAACTTATGTTCCTTTGGAGGTGTTTAAGAAAAGGTATAATTGTTTAATTGAAACGATTTCAAATAAAACACCAGCAAATAAAATAATTCTAATTAACATAGCCGATACAAACGATAAAAACAAATCCAAATCTTTTGGTTTTTCGGAAAATATTAATAAATATAATGAAGTTATTGCAAGCTTTGTCGGAAACTCCAAAGTTAAAATTAGTTTGATAGATTTGTATTCTATAACAAAAAAAACCCCTGAGTTTTTACTTGAAGATGGAATACATATAAATAAAGATGTTCATTCATTCCTGTCCAAAGTTATTTACGAAAAATTAACAGAATAACACTTGTTCCTTAGGGCTTGTTAAAAAATAACTACTCCGTTTATACTCATTCTTTTGCCCGCTAACTTCGTTAAAAAGCCTCGCCGGCGCTTTGCTATGCCTGCATTTTTTGCCTCGTTATCGAACAAAATAACTTCGCCTAATTCGGAGAACTTATTTCGTAACAAACCCTTAGTTGAAAATTCTGTGCAACTATATAAAATGAAAATCGATAAAGAACAAATAGTCAACAAATCGTTAGGTTCCATGAAATGGGCTTCTTTAGGAATGATTTTACCAAAATTACTAAGCCCTATAGTAACTGTTTGGTTGGCAAATATATTAGATCCGGCAGCTTTTGGTGTAGTCGCTCTTGCATCAGTGATTATTGGATTTTCTAATTTAATACAAGGACTTGGTTTTAGTGAATACATTATTAAAGAGCAAAAATTAGATGATAATAAATTAAGTGTTGCTTTCTTTTCTAATTTACTAATAGGAATAATAATATATCTTATAATTGCAGCACTTACTCCTTTATTTAGTAAATTATATCACAATGTGGAAATTAGTAGTGTTCTGCTTATCCTAAGTTTATTAATTATCATTAATTCATTAGGAGTTGTCCAGTATGCCCTTTTGCAAAAAAATATGCTCTTTAAAAAAATCTTTTTTATTCAATTATTACCTATTATCGTTTTGGTTGGCGTTACACTACCTTTAGCATTACTCGGTTATGGTGTCTGGTCATTAGTAATTGGCCAATTGGCAAAAGGAATTTTGGCTAATTTGCTATATTGGATTTTTAGTTCCTGGCATCCAAAAATTTATTTTGCACTTCCTGTTTTCTTAAAGATGTTTAACTTTGGAAAGTGGGTGACTATAGAAAAAATAGAAGAATATATCTATGGGAATATGGATATCATTTTAATTGGTATCTTTTTTGATTTAAAGGCAACTGGCCTTTATTCCATAGCTAAATATATCATTAATATTACCTACACAACATTTAACGGCCCGATTGGAGCTGTCATTTATCCAATGTTTAGTAAACTCCATGGGTCTTTAGATGAGCTTAAAAATGGATTCCTATCTGTTTCAAAAAAAATATTTTTCATTAATGTGCCAATAATGTTTGGCATTTTAACAATTTCATATAAAATTATTCCAGTTCTATTTGAGAACAAATGGGAAGGGCTTCCGCTATTATTATCAATTATTGTTCTTGGTGAAGGCGCTCATAGGAATATATGGGCTCAACGTGAAATATTTAAGGTATTAAATAAGCCTGATATTTATCCAAAATCAATAATTATTAATTTAGTATTTGCTATCGTGTTTTATTATTTGTTAGGCAGAAGCAGCTTAATAGCTTTTAGCATAATAAAAGTAGTTAACGATTTTATTTATGTAATTGTTCAACTGAAATTAACTACCAAAACATTAAACTTTTCAATTCGTCGGTTGTTTATAATCATTATTAACCCTGTTATTGCCAGTATAATTATGTCAACCGCGCTATTAGGTGCCATATTCTTGTTAGATAAGAACATGGTTAATTTTAACTTAGTTATTTCCTTCCTGTTAATTATTTATGGCGTCTCCATTTATTTCATTAGTTCTTACCTGATAAATAAAAATGAATTTATTAGTTTGGTTAATAATGCTAAGGTTATTGTGGGCATTAAGTGATTATTTTAACATTTAAAATAAAAAAGCATGATAAAAATAGAATATGAAAATAAAGTTCTGGCATTAATAATTCCATCAGACTTTCGTGAGGATGGAATCAGGTTCTTTACTCCGGACGATTATTCTCAACAACTTGCCTATATGAACAGACCTGCTGGTTATGAGATTGAGCCACATACCCATAATAGAGTTCCCCGTAAGGTTTTTTATACCCAGGAAACTATATTTATTAGAAAAGGTAAGTTATTCGTTGACTTTTACACCCATGATCAGAAATACATTAAAAGTATAGAGTTGTCAAGCGGAGATGTTATATTATTGGCATCGGGTGGTCACGGGTTCAGAATGATTGAGGATACGGAAATGATAGAAGTGAAACAGGGGCCATTTTCCGGTGATAATGATAAGGTAAGGTTTAAAAGGCATAAAAATGGAAAATAAGTTTATACCGGTTTGTGAACCTTATTTAAATGGGAACGAATTGAGATATGTCACCGATGCAGTAATAACAACATGGATTTCTTCTTCCGGTAAATATATTTCACGTTTTGAGAAAGCTTTTGCGAGTTACTTAGGCGTTAATCATGGTATTGCAGTAACAAATGGAACCAGTGCCTTACATTTAGCACTTGTTGCGCTGGGTATTGGAAAAGGAGATGAAATTATTATTCCTGATTTTACTATGATTGCTAGCGCTTTTGCCATTGCTTATACAGGGGCTATTCCTGTTTTTGTAGATTCTGAAAAGGAGACTTGGAATGTTGATACTAAATTAATAGAATCAAAAATATCAAAAAAAACAAAAGCAATAATGCCGGTACATATATGGGGGCATCCTGTTTATATGGAACTCATACGGTCATTAGCAAAAAAATATAATTTGAAAATCATAGAAGATGCTGCAGAAGCACATGGTGCTGAATATCAGGGTGTAAAATGTGGTAATCTTGGAGATATTGCCGCATTTAGTTTTTTTGCAAATAAAGTAGCCACAACAGGCGAGGGAGGGATGGTTGTTACGAATGATGATGAAATAGCAGATAAATGTAGATATTATAAAAATTTATGTTTCCCGTTAAATGGTACTAGAAATTATCAGCATAATGATATTGGTTTTAATTATAGAATGTCAAATATTCATGCAGCTATTGGGTTAGCACAAGTTGAAAAGTTAGATTTTTATGTGCAACAAAGGCGTAAAATACATAATTTATATTTAAAATATCTAAGAGATATACCTGGTTTAATTTTTCAGCCAGAAAAAGAATGGGCAAAGAACGTATATTGGATGAATGGGGTTATTGTAGATAAAGATAAATTTGGAATCAATAGAGATTATTTAATGCAGAAATTGAGAGAAAAAGGGATTGATTCAAGACTTTTCTTTGCGGGTATGCATAAACAACTTTCATTAATTAAATTTGGATGTGATATTTCAGATGATTATCCTGTTTCGGAATATTTAGAAAAAAATGGTATGTATTTACCTTCTGGTTCAAACCTAACAGAAGAACAAATTAAATATATCTCAGAAACTATAATAAGATTACAGAAGTAGCATGAAAAAGAAGATTGTTGTTTTTCTTTCAATGAAGCCAGAGGAGGGAGGTAAATATCAATATTCTCTGGCAATGCTTGAAGGATTGGATATGTTAAGTAAATCTGAATTTAATTTTTATGCTGCTTATCATGGTCGGGAGTGGGATTCAATAATACCTGATTCATTTAAGACTATTGCTGTAAAAAAACGAAATATTTTTGTTCGTGGTTTTAGAAAATCTGTGCTTTCTCTTCCTTTTCTTGGATTACCTTTTTGGCGAAATCTGTCCTCAATTATTGATCCGGTTTTTCAGGTTATATCAAAACTCCATCCTAATTTAATTATTTTTCCGGGTGGGGAAACATTATCTTATGAATCAACATTACCGTCTCTTGTTCCTGTTTTTGATTTGATGCACCGTTATGGTAAAAGATTTCCGGAAGTTGTGGAAAAGTCAATTTACCGGAAAAGAGAAAAACATTACAAAAGAATTAGTAAATATGCAGCAGGAATTTTGGTCGATTCGGAAGTGGGGAAAACCCAAATGATTGAATCGTTTAATACTGATCCGGCTAAAAATTTCGTGTTACCCTATATTGCTCCTGGTTATGTTCATAATTTATCTGCAATTGATGTCGTAAAAAAATATTCTCTTCCTGAAAAATTTATTTTTTATCCTGCACAATTTTGGCCGCATAAAAATCATGAAAACTTTTTAAAAGCAATAAAGTTTCTTAGAGACAAAAAGATTAATATTTATTCGGTATTTGTCGGTTCAGGAAAAAAGGCGCTGGAGAAAGTTCACAAATTTATTGAAAAGCTTGAATTACAAAAACAGATTTTTATTTTGGATTATGTAAATAATCAAGATTTAGTTTCATTATATAAAACTGCTGTAGCATTGGTAATGCCGACTTTCTTTGGGCCAACAAATATCCCACAGTTAGAGGCTTTTGCACTGGGGTGTCCGGTAATTACTTCTAATATATATGGAATACCCGAACAGGTTGGTGACGCCGCATTATTAGTTGACCCTAATGATCCGCAAGATATTGCTGATAAAATTAAACTGGTGTGGAATGATAGTAATATTAGGGGAAAGCTAATAGCAGATGGATATAAACAAAATAGAATTCATTCTAAAGAGAATTTTGTTAAAGGGTTACAAATTATTATTGATAGCTTGATATAATTTCCTAAAAGATATCGTATTTTGTTATTGAACTTTAGGCTTGGGTTAATATAAAATTGCTATTCCATGCAATTGAGAAATGGTTTGAATTAAAACAAGAAATTTTTAAAGAAACCCCGTTTAGTCTAAAATAAAATATTAAATTTGAACATTAATTATAACGCAATTTTTCATCGACACCATCATAAAATTTTATAGATAATAATAAATATAAATGTTTTGTATTAGCCCAGATAAATTAAATAACATTCTTATAATTTAGAAAAACAGATATGGATATTGTAATAGGTTCAGGCCCTTCTGGAATTGCATGTGCACATGCCTTGTTAGAAAAGAAACGGAAAGTTCTTTTATTAGATTTTGGTACTGAATTAGAAAAAAAATTACAGGTTATAGTAAATAAATTAGTCAGAACACCCTATAATCATTGGGAGGCTTCTGATATTGCACACATAAAGAAAGATTATGTAAATTCATCATCTGATGAACTTAAAAATAAACTTATATATGGTTCCGATTATCCTTATTTAGGAATGGAGAAATATTATGAATTAAATCAAAATAATGTAGAAGTAACTTCTTCTCTTGCATCCGGAGGTTTTAGTAACGTTTGGGGGGGTGCTGTTTTCCCGGTTTGTGAAGATGATATAATAAATTGGCCCATCTCAGTAAATGAACTGGAAAATCATTATCGAAAGGTCTTGAGTTTTATGTCAGTTTCGGCAATATCTGATGCTCTTATGGAAAAATTTCCTACTTACAAAAATAATAATGATTGTTTGTCATCAAGTAGACAAGCAGAACGGTTATTAAATAAACTGAGCCAAAATTATGATAAATTGAAAGGAGCAGGTTATACGTTTGGGAAATCTAGGTTAGCAGTAAATACAAACAAAAACAAATTTGGATTCGATTGCTGTTACTGTGGAATGTGTATGTATGGATGTCCTTATCAACTTATTTTTTCCAGCAAATATTTGCTTCAAGACATGAAAGCAAAGTTTGAAAATTTTGTATATAAACCAAATGTATTTGTCGATAAAATCGAAGAAAAAAAAGGATTGGTAAATATTCGTTTTTATGACCGTAATACAAATGAATTAAAAAAAATTACTGGAGATAGGGTTTTCCTAGGAGGAGGGGCATTATCTACTACTGCTATTTTATTGAAATCATATGGAGAATATAATCAAAGCATAGTAATGAAAGACAGCCAGTATTTCCTTTTCCCGTTTATAACATTTTCATCAATTAAGAATGTTTCTGAAGAAAAACTTCATACATTAGCTCAGCTATTCATCGAAGTATTTGATAGTGAGATTTCAAAAAATAATATTCATTTACAAGTTTATTCTTATAACGATTTCTTTTATAACAAATTGAAAAATATGTCAAAAATATTTTTCCCATTAATAAAAGATTTGGTTTTAGGTAGACTATTTTTAGTTCAGGGGTATTTAAACTCTGATTACTCACATGAAATATCAGTTAAATTGGAAAGAAATAAAAATACAAATATGGATATATTGAGCCTAAAAAAAATAGTGAATCCAGTTACATCACAGACGATTAGGGAAATATTAAAAAAAATCAACCGTGATAAATTTTTATTAGGAGGTTTCCCTATAAAATTTATGTTGGATATTGCAAAACCTGGTAGAAGTTTTCATGTAGGTGCAACTTTTCCTATGACAATTTCACCAGGCAAATTCGAATCTGATTTATTAGGCAGACCTTATGGTTTTGAGAAAGTCTTTATTGTTGATTCATCGAATTTTCCATCTATTCCGTCTTCAACAATTACATTAACTGCAATGGCCAATGCACATAGAATAGGTTATTTGAGCACTTAAGAGATAAAAAAATGAATGTTGGAATTACTGGTACAAGCGGATATCTTGGAGGACGAATATTAAGCTACTTAAAAACAAAAAAATATACTGTCTATTCTTTTAACAGAAAGTATAATGACGGGGGTGGTAATTTTTATTTTTCGCTTGAAAAAGGAATGGACAAAAATATTTTATCTATGCTAGATGTTTTAATACATTGTGCTTACGATTTTTCGTTGACTAAGTGGGAAGATATTCTTAAAATTAATGTAGAAGGTACAAATAGATTGTGCGATGATGCGTATAATTCGGGTGTAAAAAAGATTATTTTTATTTCAACAATGAGTTCCCACTCATCATGTAAATCAAATTATGGTAAGGCAAAACAACTAATAGAAAAACACATTAAGAAATACAATTCAATAATAATAAAACCCGGGTTAATATACGGTAAGGATGCTGGAGGTATGATAGGGGCAATACAAAAAGCAATTGCAACAACTCCGTTAGTTCCACTTGTTGGAGGCAATAAAGTACTTTACTTAATTCATGTAGATGATTTATGTGTAATTATAGAATATCTCTTAAC
>VAOZ01093950.1_pt1 | contig 10689 bp, 9 predicted proteins | sample 3394041 | NCBI WGS metagenome assembly VAOZ01 (sample SAMN08290431, study PRJNA428436) | hydrothermal vent metagenome | isolation source: Deep-sea hydrothermal vent chimney | place: Indian Ocean: Southwest Indian Ridge
ACGGCAGAACTTCTGCTTGCGCAAGCAGAAGTTAAGAAGTTAACATGAAGGGAAGCGCAAAGAGGAGCGAGCCTACGCCCACTTAAGGGCAGGGTGCTAAGTAAACATTAGGGTAGTACCCCTTTGAGTACACAGAAGGAGTGTCGTTGTAGAGGCACGGGAATAAAAGGAGGATGTTATGGGAAGTGAGGAGAAGCGCAAAAACGGTGTTAACGAAGATGAAGTTGACAAGCGGGACTCGCCTAGGGAACGAATTAAGGGTTCTGTGGAGCGGTCCATGGAAGCAAATTCTAGTCTAAAAGAAGCGAGGTCGTTGGTAGAAGAGAAGGGTCTTGCCAAGGCTACTGGGCAAATTGCGGCACATGTTGATCGTCGGCGCTTTCTGCAGATAGCAGGCCTCCTGGCGACAGGACTGGGTGTGGGCGCTATCGGGGGACCGGAGGTGGCATACGCCCAAGGGGCAGCGAAGAAATATCGAATTGCCTATTCCTTGCTTTCCCCCTCCATAGCTTGGGTGCGGAACGCAATGAATACGCTGACGAACCTGGGTGGCGTTCTCGGTTTCGAGATTGTCATGTTCGACTCAAACCTGAGCGCCTCCAAACAACTCAACCAACTTGAGACTATCGCTGCCAACCCGAAGCACTGGACTGGGGTATTCATCCAGCCGGATTCCATCGGTACCTTGACCAATCCAGTAAAGAGTTTGGTCAAGTCGGGTGTGATTGTCGCAGACATAGATACACGCTTAGTGCCCAATCCAGCGGATCTTGGAGTACTTACGTTTACCGAAGTCGACAACGTCATGATGGCAGAGAACGTTACCGAGGCCTTGTGTGAGGCTATCGGATACGAGGGTGGTATTGTTGAGACTCAGGGCAATATTACCGGCACCCAGGCGCAGGGTCGTCATCAGGGATTTATGAATGTGGTCAAGAAGTACCCCAAAATCAAAGTTCTCTCGAATGAGCCTGCGAACTGGAATCTTAATCTAGTTGCTCAGATTTGGAGTAATCTCCTTACCCGATTTGGCGATCAGATTAAAGCCGCCTTCTTTCACAATGACGATATGGCCCTTGCCGCGCAACGAACAATTACTTCGCAAGGAATGAAAGCCGGCGCAGAGGGCATATTGTTGGGCGGCATCGATGCCCAGGCACCGAATCTTAAGCAGTTGGCTTATGGGGGCCGAGAGTACGCCACGCATTTCAATTCTGCAGCTAGAGAGCATGGCTATGCGTTATGGACCACGTATTACTACCTCGTAAGGGGAGAGAAGCCATCGTCCATTCCTAAATTCCTGCGCGTCGATGGTCCGGTCATTACCCGTAAAGGTTGGGGACAGCCGCCTAGCAAGGTCGGGGATTTGACTCGCTACTCAAAGCAAGCAGTAATCGAAAGCTACATCTGGGAGAACGAACACTACCTGATCTAAATGCATGTGCTGAGGGATACCGCTTTGATTCAGTCTAAGCAAGAGATATTCGGTATACGACATTTGTCAAAGGCCTTTGGCGGGGTTTATGCCCTAAATGACATAAACCTCGCCATTATGGCCGGTGAGGTCCACGGGTTAGTCGGCGAAAATGGCGCTGGCAAAAGTACGCTTATAAAGGTGCTGTCGGGATGGATAACCAATTATGTAGGGGAGGTTTCTGTTAATGGTAGGGTGGTGCATTTTGCTGGGCCCAGGAATAGTGAGACCTCAGGAATCAGCACCGTCTATCAGGAGCTTAGCAACATTGACACATTGTCTGTAGCTGAGAACATTTTCCTTAACAACTATAAAGTGACCAGGTACGGCCGTATTGAGTGGGGTGAGTTGAGGAAGGGGGCAAGAGCAAGGCTCGACAGCCTGGGCTTGACGGAAGTACGGGTTGATGATCCGCTCTATGTTTACCCCATAGGAATCAAGCAGCTTGTTGAGGTGGCGCGCGTTTTAGAAAAGGGCACCCGAATTGTAATCCTAGATGAGCCAACTTCGGCATTGTCTGAAGATGAGGCTGAGCGACTTCTTGTAATCATGAAATCGCTTCGTGACGACGGATACACAATCATTTTTGTGTCCCAAAAGCTCGAGCAAGTATTTTCGGTGGCTGATACCATTACCGTCATACGAGACGGGCGGATTGTACTCTCACAGCAAAGAAGCGAATTAACAGAGAAAATGATTATATCGTCCATGCTCGGAACGGAGTTACAAAGCAAATCGAGCGGAAGTGACCCATGTACCGAACTACCCCAAAAGCCCCAGCCCCCACTTGCTCCACTTGTTACGTTCCACAACATCGGACTAAGCGGTAGGTTGTATGACGTTAGCCTAGATATATACCCCGGAGAATGCCTAGCGCTATACGGATTAATGGGGGCAGGGCACGTTGAGGCCGGCAGATTACTTTACGGCCTCGGCCACCCCGATCAAGGTCTAATAGCAATGGACGGTAAGCCGCACCACTTCGCGGACCCAGTGCGTGCGAAGGCATACGGAGTCGGTTATCTCAGCGAGGATCGTAAAAGCTCTCTGCACCTTATCTTCCCGGTCTTTAGAAATCTTACCCTTCCATTCTTACCTTCAATACAGAAAACCAAGTTCACTAATAATACTCAGAACGAGCTGGCGGTTTCCAACGACTTAAAACAAACATTCGGAATAAAGGCGCCAAGTATATTCTCCGCCGTCCAGAACCTGAGTGGGGGAAATCAGCAAAAGACAGCAATTGCACGATGGTTGTCGGTGCCTAAAGTACGGCTGTTGGTTCTTCAAGAACCGACGCGTGGCGTGGATGTTGGTTCAAAGGCGGAAATCTCTAAGGTTCTGAAGGAGCTTAAGGGAGAGGGCATGTCCCTTCTCCTTGTTACACATGAGCCGGAAACAGCTATTGGGCTGGCAGACAGGATTCTCGTTTTTTCTAAGGGTCGGGTGGCAGCAGAATTTTCTGGGCGCAAGGTATGCAAGTCAACACTTATGGGGGTCGAGTAGCGATGCAGGCTAACGTGAGTAACAAGACGGGTAACCAAACCTCGGCAGGCTTCATGGCTTGGCTCCAACGGGAAATTCGAATTATCGGGCCGTTTGTAATGCTTGTTCTCCTGGCGGCGATCTTCAGCTTATCCGTGCCAGGATTCGCGAGCGTGGCGAACGCGGTAAATATAGTGGTACAGTCGAGTTTCCTCCTTATCCTGGCCATAGGCATAACCATGGTTCTCTTATTGGCCGAGATTGATCTAAGTTTTGCAAATGTAGCCTCAGTTATTGGCGTAGCATTTATCTTCTTGGTTGGTAAGGGTGTAGGTTGGCCGCTAAGCTTGGTTGCAGCGCTACTCGCGGGTATTGCAATTGGTTGGGTCAACGGATTTGTAATCGCGCGAATTGGGGTGCCATCGTTCGTCGCAACTCTTGGCATGCTGGAAATTGCGGGTGGCGGCGCGATCTTTATTGCGCAGGGCCAACCACTGTTCACAATTCCCAACATCGTCAGCTTCGTAGCCAACGGGCGTATTTGGGGTATCCCTTTCATTATAGTATTCGCACTACTATGCCTTATAGTTTCGCATCTGGTGCTCACTCAGACTCGTTTCGGCCGATACGTGTACATGGTTGGTGGTAATAGGGAAGCAGCTTTCTTAGCCGGAGTTAATGTCAGATTCATCACAATAACCGTACTCATTGTGGCTGCCTTTATGGCCTCTCTCTACGGGATACTGGAAACAGGCCGTCTAGGCAGCGCTCAAGCAGGCTCTTATACGAATGTTCTTATCGATGGCTTGGCTGCGGTGGTTATAGGGGGAACGTCGCTATTCGGCGGCGAGGGCGGAGTCATCAATACAGCATTAGGGGTAGTGTTCTTAATAATGCTTAGTAACGGCCTGGACATGCTGACAAGCCTCAACATTTACCTGAAGCCTGCGATTACCGGTGCCATCCTCTTGCTTTCTCTAATATTTAATGTGTATATGCAACGTATGTCGCAAGTGCATAGATAGCCACGAGGTCACGTGGTTGACGTCAAAACACAACAATTAACCGGAGGTTGCCGTGAAATGAACATACAGGGAAAACACTTCCGCACTATATGGCTGAAGACGAGTCACCCTAGCGTAGTGCAAATAATAGATCAACGGCCGTTGCCCCACGAGTTGGTTGTCGAGGATATTGCGAATGTAGAGGAAATGGCAATAGCTATCAAAGATATGCACCTGCGGGGGGCCGGACTCATTGGTGCCGCAGCAGGATACGGCATGTACTTAGCGGCACTTGAAGCTCCCCAAGGCAGTCTAGAGAAAGCTTGGGCTTTCCTGAGGAAAGCGGGGAAGCAGTTGAAAGCCACACGGCCCACTGCAGTAAACTTGGAATGGGCAGTCAGTCAGCTGCTGAAGGCGATTATGCAGGCCAAAGGCATAGATCAAATTAGGGGGAAAGCCTTGGCTGCCGCTCAGCATATTGCCGACGAGGATGCCGTTTTCTGTCAGCGTATCGGCGAGTATGGAGTTAAACTTATAGAGGAAATAAGCGAACGTAAGAGCGGCGAGACGGTTAACATCCTCACTCACTGCAATGCAGGTTGGCTGGCTTTTGTCGACTATGGGACTGCTACAGCGCCGATTTACAGGGCCCAGGAGATGGGCATTAAGGTGCACGTCTGGGTGGACGAAACCCGCCCGCGCAACCAAGGAGCGAGGCTAACTGCTTGGGAGCTACGCGAGCAAGGCATCCCGCACACGATCATCGTCGACAACGCAGGTGGGCATCTGATGCAACATGGGCTGGTGGATATGGTGATCACGGGTGCCGACAGAGTTACCTCTTCCGGAGATGTAGCCAACAAGATCGGTACCTACCTTAAGGCCCTGGCGGCAAAAGATAACGATATACCCTTTTACGCCGCGCTACCCTCATCCACAATAGATTGGTCAATTCGCGATGGGGTTAAGGAAATCCCAATTGAACGTCGCGATACCGATGAGGTTAAACATATCTCTGGTCTTCACCAAGGGGAGGTAAAATCTGTACTTCTTACACCTGAAGGCAGCCCCGCCGCCAACTATGCCTTTGATGTCACGCCGGCTCGTGTAGTGAGCGGGCTGATTACCGAGCGGGGAATCAGCGCGGCCTCAGAAGAGGGTCTGCTTGAGCTCTACCCTGAGAAAAAGCGGCAGGTACAGGAAAGGGGATAAAGATGGCGTATAAACCACTGGATGCCAAGACTGCTGTCGATTACTTGAAGGGCCGTGCCGCCGTCAAGGATATCTTGCCGCCAAACGAAGAATACATCGCGAACGAACTGGGGGACGGCAACTTAAACCTACTTTTTATCGTCACAAGCCGCACGAATCCAGAGCACACAGTAGTGGTTAAACAGGCCCTACCCTACCTGCGGGTAGCGGGGGATTCTTGGCCACTAACCCTTGACCGGATTGTCTTCGAAACCGAAGCGCTCTTACTCTATAACGAATTGGTGCCCGGATTAGTCCCCAGGGTATATGACCATGACTACGAGATGTCGTTAGTTGTAATGGAGAATCTTAGGCATCATGAGGTGATGCGCAAGGCCCTGGTCCGGCATAAACGTTTCCCTAAGTTTGCCGAGCACATATCTACTTTCATGGCCAACACGCTCTTTTTCACCTCTGACATGTATCTTTCTAGCATAGATAAGAAGCAGTTGCAGGAGAAGTTCATCAATCCACACCTTCGTAAGCTTCAGGAGGATTTCGTCTTCACCAATCCCTTCATGGATTCCCCGGAGAATAATTGGAACCCCCTTATCAATGACCTAGCCCGGGAAGTACGTAGTAACGCCGAGCTTAAGGCATCCATAGTCCGGCTTAAGGAGGCCTACATGGCCCACGCCCAGGCTCTCATTCACAGTGACCTGCATACCGGTAGCATCATGCTCAATAGAGAGGACACTCGGGTTATCGACCCCGAGTTCGCTTTTATGGGCCCAATAGCCTTTGATGTCGCTGCGCTATTAGAAAACTTAATTCTAAACTACGCTTCGCAATTCGTCCATATTCCAAATCCAGACGAGCGCAGGGATTACCAAGAGTACTTGCTAGATACCATACGTGAGACGTGGGACTCATTCGCAAGCAAATTCAGCCGACTGTGGATCGAAAATAATAGCGGTGATCTAATGCCGAGCAAGTATTGGGATTTCCCTGGGGGGGATAGGGCCTTTACGCAATTCCGCCATCGCTACATCCAAGATCTACTGCGCGACATGGGTGGATTCGGCGGGGTCAAGATGTTACGCCGCATGTTGGGTATTGTCAGCGTATGGGACATTACCAGTATCAGCGACCCAACAAAACGGGCGCTGGCCGAACGGTTCGTGATTAGTATGGGAAAGAGGTGGATACTGGAAAGTCCGAGCATTAACAGTGTGGAAGACTTGATAGCCATTGTGCGCGAAGAAGGTGCAAAGATCAATGCGTGAGCCAGTAATGTTGTCGGCTTCCATACTTTCAGCCGATCTGGCGTGTCTCCGGGATGATCTGCGGGTTTTAGAGACAGCCGAGGTTGATTGGTTACATATTGACGTGATGGACGGTCAATTCGTACCCATGTTGACCGTAGGTGCACCCCTGCTACAAACGTTAAAGTCGAACTCGCGACTACCTGTAGACGTACATCTTATGGTTGCTCAGCCCGAAAGGCTGTTGCCCGCTTTTGTCAATGCTGACGTAATAACGATCCACGCTGAAGCCACAGCCCACCTGCACCACCTGCTGCAGCAGGTTAAGGAGCTGGGCGCCCAGGCAGGAGTGGCGCTGAATCCGGGCACGTCGATTTCGGCCCTGGACGAGGTTCTTAGTGGCCTGGATCTGGTGATGTTACTAGCTGTTAACCCAGGCATTCCTAAGCAGAGGTTCATACCGGAAACGCTGGATAAAATCCGCCGCTTACGGGAAAGATTGGAAGATAGAGGGCTTAGGCATGTCCGTATTGGCGTCGACGGAGGCATCAACCTTAGTAATGCGGCCGATGTTGTGAAAGCCGGAGCCAACATATTGGTTTCTGGATCGGCGGTGTTCAGCAAAAACGGAAGTGTCTCCGAAAATATCATGGCATTTCGTAAGGAGTTCGCTCGAGCCCAAGCATGAGGAGGTAGCTGATTATGGATTGGGGAATGCACAACCGAATGAACAGCCTGTTCAACCCAAAGAGTGGTAAGACCATCTTTTTTGCTGTTGACCACGGCTACTTTATGGGTCCGACCACCGGTCTAGAGAAGCTAGATGAGGCAGTACACCCTCTCTTGCCGTATACCAACGCGTTGATGTTAACTCGTGGTGCACTACGTAGCTATATCACTCCAGAAATGCGTACCCCTATCGTGCTGCGGGTTTCTAGCGGTACTAGCATCCTAAACGAGAAGTTGCTCCACGAGGGCGTCTCTGTTTCTATAGAAGACGCTATCCGTCTAAACGCCAGTGCAGTAGCATTCTCTATCATGGTGGGAGCGGAGTTCGAAAGGGATACGCTGTTAGGGTTCTCCCAGGTAGTGGATAAGGCCGAGCGCTATGGCATACCTACCCTTGCCGTTACTGCGGTGGGCAAGGGTCTTAGCCGTGACGCGCGCTACCTGAGCCTAGCCACGCGTATAGCGGCCGAACTTGGAGCCCGTATGGTCAAGACCTATTACTGTGAAGACTTCGAGCGTGTGGTAAGTGTTTCTCCAGTACCTGTGGTCATTGCCGGAGGCAAGAAAATACCTGAGAAGGATGCACTCACGATGGCCCACAATGCCCTCCAAGACGGCGCTGCAGGCATCGATATGGGTCGTAACATCTTCCAGTCAGAAAATCCGCTGGCCATGATACGAGCAGTACACGCGTTGGTTCATGACAACTATTCGGTGGACGAGGCCTATGGCCTGTATAAGGAGTTGAAGAACGAATAGTTGCTCAGTACATGATCCAACCCGGCGAAGCTGCAGTCCCCTCCTCAGGGTATGGCTCCCTAATGTTAGCGGGAGGATAGCATGCGTATAGCAATGTATTACAACAACAGCGATATCAGGATTGAAGAAGTACCCCTCCCAGCGATTGGACCAGGTGAGCTGCTGGTTAAAATTGTTGCTAGTGGTATATGCGGCTCGGATGTGATGGAGTGGTACCGAATTAAGAAAGCTCCGCTTGTACTGGGGCACGAAATCGCCGGGGTAGTTGTCCAGGTAGGCGAGGGTGTGAAAGGGTTTGTCGAAGGCAACCGAGTTATCGCCACCCATCACGTGCCCTGTAATAATTGCGAGTACTGTCAGCGCGGTCAACATACCCTCTGTCCTACCTTGCACAACACTAGGTACTACCCCGGCGGGTTTGTAGAGTACGTGCGGGTTCCAGCCATCAATATCGAGAAGGGTGGTGTTGTAAAACTACCTACTGCGGTGTCTTTTGAGGCCGGCACCTTTGTCGAGCCGCTGGGCTGCGTGGTGCGAGGTATGAGAGAACTACTTTTTGAACCGGCCCGCACGGTATTGGTATTAGGTAGCGGCCTTTCCGGCATCTTAAATATCAAAACGGTCAAGGCCTACGCTGCCGGTAAAGTGCTAGCCACCGACATTGATCCCTTCCGTCTAGAGATGGCCCGGCAGGCTGGAGCGGAGATAGTGATCAATGCCAGCGAGGAAGACGTCACGGCCCGGGTATTGAAAGAAACCGGTGGCCTAGGGGTTGATTACGTTATCACTACAGCCTCAGCACCAGCAACCTTTCACCAAGCCATGGAATCAGTCAAGCCGGGTGGCAAGGTACTCCTTTTCGGTATTATGGCGCCAGGCACGAAGATTAACTTTGATGTGTTCAGCTTTTGGCAGAAACAGGTGCAGCTGTTTTCCACTTACGCGGCATCACCACGTGACTTGACCGATGCTTTGGAGCTATTGCGGGCCCACCGGGTAGAGGTAGAGGAAATGATCACTCACCGACTGCCACTAACAGAGATCCAGAGAGGCTTTCAGCTTACTGCTTCGCCCAAGCATTCTCTCAAGGTGATTATCGAGCTGCAACACTAAGCTGGCATTGGGTTCGACGGCCGCCTGGGGGCCTGCACTCTTAGCTGTCAGCGACAGAAAGAGGGATGGATATGGAGTATCGCAGACTCGGAAAATCAGGATTGATCGTTAGTGCACTGTCGTTGGGTACTATGCAATTCGGTAAGGCGATGCATATGGGCGGTCTGAACCAGGATGCTGCCAGTCGCATGGTCGCCCAAGCCCTGGACTTAGGGGTCAACCTCTTCGATACCGCTAATGTGTACTCCCGCGGCGAAGCCGAGCAACTGCTGGGTACTGCGCTAAAGGGCATCCGACGGGAAGTTGTACTGACCACAAAGGCCAGGCTTCCGATGAGCGATGATAACTTCAATCGCTCTGGTGCTACTAGGGTGAATATTATGCGCAGCCTTGAGGGGAGCCTCAAGCGGTTGGGTACCGACTACATCGATCTCTACCAGCTCCACGGTTGGGACTCGAATACCCCGCTTGAGGAGACGCTGACCACGCTGGATGACATAGTACGACGTGGGATGGTGCGGTACATAGGATTTTCGAACTTCATGGCTTGGCAGGCCGCCACGGCTATCGGTCTACAGAAACGGATGGGGCTCGAGCCATTTGTTACCGCGCAGATGTACTACAGTCTGATAGGCCGCGACTTGGAGCACGAGTTTATCGACTTTGCGCTTTACGAAGGCATTGGCATCTTGGTGTGGAGTGCTCTAGCCGGGGGCTATTTGACTGGGAAGTACATCAGCCCCGACGCGCCGCCCGAAGGCACCCGCTTCGCTGAGGCTGGTCAGTTCATTCCCTTTGATTGGAGGAAAACGCAACCGGTACTAAAAGCCCTTCGCACCGTTGCGAAACGCCACGGGGTCACTATGGCCCGGGTAGCCTACGCCTGGACGGTGCGACGACCTGCAGTCATCAGCACGATCGTAGCTGCGCGCACGATTGCACACCTCAAAGATAACCTCGAGGCCATCCACCTCAGGCTGACTCAGAGCGACCTGAGGATCCTTGACCATGCCAGCAACCCAGATATCACGTATCCCAAGTGGATGGTCCTCCAACTCGACCAGGCAGAGGATCCACGTTCAAAGGTTCTTGACCCTGAGCGCTACACCAAAGAGCCCCTCTGGGAGGACCTGCGTCTTAGGCAAAAACCCTGAAAGAAACACACCAAATTCTGGCATGCATCCTACCAGATGAGCATGTGTGAGTGGCTATATCTCGACTGTGCATAGCCATTAACTCTTGGGGAAGGGACAGTTCATCGGTCACGCTATGTCGCAGACCAGTACTGTGCCTCTTTTTCTAATCTTAGGTCTGCAGTGCACCAATTTCACTTAAGCTATTCGGCGGCTCATCTGGCAGCCCGATGCCACGGTATGGTATGGTCCTGAGCTCAGAACTTCTTACCAGCAGCCTATAGCGGGCCCCGTTGCCGCAGCCCACGAGCTCCCCTAAGGTGCACTATGGGAAACTTAGGGTCTGCTACCGCCGATGGGCTGAGGTAGTCTGATTGGGGAAAAGTAGCTTCAGAATAAGCGACCCCTGCCTCGGAATCAGAAGAGCGTTACCAAGAACGCTTCCCTCGAGGCAAGATAAGACCGACTTGGCCAAGTACTTACAACAGCAGCGAGATAAACGCAAACAGTAAGAGGCTGGTACGGTAGACACGTGC
>VAOZ01063993.1_pt1 | contig 10683 bp, 9 predicted proteins | sample 3394041 | NCBI WGS metagenome assembly VAOZ01 (sample SAMN08290431, study PRJNA428436) | hydrothermal vent metagenome | isolation source: Deep-sea hydrothermal vent chimney | place: Indian Ocean: Southwest Indian Ridge
AGGGCCTGTAGCTCAGTTGGTTAGAGCATCCGACTCATAATCGGCAGGTCGAAGGTTCAAGTCCTTCCAGGCCCACCATTTATTTCCCTTCTCGGCGTTGCTGTTATTGCGACCATATATTGGCCGCTTTGGCCACCTTATAGTCGCATAGGCGACCTAAATTGGCCACCAGCCATAAATAATATCCATTATTCCGCAATTTTACCCCCCCCTTTAAGACAAAGACCCCAATCGCACAACTGTGGCAGCACATACTCACCGAATACCCGCGAATCAATAATTTACTATATGACCAACACATTCGTGTGCGACACAATCCGACTAGGTATACTCATAAACTTTGGCCTACCCGAAACCACATCCTCCACGAGAAAATAAAGCTCTGGAACTCGCGCAAAAAGAAAGTGACTAAAATTAATCGGCTTCTTTGCATCAAAAGGTATAAATGGGTTAAGCACTACCTCACCCAGCTTGCGCTCATTTGCCGGGAATAATTGCGGGAGCGAAATTTCAATCATCCAGATTTTTTCAGGTAGCAACGTTGTCAACAAAGCCGGAATGTCAGGATTTTCAGAATTACCATCCCAATCCTGAATACTTGAAAGATGACCGATATATTCATCTTTATGCACAGCAAACGCTCGCAGCACTACCCGCTGAACAGAAGGAGAAGAATCTCTCGCCAACCTAGCGATCCATGAATTATTTTTATACGAACCAAGATTAGGGTGAAGCGAATAAAGAAACGTAAGACTCAAAGCCTCCGCTTGGACTCCTCCAAACTTTAAGCCGTCATCAATAAGCTCAACCACATACTCTGCTTGCTCCGGTTTCACATAAGCGCGTGGCACACAAAAGTTAGGCCCAAAATTATCATCGTGCCCAATAAAGCTACTAGTCCAACTTTCGCTAGGAATATAGCCGACCGCCTTACCTACATGAAAGTAAGAAGCATCTGCATCTGGCGCCCATGTATCTTTGTTAAACGTGTGCCCAAAAAACGGAATAATATGCTTTGCATCAATTGCTTGAGGCCCTGTTAATTTAAAACCCAGAAGCGCACCCGCACCAGACTCCACACCGGCATATAAATATTTTTGAAATGGAAGCTCCTCTCGAATATTCGGATTACTTTTTTCTGATTCCACGTAATCAATATCACGAAAAGGTACTTTTAGATTTTCTAATATTGCCCTTATTTGGACAGGACCCAACCCATTTACCGGGTCATAACCAACCCCCGTAACTGAGCGAGCTATTTTATTAAGCTCTGAGTACGATATATCACCAGCTTTCAGTCGCCCAGCGAGTAAACTACGCAGCGCAACATGAGCACAAACTTTATTTAATGTATTTTGCTGACAATAAAGAACACCCTTAATATTAAACTCGTGCCCTCCAACTTTAATTTGATTACCCGGTGACCTGTGAACACAGTTGTGCTTATGCGGGTATTTTGAAAATACAGCCTCAAAAATATGCCAGGCATCATAGCCTCGAGATGGTGAGCAATCTTTCTTTATTATGGCGTAACCAATTAGATTCGAATCGGTTTTTGATTTAAGCGCACCCTCTCTTTTAAACTCAGAACTCCAGAAACTTAAACGTTTCAGCCCCGTCATTTTGTGATCAGACGCATAAGCAATAATTTCCTGATTCTCATCAAGCACTAACCCAGCTTCATTTATTTCTTCAACGACAAGAGTTTGAACACCTGCGGAACGAGCGAGAGAGAAACAGCGATGAACCGCTGGAGAGGAACCGAAGAAATCTTCGACAAATTGAAATCCAGAAAAGGGAGAAGCGGTAGGAATTATTGTTACATTATTTGGATCTATTCTGCGATGCCCATCCATGTGTATATTCTCACCCGCGAAAAAGTAATCTATTTAAAAGTCTGCTTACTTTTCCCGGCCTCATTATGCGCACGATCAACTTTAAGAATAAAACGCCCAACTTCTTGCCTATATTTTATATCCACTTTAACTTTCTTAGCATCACTACCAAACACTTTTGCCATTTCACTGGCAATTTTAGGACTCGTAAACTTAGAAGTATCAGACATGGTTTTTATAGATTCCCTGACTTAGTTAGACTATCAATTTTGATTATTATTTTATTCAACGGCAAGATATCTTGGCCGAAATAACCAAAATCTTTATAATGTTATCAATTTCTTGGGGAATTATTATACAACAACTATAGCAATTATTATTACCATTTGAGGATGCACCTATACATTAAAAAATCTAACACGCAGAATCCAACCAAATACCACTCTGGCAAGACCCATATCCACAACTCTTTTTTCAATAATAGACCTCCGACCGCCCTAAGATAAAAGAAATTTCAGCCCTGTTTAGAAAAATTACAATTGAAGTAAGTCGGATACTCCAAAAAATAACTTGCAAAGTTTATTTTTAAGTAATACACTTCGTCTGGTCAGTGCGTATTGACAAAAAAGCCCGTGCGCAAACACGGGCTTCGCAAGAACTTTAACCAGTCGGCGAACCGAGAACCCAGCTAAAGTCACTGTATGCAAGTGAGATTGTAGCTTATATGGGTGTTTTCAGCTAGCTGACCACAACTTATAGGTAATAAAACATGTCTACAACTACTACAGCAACACCAACTATAACCCTCAACGGTCGTAGCGGCCGCTCATATCAATTCGCAATCTATCCTTGGGACACCTCTTTCAAGGCTTTAGGTGCAGTGTACGTACCTATGAAACTTGAGAACAACGGTAGATACACCATTTTATACGTCGGTCAGACGAGCGATTTAAGTGAACGCTTTGGCAATCATCACAAACAATGGTGTTTTAACCGATATGCAAAAAGTCACATTGCTATCTTGCTGCAATCATCAGAGACAAATCGCCTTGCAATAGAGGCCGATCTTGTCGCATCCTTTAACCCCGTGTGTAACGGCTGAGTATAGCGCCATGAATTCAAAGCAAACAAGGATAGAAAAATGCGCTGACATTCTTCCTGGCTATTCCCTCAAGGCTCGTGCGGAACACGAACCTGAGGGTTCTTATCAGATTATCATGCCAAAACATGTAAAAGATTGCGCACCTTACAACTACGTAAAGTCTGACGAATTACGCATGACGCCAAAGTCAAAGGCTGAAAAATATCAGGTCAGGCAAGACGATATACTGTTTATATCTCGTGGCACACGTAATTGCGCCGCAGTAATTGAATCAATACCCGAAAAAACCATTGCCTCAGGGACATTTTATATTGTGAGGCCACACGAAAATATATTGCCGACATATCTAGCATGGTGCCTTAATCAGCCGCAAATTCAATCACAAATAAGTCAGATAAGAACTGGCGCAGGAACACCAATTGTGCAACGAGCTGATTTCAAAAACATCACAATACCCTTGCCTTCACTGGAAGAACAAAAGCTGATTGGTGAACTGGCAACACTCATGACACAAGAGCTCCAGTTAAGAAAACAACTGGTTGAAACTACTGAAACATACCAAAAAGCGCTTGGACAGAAACTTCTTTCAGGGCTTTTGCAAATAAATAACAAACAGGATTAACACAATGACATCACAAGTATCACAACAGGAAATCAACGACATTCTCTGGAAAGCATGCGACTCATTCAGGGGAACAGTCGATGCAGTTAATTACAAGGACTACATACTGGTAATGCTCTTCCTCAAATTCATTTCTGATGTATGGAAAGACCACTACGAAAAATACGAAAAAGAATACAATGGAGATAAAGAGCGTGTTCTGCGGCGCATGGAGCGTGAGCGATTCGTATTGCCGGATGTAAGTTCATTCTATTATCTCTATGAACATCGTGAAGCACCAAACGTCGGCGAGCTGATTAACATTGCCCTTGAACACCTGGAAATGGTGAACAAGAAAAAACTGCTACACGTTTTCCAGGACATCGATTTCAATTCTGAATCACGCCTAGGTAATACTCGCAAGCGTAATCGTATCCTCAAGAATCTACTAGAAGACTTTGCTGATGCACGACTGGATCTTCGTCCATCACGTATAGGTAATCTTGATGTTATAGGTAATGCCTATGAATTCCTCATTGGTAAGTTTGCGGCCGGTGCGGGTAAGAAAGCCGGGGAGTTCTACACACCACCGGAAGTATCTATTCTGCTATCAAAGTTACTGGATCCTCAACCCGGAGAACGTATATGTGACCCGGCCTGTGGTTCAGGTTCACTACTATTGAAATGTGCCAATGAAGTAAGCACGGGAGACTACTCACTTTACGGACAGGAGGCAATCAACAGCACCTGGGCGCTGTGCATGATGAACATGTTTCTACATGACGTGAACAACCCCCGCATCGAACGTGGCGACACATTACTGGAGCCACGGCTTGTGGAAAAAGACAAGCTCATGAAGTTTGATGTAGTCGTAGCTAATCCGCCATTTTCGCTTGATAAATGGGGTGCCGATCAGGCCGGTAAAGAAACCGAAACCTATAACCGCTGGCATCGCGGCGTGCCACCTAAAAGCAAGGCCGACTATGCCTTTATCTCCCACATGGTAGAAACAACAACCGAAGGGCATGGTCGTGTTGGCGTGGTGGTGCCGCATGGTGTGTTATTCCGCGGTGGCGCAGAAGGCAAGATACGCCAGGCCATGATAGAAGAGAATCTTTTAGATGCAGTAATTGGTTTACCACAAAATTTGTTCTTTGGTACGGGAATACCGGCAGCCATTCTTGTTTTCCGACGCGATCGCAGAGATCGAACTGACGTATTGTTTATCGATGCAAACCGTGAATTTGAACATGGTAAAAATCAGAATAAGATCCGTGTTGATATAGAAGTTAAGAAAATTGTTGAGACATACCAAGCACGCAAAGAAGTTGACAAGTTTGCATATGTGGCAAGTCGGAAAGAAATCAAGGAAAACGACTACAACCTTAATATTCCTAGGTATGTTGATACATTTGAGGAAGAAGCGGAGGTGGATATTGCTACTGTTCAGAACAACATCAGCTCACTTGAAAAGGAATTAATAAAGGTTCGTGGAGAGATGGCTAAAGTACTACAGGAACTTAGAATATGAATCCAAGAATTACTCATGTGCCAAAAGGTTGGAGACAATCTAGAGTTGGTCGCGAATTTATAATTGAAAATAAGTTGCGAGAACCTATAAGCGAGGAAGTGCGTAAAAGTATGCAGGGGCCCTATCCATACTATGGGCCAACAAAGGCTGTTGATTGGCTTGATCATTTTCGGGCAGAAGGCATATATGCGTTGATTGGTGAAGATGGTGATCATTTCCTTAAGTTTAGTAAGCAAGATATGACGCAACTTGTATCAGGCAGATTCAATGTGAATAATCACGCGCATATAATTAAAGGGAATGATGAATGCACAACAGAATGGTTTTATGAGTATTTTCGAATGAGAGCGCTTACACCGTATCTGACGCGACAGGGTGCTGGTAGGTACAAATTAAATAAGACAGCTTTAGAAGAATTACCTATTCTTGTTCCTCCAAAATTAGAGCAAAAAAAGATTTATAAATATATTCGAGAGTGGGATCTAGCAATTTTCACAATTGAAACGGTAACTTCTGAAAAGAATAAATTAAAGAAAGGATTAATGCAGCAGCTACTTTCTGGCGGGAAACGGTTTTCCGGTTTCTCCAAACCATGGCGCACTGTTCACTTGGGAGAAATATTCAAGAATCGTACTGAGTCGGGCCGAGAAGATTTACCATTATTATCAATCACGGGAGAAGGCGGTATCGTTAACCGAGAAACCATTTCGAGGAGAGATACATCAAATAAAGATAAAAGTCGTTATATACGAATCTGCTCTGGTGATATTGGCTATAACACGATGCGAATGTGGCAAGGAGTAAGTGGGCTTTCTTCAATGGAAGGAATAATTAGCCCAGCCTATACAGTAGTGACGCCCGATAATAATTCGGATGCAGAGTTTATGGCTACATTTTTCAAATACCCCCCAACTGTAAACCTTTTTAGAAGGTACTCGCAAGGGTTGGTTAATGACACCTTGAACTTAAAATTTCGACATTTCTCTGAGATTAAAGTAACCATTCCTGGTAAAGATGAACAGAGGAAGATTGCATCAGTTTTTCGTATTATTGATCAAGAGCTAAGCTTACTTAAGCAAGAGCTGGATTTATTAAAAGAACAAAAAAAAGGTCTTATGCAACAACTCTTAACTGGTAAGAAGCGTGTCGAAGTAAAGGAGGTTGCATAGTCGCGTCATGGCTTTATCCTATCTCGAAGATCTTGACTCCCAAATTCCAGCAATACAATTATTGCATGGACTGAAAACACAGGGTTTGGGCTGGGAATATTTATCTCCGGCAGAAGCGCTAGCGCTGCGTAATAATCGCAAGGATCAGGTAATACTCACGGGTATCCTGAGCTCATGGCTGGAAGAGAATAGTTGCATACATGTCAAAGGGGAAGCCCATCCGTTTACTGATACCAATATCCACGAAGCCATTCGACGTTTAACTGAAGAACCCTATGATGGTTTAGTACGAACCAATGAAAAGATTTATCACCTACTAACTTTGGGTACGAGTCTGGACCAGACCATTGGCGGTGATCGTAAGGGTCGCTCATTGCAATATATTGACTGGGAACATCCTGAAAATAATGTTTACCACATCACTGATGAGTTTTCAGTTGAACGTCGACAAGCACAGGATACTCGACGACCTGATTTAGTATTGTTCGTCAATGGGGTTCCTTTTGTAGTCATTGAATGCAAACGACGTGATAAGGATAATCAATCCGGTGATAAACAGGTCGACAAAGCCATCAAGCAAATCATTACCTATCAACGGGAGGATGAAATACCCCAACTGTTTCAATATGCCCAGCTGGTTATGGCGACCAGTGTGAATGACATTCTTTACGCAACCACAGGCACCCCACGTAAATTCTGGAGTGTATGGCGTGAAGAAGGCGTAACCGAGGAAACGGTGCATCAACTTGCAAACACCCGTTTGCCTCAAGATGTGGAAGAAAAGGTATTTACACCACTAGAAGATAAGAACGTTAAGGCTTACCAGGACGCACGTGAACACTTTACCGCTTTATGGTCGGAGGGTGAGCGTTTGCCGACAGAACAGGATCGTACATTATGGGCCATGCTACGCCCAGAACGATTAATGGAACTGATTTATGGTTATGTCGTATTTGATGCTGGCGTGCGTAAGGTAGCACGTTACCAACAATATTTTGCAGTTAAACAAACTATTGAACGTGTGAGTGCATTACATGAAGGTAGACGTACCGGCGGCGTTATCTGGCATACCACTGGTAGCGGTAAGTCAATTACCATGGTGATGCTTGCAAAAGCTCTGGCTATTCATCCTGCGGTTACTAACCCCCGCGTGGTGTTAGTAACGGACCGTATCGATCTCGACGATCAGATTTGGGAGACTTTTGAAGCCTGCGGTAAATCTGCCAAACGAGCTAAGTCCGGCGAGGAGTTAATGCGCCTGATCAAGGAAAGCAAAGCGAGTGTAATAACTACAGTCATCAACAAGTTTGATACGGTACAGAATAAATATGGTCTTGAAGATACCAGCCCGAATATTTTTGTATTGGTTGATGAAGGACATCGTACAAATTATGGTGCGACCCATGCCATTATGAAACGAGTATTACCCAACGCCTGTTATCTCGCCTTTACCGGAACACCATTATTAAAGAAAGAAAAGAATACTGCGCGAAAATTTGGTGGCCTAATTCACAGCTACCCATTACGAAAAGCCACCGTAGAAGACAAGGCGGTATTACCTCTGTTGTATGAAGGACGCATTGCAAATTTAGAGATGAATAAGGAAGCAATGGAATCTTGGTTTGAACGTTTAACCGAAGGTTTGAATGCACAACAGAAGGCCGATCTTAAACGCAAGATGGCTTCTAAGGAAATGATCCACAAGATTGATCAGCGACTTGCATTACTTGCCTACGATATTAGTAAACACTATCGTGATAACTTCAAGGGAACAGGCTTCAAAGGTCAACTTGCTACAGACTCACGTGTAAGCGCCATCACATACCGTAACTATATGAATGACTATGGCATGGTGAATTGTGAAGTCATAATGTCAAAACCAGATACCCGTGAGGGTGGCGATACCATTGAGGAAGAAGACCTGCCATTAGTGAATCGTTTCTGGAAAGGGATGATGGAACGGTTCGGCAATGAAGATGATTATGTCAAACAGATCAAGGCAGCATTCGGTCGTGAGGACGGACCAGATATATTGATAGTGGTAAACAAATTGCTAACCGGCTTCGACGAACCAAGGAACACCGTGTTGTATATAGATAAAAAACTGGAAGATCATAGTATCTTGCAGGCTATTGCACGTGTTAACAGGCTCTATCCCGGCAAGGATTATGGTTACATTATCGATTATCGTGGGGTATTAGGCAGCCTGAACGATGCAATGAAAATTTATGATTCACTTGCCGGATACGACGCTGAGGATGTGGCTCTGGATGACGCGGTAATCGATACACATGAAGAAGTGGCAAAACTACCACAACTACATTCTGACTTGTGGAACGTTTTCAAGGAAGTCATTAACAAACATGATAATGAATCAATGGAACGGCACCTGGAACCAGAAGATCGAAGACAGGCGTTTTATGAGGCATTGACCGAATTCTCAAAAGTGTTAGCCATTGCTTTATCGACTGTTCACTTTTATCAGGACACCCCAAAAGATCGTATACAAACATATAAAGATGACCTGAAGAACTTTAGAGGTCTTCGTGCATCAGTACAGCAGCGTTACGCTGAGACAATCGACTTCGCACAATACGAAAAGCAAATTCGTAAAGTTATGGATAGTCATATACACGCACCTGATGTTGGCGTAGTTACCGAACTGGTTAATATATTCGATACAGAAGCATTTGATGCGGAAGTTGAGAAACGAGAAGGCAAAGCAGCAAAAGCAGACACTATTGCTAGCAGGGTTAAAAAGACTGTTACTGAAAAAATGGAAGAAGATCCAGTTTTTTATAAAAAGTTTGCCGATCTAGTACAGCAGGTTATAGATGATTATAGACAAGGAAGAATTGACGAGGCCGACTATCTGAGACAAGTTACTGACTTTATGGAAACCATACGTCGTGGCCATGAAGAAGACATCCCAATCAAGCTAGAAGGCCATCGAGAAGCACAAGCATTTTTTGGCATTTTGATTGAGATACTGCGCACACCTGAAGACGAAGAACGCAAAGTTGCCGAAACACCAGCCAACTACGGCGAGAAAGAAGTCATTCAAAACAAGGAAACGATTGTGAGCATGGCACTCGACATCGAAGGCATTATTGCTAAACGAAAAATACGTGACTGGGCTAGAAATGATGATGTTAACAAAGACATTGAAAATAATATTGACGATTATTTATTCGGAATACGGGATAAAAAAGGCGTAACTTTAAATACCAATGATATGGACGCCATTATGAGTAGTTGCATTAATGTTGCGCACAAATTAGCGGGCAGTTAAATATGCTTGATGAAGTCAAATGGGGTCACTCCAAAATACGTTACACATATGAATATAAGAACAGAAAAACATTATCCATTCATGTGAGCCCTGATCTAACCGTAAGTGTTGATGCTCCACATGGTACTACAGTTGAAAAAATCAGAGGAAAAATACTAAAACGTGCTGCCTGGATAAAAAAATCACAACGTGAATTTGAGCTGTACCTACCGAAGCAACCAGCACGACGATACATCAATGGCGAGTCCCACCGTTATCTTGGCCGTCAGTACAGACTCAGAGCTATAAAAGGAGCGGAAGATAGCGTTAAATGTTATCGAGGTTACTTTCATGTCACCTGCAAAAACAAAGTAACACCGGAAAACGTGAAAGAATTACTGGACCAATGGTATTCAAACAAAGCTGATTTGGTATTTTCAAAACGTTACGAAGAATGCTGCAACACTGTTAAAAGAATAGGAGTAAAACCAGCCCCATTAACAATAAGACTATTAAAGACACGCTGGGGAAGTTGTACAAAATCAGGAAAAATCGTACTCAACCTGGAGCTTATCAAAGCACCGACAGAATGCATTGATTATGTAATCACACATGAGTTATGCCATCTAAAGGAACATAACCATAGCCAAAAATTCTGGAATCTACTTGGAAAGGTGCTGCCAGATTACGAAAAACGAAAAATGCGACTTAATCAATATTCAGATTTATAGATCTTTGACAATAGAGGAATACTCGGTCAAACACCTTAAGAAGGTATTATTTTCCACTCTTCTAATACAAAAAATATACACAAGGAGATGGCCTGAGATATAGGCATAACTAACACTGTAGGATATTTTATGGCTGATAAAGGAAAAAATCTTAGTAACCCTTTCTCAACTGGCAGCGGCGGCGCCAGATTTGAAGCTAATATTCAGGCAACTTTCGTTACGCTGATGTTAAGTGGTGGTTACGCACCATGCTTACCAAGTTGGCCAATTGCTGAAATAAAGCTCCAGGGAATGATTTCTGGATATGCTACCGATGACCTAATCGTATATGTTGAGAGTCCTGTGTTAATGGCCATTTAAACTGACCCCCTACCGGACAACAAAATTGACCCCCTTTTTCTAATAATCAGGGTTAATACCCCGTAACATTCCCCGATTTAACC
>VAOZ01054914.1_pt1 | contig 10676 bp, 7 predicted proteins | sample 3394041 | NCBI WGS metagenome assembly VAOZ01 (sample SAMN08290431, study PRJNA428436) | hydrothermal vent metagenome | isolation source: Deep-sea hydrothermal vent chimney | place: Indian Ocean: Southwest Indian Ridge
ACGGCCAATGCCAGGATGGAGATGATTAGATATAAGCCGAGTTCACCATTCATTGTTATTGTCGATTTTTATCGTGTTTATCGATTATTTCGGGATATAATTCATCATCACCGGTTTCACTTCTTTCAGAAAAGACTGCAATAACGCATCGGCTTTTGTCAGGTTTTCACCAGGAGACAGCGTGGTAGTTAAACGTATCAATGAACCATCGGTACGGTTACGGGTTAAAGCATCCCAAAACAAATACCATTTCACCATAAATTCATTGGTCACCACTCTGTTGCGTTGCTCAAACCAGTAGTAAACCAACTGTGCATAATCGCCTTTTTTAATTAACAGACGGTTAACAAACAGCGGTTTACCCATAATTGTCATGCCTTTTATGGGAATAGTTTCCAGACTATTAATTTTCCAGCCCCCTCCGGGGATACAGGCACGCGGCGAGTGGGCTGCCGCCCCTGCCTGTTGCGAAGCATAATAAGCGATATAAAAGTTAACGACCTGACCTTTTTTATTCTGGTAATCAGCAATAATGTAATCAGTTAGTTTTAACGATGCCAGAATTGGTTGAGATAAAATTTGTTTTTCTCCAACCCAGCCATCAATTTTAAGTGGAAACTCAGTAAAGTCCTTGCGTGTTAAATTCACATCTTCGCGTTTATGGATATAAAGGGAAGATACGCTATATAAAGCCAGGGTTGCCAATAACACATAATGCGTCACACCAATCTGCTGATACTTTTTCTCACAGTTTTTATCAACCGCCACAGGAATCGTAAAACCAAACACATCGGCCAGCTTGTGCTTATGCTTACCTATTTTTGCCAGCAGAGCCATTTCTATAAACAGAATCCCCATGCAGGCCATAAAAATGAACCAGCCCTCAAACTGATGCAAAAAACCTTCTGCCTGCGCAATGCCGTAATATTCAACCAGCACACCAATCACCCCAATACGAAAACTGTTCATAAAAACCGTAATTGGCATACTGGATAAAAAAATCAACCCCCGCTTCCAGTATTCCACGTTATATAAATAAGCCGCCACAAAAGATAGACTCATTAATGGAAATAGATAACGCAGCCCACTACAGGCTTCAGCTACCTGAAGCTGGAATTTACCCAGATCAATCACATTACCTGAAAGATACACACTAACACCAAGCAAGCGAATAACCGCCACACCAAGCTGAGAAGAAATTAACTGAAGTTTAGCCGATAAGTTATTGAAAATAAACGGCGGAAGTGGCACCATAAAGAACAATAATACAAGTGGCATTGCAACAATTTTAAAAACCTGCCAACCAAGAATACCATAGGCCAGGCCTAGAATAGTTAATACCAACGCATATTGCGACAGAGTATGAGTAGTAGAAACCTCACCAATAAAATAGAGAATACCGCTAATAATTAATATCGGAACAGCCAGCAGTGTTGGCTTAAACGCCTGTTGCATCAAGGCTTCTTTGCGCTGCCAGATTAAAAACAGGGTAATGAAAGGAATAATGTAGCCATAACCATATTCTTTCATCGTGTCCCAGCGCATGATCATATCACGGATAGTATCCAGAAAAGGGTAGGCAATCAGCAACACAGAAATTGCAATCCCTCCCCAAAACAGTTTTGTTGGATACCAGCATACCGATGGAGATTTGGTTGTCATAGTTTCACTCATATTAATCTTACTGCACAGTCTTATTATTTAAATAACATATCGTAAGCACGATATAATTTGGGTTCTTCATATTCCCAGGACAATTCTTTTAACACACGATTATGTCCAAACTCACCCATTTGCTTCCGTTTTTCCGGATCATCCAATAAGAGTAAAATTTTATCGGCAAAATCCTGTGTATTGTTTTTTTCTGCATATAGTGATGCCTCCTGGGCGGAATATCTTCCCTCTGTCAGATCATATTGAACAATGGGTTTAGCCAGTGCCATATATTCCATTATTTTATTCATGGTGGACTTATCATTCATTTCATTGGCAACATCCGGATTGACACATACATCAGCCGTGTTAAGCATTTCTAACATTTCTTTGTCGGGCACGCGCCCGGTAAAAGTAACATAATTGGCAATACCTAATTCTTCTGCATAGGCTTTCATTTCATCGAGTGAGGTACCACCGCCAACCAACCCAAAATGAACATCGTCACGTTTTTTTGTATGCACGATGTATTCAAGACACTGTAATAAATGGTCAATGCCTTCCTGTGCACCCATCACACCAACATAACCAACCAGATACTGCCGTCCGCATTTTAGTTCCTCTACAGCAGGTAGTATTTTTAACCTGTCCAGCTTTGGGCCACTGCGTACAACAACCACTTTATCCGGCTGCATACCCCCACGTTTAATGGCTATTTTTTTATATGATTCATTGGTAGCAATGGATACATCGGCAACCTTAAATGTCCAACGCTCCCACAACAACATGACTTTATAGAAGAAATCCCGCCTGTCAAATTTGGCTTCGTATAATTCAGGGTTAATATCATGATGATCGAACAAAAACTTTTTTCCCAGCAATTTAAAAAAACCACCCACCAGAAAAATATTATCCGGTGGGTTACAGGCATGGATGACATTAAAACCATGCTTAAATAACACCTTCCAGGCGAGATAAAATTCCCAGAATAATGCTGTTGAATACTCCAGTAAGTATCCGATTGCACCCTCAGCTTCTAATGGTAAATTATGTCGATAAATATTAATACCATCGATCACTTCAACCTTTTTTTCATAGCCTTTGCCCGTTGGACAGATAATACTAACAATATAGCCAGCAGCTTTTAATGATGTAGCTTCCTGCCAGACACGCCGGTCAAAAGGTGATGGAAGATTTTCAACAATAATTAAAACTTTTCTTAATTTATTTTTTTTATCAGACATTACAGTGATATTTACCAACAAATACCATCATATATTCCATCTGCTGAACGTGCATCAGATATACGTACCAAATCCACTATAATCTGTCCTTCTTTTATATTATCCATCACATTTGCAAACTCTCGTGAACCATTTCCAATAACAATGGTTTCAGCATGGCTCAGAACATCGTCAATCGAGTCAACCATTAACTTTGAAATATGCGGAATAGCATTAAGAATATAATCTTTATTAGCGCCCACGAGGCTGGCAATCTTTACATTTTTATCATAAAGCCGAATATCGTATCCCTTGCCTAAAAGTCTTTCTATCACTTCAACCAGCGGGCTTTCACGTAAATCATCCGTGCCAGCTTTGAAACTAAAACCCAGGATACCTACCTTCTTATTGCCTTTTTCAGTAATCATCGACAACCCCTTATTAATCTGGTTTTCATTACTGGGAATAATGGCATTTAGTATGGGTGTATTTAAATCGAGACTTTTTGCTTTATAGGTTAATGCACGCACATCCTTAGGCAGACAGGAACCACCAAAAGCAAACCCCGGTTTCATATAATAGGCCGAAAGATTCAACTTGGTATCCTTGCAAAATATTTCCATGACCTCATGGCCATCAATACCAACAGATTTGGCGATATTACCAATTTCATTGGCAAAACTGACTTTTAATGCATGCCAGACGTTATCGGTATATTTCACCAGCTCAGCAGTCTCAACACTGGTACGAATTAAAGGTGCGTCCATACCAGCATACAGGCTTGCCAGCATTTCGCCTGCCTTATTATCTGTTTCACCAATCACCGTTTTAGGTGGATGATAATAATCATAAACTGCGGTACTTTCCCGCAGAAATTCTGGATTATTACAAACGCCAAAATCAACGCCAGCTTTTTTACCCGAATATTCTTCCAGCGTAGGGATAACAAGATTTCTCATCGTACCAGGTAACATAGTGCTACGTGCAACCACTACATGAAAACCGGCCTTTTCTTTTATCGCACCACCAATTTCCTCACAGACATTTCTCACATATTTAAGATCCAGACTGCCGTTAAGCTGACTGGGTGTACCAACACAGATAAGGGAAATTTCACTATCAAAAACGGCCCGTTTGACATCAGTGGTGGCGCTCAATAAATTATCAACCACGGCCTTTTTAATAATATCACCAATATCTTTTTCAATGACGGGAGTCTGTCCACGATTAATTAAATCAATTTTTGGTTGATACGGATCGACACCAATGACGGTATTGCCATCCTGTGCCAGACAACCAGCTGAAACAGCCCCGACATACCCCAGACCAAATATACTAATCTTCATCCTACGCTTTGTTTAACCTCAATTATTTTTAATTTTTTAGTATTCAAGAGTATAGGCTTATTTTATTAAAATTCTGCTAATACTCTGCGTTATTCCAGACAATACTGCCTCACCATGTAAAACCCATGCTTCTATTTTTTCTTCCAGTGCAGGCGAATACCAGCCAAGAATGGGATCCAACTGGCCTTTGACTGCCGTGACTGTCCAGCATCTATCCAGTATAAAGCAGAGTTCTCTGTCACTATTCTTACGACATGCTAGCCAATAACCATTTGTCTCATCAAATGTCAGGCTGATATCCGGTGAGAAATGAAAGTTAATTTCTGCTTTACAGCTTGATGTACAATCCAGTATATCTTCAATAGTTAACTCACTATCACTCTTGCCATTAGTTTTTTCTGCAAAGATCAAACACCGTTGGTGCGACACACCCATATATTGATAACCATTATGACTGGCGGTAATAATCTGCCTGTCATTGTCAATGTGGCAATCATGAATAGAGGCTTTTGCCTTATGTGACCACATAAATGAACCCGCAATATGCGATTGATCTATATCGTTTATTTTAATTGTATTATGCGCACGTGTACCACGAAAATAATTACGCCAGATGGCTTCACTGTGATAAGCGTATGTACCAGGATCCACCAGCCACCAGTCATCATCAATGGCAAGGCAAAAACTTAAAGCATCTGCATGGCCATGCGCCGCAATACCCAAATAACCCAGATCGCCCCCATCAAAAACAATATGGCAACGCTTATTACCTAACAGACCATAGCCACCTTGCCGGTACACTTCAGGATATTGCCGTTGCCAGTAATTATTGAGTTTAACGCCAGCAGATTGCTGACTACTTATTGCGCCATACCAGAAAGCTTTCTGCGTAACAGGCGACGTATCGGGTAATCCAGCATCAGATGAAATAAAATCAATGACTGACAAGAGTTCGGTATAGGGTTGCTCTGTCCATTCTGGCTCAAAGCGTGCAACAAACCCATCGTCGGCATCACCAATATGCGGCGGCTGTCCGTTATCCGAAGAGACAGAGTGCAGGAAAGCACTCATTTTCTCAATTTTACTAACAAAGCCCTGTGAAAATTGTTTATTAGTGCGACATCCAATGAGCCAGGCAAATAAAAAATACTCAAGCACCCATAAATGATAATAAAATGCCTGTTCCTTATCGACACCATCTTTATAAACCTGATAATTTGCCTGTTTTTCGAGTGCATTGAAAGCAAAATTCGCCCATTTTTCTCCTCGCTTGCCCAAATCAAAAACCTGGCAGGCTGTCCATAATCCGGTCAGCTCACCGATTAAATGATTATTGGCAGAAGAATATAATGAAAGAAAATGTCGAATAAAATACGCCTGTTGATAAATCGAAGCCCCTAGTTTTTTAGCGTCAGAAACCACATCGAACAGGCCTTCTTCACCATCACGTATGGCGATAAAACTGTGCACCAGTGACCAGGAAATTAAGCGTAAAGCAAGTTCTAAAGCACTGCACCAGTGAATCCCCAGGCCGTAGGGGTTATCATTAATCCAGCTATCAATTTGCGTTACTACCTCATTGCGATATTTGATATCACCAGTTACTGCATAGGCTACGGCAATCGGTACAAGGTGCTGATGCCTTCCCAGTTCCCAGATAAATTTGACATTACCCACTTTTTCATCATTTCGATAATCCAGCGTTTTGCCGAATTCAAGTGGTGATTTTATTTTTGTCACCGGATCAATATGCCAGTGTACGGGTTGACCAATATCAAAATAATCATGGCCAAAGAAATCAATTTTGCCATTTAAGTATTGTTGCAGGCGTGTTTTATCTAATTGATAATCGTTTTTCCACTCATTAATTAAATCTGTATGTGTATTAAATAAGTTTGTTTTAGCCAGTACATCATTAACTGGCATGGGTTGCCAGCCGGATAATACCTGGTGTCTTTCAACTTTCTGTAATAAAGCACGCTTAAAACGAAAGATCACTTCTGCCAATGACATCTGACGAAGGCGATTTATTAACCATTCAAGCTTATTCATAAGAAACTTATCGGTATGTGCCGTTCATCCAGAAAAAAACTCATAAAGACATATTGTACTGCTGGTGCCAAATTTCCAGATTCAACAGGCTCCACAATAGTTTTTCATGATTTTGTTTGCCACTGACATGATCTGCCAGTACTTTTTCTAAAACATTTTTGTGATAATACTGTTTTGTAATTGATGTAGTACCGGTTAGGTGGTCGTAAAGATAGTCCTTCATCGATGTCTGGAACCATTCATTCACCGGCACACGAAAACCAACTTTTGGCCGCTCAAGGATAGATTGTGGAATGATGTTCTTCATCGCCTCACGTAAAACCCACTTGGTAATACGTTTATTAATTCGCATTTTTTCTGGCATTGAAGAAACTAATGCGGCAAGCTCATGATCCATAAATGGCATACGGGCTTCCAGTGAAGCAGCCATTGTCATACGATCACCGCGTTCAAGTAAATTATCCGGTAACCAGCTGGTCTGGTCGAAATAAAGAATTTTACGCAAGGCAGAATTCGATTGATCCGGTATTTGAGTATATTTATCAGCAGTTGATTGTATGGGTTTAAAAGCAACTAAAGCTTCTCTTTCCGCATAAGATAAAGCACCAAACCATCTGGCCATACGTTCATTCCAGTCTTCCAGACCAAGATTATGAATAGCCGTTTTAGCCCGTCTGAATTTATAGGGTAATGCCTGTATCAATGGTTCCAGTAAACCATTACGCAACAAGTGTGGGATTAATTGATAGTTTTGTGCATAACGTTCAAAAACATGTTTAGGATACCCACCCAGAAATTCATCACTACCCTCACCGGTTAATACCATTTTTACTGTTTTTCTGGCTTCCTTTGATAACAGATAAATGGGTATATCCGAAGGTTCGGCAACCGGTGCATCACGAAAATTAATTAATGCAGGCAGCTCATCCATTAAATGATTCTGGGAAATAGTCAGTTCGTGGTGTTCCGTCTTAAATTGATCAGCGATTGTTTTGGCATAGGCTAATTCGCTGTACTCTGATTCTGAAAAACCGACAGAGAATGTCTTAACAGGTAAAGAGCTGTGGCGTGACATTAATGCGACGATAGCAGATGAATCAATTCCCCCTGATAAAAACGCCCCAAAAGGCACATCACTAGCCATACGGATTTTTACTGATTCATCCAGTTTTGTTAAAAATGATTCAACAGAATTATTTTTGGTCGAATGAATAGTCTGTGTAAAATAATCAGCGGGCGTAAAATATGACCATTCACGGAAATCACCCTTTGACCAGATGCCACAACTACCGGGGTTGAGTTTAACGATTTCCTTGAATAAAGTTTGCGGACCTGGCGCATAACGGTAGGAAAAATAATCCCACACAGCTTGCTGATTAATTTCACGTTTATAGTTTGAATATTGAAGAATAGCTTTTATTTCGGAAGCAAAAAGAAGTGAATGGCCTTGCTTATATAAAAACAATGGCTTTTTGCCATAACGATCACGCGCAAGAAATAATTCTTCTTTATTACTATCCCAGATTGCAAAGGCAAACATGCCACGTAGATAATCAACGCATTTATGCCCATATTCTTCATAAGCATGAATAATGGTTTCTGTATCAGAATCAGTTTTAAAAACATGCCCTTTGGCAACTAATTCTTTACGTAATAACTGATAGTTATAGATCTCACCATTAAAGACAATTTGAATGCTATTATCTTCATTGCCTATGGGTTGATGCCCACTGTTCAGATCAATAATAGACAGGCGTCGGTGTGCAAGACCAATATGTAATTTTTTATTATCCGCAGACGTTTTATAAAAGCCCTCATCATCCGGGCCACGGTGTGCGATTACATCTGCCATCGCTTTTAATAGCGAGGGGGAATATTGTTGCTTATTCAGGATGTATCCTGCTATTCCACACATTACTCTTTTAACACCCTATGAAATAAATCGGAAAATTGAGAGGCAAGACGTTCAATTGTATAATTTTCATGCGCCCTTTTAATCGCAGCAACTGACATTTCAGATAGCGTTTTACGATCGGATACAAGTTGTTCAATAGCCTCAGCAATATTATCAACACTATGCGGGTCAACAAAAATGCCCTGAACTGAATCTGTTATCACATCAGGTATGCCACCAACTTTCGATGTAATAATAGGTGTACCCGATGCAATTGATTCCAATACAGTATAGGGTAAGCCTTCACGATGATAGGTAGGAAATAGAAAGACATCAATATCTTCCCAAAACCCTGTTTTTTCTCGTCCAAAAACAGGCGGTAGTAAACTAATAGTATCATCTAATTCTAAGGATTTAATAAGTGATTGCAATTCGCCTTTTATTGGGCCAGAGCCAACAACTAAATACTCAAAATTTATTTTATTTGTATTGTTGAGTAAATTTATAGCATATATTGATTCAATAATACCCTTATCATCTGCTAGTCTGCCTATATAACCAAGTTTAAGTTTTTTATTTTCGTAGTTTTTTGGCTTTAAGTGTGAATATTCTGCGATATCAACCGCATTAGGAATTACAGTAATATTTTTTATACCATTAAATTTTTGATAGGATTTTTTTTCTATCTCAGCAAGCAATATAATTGCATCAGGTATTTTAAGGCATAAATGTATAAACCATTGCGCAGCTATTCCAGTACCTAAGAATTTTTCGGGCAATTCACCTCCGTGTACCTGGTAAATAACTTTTTTTTTCAGTAGCTTGGCAACAAATAAATATACAAGATCACGCCAGAAGGATTTTGGCTCTAATGATGTATTTAATAATATTAAAGATGGTTTTTCATCTAAAATAAATTTCGAAAAATAAACTGGACTAGAGAATAAACGCCATGCTTTTCCAAATTTAGATTCGCCACGACCTTCACTACCCACCTGAAAATGAAGCAAGTTAAACTCATTTGATAATGAGGAGTTTAGTAACTGATTAAGATGTGTTGAGACACCGCTAACGGCTAATAATGAGGGCCCGCATAATATTACTTTTTTGTATGAGTTAATAACTATATTCCCCTGGTGGCACGGTAATAGTTCCAATAGAAAATTATAGATCCATACAAACCTCTTTTTTTCCTTTCAAATAAAACCAGGTTTACAGCATCCAGGAACTGGTAATATTTTAGTTCCCATGGATGCAATCGCCTACGTGATCCTGTATACCCTACAGAGTACCCATAATTAACCATGGTATGACCTGCTAAGCGTTCAATACTTGATATCTTTTTAGTAGTTAATACTGATTTATATTTATTTTTATTATCAGAAATTATCTCCTTATAACCTTTAGCATCGCCAAGGTTTTCAGATACAGATAATAACTTAAGGACTCTTTCATCAAATGGTAATTCAAGAAAATGGATAATCTTACGAAGAATAGTTTCATGATTGTCTAGTAATTCTTCATACTTAACAACAATTACATCATCTTTAATATAAGTAATATCAGCATGAGCCTTATCTAGTGAATCAGCCCAACGTTGAGCAGCACGTAATTTATTTTTACCCCATGCATTCGACATCGAAACCACATAATCACGAACATCTCTAACTATGTGTATAAACTTTGCAGACGGATATATTTCTTTTAACAAGCCGATATGGCAAATATAGGATGGTGATTTATCACCCCAGATAATTTCATTCTTACCAACGGTATTTGTAGAATAACGAATTAGCGCCTCAAAAATATCTGACAAGCTGTAATCGTTACATGCGGAGAACCACTCTTTCTCAGTGATAATATTTCTATGTTCACTCATATATCTGAAGTACGGAAATTTTATAATGGAGCAGTATAAGTCACTAAATTCAGACCGACTAAATTTGTGATTAACCGAGTAGTCATTAAGTAACCCTGGTAAAAATTCAGTCTCAATTTCTGGTATTGCAATTTGTGGGTGTTGGTTTAACAAGCTTCTAAGTAACTTTGTGCCAGATCGAGGCATACCGATGAGAAAAATTGGCCCATTATATATGGATGTATGCTCATTATTCATATTTACAGTTTCTTATATTAATATTCGTGATATTAAATCTAAATTATTGACTCAAACTCTAATTCAGAGTGTAATTTTTTTCTTAGTGCTGAGAACTTTTTTTCTACACAAAAGTACATAAATGTAAGAATAAAACCACCTAGAATCCGAGATGTAACTGAATCGGAGATATACTTATCGACTAATGAAAGAAAGGTTAAATGTGATAAATAAAAAGTGTACGAAATAACTCCAATAAAGCGTACTGATTTCATGTTAAGCCATTTAAAGATATACCAGTTTGGTCTTGAAACTGCTAAGTAAAAAACAGGGAATAATGCTAAACCTTGCAATGTATATCTAAATGTTTCTCTGAATTGTGTGTTTCTATAGAGTAAACAAAAAAGTAAAAT
>VAOZ01099261.1_pt1 | contig 10668 bp, 5 predicted proteins | sample 3394041 | NCBI WGS metagenome assembly VAOZ01 (sample SAMN08290431, study PRJNA428436) | hydrothermal vent metagenome | isolation source: Deep-sea hydrothermal vent chimney | place: Indian Ocean: Southwest Indian Ridge
TCATGGCGTACTCCTTTTGTTGGTTGTGATCGTGGTGTGATCAACCAGCAGGGTACGCCATCTTTTTTTCCCGTCCGTACACCAGAAATGAGCTTAGCTCCACTTCCATCCATGCCTTGAAATCGTACCTGGGTACGGAATTATGATCCGGGTATTGGCGTATGAGATGGGACATGGTCGTGCTAAACAAGGATCTGCTTATAAGTGGCGAAACCCCCAATGAAGGCAGGTTGTTAGGTGGTAAGGGCCTGCCTCACACGAGAAAACCACGCTTATGGATGCTGGTTGGAACGCTGCTGCTGGGTGTGGCTGGGCTAGTTGCGCAAGTGCAGGCACAGAACCTGGCCGTCCCTTCGCTGTCCCTTCGTGCTGCCTTGCGAATGGCCCTTGCGCGGAACGCCAACGTCAAGGCCGCAATCAATGCCTTACAAGCTGCAGAGGCAGCGCGAAAGGCTGCGGTCGGCAGGCTCTATCCACAACTCAGCGCGAAGGTCTGGTACGACTATTTCCCGACCCAACGAGCATTGCTTTTGCCAGGGCATATGGATGTACCAACTCTCGCCCAGATAAGTGCTGCAACGCCGCAGCAAACAACGCAAAACATGCTGAATTTCCAAGATTTTCAATTTCAGGATCGGGTTCTGAATATTGGTCTTGGGTTGAACTATGCAATCTATGCCGGCGGGCGGATAGATGCCGCGATCGCTGCAGCACGATCCGAAGCGCAGGCCAGGGATTTCAGGGTAGGTGCTGTTCGCCAGCAACTCATCTATGCGGTGACCCAGTCCTACCTTGGAATGGAAGTAGCAAACCGCACCGAACAGGCTGTTCAGGGGTCGATCAGGCATTTGTCATCGGTAAAACGCAGTCTTGAGAATTTTGTCAAGGTCGGTGCGAAACCGCGATTGGCGTTGTTGCGAGTCAAAACCAGGTTGGCGAACTTGCAGATGGAACTGGCTGATGTGCAGGCGGAACGCATCACCGTCGCAGGTAATCTGCGCCGCTTGTTGGATCTGAACCCATCGGGCCCACCATTGCAGTTAACCGACAACTTGGGCAGCAGTTCGCTGCTGCGAGGACCCGATCATGCGTTGCCTACAACCTTTCAGCAGGCACTCGACCGACGGCCCGATTACTTGGCTCTGCAGCAACAACGCGTAGCGCAGGAGGCTCGGTTGCGTGCCGCGCGCGGTGCGCGACTTCCCCGGGTTGATCTCTCTGCGCGCGCTTGGGAAGCGCATGGAAATAACACGGGTGGTCCAGTTTCAACATGGGAGCCGGATAGTCAGATCATGCTGTCCGTGTCGGTTCCCATCTTCACCGGCGGGATACTAAACGCCACGGTCAGCCGGCAACATGCACTGTTAGATCGGATTGATAACAAGCTTGAGGGTTTGAAGCAGAAAATTCGCCTCCAGGTAACACAGACCTATGCTGAATTACGGGCGGCCAAAACGAAAATCAACGCGGCCAAGTCCGGCGTACTGAGTGCCGATGAAGCGTTCCGGGTTGAACGGCAAAAGACTGCGCTGGGTGTAGGAACCACCACGGATCTGCTCGATGCGCAGGCCGCTGATCTTGTCGCGCAGACTTCCTATTTGCAAGCTCTCTCCGGTTATCAGATCGCTGCTACCAAAGTTCAATTGGTAACCGGAGTTTTGTCCATTTCCCACTCAGACTCGGCTCGAGCAAGCTATTAAAAGGAGCGCCTCCAATGCATGAGTTCATAGTCCGCACGGCTACTCTTTTTACGCAGCACCATCTCTGGTTAATATTTGGTGGCCTACTCGTCATAGCAACCATCGGCAGTTGGTGGCTGGGGCGCACCGAACGCAGCTGGCGCGGCCGATTGGCTGCACCGCTCAACTGGTACAGCCGTAAGCGTAGCGTACGCCGGTTGACATTCAATATATTGGGGGTAGCGCTCATCTTATGGGGAGTGCAAATGTTCACGCTCTGGGTATCCCCAGCATTGCGCCCCAGCCAATTGTTCACATCACCTCTGCTGGGCTCCCAGCCCGTGAAGGTGACGCAGGCAAAGATCGGGGCGCTGGATGAACTGGCAACCTACACAGGAACTGTCAGGCCGTGGCAGGACGATATCGTTTATGCCCGTGTTGGTGGATGGCTAACCAAGCTGAACGTTTATCCGGGTGATGTGGTGCACAAGAACGAGATATTGGCCACGCTAGACCTGTCCAGCCTATTGCCGGCACTGGATAAGGCCAAAGCCCAGGCATTGTACTGGCAAGCTGAGTTCAAACGTGATCATAGCCTGTACAAGGATGGTGCCATCAGCGCATCCCACTTTGATGTGACGAGAATGCACTATCAGACAGCTCAAGCGGTGCTTAAGCATGCGGAAACGGATGTGAGCTACGCAATCTTGCGTTCACCCATCAACGGAATTGTTGCAAAGCGCCATGTGTATCCGGGTGTATACGTGCATAAAGGCGAAATGCTCGTAAAGATCGATGATCTACACAAGGTGCGAATCCAGTTTGATGTGGGGGAAAGTGATCTGCAATGGATCCACCCTGGCGATCGGTTGTATCTGCGATTTCCACAGATGAGCGGTGCATTGCTAAAAAAGTTATATCCAAAGAACTTTACATATGAGCCGGGAGGCACAAGGGTCGTTTTGCAGACCCGGGTGGTAGCCGTCTTCCCACGAGAGAACCTACAAACGCGTACTGGCAAGGTCGAGGTCAGGATCGAAAATCCGAAGTTGCTGCTCCGCTCTAATAGTTATGTCGTAGGAGACCTTGTCCGTCACCATGTCAGCAAGGGGATTCTGATCCCGACAGCTGCCCTCACGACTGAGCCGGATGGCCAGCAGGTGGTATTCGTGGCGCCGCAATTCTCAAGCGAAGGCCCGGTACAAAAACGTAATGTTGTCGTGGGTGTTCGAGGTCCGAACAGAATGCAGATTCTCAAAGGTATTAAGCCTGGGGAGTTTGTCGTCACACTGGGTAACCGGATGCTGACCAACGGACAGATGGTGATCGAGCTCAATCGAGGAGGCGGTGAATGAGCGAGCAGCACCCGAGCGGGAAAAGTACACGGCGCTTTAGCTTGCCGCGTTTCGCCATGAGCCACCCACACGCCACAATTGTCGCAGCGCTGATCATGGTCATCGCTGGAGTCTATGCTTACATTTCTATTCCAGTACGCATGATCCCCAAGATTCCCAGCCCGAACATCGGTGTGGTAACGCATTTTCCAGGCATGTCAGCCCAAGATATGCAACGCTACATTACCAAACCACTTGAAAAACGAATACAGATCGTAGGTGGTGTGAATTACGTCCTGGGCACGTCGCAAGCCGGATACTCCAAGATCGTGGTGTACTTCAAGCAGGGCGTGGATCGTACTGCCAAATGGCAGCAGATGCAGTCGCTGCTCAATGTAATAAGCAACGAACTGCCCAAGGCAGGGCCGAACACAACGAAGCCACGACTGGTACATGTCAATGTACAAAACGGGCCTATTTTGGATTTTGCCATTACCCGCAAAGGGACCACGCGTACGGCATTAAAGTCTCTGCTCGATAACGTTGTACTGACCCAATTCCAATTGCAGCCAGGAGTTTTGTCGGCCAGTACCTTCGGCGGGCCCACGCGACAAATCGTGATCGATGTCAACCGTGACAAGCTTGCCGCCTACGGGATTAGTATTCTCAAGATCAGGAGAATGATTGATCAAACGGATATTGATCATGGGGGTGGTCCGCTTATTCATGGGAATAGTCGAATTGACGTAGAGGTCAACAACGAGTTCACTGAACCGACTGTTTTGAAACGTCTGAATGACATGCCTATTGGGTATCAAAGTAGCAAAATCATTTATCTGCGTGATGTCGCCACCGTAAAGGATAGTCATGCTCCGGTCTACGGCGATTTTTATTACAACGGCAAGCCGGCCATCATGTTGTCAATTCAGGCCCAGCCGAAAGGGAATTTTCTGAAGATATCGCAGGATGCCAAGAACCTGGCAAAACAACTGGAGCGACAATACCCAGGATTAAGTGTTAAAATAGCTTTTGATAAGGCATTTTATATTCACCTGAACGATGCTAACGCGATAAGTGAATTTATTAAGGCGGTCGTTCTTGCAAGCTTGGTGATCCTGTTATTCCTTGGCGAGTTGGGAGGAACAGTTATTGCCGCAGCAGTATTACCATCGGCAGTTGCCTTTGGTTTTTTTCTGGTATACATCCTTGGTGTACAACGTGATTTTGGGATCATGTTGGGGTTGGTCTTCGTGGTCGGTAAATTGCTTGATGATTCTATCGTCGTTGTAGAAGTTGTACGACGACATATTGAACGCGGCGTACACCCTAGAGTGGCAGCGGTTATGGGTGCCGAGCAGGTTCAGAATGCTATTCTTGCTGCAACGCTGACTTTTATTGTGATGCTCTATCCCTTGACAAGGTTATCGGGTGCAATGGGTGCTGGTTTTTACAGTATGACCATTCCCATGATTACCTCGGTTATTGGGTCGTATTTCCTCGCTATGACGGTCACACCATTACTCGCCTCGGTATTGTTCAAACCCAAGCCCGGTGCGATTGTCGAGGAGGGGGAGATTTCGCTCGAAGAGGAAATGAAGATGGAGGCTAACTCACCATCTGGTTGGTTGGGCCGTATCATTGACCGGCTATTTCTGCGGTATTTCCATGCATTCGAGCGCTGGTTCATGCGTGCTGTGGCGTGGTCCTTGCATTATCGCTGGATTGTTGGCGCGGGTATCGTGGGCTCAGTGATGATGGCGCTCACATTGTTCAACCAACTCGGTGTGGAGCAGATGCCACTGACCGATACCTCGCTGATCCTAGGTTATGTACGTGCAGAACCTGGTACCAGTGCAAAACGTATGGCAGGCATCGTCAAGAAGATAGAACAGATTGCCATGCAACAGAAAAATGTTAAGAACGTTTCGGCCATTACGGGTCGATCGCCAGTATGGGGCCAGTATTTCACAGGCTATGGCGTCAATGAAGTCAATGAGGCTCGTCTGATCATCAATCTCACGATCGCGCGTGAGCAGCGCAAGGAAACGCTGTGGCAAATACAGAAAACAATACGTAGGAAGGCCAAGGCCGAAATCCCGGACCTCAATGTCTTATTCTTGCAGCCACTTAATCCGACGCCGGTGGCGGCCGCGCGGGCTCCCGTCGAAGTGTTGGTTAAAGGGACCAACATGAAGCAGGTTTATGACTATGGCAGGCAGGTCCTGAATATTGCTCATACCCAGGCCCAAGGATTGCATAATCCTTACCTGGATACGGTATATGGCGTTCCACAATTAGAAGTGGATGTTGACGAAGCGCGTGCTGCGGCAATGGGGCTGACCGTTCAGAACATTGTTAGTCAGATTTACTACGCCATCAATGGTGGCCAGACTGGCAAATTTTTCAATCCAAAACCCATGTACTACCATAGTCGTATTCTTATTCGTTACCAGAAGAACCAGCGCGAGTCACTACAGGACCTTAGAGAGCTGAAAATTTCAGCTCCTAATGGAGATTCTGTTACTCTAAGTTCTGTCGCGAAGATCCGTAATGCCCTGGGTTTCAATACCATACATACCTACAATACCTTGTATGCGGCAAGCGTTCTTGGCTATTACCAGGAGCTGGGCCTCAAGGAGACCACGATGAATCTCCTGGTGCCCGCCAAAATGCAATTGTCGATGCCCAAAGGTTATTCCGTGGGTCCCGCCGGCCTAATGGGTACGATGCTTGAAGCATTCAATCAGATCAATTCAGGGTTAAAAGTTGCCTTGATTGCAGTGTTCTTCCTTCTGGTAGTCCAATTCCGTTCGTTCAGTACCGCAGTAGTACTGATGCTTGCGATACCCCTCGAGGGACTTGGGAGTATTGGATTGTTATGGTTGCGTGGCATGAATTGGTCTCCCCCCGTGCTGTGGGGAATGGTGATACTCGCAGGCATCGTGTTATCAAACTCGATACTGATAGTCGACCTCATACTACACTTCCGTCGCCGTGGCGCCGATCGGGATCATGCAATCATTGCGGCGAGTACTCAACGTTTGCGCCCCGTGCTGATGACAGCCATTGCCGCGGGTATCGCCATGGTTCCCATTGCAATCTGGCCACCTCCGGCAACGGAGCAATTCAGGGAAATTGCTACAGGCATTATTGGTGGGCTTATCACTTCGACCATGATGACCTTAATCGCTATCCCTGTTGCTTATTCGTTCATGGACGATTTCGTTACTTTGGTAAGACGTTTTTACATGGATGAAAAGTGGCTCCCATGGAAACAGTCGATATGACTTCTGGAGCGCTCCCGATCTTCAGTTTCAAGGATGAAATAAAGATCTTTCTTGGTGCTGGTTTACTTAAGGATACGATGATGAAATTCCTTTCTCAAAATAACAGTCGGTTTATGACCTCACTGGTTTTCATAGTGGTAGCAGGTTTCTTTATGAGCTCTGCTTACGCTAGCGCACCTGGGCTGGTCAAAGTTACTTCCCACAACAGTTTTGGAACGACGGTAAGCAAATTGGAGAGCGCGGTAAGCCAAAATGGCTTGGTTATCCTCAAGAAGTTTAATCTACAGAATATGCTGAATATGGTGGGTGTGCATGCCCAGAAGGGTATGACGTTTGAGATATTCCATCCACGATTTGGAAAAACTATCTATAGCAACAATCCAGTCGGATTCCTGGCTGTCCCGTTGCGTGTGCTAGTGCTGCAACAGGGAAACAACGTGAACATTTATTACCAGAAACCATCGGTCGTACTGAATCCATTTGGTTTATCTTCGCTGGCCAACCAGCTGGACCCGCTTATCGCGAATATCGCCAGCGAAGCTGCGAAATAGGTAAGTGTTTATCGCCAGGGATTGGCTTTGACCCGACTGGTCTCTGGCGGTTGAATAACGGCTTATTCTCATTGCATGCCTTGTCTGATAGATGGGTTGCAATGGCGATGGATACGGGGGCTCGAATGTCGCTTCAATGGTGTGTATAACCGCATGAATTTCAAGTCCTGCTATCCTGTTTATTGCTTGTAAAAACGAATGCGCTCGACTACGTCCTTAATCAAAATGACCAAGCGCCGCTTCTGGTACCGGTTGGGCCCTCTAGGGTGTGCCTTGTTATCCGGCGTAGCCGGATTGCTGTACCAGGTGCTGTGGAATCGCCAGCTTCTGCTATTGTTCGGTTCGACCAGTGCCGCAGCGGCATCCGTAGTCGCGGCGTTTATGGCCGGAATGAGCATCGGCGCCTGGGCCATATCCCATCACCCGGTCAGGCGCGACTGGTCACCAATGCGGCTTTATGCCGTTTTGGAACTGGGCATTGCTGTCTACGCACTGGCTTTCCACCCGTTGTTGACCGATTTGCAGACGGTGTATCCGGCCTTGTGGGATGCCGCACTCGGCCATCCGGTGCTGTTGAATCTCATGCGCTTGGGCCTTGGCTTCGTCATGTTGGTGCTGCCGACTACGGCCATGGGGGCAACCGTGCCGCTGTTGGTAGAAGCGATGCACCGCGAGTTGCGTTATGCCGCGGTCTCAGTTGCTTGGATCTACGGAATCAATGCCGGAGGTGGCGCGGCAGGTGCGGCGCTGGCCGGGTTTCTGTTGCTTCCATCGCTTGGCATTGAATACACCTTGCTGATCGGGGTCGTGTTCAGCGTTACGGCTGCTGTAATCGGAGTACTGTCGGCCCGCCGTCAATACAAACCTCTACGCTCAACCAGTCCGGGATCGGATCGGCTAAGCAACGTGGCAACCGTGGTCGGTCGTCGTTCCAGCCGACGGGTGTTTATTGCACTGTTGATTGGAACGGGATTTGCAAATCTGGGCTATGAGGTGTTGTGGACAAGAATGCTTGTCCTGGTGACCGGATCTTCGACCTATGCCTTTTCGCTGATGCTGGCGCTGTATGTTGCCGGCCTCGCCATTGGGAGTTTGTGGTTAGCTAGAAAAATCGACAAACTGCGGGTACCGGCAGACGTGTTCAGCCATCTGCAAATTGGCGTCGGGATATTGGTGGTGACTGGTCTGTGGCTATTCGGGCGATTTCCCGATTGGCAATTGGGCCTTTATCAGACATGGGGAACCGGGTTCGATACGGCGTTGATGATCGATACGATTCTTGCCGCCGTGATCATTGTTCCACCCACAATTCTTCTCGGAGCGTCGTTTCCGATCGCGGCCAGAATTCTTCACACCGGAGTGGACCGCTCGGCCGGGACATCGATCACCCTTGCCGCATTGACTCTTGGAAATGTTGCAGGGGCCTTAGCGGCGGGCACTTTTCTGGTACCCTGGTTGGGTCTAGAAGGCGCCGTTCTTGCCTTGGTCGCGGTTACCCTTGTTTGTGGCTTTCTAGTCGTGTTCACCTCGTTCGGTTCGAAGGTGGGTCGCCGTCTTACCACCGTCGTAGGTATCGCGGTGATGGTGGTTGGAATCCCGGTAGTGCCGGACTGGAACCCACTGCTTCTTACCAGTGGGGTGTACGAGCGCGCGCCCGTCTATCTCGGGTTACTGGGTAACAGTGTGGCACTAGGGAACTTGCTCAAAACATATCGCCTTCGTTACTTCGGCCAGGGCAACCAGGCTGTGGTCTCGGTAATTCAGTTCCCTACACTAAAGAAAAGACCTCATCTTGCCCTGTCTATTGACGGCAAGGTTGATGCTTCGACTGGCAAGGATATGAGTACGCAAATTCTGTCCGCGCATCTGGGTATGTTTCTAAGGCGCAATATTCAGGATGTACTGGTGATTGGCCTGGCCAGTGGTGTCACGGTAGGCTCTGTGGAGCAATGGCCGGGTGTTCGCGATATTACAGTTGCTGAAATATCGCCCACGGTCGTACGCTCCGAGCGTCAGTTCACGCCTTACAATCATCAGGCCATGCAGGATCCGCGAGTTCACCTGGTTGTCGACGACGGGCGCCATTATCTGACCGTGACCCGACATCGCTTCCAGTTGGTCATATCCGAACCCTCCAATCCATGGTTGAGTGGCCCGGCGCGATTGTTCACGCGGGAGTTCTTCCAACAGGTTCGTGATCATCTTGCACCACGAGGCGTCTACGTACAGTGGCTCCCGCTGTACGGCTTGTCCACCCACTTGCTGAAGGCTGAAGTACGAACCTTCCTGTCGGTCTTTCCTAATGTTGCGATGTTGCGTGTATCGGCTGGCGACGTCTTACTGGTTGGCGCCGCCCAACCGCTGGTACCGGAAACCGACAAAACAATACCGGGCGGCGTGCGCACCGATATGAGGCGCGTTGGTTATGATCGCTGGCACCTGTTCGCTGATTTCTTGACGGGTGGGGAAGGCCTCCGCCAGTGGGCTGGCAAGGGCCGGATCAATACGGATAACAATGGCTTGCTTGAATTTGGTGCCCCCCGCTACCTGCTTGCGCAGACCCTGCAGGCTAACGTGGACAGTCTTGAGTCTGCACCATGGCGCAAGAGTCTGGAGCAATGGGCCCACGCGGCGCCTCTGCGCATCGCGGAAAGCTATTTCAGATCTGGAAAATTTAAGCGGGCGTTTTATCTGGCAACGAAGACCCTGCCGGGGGCACAAAAGTGGATGCTACTTGGAAATCTTGATGCCGAGAAAGGCAATTGGGTTTCGGCCAGGCTAATGTGGACGAAGGCCAATACCGCTGATGGTTGGTTGAAACTGGCACATCTTGCAAACAACGACGCACAACCCGAGAAAGGATTGCAGTTGCTTGAAAAGATAACCCCACAAAAGCAAAACCAGTACTATTTTTATACGCGTATGCTACTCCAGTGGCAGGTGGGGAATATCGCTGCAGCTGTAGCCAGCGCGAGACATATGCAACTGGTTATTCCACCGCAACATGGCTGGCAGGTACTCGCTTCGTACATGAAGGAAATGTTATTTCACAAGATTGGCACCAACCCGGGAGAATCAGCGACTAAAATACCGGGGCGCCATGCATTCGCGCGATCACTCGATAGTTTGCGGAGAGGGCTGGAGCGAGAAAACGGAGAGAAAATTTTGGACGCTTTGTTGCATCGGGTACGGGATCTACCACCTGGATTGCTCTCCGCAGGTGAATACAAACACCTTGAGAGCATGATTGGACGGCGTGTGTTGACACCTTTGTCAATATATAATCGGGGTGTGAGCCTCTTTTTCATGGGTCGTTATGGGGGCGCACGACTCACATTTGGTGAATATATGCAGTCGTTACCTGCTCACAGTGGCGCAACGTACGCTACTGTATTACTTAACCGTATTCATTTAATAAAAAATAGTAGTAAAGCTATGAATTAATAAGATCAGTGGATCTTTTCACGTAATACTATGGGACTGTAAATGATCAATTTTTTTTGGTAAGTGCGAAAATATTATGGCAACTTTTGAGATGATACGGTACATTAACAAATCCACGAGCTGGGATACCACTATCCAGATCCTACTTCAAGGAATCTATAGAATATAAATACATATAGATTTTTACTCACTTCCCGTTTAACTAGCTGGAGATTTTCATGCTATCTAAAAGTAAGTCATTATCTGTTCTATTATTTCTGTGCGGATTGATTGTCGCGTTACCAGCGAGTGCTCGGTTACCCCGCACCCTTATTCCAGAGGTCACCTTCACAACAGCGGCCGGACTACACAAGTCTTTCGGTAACTATCAGCA
>VAOZ01084962.1_pt1 | contig 10666 bp, 11 predicted proteins | sample 3394041 | NCBI WGS metagenome assembly VAOZ01 (sample SAMN08290431, study PRJNA428436) | hydrothermal vent metagenome | isolation source: Deep-sea hydrothermal vent chimney | place: Indian Ocean: Southwest Indian Ridge
CCCCCGTGAACAAGGATTTTAGCGCCTTTTAAACGGGCAAATGCAATGATAAGACTCTCCAAACGATTTTTATCATCGATGAGCTTCCCTCCTATTTTTACGACTTTCAACTTGCTTTTCATGGCACTGGTTTAGTTCTGTTTGTTTTCTGTCAACCAGGATAATACATTCTTTAGGGCTGTCGGGAATACGGATATCTGCTTCTGCGTAATATTCAGTGGTGGCAATATCCGGAGCAGGTTAGGATTGGATGAAGAGCCCGTCAGAATCAGATGCCGGTAGAGCAGTTCTTTTCTTAATTCCTTAACAGGGAAATCAAATTCTACTCCGAGCATTAGTCCTTTTCCTTTTATTTCTTTGATTTCCGGGATTTTTTTTAGTTCCTCAGTCAGATAGCAATTGATTTCTGAAATATTCTCCATGATATTCTCTTGCCCCATTACCTTTAGCACGGCTAATCCTGCAGCGCAAGCGAGAGGATTCCCACCGAAAGTGGTTCCGAGCATACCATGCCATGGTTTTATTTTCGGCGTAATGAGTAATCCCCCCATAGGAAAGCCATTTCCCATTCCTTTGGCCATGGTGATAATATCGGGCTTAATTCCGGCATCCTGATGAGCAAAGAATTTACCCGTTCTGCCGAAGCCACTTTGAATTTCATCGAGTATCAGCAGAATCCCCTGTTGCCGGCTAATTGCGGAAATATGTTTTAAAAAAGAAACGGACGGCGCTTCAAGCCCGCCCACACCCTGGATGCCTTCCACAATAACAGCACAAATGTTGTTGCTTTTAACAGCTTGATTGAATTGCTCTAAGCTATTTAGATCTAAAAAATTTACAGAGATACCCTCGCGGTTGATCGGGGCCGAAATTTTTTGGTTATCGGTAACGGCAAGTGCCGCAGATGTTCTTCCGTGAAAACTTTTTTTGAAAGCAATGACGTTTTTTCTCCCGGAATGAAATGAAGTTAGTTTCAGCGCATTTTCATTAGCCTCAGCTCCGGAATTGCACAAAAACAAGGAATAATCCTGATAACCGGAGAAAGTGGTCAGCTTTTTAGCATATTCTTCCTGAACAGGCAGATAAACCGAATTAGAATAAAAAACCATTTTATCCAGTTGCTCCCTGAGCATGGCGGTATAAACCGGATGGGTATGACCAATGGAAATGACACCATGCCCGCCATAGAGGTCAAGGTATTTGCGGTTCTGTTTATCCCACAAATAAACACCGTTGGCTTTTTCTATTTCCACATCAAAACGGGGATAAACATCGAATAGTTTCATTTGATTGTTCTTTTATCTATTGACCGTCAGTCTGTTCAGTTAAATTCCTGAAATACAGGTATCTATACTTCTATATTTTCTTTAATATGCGAAATCATTTCATAAGAAGAGGTCAATCCGCGAATCAAAGCCGAGCTCAACCCCCTGTATTCCATCTCATTCAGCCCGCGTATGGTACAACCTTTCGGGGTCGTTACTTTGTCTATTTCACTTTCCGGATGGGCCTGTGCATTGCCGGCCAGGATACTGGCTGCTCCCAAACAGGTTTGAACCGCAATAGCTTTGGCCTCATCAGCATCAAAACCCAGCTGAATTCCCCCCTGTGTTGTGGCACGAATTAACCGTAGCCAAAAAGCTATACCACTGGCCCCTAACACAGTAGCTGCCTGCATTAACTGATCGTCAATTATGAGCGTCTCTCCCAATGCGTTAAAAACTGCTTCTGCTGTTTCTACACTTTTTTTGTCGCCATTATAACTTAAGCAGGTCATCGACTGGCTTACGGCAATGGCTGTGTTAGGCATGGAACGAACAATGGCACAATCCTGCCCCATGGCCTGTTCCAGTACTTCAAGTGTCAGGCCTGTAATAGTTGAGATAACCACTTTGCCTTTCAGAAAAGGTCTTACCTGCTCAATAACCCTCGGAAATTGCCCGGGTTGTACTGAAAAAATAATTACATCCGAACTTTCCACCGCCAACACATTATCAGTGGTAAAATACACCAGTTCACTTTTCACCAAAGGTGTATCCGGAAGTTTTCTTTTGGTTGCAACTATTTGAATTTCATCTTTCAACGGGGACCCCAGCAATCCTTTTATTATGGAAAATCCCAAATTTCCTGTGCCGATAATGGCAATTTTAATTTTTTTCATTTTATCAATTTTTAATAACCACCAGGTTTTAGTTTTAGTCCTTCATCTTCTGCAAAACCGAACATCAAATTCATATTCTCCACCGCTTGCCCGGCAGCACCTTTCAGCAAATTGTCAATTGCAGAGACGATGAACGCTTTGTTGCCATGTTTCTCCACATGAAGCAGACAATAGTTGGTGTTGACTACCTGTTTCAGATGGATAGGCAAATCGCTGACCACGGCAAACATTTTCTTCTCGTAAAAGTCTTTATACAACCGTACCAGTGCTTGCTCCGACAAATTACATTCGGTGTAGGTTGTTATTAGAATACCTCTTGTAAAGTCACCCCGAAGGGGAATAAAATTCAACTCCATGTCAAATTCCGGCTGACAATTGAGCAGCGTCTCCCTTATTTCGTCAAGGTGCTGGTGAACAAAGGGCTTGTAAACAGAAACATTATTGTTTCGCCAGCTGAAATGTGAGGTTTCCGAAAGTGCTCGCCCTGCCCCTGTGGACCCTGTAATTCCATGTATATGAATATCGCCATGCAGGATTCTTTGGTTAGCCAATGGCAACAATCCCAGTTGTATAGCGGTAGCAAAACATCCCGGGTTGGCAACGTTTTCCGATGAGGCAATAGCCTCTCCGTTGTTCTCCACCAGTCCGTAGGTGAACTTTCTTTTCCCTGACCGACTGTTTTCTTTTAGCCGAAAATCATTGCTCAGATCAATAATTTTGGTTCCGGCAGAAAAGGGATGCTCCTGAAGAAATTTCGTAGAGAGACCATGTTTCATGCTGAGAAAAACCATATCCACATCCTTATCTATCTTACCCGAAAATATTTGATTTTTAAGCATGAACAGGTCTTCATGCACAATGTGTATTTCTTCATCAGCATGAGAATGGCTGTAAACAAACCGGAGATTTACCTCAGGATGGTACATTAAAATCCGGATCAATTCTCCAGCCACGTAACCTGTTCCACCCACTATTCCAACTTGTATCATTGTTCTCCGTTTACATTTTGAAAAATTTTCATTGCGTTAGCCATAATTTTAACAAATCCTTTTATGTCATCACCAGTCCATGCTTTGTTTGTTTCGCCGTAGTCGCCAAAGTCCGATTTCATCAAATCGTGGTCAGATTGAATACCCCGTATTTCAAAACGATATGGATGTAAGACAACCGAGACTTCACCGGAAACAAATTTTTGTGTGTCAGCGAGAAAATTCTCAATATTTCGCATCACAGGATCAAAATACTGTGCTTCGTGAATAAACATTCCGTACCAGCCGGAGAGTTGTTCTTTCCAATAAAGCTGCCATTTGCTCAGGGTATGTTTTTCCAGTGTATGGTGAGCTTTGATGATAATGGCGGCAGCTGCGGCTTCAAACCCGATTCTTCCTTTTATACCAATAATGGTATCTCCGGTGTGCATATCCCGGCCAATGGCATACTTTGATGCCTTGGTTTCAATTTGTTGAATTGCTTTTACCGGTTTGGTTCTGTTACCGTTTACAGTAATGATCTCTCCTTTCAAAAAACCAATTTTTAAAATTTCCGGTTCTGTTTTTGTCGCCTTGGAGGGGAAAGCCTCTTCCGGCAATGCTTCGCTGGACGCAAGCGTCTCTTTTCCACCGATGCTGGTACCCCAAAGCCCCTTGTTAATAGAATATTTCGACTTCTCCCAATCTGTTTTTGCACCATATTTAGAGAGATAATCAATCTCATCACGGCGGCTTAGGATTTGGTCTCTCACCGGCGTTAGTATTTCTATCTCAGGTGCCACTAACTGGAAAACCAAGTCAAAACGTACTTGATCATTGCCTGCACCCGTACTCCCATGGGCAATGTATGAGGTGCCAATGGCTTTGGCATATTCGGCCAGTGCCTTGGCTTGAAAGGTTCGTTCGGCACTCACCGATAACGGGTAGGTATTGTTTTTCAACACATTTCCAAATATGAGGTATTTCACAATGTGCTCATAGAAGTCACGACTACCATCAATAGCCTTATGCGTTTTGGCACCCAGTTGGTAAGCCAGCTTTTCTATTTCCAGGAGTTCATCTTCTGAAAAACCACCGGTATTCACTATGGCTGTATGCACCTCCAGTTCTTTTTCATGGTTGAGATATTTGACACAATAAGAGGTGTCCAAACCGCCGCTAAAGGCCAGCAATACTTTTTTGTTTTTCATTTATTCAGGATTTTACTGATTTTTGGATATAGTGAATTCATTAATGGGAAATGGTTGCCATGTGTCTTGAGAAATTTTTTAAATTGTTCCCATGAGACTGTTCCTTTCTTTTTCCGGGCGGGAATATTACACACCATTCCGGTACACAAGCACATTTTCTGACCTGTTCGCTTCAGAATGTCATAGTTGCTGCAACTTTTACAGCCTTTCCAGAAAGTTTCGTCCGCGGTGAGCTCCGAAAAGGTAACCGGTTGATAACCCAATGCTGAATTTATTTTCATGACCGCGAGGCTGGTAGTGATGCCAAATAGTCTTGCATCCGGAAACTTTTTCACAGAAAGCATAAAAATTTTACTCTTTATTTTTTTTGCCAGTCCTGTTTTACGGTATTCGGGATGAACAATCAGGCCGGAATTAGCCACAAATTTTTGGCCTTCCCAACTTTCAATGTAACAGAAGCCGACTACCTCATCTCCATTCAAAGCAATGACTGCATTTCCTTTATGGATCTTCTCCCGGATATATTCGGGTTTTCTTTTGGCAATTCCCGTTCCTCTGTTTATGGCAGCTCCTTCGATCATATTACAAACCGCCTGTGCATATTTTTCATGACTGCTATCAGCCACATTAATAGCAACTTGCATAATAAAAAATCTAACTTTAATTATTTAATATAAGATGAAAATATGGAAACAGGCAGGGCACGGAGCCCGCAGAAAATATTATACCCCGAAGGGGGGCCTGTTATTCCTCGGAGAAACAAATGTGCGCAACCTATCCGTTACAACGGGATGTTGTTTGCAGGAAACCGGATATGTTTTGTTTTTGTTCATATTTATCGGGCAAATATATCCGATTTTTTAATAAAACAAACAAAAAGAGACTTTTTTCTGATTTTTTTTTGGGAAGGCCTACTGTAAATCCGATTTCAGGTTAAATGGATATTACATTTTCAGGTAATAGCCTATCCTCAAACTTTATCTTCAAAGATATCAGGGATAAAAGTTTGCTCCTGCATTGGCGGACGAACATAGCCTTTTTCTTTCTTACGCTGAGACAGTTTTATGGATGCAGGCGTCAGGTCTTCATAAGGAATCAGGCTGAGCAGATGATGAATGGTATTGATTCGTGCCCGCTTTTTGTCATCGGCATTGACTACATACCATGGTGAGATTTTGGTGTCGGTGTAGGAGAACATTTCATCTTTTGCACGGGAATATTCCACCCATAACTCACGTGATCTGACATCCATAGGACTGAGTTTCCAGCGCTTGGTGGGATCCTCCAGCCGGGATTGGAATCGTTTTTCCTGCTCTTCCTCACTTACGGAAAACCAGTACTTTATAATGGTTATTCCTGCGCGGATAAGCATTTTTTCAAAATTTGGACAGGCTCTCAGAAAATCCCAATATTCCTCGTCCGTACAAAAACCCATTACCCGTTCCACGCCGGCGCGGTTGTACCAGGAGCGGTCGAACAAAACCATTTCACCCGCCGCTGGCAAATGCGGCACATACCGCTGAAAATACCATTGGGTTTTCTCTTTTTCGGTGGGGACACCCAACGCCACCACCCTTGCGACACGTGGGTTTAACCGTTCGGTAATCCTCTTTATCACCCCTCCTTTGCCGGCTGCATCACGACCTTCAAAAATCACCACCACTTTCTTTCCCCTCGCTTTCACCCACTCCTGAAGTTTTACAAGCTCTATTTGCATCGTTTTCAACTGAGCTTCATAAATACTGTTTTTCAGTTTTCCGTGTTCGTTAAAATAATCTTGTTTCGTTTCCATTCCTTCCATGTTTCTCCAAAAGTAAGAAAAATTTAAAAATCAGGTAGCACTGTCCCTATAAAGATGTTTTCAAATCCGGCTGGCAAAATCATTCGTTGTTAAATTTAAGGTGCATCCTCCTAATTTAGAATCATTATAATTTTGTATCTTTGCGGAGCAAAACAGTTACCAAATGAAGGAACCCAATAGCCATCTTACCACACTGAATTTATCAAAAGAAGAAGTTTTAAACGATTATCGTATTGCCAACGAAAGCCGGCAGGTAAGTCTGCTCGGAAGACGTGAGGTGCTGACCGGAAAAGCCAAATTCGGTATCTTTGGTGATGGAAAAGAGATCCCTCAACTCGCTATGGCCAAGGTTTTTGAAGAGGGTGACTGGCGTTCGGGGTACTATCGCGACCAGACTTTTATGTTTGCAGCGGGCATGATGACGCTGGAAGAATTTTTTGCCCAACTTTATGGCGACACCGACCTCAAAGCCAACCCTGCCAATGGTGGCAGACTCATGAATAACCATTTTGCCAGCCGCAGTCTTGATGAAAAGGGCGACTGGAAAGACCTGACGAAACAGAAAAACAGTGCCCCCGACTCCTCTCCCACTGCCAGCCAAATGCCGCGTTTGCTTGGGCTGGCACTGGCTTCAAAACTTTTCAGAAAAGAGAAGTCATTCCAAAAGCAGACAAAATTTAGCAAAAATGGCCGGGAAGTAGCTTTTGGTACCATCGGTGATGCCTCTACTTCGGAAGGACATTTTTTTGAGGTCATCAATGCTGCCGGCGTATTACAGGTTCCCATGGCTGTCTCCGTATGGGACGACCAGTGGGGTATTTCTGTTCCTGCCAAACTACAAACTACCAAAGGAAGTATTTCAGAACTCCTCGCCGGTTTCCAAAAAGAAAAAAACACCAACGGACTAATGATTTTCAGGGCTTCCTGTTTTGATTACCCTACTCTGGTGGAAACCTACCGCAAAGGAATTGCCTTATGCCGGGAGAAACAGGTACCCGTATTGTTCCATATCATCGGTTGTACCCAGCCACAAGGACACTCTACCTCCGGCTCACATGAGCGATATAAAACTCCACAACAGCTTAAAGAAGAGCAGAACAGAGATGGAATATTGCGCTTTCGGCAATGGATTTTAAAAAATGAAATCTGCACCGCTGAGGAACTGGATGTCATTGAAAAACAGGCCCGGCTCCGTGCCAAAGAAGCCAGAAAAAATGCCTGGAAAAATTACAGCCTGCCACTGAAACAAAAAAGAAATGAGCTACTGAGGCTTATTGACCACGACTGCCCTTGCGCCAAAAAACAGAAAATCGATGCCATTCGCAACGAGTTGAAACGTGTGGGCGAGCCCAACCGGAAAGATATTTACAGCGCTGCCCGGCAAACCATCCGGTATTTGTGTGACTGTACGGTAGGAAACAAACAACTCAAAACGATGATAAGGGAGTGGCTGGTGGCAGAGCTTGCCGACAGCCGAAAGCGATACAGCTCTCATTTGTATAGTGAATCGGAATGGTCGGTGGAGAATATTCAGCCTGTTGCCCCGCTGTTTGATAAGGAGGAGTATGTCCCCGGCAGGGAAATCCTCCGCGAAAATTTCGATTATATCTTTGAGCATAATCCGCTGGTGGTGGCTTTTGGTGAAGATGTGGGAAAAATAGGTGGCGTCAACCAGACTTACGAAGGCTTACAGAAAAAGTATGGTGAAAACCGGATTTTCGATACGGGAATTCGTGAAACCAGCATTATGGGTGAGGCGTTGGGTATGGCACTGCGCGGTTTACGGCCTATTGCCGAAATCCAGTATTTCGATTATATCCTGTACGGTTTGCAGGTAATGAGTGATGATATTGCTACCATGCACTACCGCACCCGCGGTGGACAAAAGGCTCCCTTAATCATCAGTACGCGCGGTCATCGCCTCGAAGGTATCTGGCATGCCGGCTCTCCGCTGAGCATGGTTATTAATTCCATTCGAGGTATCCATGTGGCTGTCCCCCGCAACATGACACAGGCTGCAGGTTTTTACAACACTTACCTCGCTTCAGACCAGCCTGTATTGATTATCGAACCGCTCAACGGCTATCGTTTACGTGAAAAACGGCCTTCTAACGTTGGTGAATACCGCATCGCCCCCGGAGTCCCTGAGGTACTGCGCAAAGGGAAGGATGTTACTTTGGTGACTTATGGCTCCGATGTACGCATTGCACAGGATGCAGTCAGACAACTGGAAGAATTTGGCATTGATGTGGAACTGATTGATGTGCAGACACTCATCCCTTTCGATATTCACGGCGTAATTCTTCATTCGCTGAAGAAGACTAACAAAATTATTTTTTTCGATGAGGATGTTCCCGGTGGTGCCACTTCGTATATGATGCAAAATGTGCTGGAAGAGCAAAAAGGCTTTTATTTTCTTGATATGAAGCCCCGTGCTATCACCGCTCGTGCCCACCGTGCCGCCTACGGCACCGATGGTGATTATTTCTCCAATCCCAACGCCGAAGATGTATTTGAGATGACCTATGATATGATGCATCAATATGATCCACGGCTGTTTCCTGATATTTTTTAAGAAATAGTTTTTTGTTCTAAAAATGCGTTTATTTTTGCCGAAATTTTTTAAGTAAGCTGAGAAATGACTGACGACTCCCGAAAGCAAGGGAAAATAGAAATGAGAAATACCGCCCCGGTAAAAATAGATAACCGGGAATTACAGTTTCCGGTGACCTACCGGTTGAAAACCGTTATGACCGCTTCCTTGAATGACAGGGAAAACAAAAAGCAGCTTATCCATATATTTGATGAACTGAAAATAGGATATTTATACCAAAGTAAAAACAAAAGCAGCAAAGGTTCTTATGTTAGTTTTACCTACGAGGTTACCCTGAAAAATCGGCAAACCATGAACCGGCTGTATGCACTACTGAAAAAAATAGAAAATCTCAAATTCGCATTATAAATGATAGTTAAGCTATTCGCTGTAGCTTTCGGCGGAAGCATAAGCGCCGTACTACAATCCTTGGTTTATGACCTCATTGAATCTAAGTACCACAGTTACTTCCTGTGGTGCTGTCCAAGTCTATCTAAACCTATCCTGACTCCCACCCGAGATGCATAGTCTGGAACCTTTTTACAACTGGCGTGAATTATATATCGCTTCCGAAGATGACCGCTCCCCATTTTTCGGTCGTCAGAACAGTGAGATTTATTTTGAACACGCCATTTACGACCACTATATCCATCCGCAATGGGATTATTTTGGTTCACAGACCCTTTACCTGAAGTTGTTGTTTGTTCAGTACGAGCAGCAATATGCTATTATGGAGTTGTTTGGTGAGTGGAATGATATTTTGTACAACGATGTAATGTATCTGTATCGAAATGTTATTGAAGAGCTTATGGAACAAGGAATAAAATATTTTATTCTTATTGGTGAAAATGTGCTGGACTTCCATTCGGATACAGATGATTATTTTTCGGAATGGTTTGATAATCTTGACGATGGCTGGATTATCGGGATTAATTTCCGCCATCATGTTAAAGAAGAGTTCAAAGAGTCCAACATCGACCAGTATTTGATTTTCGGAGGGGAGTTTGACGAATTGCTGTGGCGCAGGTTGTTGCCTCAACAGCTTTTTGAACGTTTGGACGAGTGGGTTTCAAGACAACTCCGGTAAAAGCATATCTACAATGGAAAAAAGGTCATCTGCCTAAGCAGATGACCTTTTTTAAGTTAATCACGGAATAGCCTATTGTTTCATAAACTTCTTCACAACCGTATTGTATGCATCGCTGATGCGAATGAAATAGAGGTTGGAAGGTTGATTGCTAATGTCAACCGGCAATGTCTGGTTCATTACATTTTTAAAAACATGTTCGTAAACCACACGTCCGGTAAGATCCATAACACGTACCGTAACTTTACCTTTTATGGTATTGCTCAGACTGATATTCAACCGTCCGTTACCCGGGTTGGGGTATATACTCACCTGATCGGCAATGCTGTTGTTGCTGATACCGGTAACATCAGTGATATCATTAGCACTTCTCGGATCGAGGGTGAAAGCGCCATAACCATAATTTAGCACACCTGTAATGGTATAGACATTATTCAGGGTGAACGGATTGTATTCGTAGAGATAATCATCAATTGCCGCAACGCCTGAGCCATCGTTAAATTCCACCTGGCCATGACCCAAATCGGTATTGGTACAGGTAGCATTCACAAACTGTAAGTAAACACTTTCCCACATTTCCTGGCTAACATCACCAGTTTTAACAACAGCAGGTCCGGGTAACGTATGACCAGAGCTGATTACTTTAAGGCTCTGAATTCCACCCAACTCTGTAAGATTATTATATTCGGAAACAGTGCCGACAACAACTATACTGTCGCCAATAGCAGGAGCCCCTGACCCTTTGGTACTGATAGGATAATAAACATACAAACCATGCCATGCACCTATACTGTCTTCCATAAAGAATCCCTTAAATGCACCTTTGTAAATATTTATGGCAGTAA
>VAOZ01110722.1_pt1 | contig 10660 bp, 15 predicted proteins | sample 3394041 | NCBI WGS metagenome assembly VAOZ01 (sample SAMN08290431, study PRJNA428436) | hydrothermal vent metagenome | isolation source: Deep-sea hydrothermal vent chimney | place: Indian Ocean: Southwest Indian Ridge
GGCGGCGGCACGGGCAATGGGTGGGCGCGGCCTACTGCCTATCATCACTGGCGTGCTGGCTGGCGGATGGCTGGGCGGGCACGTCGACCAGGCTGCGTCGCGGCAGCCCGCATACCAGATTACGGTTCGCCTCCTTCGAGGCCCCACTATTTCTGTGGTAGAGCAGGGCAGACGAGCCGCGAGCCTATCCCCTGGTGCGTGCGTCCAGGTCATCCAGGGCCGGCGGGGGCGAACCCGGGTCATGCCCCTTCCCTCATCCTCTTGCCCCCCCCTGTCCTCCGCGCCGGGTCAAGGGGCCAGCCATTACATCGAGTGAGATCCAGCCATGCTCCTCCTCTATCTGCCCCTGCTCCCCGCCATCCTCCTGGGCTCCGCAGCTGTGCTGCTGGTGGTGGGGGGGGTGATAGCAGGTCTGATGCCTCACCATCAGGCCCGGGGGCTCTCTCCTGCCGAGCAGGCCGCCTGCGATGCCTTGGCCGCCGTCCTCCGCCAGCGCGGCGGGCTGCCGCCGGGCTGACCCAAATGGGCAGTTTGCATTCGACTCACATGGATCTGTCCGTGGCCGCCCGCTGGTCGACCCGGTGGCTGGCGCTAGTATCCGTGGGGGGGTGGGCCGCCGAATACTTTACCCCCTCTATCCGCCCTTATCTGGTCCTGTTTTCCCGCGCCGTAGGGCTATGGGCTCGCGGGGGGGCGTGGTGGCTCGGTCCGCCAGTGGTAGCCGCCCGGGTGCATGTTTTCTTGGGGCTCCCTCCACTCGCCGCCGCAGTCACTCTGTCCGGGGGGTGGGGACTCTATTCGATTCTTCGCGCCCGCCGGCGCCGGGCGGCGCCGGCCTCAGCCCAGCGCGGCTCATGGATCACTTCCTCCATCGAATTGCGCCGGCAGGGCCGCAGGAAATGACTAAGTGGCATCAAAAATTGCCCATCCATATACCCTACTTCGCCGTGGTGGCATTTTATTTTTCTATGGCGTTTCTCGGCCTTTCCCTGGCTTACCCTCTCTTTTCCTACCTCCCTCGCGGGGCGGGGGTCTGGGTGCCTCAGGGCGCTCTACTGGGCTACCTATTTCTTCGGGCGGCGCGCTGGCGCCGCCCTGCCCGCGTGGCGACCCGGGTGGTATGTGCCATTTCCTTTTTTTCTTCTGCCGCTCTCTCCTTGGCCGCCGCGGTGGGGGTCACCCTCGGCGCCCTAATCGGGTCCTGTTTTTATTTTTTCCGCCGCCGCCGCCGCCGGCGTGCCGACGACGGAGGACATCTTCGTGGGTCCACCTTGTCCTCCGGCCCCGTACCCGGCGAGCGCGGCGCAGACATTACATCCGACGCTACCCTGGCCCGCCGCACACGGGGCCGGAGGGCCGACCGATGACCAGCGCCGCCCACTTGTTGGCCGATGCCCTGGGTGTGGCTGGGGTGGCCGTGGTTGCCGCCGGCGAGTTGCGCGGGTGGTGGCACTCTCGCCATCCGCGCCTGGCGAAGGACCGGATAGAGATAGGGGGGGTGCCTATCCCCCCCTCCCTCGAGCCGTTGCATTTCCTAATCGCTGGCTCTACAGGCGTCGGGAAATCCCAAGCCATTAATGGCTTGCTGTCTACCCTGCGTGCGCGCGGGGACCGAGTGATCGCTGTCGACGCCGGGGGGGAGGCAATGAGCCGGTGGTGGCGGGAGTCGGACACGATTTTGTCCCCTCTGGATTTGCGGAGCGTCTCCTGGAGCCCGTTTGCCGAAATGGATTCCCCAGCAGACGCGGATAGAATTTCAAAGTCGATGATCCCCGATGCCGAGGGGGGCGACCGGGAGTGGCAGCTGTACAGCCAGGGGCTGGTGAGCGCCGTGCTCGAGCGGTTGTGGGCGAGCGGCGCCCCCGCCGCCAACAACGCAGCACTCGTCCACGCCCTCACCGTGGCGAAAAGTGACGAGATCGAGGCTTTGGTGTCCGGCCTGCCCGCGCAGACTTTGTTCGACGTGGGCGCCGCCAAAATGCTGAGCAGCACAAGAGGCATCATCGGTTCCTACCTCCCTCCTTATCGTTTTTTGCCCTCGTCGGCGGGCAAGGATGCATGGTCGATTCGCAGGTGGGTCGCGGGCGGTGACGGCTGGCTGTGGCTCCCGTACAGAGACGACCAGCGGTCCGCCGTGGCCCCCCTGGTCACCGCCTGGATTGGTGAAGTCGTGTCTGCCCTGCTCTCCCTCCCCCCGTCGCACACACGCCGCGTGTGGTTGCTCCTAGATGAGGCCGCCGCCTTAGGGCGGATCCAGGGGTTGGCATTGGGTTTGACTCAGGGGCGCAAGTATGGACTGCGGGCCGTGCTGGGCCTGCAGAGTGTTGCTCAACTACGGCAGTCTTACGGGAGGGACGGCGCCCAGGTGTTGCTTTCCTGCGCGTCGTCCTCCCTGGTTTTGCGATCTTGCGACGCTGAGACAGCCGACCAAATGTCCCGCCTACTCGGCGAGCATCAGATCAAAAGAGACCATTCCTCCCACGGCCCGACAGGTAGCTCTACCGCAGAGCACATCAGTATTGAGCGGGTGGTGTTGCCATCCGAGATCCAGCACCTTCCCGACCTCACTGGCTATCTTGCTTTGGCAGGCGACTACCCTATCGCTCGCGTTTCTATCCCTATTGTGCTGAAGGACCAGGTGGTTGCCCCGTTCGTCCCCATCCCCCTTGGCAACCGCCCCACCCTCTCAGAGATTGCAAAAGAAATCTCTGCGTCCGGCGCGGTCCCTGCGCCTGGCCGCGCCGTCCCTGGCGCGACTGGTTCGGCAGGCGAAGAAAAAAATCCGGGGCGCCCTACACCTCCACCACGTTTGTCTGTCGAGTTGGTCCCCCGGGGGTGCGCTGGGGAAAACCTTAGATCAATTCTCTCTGCCGATGACTGGCAATCCCTGAGGAAGCTCGTCTCACTTATGAGCGCTGGCTGCTGCTCAGTATGCGGCGGCGTCGGGCCGGAGTGGCCCGTGGAGCTGCACGAGATATTTGAATACCAGGATGACTCCCACACACAACGGCTCGCCGGGTTAACCACCCTGTGCCCGGCGTGCCACGAGTCCACGCACCTCGGACATGCGGCACAACGCGGGCGGGAGCGCCAATCTCTTGCGCATTTGGCACAGGCCAACGGCTGGGATATGGATCGCACCCGGCACTACGTCTCGATAGAGATGCAGCGCGTGCGCGAACGGAGCGGGTACACCTGGGCACTAGATTTGTCCTGGCTCTCCGAGCGATTCCCAAACTTGCATTTTTCACGGAGCGGCCAGGATGTAGAGGATTCGGAACAGAGAGGAACTCAGCCATGACCGATTTATCCATCCATCTTTTCCCCTCCCGGGTTGCACTGCCCCCCGCCGCCCTCGGCGCTGCCCCGTGCGACCAATGCCACCACCGTGCCCGGTGCCGCGAATGGCATATGGCCTGCTCTGATTTCGCTCGGTTCGTTGCGACTGGGGCAGTCTGTTTCCGTAACCGCACCCCGAGCCGCGATGAGTATTTTCGATTGTTCGGTGCGGCGGACGGGGAGGAAAAGTGATGGGGAAGAACGGTGGGGTATCCGACGTTCTTGTTTCCTTCACACACCACGCCCCTGCGGTGCCATGCGTTCGCGCCACATTTTGGCGTTTCCCCCTGTGGAATCAGTGGGTTACAGCGCATTGCGGACGCATTGCGCTGAGGGGGCTAAATCGGCCATTTCATTAATGAAATCATGATGTTAAACGTCATGCGTTTTTGGAGGGTACGGGCATGAAAAAAAGCAGCAAAATCGAGGCGCAGATCGAGGCGCTTCGCGCCGAGTTGGCCGGGGTTAAGCGGGCCGAGCGGGCGGCCAGGATGCAGAGGATTCAGGTTGCCGCCGCGCGGGCCGGGCTGGACAAAACCACCCTGCCCGTATCGGTGCTGGTGGAGGAATTCCGGCGGATTATGGCGCGGGCGTCGGTCCCGGAGGATGAGGATTCGGGACATGGCACGGCGTAACCACTCTGTGAGATTGGATTCTACCGAGTGGGCCGCGCTCCGCCGCCTGCCAGGTTCCACCATGGCCGAAAAAATCCGGTATGCAGTCCAGCGGGCCACGGTCGGGGCAGGCTTGGCGGCGGAAGTTAGTGCGGAAGTTAGGGCGGAAGTTAGGGCGGCGCTTAGCCAAGAGCGTGGAGAAATAGAGGCCACCATGGCCGCCGCCCTGGGCCCACTTGAGGACCTTTACCTCTCCCTATCCTCTCGCCCATCCCCCGTTCCGCCAGCCCCTCCTGGGTCGCGGGAGGGCGGCGGGTTGGCGGGTGCACTGGATTCGCTACGGGCCAAGGGGGTCATTAAATGATCAGCATCAGCGCGCGCGGGCCCGCGTCCGAGGCCGTCTCATATTATGAGCACCTCCTCTCTGAGTATGGGCCGGCGGACTACTACTCGCGCGAGGGCGAGGGCCATTTCTTCGGCGCGGGAATCGAGGCATTCGGAATTGAGCCCGGCGTCGGAACCGACGCCGAAAAGTTCCAGGCTCTGGCTGAGGGCCGGCACCCATCGACAGGGGAGCCGCTAGTTCAGTCGGCTGGCAATGACCACCGGGCGGGCTGGGACGTGACGCTCAGCCCGCCTAAGTCCGTCTCTGTTATTTGGGGGCTCGGGGCCCCAAATGCCCGCGCCGAAATCGAGTCCGCTCACCAGGAGTCGGTCAAAAAAACGCTCGACTATCTCGAGTCCCACGCTGCATACACACGGCGAGGCGGGGGGTGGATGAGCGAGGCCGAGCGGCGAGAAAAAATAGACGGATGCGTCGTCGCTCAATATCAGCATGGTACGTCCAGAGAGGCCGATCCGCAGCTGCATTCCCATCTCATGGTCTTCAATCTCGCGCGGCGGTCGGACGGAAGCTATGGCTCTATCGAGCCGCGGGAAATCTATCGCCACCAGTCCGCCGCGGGGGCGATCTACGATGCGGAGTTGGCGCACGGGCTCCGCGCGCGCGGCTATGCCGTTGAGCGCGAGGGCCGGTCCTTCTCGGTTGCTGGCGTGCCCGGAGAATTGGTCAAGGAATTCTCGACTCGGCGCGAGCAAATCGAGTCGGAACTGGAGCGGCGCGGGGCGTCCGGGTCGCACGCCAGTGAGGCGGCCGCGCTCGCCACGCGTCGGAAAAAAGAGGTCCGGGACATCGACGGACTGCGAGCGGATTGGGCGGCGCGAGCCAAGGAGCGCGCGCCCGAGTGGGCGGCGGAGCAAGCCCACGGAATCGAACAACCGGCGCTCGATGCCGTCCCGTCGAGCGCAGAAATTCTCAGAGGGTTAACCGAACAGCGGTCCACTTTCTCCGCCCAGGACGTGACTGCCGCGGTGGGCATCGCAGGTATTGGCACGCTGTCCGCCGATGAGGTCGAGCGGGCGGCGGATCGGGTGCTACACGACATGTCGACCGTGGAGTTGCGAGGCCGAGACGGGCTCCCTCGGTATACCACTCGCGAGATGATCGAGGTGGAGGCCACCATGGCCTCCAGGGCCGAGCGCATGGCTCAGTCGGGGACTCACGGGGTGGCGTCGGAGCGCGTCCAGGCGGCGCTCGAGGCGCGGCCCACGCTATCCGACGAGCAGCGGCGAGCAATAGAGCACGTCACTGCGCCCGGGGCCGTCGCGCTGGTCCAGGGGGGAGCGGGGACGGGGAAAACTTTCGCGCTTGCCGCCGCCCGAGAGGCGTGGGAGGCCGAGGGATTCCGTATCCGTGGGGTGGCTCTAGCCGGCAAGGCGGCGGAAGGCCTTGAGTCCGGAAGTGGCATCCAGAGTGGCACGCTTCACTCACTCCTGCGCGATACCTCTGGCGAAACCGTCCAAGGCATCGAGTACCAGGCCCGCGATCCGTTGCGCGCTGGTGACATCGTGGTGCTGGACGAGGCGGGCATGGTCGGCAGCCGGCAGTTGGCCGAGTTGTTGGCCCGAGCCGAGGACGCGGGGGCCAAGGTGGTGATGATCGGGGATGCCCGGCAGTTGCAAGCCATCGACGCGGGGGCGGCGTTCCGGGCCATCCAAGAGCGCACCGGCTCGGTGGGGCTGGACGATATTCGCCGGCAGCATACAGAGGCCGACCGACAGGCCGTGCGGGATCTGCGTGATGGCCGAGCCAAGGAAGCCCTGGAAAATCTCCGCGCGCGAGGGAGGGTCCACGAATACAAGACGGCCCGCGACGCAGCCCATGCGGCGGGCAAGGCGGTGGCCGATGACCTGGCGGCGGGCAAAAGCACTGTTGCGGTTGTGGGCACCCGTGCCGAGGCCCGGGCGGTCAACTTAGCGGCGAGGACGGCTGGAGTCTCATTGGGAACCGTGGAGCGGGAGGGAATCACGGTCGAGACCACCATTGGGGTCCGCGAGTTCTCCAAGGGGGACCGGGTCATCCTGTTGAGGAATGACCGGGACCTGGCTGTGAAAAATGGCGATTTTGGGACCGTCAAAAAAATCGAGCGTGGGGACGACGCCCACGTGCGCCTCACGATGCGCCTGGACAGGGATAGCAGCGAGCGAGTTATCGACCCGGACAAGTATGCCCACGTCGACCATGGCTATGCCGCCACGGCGCATAAACTCCAAGGAGCCACCATTGACCGCGCGCACATTCTTGCGTCCGACAGCCCAATGTCGTCCCGCGAGTGGGCCTACGTCGCCGGGTCGCGAGCTCGTGACGAAACCCACATCCACGGGGAAAAATCCGCGATAAAGGAACTCGCGCCGGACTGGTCGCGGTCGAAGCCAAAGGACTCGACGCTTGATTATCGGGCGGAGGGGAAAGACAAGTCCGGCCAGGAGCACCAGATGGAACGCGGGGCGCCGCTTGAGGGCAAAAACCAGGGGAAACGTGAAGCGGGGGGGGCGGAAAAGACTCAAGGGAATGAGCACCAGGGGGAGAAGAAAACCCAGGCGCGCGAGGCCGATAAACCGGACCCCGTCCAAAAAGCAAGGGAGTCAATGAACACCTTGCGCGAGTACCAATATGCCGCCGACCTGCACCGCCAGGCCCGGTGGCAGGAACGTGCCGAAAAACAGGAACCCGACCGGGAGAAAGCCGTAGCGATGCGCGAGTCCGCGTGGCAAGCACACGCCCGGGCAGATGCAATTCGAGCCAGGGCGTGGGAGCGAGAAAAAAACCTACCCTCCGAGTACCGGCGGGAAGTTCGTCAGGCGGAACTCGAGGCGCAGAGCCATGACAAGGAGGCGCTGCGCCAGGAAGACCGGGCTGGACAACACTACCGCGACGCTGGGGCGGCGCTGCACAGAGCGCAAGACCCTCGCACAGGGTTGGTGAACGCAGTCGGAGCGGCATCGGAGTATAGAGAGGCCAAATGGAAAGCCGAGCGGGCGGCTGGCGCGGCGAAGGAGGCGGGGGCGGAGGCCAGGGTGGCCCGGCGAAATGGGACAGACAAGGTATGGGATCGTGCTCGGGATGGTATGCAGCGGGAACGCGAGGCGCGCGAACAGGAACGGACCCTGCGCCGCCAGGCGGCACGGGAAACCGAAAGAGAGCGAGGAAGCAGCCATGAAAGGTGAAAAACAGTTCGAATTCCCCTTGTTTAGCGAAATGAAATCCAGCAAGAGTCTGGGAGAGTATCCAGAGTATCCAGAGTGGTGGATAAAGGCTGAGGACTATTCCGACCCCGAGGACGTGGGGGTGGAGGATTGGGAGTTCGACGTTCCTCCCTCCCCCCCGCCCGAGGGACCGTTCAGCGGGGATGACGATCATGAATAGATTGGCACGCGATCTTATTGGGGGACTGGCCTTCGGCGCGGGGCTGGTGATCATCCGGCTCTTGTTCTGGCCGTTACTGCTTGTCGCCGCCGCGGGCGCTGCCTGGGCCGGCGAGTGGTCATGGGCTCACCAAGTACCGTACCTGGCGGGGGTAGCCCACGTGGGAGGACTGGCGGAGCACTGGATACGGGTAGCGATGGCGAACCGCCGGCCAGGGGGGGTGTGATGGACCGGATACGCAGCGCATGGGGCAAGGTGGAGAACTGGGCGTACCCCCTGCTCGCCGTCGCCGCAATTGCGGGGGGAATTCTATTAGCCGACGCGGTGATACTGCGGGGCCAACCACCCCCGCCCCCCGCGCACCTCGCCGCAATTTGGCCGTGGATGCAGAGAAAAACGCAGGGACGCGCGAACACACAGAGAGATCGTCAAGGAGCGGACCATGGAAAATCGATCGGTCGTTGACCAGGCCACCAGGCCGGAGGGAGCCCGTAAGCGGTGGGAATGCCCCGAGTGCCACGCGGCGCTAAAGAAAATCCACAGCAAGAAACGCGAGAAAGACTACTGGCTATGCCCGGAGGAAACGGGCTGTGGGAAATGGTACAGCGACGCGAACGGAGAGCCTGTACTTAGGCCAGTATCCAGGGGGGAGCCCGTGGAGGGCGTTGAGTGTCCTGAGTGCCGATCACCAATGACCTGGGTGACTGGAGCCAAGTACGGGCCCTTCTGGAGCTGCTCCCAACACCAGGAGACCGGATGCCAAGGCACACGGGACTGTCTGGACCCAGAGAGTGGGGCGGACCCCGTGAACATCACCCCGGACTGCCCGAGTGACCCCAGGCATGGACCAATGAAGCGGCGCAACGGTAGCAACGGTGTGTTCTTGGGCTGCAAAAAGTACCCAGAGTGCGAGACCACGATGGAGCTATCCGACGCGCTGGTGGGTGATTTGGGGGGGCAGCAGCCGGGCTCCACCTGCGGCAGGCAGTCCCGGTGACAGGACGGGGGGGGGGTTGTATTAACGTAACGCCGTTGTTATAGTATACCTATTAACGTAACGGAGTGACGATAACCATGACCCAAGACACCCCCCCATCCACCACCCAAGCCCGTGGCCGGCCACGGAAATACACCAGCTCCGCCGAGCGGCAACGGGCCTACCGTCGGCGGCTGCGGGAGCGTGGGTTCCGGGTGCAAGCCCGGGTAGTGCGAGCCGGTAGCGATGACGCGCCGTTGGCTTCGGCCATCATCGACTTGAGTGCATGCCGGCGGTGGTAGAGAGAGGGGGGGCGGCAGAGTGTGCGGCACGGTACTACGCTGCATCAGACGCAGATAGTCACGGACCCAGATAACCTCCCGTGCTCGCGCGCGGGCAATCCACACGGCGGAAACGCCGCGGGAGAATTAAAATAAGGCGGATTTTGCTTGGCCACGGATAGCCGCCACGCCGAGCGCGGCGTTGTTTCATAAACCCGTATCGCGACTATTTTTCTTCTCGACATGAGTATATTGATACGCTGCCCTTCTTAAACCATATCATATTAACTACACAACGCGTATTTTCTACCGTCCCATCGTTCTTTATCCTTATTCGCTGCCTGCCGTTCTTCGCCGATTGTTGAGTTCCCAACAGCATCTCGTTATACCCAAGTTTCAGTTTCGAATCCTTCTTCCGCGTATTGTATTCCATCACTCATCCCCCATACGAAATCCTGAAATGCGATCGTTAATTACCCCAGCCGATCAACTAAATCCTCTGCCCGCAGGTGAGTATAGCGCTTAAGCATCTGCAGGGTCTTGTGGCCGGTAATGGCAGCGGCCTCCATGGGGTTCAGTCCCTTCTCAAACAGCCGGCTCGTGGCCTCGTGGCGCAGGTCGTGGAAGCGCAGACCCACCAGCATTCGGGGGTCCGGGGCACCCCCACCGGCGGCGCACTCGGCCTCGTAGTCCCGGCGGCCGCCGGCCACCGCCCGGGCGAACGCCTGGGTGATGCTGTCTGCCCGGATGCCCCACACCCATCCATCGAGACGGCGCGGCAGCGCGGCCAACACCGCGAGTGCCCGGCTCGATAGCGGTACCCGCCTCGGTTCCCCGGCCTTGGTCACGGGCACCAGGAGTACCCGGGCTCCCCGGTCCAGGTGCTCCCAGCGCATGTAGGCGAGTTCTCCGCGCCGCATAGCGGTTTCCAGGGCCAGGAGTACCAGGGACTCGATAGGCCCGCCATAGGCCCGACAGGAGGCCAGGAGGCGCGTTTCCTCGCCGGGGAACAGGCGGCGGTCGCGGGAGTTGCGTAGCCGCGGGAGTTGGATCCTGCTCACAGGATTGGCGAGGGATTCCATTCCCCAGGCACGACTCGCGACCTCGAATAGGTGGGACAGGATGGATAGCCGCCGAAGAACGGTCGCGGGTGCGAGCCCGCTCCGGCGCCACCCCGCGACCGTCCGCGCCACATCGGCCGAGCGAACGCGGGCCAACGAGAGGCGGGAGATCGGGGAGGCGAGCAACAGACGGATGACGGATTCTTCCTGGCCGCGCCCGCGTTTGCTCACCGTTATCTCCGCTTGGTAGCGGCGAAGCGCCTCACCCAGAGTGGTGGTCTCTGCCTCTGCGCGAGAGACGAACACCCCTCGGACCATTTCCGATTCGACCGCTGTTGCCCAGTTCCGGGCCTCGGTCTTGGTGTCGAACGACCGGGTCTGCTGCGGGTAACCTTTTTTTCTGACCCGGGCTTGCCACACCGAATGCCCGGCTGGCCCCGGTCTTCTCACGAACGTTGCCATGCTGGCTCCCACTTTCGCGGCACGTCACTGTCGCAACAGTGTCGCAAAAAGGGGGGTTAGTGGGAAGGATGTTTTGCAACCCATTGATTTATTGGTGGAGCCGCGGGGGCTCGAACCCCGGACCTTCGCATTGCGAACGCGACGCTCTCCCAGCTGAGCTA
>VAOZ01027683.1_pt1 | contig 10653 bp, 6 predicted proteins | sample 3394041 | NCBI WGS metagenome assembly VAOZ01 (sample SAMN08290431, study PRJNA428436) | hydrothermal vent metagenome | isolation source: Deep-sea hydrothermal vent chimney | place: Indian Ocean: Southwest Indian Ridge
GCAATGACCAGAAAGGACTTTCACGGGAGTTCATCGATAATCGGCATTTTTGTTGTTGCATCCAGTCGCAGGCAGAGATCCCCGTTAAGCATGCGCAATATATCCTGCCCGATTAATTTCTCTCGCCAGCCGTGCAGGCATGGATTGTCCGGCAGCTTATCCCGGGAAGCATCGGAACCGTGGTTAGCCCAAGAGGCCAGCGCCGAGATATCCTGTTTACTGGCAAGGATATTGGCGGCAATCCTGACTTCTTCCGCGCGCAGCCGCACCAGCGCGGAAAGCAATTCCAGTCGCATTTCCGTGCCTTTGCTGTTATGGGTTGATGTTTTTTGATGCGGCCATTCGGGTTCCGGGCACTGCTGCCCCTGTTGCCATGCAGATAAAATCTCCTCACCGAAACGCCGCGCTACGCCGTTATTTAAGCCTCTGATGCCAGATAATTGTTCAATTGTCAGGTGTGATTTTCGGGCCATGGTCAGCAGGGGTTCATCGGCCACAATCCTGCGGCGCGGAATATTCTTTTCCTTCGCCTGCCGTTCGCGCCACGCTGCCAGCTCGCGCAAGACGGGCAGTTGTTTGGGCCTTAGTTTATTGGCGCCTTTGACGCGCCAGAAAATGTTTTCCGAATCATTCGTATAGGTTTTCTCGGCACATAGCGTGGCCTGTTCCTCATCCAGCCACGCCAGACGCCCGTGCGCCTGTAGTTGCTCACGCAAATGCTGATAGACCGGCATCAGGTAAATGACATCATCCGCGGCATAGGATAATTGTGCCGGACGCAAGGGGCGTCTCAGCCAGTCGGTAAAGGATTCAGCTTTGGGCAGAGATTTACTCAGTATTCGTTGTACCAGATTACCAAACCCAACCTGTAAACCGAAGCCGAGCAGGGCCGCGGCAATCTGGGTGTCGAACAAGGGCAATGGCAGCGCCCCGCATTCCTTGAGGATGATTTCCGCATCCTGCCGCACGGCATGGAACACCTTGAGGATGCCCGGATTACGCATCAACGCCCAAAGTGGGGATAAATCGGGGATGGCAACAGGATCAATCAGATAACAGGCATCCCGTGAGGCAACCTGAATGAGCGCGAATTCAGGGTAATAGGTAGACTCGCGGTGAAATTCGGTATCCACGCAAAGCACACTGGCACTCTTTAACCGTTCACAGGCGAGATTTAATGCTCCAGTGCTGTCAATATATTCAGGTGTCAGGCGGGCAGCCTTTTTCATACAGGCAAGACTAGCCGGTATCACCCATGAATTCGACCTCTGTTAACCCAACATGTTATGAGGTTTCGTAAAAAGGCTACATTTGTCATTGCGAGGAGTGAAACGACGAAGCAATCTTATTGTATATCAATGTGGGTTAGAGATTGCCGCGCTACGCTCGCAATGACACCTTTGGAGCTTTTAAGAATCCAGTTATGGGGACGCCCTACCTTCTAATTTAGCGAGTAGCGTTTGAACGGATTCTCCATCGTCCGGATAGATCACGCTTGACATGTGGACCACGCAACCGGCATTCGAAATGGTTTTTCTGATTCTGGCCATGGTCTTGGTTGTGTTTTTCTCATCGGTATCAAGCACGATCATATAAAAGTGGTTTTGTTCTTTGCCATGGCAGAGAATCTCGCGTTTGCGACGTGTCTTTTTAAGATTCTCTGCCATCAGATTCTCATCCAGGGGCAGGTCTGCGGCGGTCATGATGATATGTATCAAGCCGCAACGAATCGCCCTGTTTTTGTGCAAGGCAAACACGACCGGAAAATGTGTCTGGGCATGCTCCCATGTCAACAGCCGGGTTACGGGATCGAGGATGTCCGTCGCGGACGGTCTTCGTTGCGCTATTGTAGCCTCGTGGGGAAGGGAAAACGTGAAGGTGCTGCCTTTTCCCTCCTCACTCTCCACCCAAATTCTGCCTCCGTGCAATTCGACCATGCGCTTGCACAGCGCCAGGCCCAGGCCCGTCCCCTCAAATTTTCTGGCAAGCGAGCTATCCAGTTGCTTGAAGGGTCGGAATATCTGCTTCCGGTCCTCTGTTGAAATACCAATCCCGGTGTCGACAACGGAAATTTTAAAGAAATCTCCGCTACGTGGTGATGCCTGAGCATTGAAGGTCGAGTCTTTATTTTTTGGTTCTGATTCTTCACTTGTCATCTTCCGTGCGCGAAGGCGCACGGAACCGTCTTCCGGCGTAAACTTGACGGCGTTGAAAAGTAGATTATAGATGATTTGTTTAAGCTTGCGTTCATCGGCCGTGATAGCGCCGAGATCATTCGGGATATCGGAATCAAGCCGGATCGCATGCTTCATGGCGGTTTCCCTGAGCATGCTGATAGAGGTTTCGAGAAGTTGCGCCAGGTCAAACGTTCTGAGGTCAAGCTCCATTTTTTCCGCTTCCACCTTGGATAAATCCAGGATGTCATTGATGAGCGATAGCAGATGTCGGCTGCTGGCCAGCACATCGCCCATATATTCCTTCTGTTTGTCCGTGACATCGCCAGCTAGCCCATCGGCCACCAGTTCGGAAAAGCCAATGATGGAGTTCAGCGGCGTCCTCAGTTCATGGCTCATAGCGGCCAGGAAGGCCGATTTGGCCTTGTTGGCCGATTCCGCCTGGTTTTTGGCGGATTCCAACTCGCTGGTTCGCTTGCTAACGGCTGTTTCCAATTCACTCACAAGCTTATTGTTCTCAATGGCGGTTGCCGCCTGGTGGGTAAAAGTCTCGATGATTTTCGTGCGGTTCGTGGTAAAGAAATTCAGTTGATCGCTGTAGAGGTTCAAGGTGCCGAACACTTGATTTTTAATGTTGATCAGCGGGGATGCCATGCCTGAACGAAATCCCGCGCGTACTGCCTGTTTCCGCCATGGCTTGAAATGAACATGATGCTCAATGTCATTTACCACCTGCGGCATCCTGGTTTTTACGGCCATGGCGGCTGGTCCTTTTCCCATGGTGGAAGAATCCAGACGCACTGTCATTCCGGAAAGGTATTCCCTGGCGGGCCCGCAACTGGCTACAGGCAGGAGTTTGTCGGCTTCTTCGTCCATGATGCTTATCCAGGCCAGGCGAAGATTAAAAATGTTCCGCACCGCCTTACTTACGATGTGATAGATGTCCTTTTGAGGCTGGATACCGATGATATCCCCGGATGCCTGAGCCAGCGCCTGCAACTCTTCATGGTTACGCCGCAATGCCTCCTCGGCCATACGTCTTTCGGTAATAGCACGAAATACAATCACGACACCCGTCAATCCTGACCATCCACAATGGACGTCGCACTGGCGGCAATGGCCGCATGGCACCATCCCTGGCGTTGAGTACGGCGTGGCTGGAAATCTCCAATCCCTTGCCTTGCTGTAGCACTTGCTTGGCGGGGCAGGGAAGCGCTTGATTTGTTTTGTCGTGGATATCGAAGACCTCTTCATAAGCGTCCTTCCGATTCAGTCTGACGCCAGCCTGTCAGGGACTGCGCAACGCGATTCATCAGCACCACCCTGCCTTCCATATCCGTTGTGATGATACCATTGTCGATGCTGGAAAACGTAGTCGCGAACCGTCCTTCGCTGTCTGACAGTTTTTTCTTGTCCTCTTCAATTTTCGCAATGTGGAGTGCTTGCAGGGTCGCGCGCTTATTGGTTTCTCTGGCGAGATTCTGGCGCGTAAGATTGATATTCCTTTCGACCCGTCCCAGAATTCCATAAAATAGCCACCAGAGACCGGCACCCATGATTAGGCTGACGCTGACTATCCAGGTGGCAAGCTTACGCCCCGTCGCAAGCGCCATGGTTTTATCGCGCAATACAGCCATGATGCCCACCTTGCGGCCGCTGGCTTCCAACAGGGGAACAAACAAGGTCAGATAATAGGGCTCCCCCATGGATGTCTTCGTTTGCGTCTGCGGCGGCAATGACAGGTAGTGATGAAGCCCTGTCGACAGCATGGTGGTGAAACGGTTAATCTTGTCGCCATGTCTGTCGGGTCGATGCACACGGAGAAAATTAGTTCGATCAGAATCAGTGAAATAAAAGTGCGTAATATCATATTTAGCCCTGAGTTTCTTATACAATGGCCTGGTCATGTGTAAAACCGTACCCCTGTCCCGGCGCAACCATGCATCCTTGAGCTTCCCCGAATTAACCAGCGATCCCCCTTCAATCAACAGGCCGATGATGGAGCGCATAAGTTTTGCATCGCTACGCAATTGATGTTCACATATCTGTTGAAAGAGACGTGCATTGTTGGCTCTTTCCACTTTCTCATCCTGCTGCTGAAGCCAGAAATACGTGGTGAGGAAGACTCCCATCAGGCTCGCCAATGCCAGTGTTAAAGGAATGAGAATGCGTAATCTGAGGGATAATGCCTTCAAGGGTTTACCGCATATCATTGCGAATGCAGTCAAGTGCGGAATCAGGAGATTGCTTCGTCATTTCATTCCTCGTAATGATGGAAAACTATTGCCGCGCATGGGTATCGAAAATCTCTTCAAAATCGCCGGCGCATGATTGAAAGGCCGTCAACACCTTCGGATCAAAATGGGAGGGCTCGGTGCGGCCATCGCCTTGGGTTATGATCCGCATTGTCTTGGCATGATCGAAAGCGGCTTTGTAGGGGCGCTTGCTTCTGAGTGCATCATAGACATCGCATATCTGCATGATGCGGGCGGGTAGTGGAATAGCCTCGCCCTTGATCCCCAGCGGATAGCCGCCACCGTCCCACCGCTCATGGTGTGACAGAGCAATGTCACGGCCCATCACCAGATAAGGGGAGGTCTGACCTTCCAGGATGTCGGCGCCGATGGTGGTATGTGATTTCATGCCCTCCCATTCATCGGGCGTAAACCCACCGGGCTTTAGCAGGATACGGTCAGGGACGCCAATCTTGCCGATATCATGCATGGGGCTGGCATAGAAGATGGTCTCGCAGAAGGCTTCATCCATACCAAGTGTTTCAGCCAGCTTCCTTGCGTAAAAGCTGATGCGCCTGACATGTACGCCGGTTTCATCGTCGCGGTATTCGGCGGCCCGCATCAGCGTATAAATGGTTTCGACAAAGGAATCTTTTAGCTCCTGCGTACGCTTCTGCACGCGCTGTTCCAGTATTTGATTATGGTTTTCCAGAAAATCGCTGAATTCCTTCAGGCGCAGAAGATTGCGTATACGTATTTGCAAATCCAGATAATCCACCGGCTTGGTCAAATACTCCTCGGCACCAGCCTCCAGGGCATGGATTCGCGATTCGCGGTCCCCCAGCACCGTAAGCATAATGATGGGGATGTGTTTGGTTTCAGGGCTTTTCTTTAGCCTTCTAACCGTTTCGAAGCCGTCCATGATCGGCATCATGACATCCATTAAAATCAGGTCCGGCTGATAGTTTTTCGTCATCTCCATGGCCTGCATACCGTCAGCCGCTTCCTGATACTCATGCCCCTCGGTATCCAGGTACGCGGCTAGCTGGGTCCGGTTCCTGAGTTCATCATCAACGATAAGGATTTTGTGGGGTTTTGCGCTCATGATCTGGACGACAGGAAAGAGTCGACTGTTTCCAGGAATTGCCTATAATGGATAGGTTTGGCGATATAACCATCACAACCTGCCTTCAGCATCTTCTCCTCATCACCCTTCATGGCAAATGCGGTCAGGGCGATAATCGGGATCTTCCGAGTATTTTGGTTGCCTTTCAGCAGGCGCGTAGCAGTCAGGCCATCCATGCCGGGCAACTGCATATCCATGAGAATGAGATTGGGCAGTTCGCTTATGGCCAACTGGATACCGGTCTCCGCATCCGTGGCTTCCAGCGTTTTGTAATCGGTTTTCGCCAGTACACTGGAAGCGAGTTTCATGTTGGTCGGGTTGTCTTCAACAATGAGTATTTTCATGGTCCTTTTATCTCCTGGCCACCGGGATTGATGCCATTGCGAGGGCCAGAGGCCCGTGACCGTGGCAATCTCCGTGGTCTGATTCTTGTCCGCCATTGCGAACGCAGTGAAGCAATCTCGACCCAAAACACGCAATATGGGATTGTTTCGCCTGCCTGTGCGATGCACGCAGACAGGTCATTTCATTCCGCGCAATGACGGAGAACGGGATTGTCGCGTCGCGGACGCTTCTCGCAATGACAGGAGGAAGGGGATTGTCGTCGCGGACGCGCCTCGCAATGACGGCGGTACGGATCGACGTACTCATGACTTCGCCCCTTTTGTCAGAGCGGCGACTTCGGCCAGGAACTGACCTCTGCTGAAGCTGCCTTTTTCCTCAATGGCCTGCACATGACGCATCAGTTCTTGCCGCTCATCCTGGGTTAGAATCCTGGCGGTTAGCACAATGATAGGGATATTTCGCGTCCTTTTCTCCTTCTTAAGTCGGCGGAGGATCTCGAAACCATCCACATCGGGCATCATTAAATCAAGCACTATCAGATCTGGAATACTTTGATTCACTGTCCTCATGGCCTCTTCGCCGCCATAGGCTTTGATGATCCGGAAGATTTTGGTATCGAAGTAGGAGGAGATCATCTTCACCGCCTTTGGATCATCATCCACAATCAGGATATACAGTTTTGCATCGGCGGACTGGTTTACGCCGAGGGAGTCAACGATATTGAGGAACTCGCGCTTTTTAATCGGCTTTCTGACGATAGCGTTAGCGCCGAGGGTCATGCCCTTATTGGCATCATCGACACCGGACACAATCAACACTGGGATGTCCAAGCATTCCGGCAGGCTGGCCTTTTCATTCAGGAACTCCAGGCCGTCCATGTCCGGCATCATCATATCCAGCGTAATCAGGTCGGGCTTGCGTTCTCGAATTGACTTTAGGGCTATGGCGCCGCTACCGGCCTGCACGACAGCATAGCCCGCATCCTCCAGGTAGCATTTTAACAGGTTTGATTCCCTGGCATTGTCCTCGACAACCAGCACCATCAAAGGCGAGGGGTCGGATATTGAATCGCGCACTGCTTGATGCATTTTTCGATCTGCGCGTGATTCAATATCCGACCCCTCGCCTTTTGCATCAGCCAGTCTGGCCATCGCGCGGCGCACTTCGTTAATGAATGAACCGTAATTAAATCTACTTTTTTTAACAATCCTCAGTACACCGCCGTTCAGTGCCTTGCGGTCTGCATCGGTGATGACCTTGGCGGTCAGGATGATGATCGGTGTTCGGGCAGTTTCCTTGCTAGCCTTGAGCGCCTCCACGACATCAAAACCGGTTACCTCCGGCATCATCAGATCGAGTACAATCAGGTCGGGATGTTTTTTGACCGCCATGTCGATGGCTTCGGCGCCGCCATAGGCGCGTAGGGTATGGGCGCCGCTGCTTTCCAGATGCCGGGAGATAAGTTCCACGGCCTTGGGATCATCATCCACTACCAGCACAGTGCCCGATACGTGCCCGTCCGCGCCAAGGCCGATAGCAGCGATTGATGCAAGCAAAAGTTTTTTGCTGACCGGTTTTTGCAATACTCCCGTTGCTCCCAGCGAAAAACCTTTCTTCTCATTGGCCACAATGGAGACGATGACCACGGGGATGTGTAGCAGAGCCTGGTCTTTCTTGAGTACGGCAAGAAAATCCCAGCCATCCATGCCGGATAGCAGAATATCCAGCGTAATCAGGTCGGGCTTCGTTGTGGCCAGTATTTCCAGCGCCTCTTTGGCGCTGGCGGCGCGTGTGGTACGGTAGCCACCCACCTCCAATTGTACGCGCATCAGATCAGCGGCTGAATCCTCGTCCTCGACAATCAGCACCGAAAGCGGTGTGCCGGGATCAGATATTGGGGAGAAGGGGGCAGTTTCACTTTTTCCGGTTTCCGGCTTCGCCGGGGAAGAAAGTAAACTGTCCCCTTCTCCCTCTACAGCCCCTTCGGTGCGCCACGGCAGCCAGACGGTGAATGTGCTGCCTTTGCCTTCTTCGCTCTGCATGCTCACCGCGCCGCCGTGCAGCTCGGTCAGCCTCTTGACTATGACCAGGCCCAGCCCCGTACCTTCGAATTTGCGCGATAATGAGGAATCCACCTGTACAAAGGCAGTAAAGAGCTTCTTCTGGTCCGCCTCGGAAATACCGATACCCGTGTCGGAAACGGAAATTTCCAGGAAATTTCCGTTAAGCGTTAAGTGTTCAAGACTGAGGATCGAGTTCCTGTTTTCCGATTCCAGTTCCTTTGCTTTTATTTTCCGTACGCGAAGGCGGACGGAACCGCCATCCGGCGTGAACTTGATGGCGTTGGACAGTAGATTGAAGATAATTTGCTTGGCTTTGCGCGCATCCAGCCAACAGTTTTCCACGCCCTCTCCAATCTCTCGCTCAAGTTTGATGTGATGGTCCATGGCTTTTTGCTTGATGATGGACAGGCTGTTATTTAGCAGGTCCGGTAGCGCTAGCTCTTCCAGATACAGCTCCATTTTGCCGGCCTCGATCTTGGAGAGATCGAGGATATCGTTGATAAGCGAAAGTAAATGCTGGCCGCTGTTGAAGACATCGCCAATATATTCGGTCTGTTCCTTATTCATCTCACCCACCAAGCCGTCTTTCAGCACTTCAGAGAAGCCGATGATGGCATTCAGTGGCGTCCTTAGCTCATGGCTCATATTGGCTAGAAACTCGGACTTCATGCGGTTGGCCTGCTCCAGTTGCAGGTTCTGCCGGGCGATTTCTTCGCCGCGCTGTCTGAGGCGTTCGGTGAGGCCCATGAGGTCGCGATGCTGCCGGAGGTTGTTCATGGACACGCCGAGTTGAGCGGCCAGCCTCCCAATGAATGGTTGATCCATATCGGTCAGCGCCTTGCTGGCGGCCAGCACCAACACGCCCATGGTTTTCTCTTGATATACGATGGGGCTGATAAGCACGCAGGGCGGTGCAAACGACAGCACCCCGGCCTCAATGCTCAGGCCGGTCTCGTCAAACATTTCCAGTACCATGGATTTGTTATCCAGCGCCACCTGACCAATTAGTCCTTCACCGGGCTCGAATTCCTTTTTCAACGTATCCGGCGCACCATGGCTAACGCTTAGCTTCAATGTACCGTTCCATTCATCATAGGTGTAGATGGCCGAGACGGGGAAGGGATGATTGTCGGCCAAAATCGAGAGCAGGCCGGAGAGTGCTTTGCCCTGATCGTAGGTGGAGGAAAACAGGACCATGACTTTTGCGTAGGAATGATCGTAGCGACCGCGAAGCTCCAGTTCGCCGTTCTTTTCGGCAATGGCCTGTTCAGCGTCCCTGCGTTCGGAGATGTCGCGGATGATACCGGAAAAACTGCGTTTGCCACCTATGCCCATTTCACTGATGGTCAAGTCTATGGGGAAGATGGAGCCATCCTTGCGCCTGCCTTCTGCCTCACGACCAATACCAATCATTTTCGCCTCGCCGGTATCAAGATAATGCCGGAGATAGTCGTCATGCTCGTGCTTGTACGGTTCCGGCATCAGCATCTTCACATTGTTGCCAATCACCTCGTCCGCAGTGTAGCCGAAGATGTGCTCGGCCGCCGGGTTGAAGGACTCCACGACACCGAATTGATCAATGGTAATCATGGTATCCACCATGGTTTCCACGATAGCGCGGTTACGCGCCTCGGAAGCAGCGAGCTCATTCGTGGATTCGCGCATACGGCGCACGATGGGAAGGAAGAGAAACAGGGCCGCCAGCAGCATGACCGCGAGGATCAGAAACGTAATGCCGAGACCCTGATGTTGCACGGCTCTGATATGACCTTCGCTCTCTTTCTGGCGTTGACGCACAATGGCGTTCAGGGCATCCAGCAAGGGTCCGTCGACCGCTTGCCGGATAGCCAGTAGATCGGAGTTGCCGGTATGGAGCGCGGTTCCTTCCACATGGGCCAGAGCGCGGCCCGCCCGCAGGAACACCTTGACTTGTCGGTCCGCAAATAGCGGCGCGGTGAAGTACATGGCTCGTATCCGTGGCGAAAGCTTGTACAAACCCCCGTCGATCAGTTTGCGGCGTTCCTGCTCCATGGCGTCAACGGCTTTCAGCAATCTCCGCCGCAGCCGTAAGCGTTCGGGTAAATCCGGAGCCACGACGTAGGCCATGGAAAGGTCGGCAATCTTGTACGCGAGCATACGTTGCCGACCACTGATATTGATTTCGGCGGCGTTGTTCCATCCTTCTTTAAGGCTTTGCGTGAGAATGAAATAGTTGCCCGCAATCAGTGCAGCCAGCAAGATCCAGGCGGTAGCGCCCGCGACGATGAGACGCTTAAGCGGCGTCATTTTCATACGTGCGCCCTCAAAGGAGAGGGAAGGGTCGAGCCTCGCTGATGTGATGCCATGATCTTACCCTCGCCTCGGCAATGCCGTTGTTTATCGCCAGCCATGCACCATGGTTTCGGCAGACAGGCACTTCGGATTCCATGCAATACTGTTGTAGTCAAAGCCACAGGGAATTTATGACATGTTTGTGATAATAAATAAATAGTGAAAATCACTATCTTTGATGTTTTTTGCAAAATTTGTACTTTTATGGCAATATTTGTGTGATCTTTGACATTGGCATCATGGTGATATAACTCGGCCAGTCACTGGCTAACGCAGTCTTCGCTTGTTCGATTGGCGGTGCATCCGCCTTGTTTTTCCTCGCTTGGCGGGCAAGCGCCGCATGGGTCTCAGCCTATGCGATACGACATACGGCAACGGCA
>VAOZ01167094.1_pt1 | contig 10646 bp, 7 predicted proteins | sample 3394041 | NCBI WGS metagenome assembly VAOZ01 (sample SAMN08290431, study PRJNA428436) | hydrothermal vent metagenome | isolation source: Deep-sea hydrothermal vent chimney | place: Indian Ocean: Southwest Indian Ridge
GGCTATAGAATGAAAAAATTCATGATGCCGGATTTAAATCCAATACAGACAGAAATAATGCGGGTCCTTAAACTAAAACCAGAGGATATGTTCAGAACATAACAACGAATCGAAGAAAAATATCCTTTCTAACATATCGATATAGAAACAAAAAGGAATTTCGCAAAGGCCCCGACTTTTATATTACTGCCTTTTCCAATAATTTCAGTGTCCTTCTGTCGGCGTTAAATTTTGCGTTAACACCGATGGGAATTGTCATTATGATTTTTATATGCCCAAATGGGAATCCATAGGCAACAGGAATATCCAGGGGTTTTAGTATATCATTTATAGCTTGCCTCAATGTCAATGTCGGCTGATCATTGATGTTGCAATTATAAAAGATGCCTAAAACGATACCATTTGCATCTCTAAGATTTGTCGCCTGGACAAGCTGGGTAAGCATACGGTCAATTCGGTAAGTTTTTTCATCAACTTCTTCAAGAAAGGCAATTTTATTTTCAAAATCAGCCTCAAATTTACTGCCAGCCATTGAAGCCAGTACACTCGTATTGCCACCAATAAGCTCACCATCAGCCTTACCGCCGGTGATGGTATAAAAATCGAATTCCGGATTATCTTTAGTATTTTCTTCCCGTTGATACGGATATTTATACCACGATTTTGGATTCACAAGCATAGTTTCAAACGACTCAAGCATATAATCGGTAAAATCGGTAATCCCAAGAGGCCCGTGAAAACAGACCAAACCCGTTCTATCATAAATGGAAACCAGCAAGGCAGTAATATCACTATATCCAACGAGGATTTTCGGATTCGCTTTGATCTGGTCAAAATTCAGTAAATCAAGGATTCTAATGGAGCCATACCCCCCTCTGACACAAATTATTGCATCTACACCCTTGTTCGTAAACATATGCATCAATTCGTCTGCCCGCTCCTGGTCGGTTCCGGCAAAATAGCCATATACCGACAATACCGATGGCTTATAATAAGTTCTATAGCCCATGGATTCCAGTTTCTTGACAGTATCTTTCAACTGCTCACCGGTAATGGGGCCGCCCGGAGTTACCAAGCCAATAACGGCACCTTGCTCCAAACGTTTGGGGAAAATTCTCCCAGGCTTCATCTTTAGCAAATTATTAGAAGTTGAATTAATTAACTTTTTTTATACAAAATTTTAAAAAGGGCAAATTCCTTTTTTATTGCACCATAAACTTAGCGATATTAAAAAAAAGAATGATACAAGACTTTGATTTTGGATGTTCTTGTATCATTCTTTTTTTAAGGAGCTAACCTTTAAACAATTAAATAAAAGTTTCCTTATTGTGCCCACCAAACAGGAACGACAGGCGATTTTTGGTTTGCACTTTCATTAACCGGATTTCTCGTTATTTCAGTAGAAGGATAAGTTGCCCGGGCGTACCATTGACCAGGGAATACACTAATAGCATTATCAGCACGCAATTTCAAACCTTTAAATACATCCGTTGAGTGATCATATCTCCTCATATCAACATAGGTTTCTGGATTTAAGAAATCAGCGATGTATTTTTCTTTCATGATATTTTGCAACTTCAAATTAGCGGCCCCTACATTTACTGAAGGATCGGCAAGATAGTTGTCATACTTAGTAGGGGAAATGTTTAATTTCTCCATATTGGCTTTTATACCATCAATATAAGCAGCGTATCCGGTAGCCGTTGTACCGGAACTTGTAATGGTACCACCATTGGCCAAGAACGCAGCTTCTGCTTTGATAAACAGTGCTTCAGCATAGGAGATGATCACAATAGGGGAAGTCTCGCTAGTATAAAAACCATTTTCCCTAAAGTTGGTATTTGCTGTCGTAACACCGTCACCTGTCACACCATCGCCCCCGCTAAGATAGCCCTTATAATCGTTGCTTCCGTCATCGGTTTGTGCATAAACAGGCAAACGTGGATCCATTGTAACCACACCTCCGGTAAACGGATAAGAAGTCCCGTCCATATAGCTAACCAGCCGATAACTAATATTATCATGGAGGTTTCCTGTCTGTAAATCTAATACTTCGCGGGAATACCAGGGATTAATATGCTTTTCAGTATAAAACATTTGAAAATCATCACCATTGGAGGTAAATCCATTAGCAATAGCCACTAATGCAGCATTTGCAGCCTTCACCGCCCCAATTCTCTTAATCAAATGCAATTCATACCTCGCTTTCAGAGTATAAGCAGCCCTTAGCCATTTGCCCAAATCGCCCCTATAAATTAAATCAGAGGTAGCTGATGGTGCAAAGCCGGAATTATCCGGACCTTTCAGTTCAGAGATGGCATTATCTAACAGATCAAAAATATCATTATAGATAGTGTCTTGTGTATCATAAGCCGGAGTTAAGTCAGCTGATCCTAGAGTAGCTTTAGAATAAGGAATACTTCCCCAACTATCTGTAGCAAGGCCTAAATTTATTGCCGTCAATATTTCTGCAACAGCATCAAAATGTTTAGCATGCAAAGCTTTAGCTTTTGCACGAATCACTTTTAAGCTTGGCAAGGCATATAAATATATAGCACTCCAAGTACCAGCAATGGAAGTTGCCCCTTCTGACGTACCTCCGTCTCCCGTAAAGTTTTGATCATAATTTCCAAAACTGCTTTCGGCCCCATACTGTGCATTCACAGTATTTAAAATAACAGGACCCAATAAGTCATTCATGCTCAACTGAGATACATCAACAACATTAGATGGCGTATTTACGTCAAAGTAAGTTTTACTGCAGCCTGATAATAAGGCGATGAGCAAGACAACAACGAATGCTTTTAATATATTTTTCATATTCATAATCTTTTAAAATCCTAATTTAATACCAAAAGAATAGCTTTGGCTTAAAGGAACTGTTAAACCTGTAAAACCGTATATATTGGAATTAGCACTAAATGAGTTAGCTTCAGGATCGAATCCTTTAAATGGTGTCCAAAGTATGATGTTATGTGCATTGGCAAAAACTATTAATTTGTCGAGATGTGCCCTTTTAACAAGCCTACCCGTAAAACGGTAAGATAAACCTATAGTTCTTAGCTTGATCCACGAACCGTTTTGTAACAATACTTGTGAAGAAACCCAATAATTAGCCCAATTTCTATAATAACTCTCCCCCGTAATCAATAGAGGAATAGTATTTTTAACGTAACCACCATGCCCGTTATCCATCATACCACTTAATATGCGCGTCTTGTTACGAAATTCAGTTTCTTTTAAATTACCGTTTCTCATAGCATCTAAATAACCCATGTCATATAGATCACCCCCATGTTTCCATCCTATTAAAAAATTAAAAGACAGGTTTTTCCAAGATATAATATTGTCCATAGACGCTACAAAATCAGGAAAGGCATTACCTACTTTTACCATTTGATTGGTACCACTCCAAGGGTTCCCTTTATTTTCCGATCCGGTAACAACCCATTCTCCTTTTGGGTTTACATATCGCTTTCCATGATCTACTGTTTGGAAAACATAACCGTACAAAGTTCCTAATGCATCACCTACTTTGGCTTCTTCAGTAATAAGGCCGTTGCTAAAGAAAACAATTTGTTTAAGGTCTTTCGGTAAAGAAACAACCCTACCGCCATTTTTTGACCAGTTTATAATTGCCTGCCAACGTATTTTAGAATTTCTAATAATGCCAACATTAACTGACAATTCATCGCCCCAAGTCATTAAGTCACCCGCATTTCTGGTAATACCTGATAATCCCGAAGCATAAGAAGATCCAACTGTGAAAATTTGATTGGTTACATAGGTAGAATAATAAGTATAGTTAATACTTAAACGGTTGTTAAAGAAATGTAAATTAGTACCTACTGAAAAATTATTGTCTCTTTCCGGTTTAAGATTTGTGGCACCTAATGAAGTACTTGCCCGATAACCACCTGCTCCGTTGAAAGGGAAGGCAGGATCCGAGATAAAATAATGCCCTACACTACCAAAGTTGGGGCCTTTACCTACCTGAGCCCAGGATACTCTAATTTTTCCAAATGTAAATACTTTGCTATGTTTAAATATATCTTGGGTAAATATATAAGAAAGACCTACTGAAGGATAAAAGAACGATCTGTTATTTTTGGATAAAGTTGAGACCCAGTCATTTCTACCGGTTACAGATAAGTATAATTTTCTTTTAAAACCAACTCTGAAATCACCAAATACTCCTACGTTTCTTAATCGAACAAGGGTTTTTCCTGCAAAAGTATTTAAGGTATTAGTCAAAGAATTGATGAAGGGAAGATTTAAATGTTCGCCTCTTATGTATGAATAAACATTTCTGGTATCTGAAACCTGATTTCCTAACATTAAAGTAGTATTGAAATTTTTATTCCACCTATGGTCAATAGTTACTAAAAGATTAGATTCCAAGCCTGTAAAGTTGATATTGTCATCAGTAATAAAACCACCTACATGAGAACCAACATCTAAATCGGGAGGTACAAAACGATTACGCAATTCAGAATAATTTTCCATTTGAGCAGCATAAGTAGCTGTCATCCACTTAAAAGGTTTCCAGTTCAAAGATGCGCGACCTATCCAATGGTTAAGATTACTTCTTAAATTACTCTTCATCAGATTATACATGGGATTATCAATAATGCCATCAGAGTAATTATTTTCTGATCCGTCAGGTAATTCAAAATTACGGATCGGGTAAGTAGATGACCAGTAGGCTAAGGCACTAAATACAGATTTATCGCCTGAAGTTACAGTTACATTATTAGATTTTGTATAACTTACAGATGAAGAAATCTTTAAATTCTTAAGTATCTGATAACCTGAATTAAACCTGAAAGTTTTTTTATCATAATGTGTGTTTGGTAAGACTCCCTCATCCTTATTATCGCTAGCAGAGAAAAAATAATTAAATTTTTTATTTGCGCCACTAACATTAAAATTAGCCAATTTATTGACACCTGTCCTAAACAGATCATACGGATTATAAAAACGGTCGTGTGATAAATCTACCACCGTTCCGTCAGGCATCGTAAAGGACTTATCCGTAAACGGAACGCCCCAAGACCAAAAAGGAACACCATAATCATCATATCCACTTGGAGATTTAGGATTAATAACTGCCCCGGGAAGTGGGGGGTTGGTGTAAGGGTCACCGGCACGGTAAGTTTTTTGCAATGCTGGCGTTTTCACAATATCGCTAAAAGTAGTAGCAAGTATTACATTAACTTTAGGTTTACCCAATTCTCCTTTTTTTGTTGTAATCAAAATGACGCCATTTGCTGCCCTAACGCCATATAATGCCGTAGCAGCAGCACCTTTTAATACGCTAATGCTTGCTATGTCGTCAGGGTTTATGTCGCCGGCCCTGTTCGAATAATCAAATTGTCCTATAGCACCCCCTACAGCGTTTGAGCCAGAACTTGGCAACAAATCGCCACCTGGGGTTGTTGAATTATTTACAGCCATACCGTCAACAATGACCAATGGCTGATTATTTCGACCAGGATTGACAGAAGTAAGACCCCTAATTAATATATTAACACCTCCACCGGCTGCTCCGGCAGTATTGCTTATCTGCAAACCTGGCACTCTGCCTTGTAGTGCTAGAAGGGGATTGCTTTGACCCACTATATTCACATCTACAGGCTTAATTTGAGTTATAGAATAGCTTAACTGCCTTGCTGCCCGTTTAATACCAAAAGCTGTTACTACAACTTCATTGAGACTACTTACAGTGCCTTTAAGGACAACGTTAATCGTCGTTGTCGTACCGGAAACTTTCACTTCTTTTGTATCAAATCCAAGAAATGAAAATACCAAAACATCTCCCTGAGTAGCATTGATTTTGTATCTTCCATTTAAATCGGATACTGTTCCTCTATGAGTTCCTTTTATGAGAATGTTTACCCCTGGAAGTGAGGCTCCACTTACAGTTGATATCACACCAGTAATTGTTTTTGCTTGTGCAAATAACAATTGGCTGGCTGAAATAAACATCACTAAAAGAAACAGGAACCTGTACATTCTTTTCATAAGCTTAAAATTTTTAGTTAATATTATAAAACATGTTTGAAATTTACATTATTATTTAATAGATTGTCCTGTTTTAACTCTTCTTAAATGCTTTTAATTAAATTATTTCGGTTTTATTAGTATTAAAACAATAAAAACGTTATAATCAATAACTTATATTTTTCTAACCCCTATTCCCGGCCAACCATTAAGCGTTACCTTGCCACCAATGACTTTCATACCTACAAAGGGGTCGTTTTTTATTAATAAATTTCCATCCAAATCGCTCCAATCAACCAACGGCGAAAGTTGTGAAGCAGCAGAAACCCCACAGGAGCTTTCTGTCATACAACCAATCATCACTTTCATACCTAAAGCCCGGGCCACCGTGATCATCTTATGAGCTTCATAAAGGCCGGTACTTTTCATTAACTTAACGTTAATACCGGAATATACACCCTTAATTTTATGTATAATGTCTGGCAATCTTTGAAATGCCTCATCAGCCATGGTTGGCAAAGGGCTATGTTCCGTAAGCCAAGCCATATCGTCAACTTGTGTTTTCGGCATAGGCTGTTCTACAAATGCCACCCCTTTTTCTTTAAGCCAATAAATCATTTCTAAAGCTTTACTTCTGTTTTTCCAGCCCTGGTTTACATCAACATACACAGGAACATTGGTAATTTCACGAACACTATTGATCATCTGCTTATCGTTGCCGCGTCCCAGTTTTACTTTTAAAATCTTGAAACCTATAGCTTCTTTCGTTTTTAACCGTACAACATCAGGTTTGCCAATACCGATGGTAAAAGAAGTGTAAGGTGTCTTTGTGGGATTTAATCCCCACAATTTGTAAAGCGGTTGATTCACTATTTTTCCAATCAAATCATGCAAAGCAATATCAATGGATGCTTTTGCAGCAGAGTTTCCTTCTTCAATTGAATCCACATAAGATAAAATATCATCTATTCTAAACGGATCAGAGAACTGCTCTAAATTCACTTTTTGCAGAAATTTGGTAACAGTGGCAATGGATTCACCAAGATAGGGGGGCATTGAAGCTTCGCCATATCCTGTTATTCCCTCATAGTCAATTTGAGTTAGCACATCCGGAGTCGAATTGCGCGAAAACTCTGCAACTGTAAAGGTATGTTTCATTTCTAACACATAAGGTTTAAACGAAAGTTTCATTTTTTTACTTTTAATAACAGCCGGCACTGACGTTAACGGTATTTTTGGCATTATTAATGCGCCAATAGAGGCCACCTCCCAAACATTTGCAAAATTTCTTTTGCTTAAAAGCATGCTATTTTAATTCTAAAATTTTATAAAATTTATTGTCTGCAATCCTTTGGATTGTTTTTCCGTTTTCCTGGCCAATAATCCGAACTGCCTTCAAAAAACGCTGTGCATCCCTCATGTCAAAATTCGCTTTGGTACTGTCCATGCTGGTTATCCACACTTTCCCCGATGACTGAATAAAATTACCATTACCGATGTACATGGCCACGTGAGTTACTTTCTCGGGTAAAGAATTTGTTGCCTTTCGTCCGAAAAACATCAAATCACCGAGCTGCAAATTAGTCGAAACAAAATCGGTTGTAATCACTTTTCCGTATTTGGCTTGTTGCGATGCATCCCGCTGTAGAACAATACCGTTCATTAAGTATATCATAGAAGTAAATCCGCTGCAATCAATGCCTTTTGAAGAAGTGCCTCCCCATAAATAAGGTATCCCCAAAAATTTTTTTGCTGTCTCAACCAATCCTTTTTCCTCAGGATTTTTATTGAAAAAAACATCAAAATCAATGACTTCATCTTTTTTCACAAAAGCAATCCGCTTATCCGGATATTCCACTTTGTAAAAATTATTTTCACTTCCAATCACCGGTAGAATGTCTCCGATTACCAAATCGCTGACTACTTGTGATTTACTGTCAGGTTTTGTGTATGAAGAACCATACTGTCGATAGAAAACAATCTTTTTTTCAGTTTTGTATTCTTTCAATTGGGCTGAGTCAAGTAACACAATGGCGGCTTGATTGATCCAGCCGAAATACCGGTTAGGCGTTTGAACCAAATACCACCCTCCTTCTTTTTTAAACACTTTAACTGGAGTGCCCAACAAAGACTGGGTTGCCATTGCTGCGGTGTAGTGTCCTTCGACCCTCATACTGGAAACCGAATTGTTTATTAAGGCAAAATCCGTATACCCAGCGTGATTTTCAGGTAAAAGCTTAACTTTAATTTTTAGATCTGGATACTTCGAATTAAGTTTTAGCAAATCAGATTGTGCCTTTTTGTTCCCAACTTCACCAACAATTGCAATTTCTCCGTTATATTTTTTTATTGAGACATTCCAAAGTGCAATCCTGCTGTCGGGAGCATAGACTTGTTTCAAAGAATCAATCCGGCCCGTAATCTCCGAAACCAATGAGACATCATTGGTTTCGGAGCATGAGCCCAAAATTACAATTACTACAAGAAAAATTACCACTTTTTTTAGATTCACAAATACCTTCATTTCTTTTCTCTCTATTATCTGTATTTTACAATTCAACCAATTTCGAAAATATCAAATTCCCCTTTTCATGCACTAACTCATCTGAATAAATAGCTTTGGGCTTATCACGCAAGGTATATCGAGAAACCATAACTTCCCCATAAGCCCCCGTACTTCTAATAGCAACAAGGTCTCCACGCTTTGTCATGGGGAACATTACATTATCGTCAAAACTGTCTGATGATTCACAAACGGGACCCACTACATCATATTTGTAGTTCTTTATTTTCACTTCCGGTTTTGAAACATTTTGAATTTTATGTTGAGCACCGTAAAGTGCGGGACGTATCAAATCGGTCATCCCGGCATCTAATATCATGAATTCCTTATTCAATCCTTTTTTTATATACAAAACCTTGGAAATCAAATTACCCATTTGCCCGACAACAGATCGCCCAAGCTCAAAATGAACCTTTTGATTCTTTCGCAATTTTAAATGTTTATGAATAGTATCAAAAAAATTAGCATAATCTGGGATAGGCTCGCTATCAGGATTTTCATAATTAATGCCTAACCCGCCTCCCAAATTTAAATGTTCAAGTTCAATTCCATGCTTATTAAATAAATCATCCTGAATGCTATTTACTTTCTCACAAAGTTCAATATAAGGTGTGAGTTTCCTTATTTGAGAGCCAATATGAAAATGCAGGCCAATGAATTTAATATTGGATGAATTACGCACCCGATGAATGGCTTCGTCCAAAAGCTGAAGAGGAATCCCAAATTTATTTTCAGGTAACCCTGTGGTCAGGTACTTATGTGTGGTAGCATCGATATCAGGATTCAGACGAAGAGAAACCGGAACAATCTTTTGCTGCTTAATCCCCCATTCGTTGATTACTTCAATTTCTTCTATAGATTCACTATTGAAACTAAAAATACAATGGTCAATAGAATAGATAATTTCAGCATCGCTTTTTCCGACACCGGCAAAAACAATCTTTTCAGGCTTAATCCCGGCCTCTATCACTTTCTTCACTTCATTTCCACTTACGCAGTCGACACCAAAACCATATTCTTTTATGGTTTCAAGAATACGGTCATTCGCATTTGCTTTTATGGCGTAATGAACCAGGTAATTATATTTTTCGGCAGCATGTTTAAGTTCGCTTAAACTTTCATGGAATAAATCCATGTCATAATAATAGAATGGTGTTTCCGAATGCGAAAAATACTGATATAATTCTTTACTAAACACAGGGTAGATATTTTAAATAACCTAAATACATTTTTTATTTATGAAACAAATGTAACTTCATAATTTTGTGATTTACAAATTTTTAATAATTTTATACTAAATTTACACAAAATATTAAAAATTTAACACATGAAAACAATAGGCGAGGTAGTAAAGCAATTAATTCGGGAAACCCCTTTTTTAGAAGAGGCTTTGGATGAAGGTTTAATAAATGTTTCATCCTTATCGCGAAAGCTTAAACCGCGAATAGAAAATGAATTACATAAAAAGATGCAGACCGGAGCTATCATTATGGGAATAAAAAGATACGACCCGGGGTACAACTACAAAATCAAATTCGGTTTAAGACAATTTGTCGGTAATATTGGGGATTTAATTGTACAGTCGGGTCTAATGCACTACACATTTGAAAATTCCAAGACAATTATCATGCATCATCAGGAATTGATTAACAACATTATGGGAGACCAGATTTATTACACGATATCACGCGGAATTTTTGAAACTACTGTAGTGGTGAGTAATTCGATTACCGGGCTCATTGAAGATATATACGCCAAAGAGAAATTAATTTTTCAGAAACACAACTTATCCGCGATTACCCTCCGGCTGTCAACAAAAAGGGATGAAACAATTGGATTTTTTTATTACATCCTGAAGAATCTCGCTATGGAAAATATTAATATTGAAGAACTTATATCTACAACCAATGAGTTCACCATTTTAGTTCATGATAACAACATCGACCGGGCTTTTTCGATTTTGATGAGGTTAAAAAAATCTTAACCCACATTGCAGTTACAAATCTGCAATTCCTTGATTTCAAGATGAGTCATTTTTTAAAATTTCCTCAGGTAGGACTACGGATTTTTTCCTGTGAAA
>VAOZ01027712.1_pt1 | contig 10629 bp, 10 predicted proteins | sample 3394041 | NCBI WGS metagenome assembly VAOZ01 (sample SAMN08290431, study PRJNA428436) | hydrothermal vent metagenome | isolation source: Deep-sea hydrothermal vent chimney | place: Indian Ocean: Southwest Indian Ridge
GAAATTGTAAAACTTGCAGAGGAAGTTGGCTTTCCGTTGGTGATGAAAGTGGTCGGGCCGTTGCACAAATCGGATGTGGGGGGGGTGAGCCTCAACATTCTCACTAACGAAAAACTGGTGAGCGAAATGGAACGCATGATGCAGATAGAAGGGGCCAAAGGAGTGCTGTTACAGCCTATGCTGAGCGGAACGGAACTTTTTGCAGGCGTGAAAAAAGAGGACAAATTCGGCCATTTGATTTTGTTTGGTCTTGGTGGCATTTTCATTGAAGTGCTACAAGATGTGAGGAGCACACTGGCCCCTTTGGGTAAAGAGAAAGCCCTCGCTGAATTGAAAAAGCTGAAAAGCTACAAAATCATTCAGGGCGTACGTGGAATGGAAGGCGTCGACGAAGCTCTTTTTGCCGGAGTTTTAGTGCAACTCTCGGCGCTGGTTAAGGTAGCCCCGGAAATTGTCGAAATGGATTTGAATCCGCTGCTGGGAAATACACGACAGGTAGTGGCTGTGGATGCACGTATCAGGATTGCAAAATAGGTGGTATTTCATTTTCAGTACCTTAGGGACTTCCGGATTTTCGATGGCTTTTGCAAGCAAAGAAGTGTTTTCAACTCCCCTAAGCCCTTTTTCTTTTAGGGAATTATTCGTAATTTTGGACTGCATTTCAAAACAGCCTTTTCGGGCTGGAAATGATATGTGATTTTACAGCTTTAATACTCAAATTATGAAAAATACTCCGATAAATTATCACATTGTTGACCAAAAATTAAAAGAGAGCGGACTCCATTCCATTGGTAAAGCTACCATCCGTGAAATTAAAAGGCTGGTGGACGAAATTGAAAAGACCACCGGTGACGAATTTATCCGTATGGAGATGGGAGTTCCGGGGCTGCCTCCTGTTCCAATTGGTGTTGAGGCACAGATTGATGCCCTAAAGAAAGGGGTTGCCGCAATTTATCCCAATATTCAGGGCTTACAGGTTCTGAAAGAAGAGTTTTCGCGATTTTTGAAACTCTTTATGGATGTTCAGGTGAATCCGGAGGGATGTATCCCGACTGTTGGCTCCATGCAAGGTGGATTTGCTGCTTTTTTATGCATGAGCCGCACGAACCGGCATCAGGATTCCACACTTTTTATTGATCCCGGTTTTCCGGTACATAAAATGCAGCACAAAGTGCTGAACCTTCGCTACGAAAGTTTCGATGTGTATAATTACCGTGGCAAAAAATTAAAAATCAAATTGGAATCCTATTTTAAAACTGGAAGATTTCATTCAGTCTTGTATTCCAATCCCAACAATCCGTCCTGGATATGTTTTACTGAGGAAGAGTTGCAAATTATTGGCGAAATGGCTGATAAATACAATGTGGCTATTCTGGAAGACCTGGCTTATTTTGGTATGGACTTCCGTAAAGACTATTCTCAACCCGGGAAACCTCCTTACCAGCCTTCTGTGGCCAGATATTCAAAAAATTATATTTTGTTTGTTTCCAGTTCTAAAATTTTCAGCTATGCCGGTGAGCGTATCGGGATGATGGCCATCTCCGACCATTTATTTACCATGAGCCTGCCTGACCTTCTCCGTTATTATACTACGGATAATCTGGGCTATTCGCTGATTTACGAAACACTCTATCCGCTAAGCTCCGGAACTTCACATTCGGCACAGTATGCCATTACAGCTGTATTGAAAGCCGCCAATGAAGGTAGGTTTAACTTTGTTGAGTATGTAAAAGATTACGGTGTAAAGGCAATGGAGATGAAAAAAATGTTTTTGGATAATGGCTTCAATATCGTTTATGATACAGATATTGACCAGCCAATAGCCGATGGTTTTTATTTTACATTCTCTTATCCCGGACTTGATGCGGAAACATTGTTGCATGAGTTAGCATTTTATGGCATCAGCGCTATTTCTCTTCTGATTACCGGAAGCGAGCACAAAGAGGGTATCAGGGCTTGCACGTCTCTGGTAAAACATGAGCAACTTCCTTTGTTGAATGAGCGGCTGGCACAGTTTCATCAAGATCATCCCATAGTAAAGTAAGCGGGTTTACCGAAATCATGCGGATATACATTCTGTTATAACACACAAAAAAGCCTGTTCTATTCTACAGAACAGGCTTTTAAACAATGAAAACAAACTACTTTATTTCAATACTCCGGTAATAATTTTATTAACCTGATTTTCAATCAGTTGTACTTGTTTCACAATAAGTTACACTTATTGTGAAACAAGTATTCGCGTCTTGGCGTCTTTGCGAGAACGAAAAATTACCGAACTATTGTTATTTTGCAGGTGGTGTATAAATATTGGAACTTACACGGTAGCCCTGTTTATCCATATACCAATCGGGGTAATCGGTTCCGCCCGATTCGGCCCACTGACCGAAATAATTGTAGGCGCTGAGAATGTTAACCTGTTCCACCGGATAGGCAAAGGAAACGGGCAGGTCAAGTCCCCAGGGCAGGTTGTTTTTGGTCTGGTAATATTTTCCGGTAACGGGGTCTGTAGCATCAGCGTAAGTACCAAAATAGGAATTGTTAACCAAATCAGTAGGCTTCTGTCCGGCGAGATGAACCTCTTTTCCCCGTTCTCCATTGACAATCAAGAAAGGATTGTAGGGTGCTGTCCCGGTTGTGTTTACAGATACGGGAGTAGAATAAAGAACATGTAGCTGGCTGGTGTCGGGATTAACATAAGCGACGTTTTCTTTGGTGTTGATAAAAGCAGATCCTGAATTACCGATATTTCTGAAAGCGTTGTCAAACAGAATAACGACGGTGTTGGTTTGTCCCTGCTCGGTACCGTTTGCGTTTGTGTGGATGTAGTTTTCGGTGTAGTGGGTACCGGTTACAGAAGCTACGTTGGCCGGGTCACCGCCGAGCATAAAGCCAAATCCGTTTTTCAGGCTGGCACCGACAGCGCGTACGGAGTAGTCGGTAAAAAATTCAACCAGCTGATTTGAGGAGTTCAAAACTGATTTAAAATGATAATCCAAAACCAGATCGTTAAAGTCATAGTCGCCTTTCCCAGGCCACAAATCTTCAAATACGACTGTTCCCCAGTCGCTCTGGTTGGGGTAATATACGTTGAAAGCACGGGAAGCATCGTTGGGATAATCGTCCATATCATCATCTACACCATCGCCATCTGAATCTTTTATAGGGCCGGTTACCACTGCGTTATCATAATAGATGGAAGAATTTCTGTCGTAATCCCAGTTCCAGAAAAGAGCCTGAACTTTTACCGTTCCGGCGGGCATGGTAGCAGCAATGGTTTTTGTTGTCCAGCTGTGAGAAGGATATCTGTAAAATACCCAGTAATAAGCCAATGGCTGGTTGGCGGCATTTTTGGGAATGAGGTATAGCCAGGAGTATAAAGTCCTTGTGTTTCCTGTTGATTTAATGTCTGCCGAAAACGTAATGAGGTCGCCCGGATTGGCTGCAACCATCTGGGAAGCACCGCCAAAATAGATTCTGCTGTTTTGTAAGGGTGTACGAATAACGTGATTTCCGCCATCGTTATGCCATTCCATTTTCTGGTTATAATAATTGGTGAAGTACCATTTTCCATCTACCGGATGGTAGCTGGACCAGCCGGGGATAGTACCAAAGTCATTGCTCTCGAAATCAGCATTCTGCACCAGGTTGTTAATACGCATAGCTTTGTACTTTCCAGCGCTGTGATGAGAGAAGTAAGCCGATTTTGTTTGCGTGGGAATGGTGTCGGGCGGGGTTGTTCCATAATTATCTCCAAAATTAATGATAACACCGCTGCTTTTTACGCTTTGCTCATTCAATCCGACTTTCCGGCTGCCTGCAATGCTTTGAACAAAAATGGAATCCAATGCAGTAGGAATACGAATTTTACCTGACCACTGACCGTTTTTGTCAAAGCTGCCAGCCGTAATAAACTTTCCGCCTTTGGTCGGGTCATCTGTGTAAATGTTGAAGCGGCTTTTGTCATTACTGAAATCAACAGTGGAAGGCATATTGATGGTAATGTCTTCTATACGTGTTGATTCAAACTTAAATCCATCCGGAACTTTTAAATTGTCCATCGGAGACCCATTGACGGGCTCAGGGCCTTTGTTGCATGACTGAAATACAAGTCCTGCCATCAACAACAGTGCTGCTATGAGGATAATTTTTTTCGTTTTCATTGTTTTATTACTTTAATAAATAGCGATCTTTTATAAGCAAATATAGCAATAATTAAACCGCACCACTACAAATAAATGGAAAACATTGGTATGCTTAAACTTAGGCGTTGTAATAGTTTCCTGATTTTTCCCAAAACGGGAAGGACAGTCCTGTTTTGGGAAAAATAACTTGCTATTCAGGATTTTGGAAGATATCATATCTCGTTTTTTATCATAAATCTTGATGTTACTTCCGGTACAGATTACGAATGTGGAAATTATTTCTTTTTTTCTACGGATTCAGTTAAACAGATTCTTGTTTTGATGCTTCATTTTGCTAAATGTATTTATAGAAAGTTTGTTTTCAAAAGATTGTAATTAGTGGCATATATCTTGCTAGTCAATAAAACTATTTACACTTTGGCCGGTGTAAATTTGAAAAGATTGATTTTGGTTGATTCGGGTCGGTAAGGTAAAAACTTCCGGCCTGTTTTTTTTGTGCTTGTACAAGAAAGTATTAATTTTGTCCCGTACCCTATAATCAGTCTATGGCACTGTGAAGCAGTCATAATAGTGGTAAATTAATAATGAAAGTAATGAAAAAAATCAGCAATCCGTATAAAAAAATGAAGGGCTACCAGTGTTTTGGCTGCTCACCCCATAACCTCAATGGTCTGCAAATGGTTTTTGCGGAGGATGGTGAATACATGATTTCTGAATGGGAGCCAAAAGACTATTTTCAGGGATATTATAACGTACTTCACGGGGGTATCCAGGCAACTCTGATGGATGAAATTGCTTCGTGGCTGGTGCAGATAAAGTTAAAAACAGCTGGTGTTACCTCAACAATGAATATTCATTATAAAAAGCCTGTTTCCACTGATAAAGGTATTATCAGACTCAGAGCAAAGCTGACAGACCAACATCGTAATCTTGCAAATATACATGTGGAATTGTTCGGCCCCGAGAATGAATTGTGTGCCGAAAGTGACATTGTCTATTTTACTTTTTCTCACGAAGTGGCGGTAAATCGGCTGCACTATCCTGATTATGAGAAGTTTTTTGAAGAATAAAAGAAATACTTTAATTTTTATAGGGATCGAGATGAGTTATGATTTGCTTACGAATTTATAACTTTATGTATTGATACTTTCCACATACAGGTAGTTCGGTGCAGACAGGTATTTTCAGGTTTCTTTCAGTTGTTCGTTGATGAGACTTGCCGAGACAAACGACTCTTTTATCAGGATAATAATGGCAGCCAGCGCACTTATGACGGAGAGAATCACTGCACCATAGAGCAGGGGAGTGGTAAAAGTGATCCCCCCGAGGCTGATCCCTCCTGCCAGGCTGCCCACGAGTACAAAGCCCACACAGAGATAAAGCAGGCTTAGAGACCATTTAAACATCCAAATACGTTTTTTTTGCAAAACCATGAATTCGCCGGAACATTTGATGTCACCTTCAATGATGTGTTGCAATTGTCGAATCAGTTCGATGTAGCGCCGTGAGGTGGAAAGAATAATCAGACCAATACCCGAAAGAAAACTTAGTGGTGCCAGAATTAAAGTCAGTTCCATTTTTTTTAGTTTTAAATTTCCCGGTCGTTACCAACTATTTTTAGCGCATTGTTTATGGCCTGATAAAGAAAATTCAGTGCAAGCCCGGCCTGTTCGGAAGCTGTTGTGCCGGCCTGAATGATAAAATGCGTTTCCAACACTTGTCCCAGCCAATCCTGCCGGTGCCAATGCCCAGGAGAGGCGATATTTACATCTTTCCGGGCTGTCTTCTCCGCTTGGGGAAAAGCGGTTATGTAGAAATAAGGTTCAGGATAGTAAAAGTCGGGCATGGCCAGGCCGAAACTAACGGAGGTCGTTGGCGTTTCACCTTCAAAAGTAAATGGAAGATACAGTCCTTCATCGAAATGGTGAGGCCAGATGAGAATTTCTTCGTCGCGATGCAGCAGTTGCCGAAAGTATCGATGTAGTATATGCCCGTTGGTTCGGTGGTGCGCCAACTCTTGCATATACTCAAAGTTTTCTACCCGGAAGGGCTTTCCGTGTTTGATAGCATGATCGGGTATGTCGAAATGCATTTTGGGCAGTAGCTTAGCGGCATCCAATTCCTGCATTTTTAACTGGTTCCTCAGCCATTGAAAGGCTTCTGCAAATGTTTTCCCGTTCAGGGGAAATGCTGACATTATCTCCAAATCCGTTGTGAGCAGCTGAAGTGCAAAATCCGGATAGCTGAGCCCTACCATGAAATCCTGTTTTTCACCATGTATGCGACCGCCGTGTTGCAGCTCTTTGTCTACTATCCAGATAGAGGCAGTGTGGCTGTCGTCGGCAGTTTCGGGGATGAAATATTTGCCTGCCATAGCAACAAGTTGTATGGCCTGATGCAGATTTTCTGCGTCAGCTTTTAACTTTTGCGGGTCAATGCGCAAGGCCTGCCAATGGTTAACAGCGACTGCTTTTGTCAGGGTTGTTTTCATTTAGTCCGTATTTTGAAACAGGAAATTTTTACGATTCCTGTTCTTCATAAACGTTTTTATTCAACAATGGTTACGCCTTTCCAAAAGGCCACATAATTTTCGATGCCCTTAGCAAGTTCTCTCGGGGCGGGGTAATACCAGGCTGCATCACGATTTTGCTTTCCGTCTACAATTACAGTGCGATAAGAGGCTACTCCTTTCCATGGACAGGTGGTGTGGGTGCTGCTTTCTTCAAAAAATTCCTTTTTGATGGATTCGGGAGGGAAATAGTGGTTCCTTTCCACGACGATGGTCTTGTTGCTCTCGGCAATTACTTTGTTGTTCCAGATTGCTTTCATTATTTCTCTATTTTAATTTTGTTTCTTTTACTTCATTAGACGTGGTGCCGTCCGATTCCTTACGGAAATAATAACGGCAAGGACTATATGATTTCCCATAGGCTATCCAAAAAGTACCGGCGGCTGTCCGTAAAATGGCGGACCACTTTGTATCCTGTATCTTTGGCCAGTCGGGCTATTTCTTCCGGACTGTATTTTTTGGATATTTCCGTATGGATGAGTTCGTTTTTTGCAAAGAAAAATTGTGTATCAAGTGCTTCAAAATGTACCTGTTGATCTCTCTGAGAGACCAGATAACTACGTACTTCGCCGCTGACCGGCTCGTAAAAAGTGTAGTGCCTGAAAGCCTTCAAATCAAAACCGGCACCCAACTCATGGTTCATACGGCGCAGCAGATTCAGGTTGAAAGCTGCCGTAATGCCTTGTGGGTCGTCGTAGGCCTGGCTGATGATATCCGGATTTTTGCGGCGGTCAATACCCACAAACAAGAGGTCGCCGGCTTTGCTTTCATGGGCAAAATTTTTGTAAAAATCAACGGCTTGTTCGTGTGTAAAGTTTCCCATATTTGAGCCCAGGAAAAGTGTGATATTTCGCCGGTGGTTCAGATGAGTTGTTTCTCTTATGGCATCGAAGTATTCAAAATGCATGGGATGCACTTTCAGCGATGGCATCTCTTCAAGCAGGCTGTATGCAAGTTCTGACAAAATATGTCCTGAAATATCCACGGGATAGTAGGTGAAGCCGGCACCTTTTTCAAGCAGATAACGGAGTAGAATTTTGGTTTTACTTCCGTCGCCGGCACCAAATTCCAACAGGTTAAAAGAGTCATCAAATGCCCGCATTTCCTGTAGGATTTCCTCTTTCTGAAAGTGAAAAATTTCTTCTTCACAACGAGTGAGGTAGTATTCGGGCATTTTCATGATTTCCTGAAAAAGCCGGTCGCCTTCCGTATCGTACAAAAACATGGAAGATATACTTTTAGGACTTTTTGAAAAGCCATCCCTGACAGCTTCAGCCAGGTTTATGTTTATGGTTTGTGTTTTTATCTGCATGAAGCAATTTTTTCAGTCTTTATTTTCAACTTGTGGATTTTTCATAGTAGAGAAACATCGGTTTTTATCTCCAATAATGCGGTGCCGTTATGGGCAAACAGTTGCTGCATTCTCTCGAACAGGTTCTCCGGGTTGTCTGCTTTTAGACCCAATGCTCCGCAAGAACCGGCAAAAGTAGCAAAATCCGGGTTGGTAAGTTGGGTTTTCCATACTTCAAAGTGGCCGGAACGTTGTTCTTTGGATATTTTCCCCAGCTCATTGTTATTGAGCAGTATAATTTTTACATTCATTTGGTATTTTACCAAGGTGGTTATTTCGGCAAGGTATTGGGCGAGGCCACCATCGCCGGCCACTGCTATGATGGGGCGTTCATTTCCTGTGGCTGCCCAGGCACCGATTGCTGCGGGGAGGGCAAATCCAATGGAACCGAGATAGCCTGACATGAGAAACGTGTTGTTTTTACTTTCGTAGTAGCGCCCGAACGAATAAGCATTGTTTCCCACATCCACTGTCATAACGGCATTTTCGGGAGCAAGTTGGTTCAGGGCATCGAAAATATGGATGGCTCCAAGTCCGTTTCCGTGATATTCCTTCAGCCGTTTTGCTTTTTCGGTACGCCAGATTCTCCAGCGGGAAGCAATATCTCCGGTTTGATCAGTAGTTGTGATTTGTCCTTTTAAGTCCTTTATGAACATTTCAACGGCCACTGCAACATCTCCGGGTACCTGCGTGTCAACCGCATGAAATTTGGCCAGTGCCAGAGGGTCGGAATCCACCTGTATCAAAGGTTTTTTATCGGTAATGCCGGTGTGATTTGAAAAAGAAGCTCCCAGTACGAGCAACAGGTCCGATTCGTTCATAAGCCAGGAAGCCACCGGTGTTCCGCTTCTTCCCAGCACTCCGCCGGCCAGCGGATGGTGGTCCGAAATCTGACCTTTGGCTTTGAAAGTAGTCAGCACTGGTGCTTTCAGCACTTCGGCAAGCCGGATGATATTATCCATACTGAAGCGTGCGCCGTGTCCCACAATGATAACCGGTCGTTGGCTTTGTAAAAGCATTTTTTCTGCTTCTTGCAGGGCTGCTTCCGGCGGTGCCATTTTCAGCAAGGTTATGCGGTTTTCTGAGGTCTGTGCTTTTTCCTCTCCGGCAGGAAGTGTCTGAACCTCATCGGGAAAAGTAAGGTGTGAAACCGTACGGTCCAGCAGGGCATGCTTGATGGCCAGACTCATGAGTTCGGCGTGCAGGCTGTCGTGTTGCACCCGGTGATTGAATCCGGCTACCGTGCTGAAAGCCCGTACCAGATCCACCTCCTGAAAGTTTCCGGTTCCTACTATTTGTGTTGCTACTTGTCCGGTTAAGGCTAGCAGTGGTGCACGATCCACGTTGGCGTCCCACATGCCGGTATACATGTTGGTAGAGCCCGGACCGGCAATGGCAAAACAAGCAGCCGGTTTTCCGGTGAGTTTTCCATAAGCTGAAGCGGCAAAAGCAGCAGCACCTTCGTGGCGGATGGCGAAGTAGCGCAGCCTTCCCTGCTTTTCCCTGCGGCGAAAAGCATCTGCCAATCCGAGGTTGGAATGGCCCACCATTCCGAAGACCGTGTCCACACCCCAATTTACCATGGTTTCTACCATGATGTCGCTGACCGTTACTTTATGCTCTTCCTCTCTCTCCAGGGCGACGTAAATTTTGTTGTTTTCTGTTTTTACTTCAATGGGTTCAACACCATCATCGAATCCCGGCGCTTTGCCGGTACAGGGGTGATAATCCCAGCCGTGCCAGGGACAGCGCAACAGGCCGTTTTCGATGCTGCCTTCACCAAGTGGCCCGCCCTGGTGAGGACATCTGTTGTCGAGGGCGCAGACTTTTCCTTCAAAACGACTCAGACAAATATCTGTATGGTCGGCAGTTACTGTCATAACACGGTTTTCGTGCAGCTCCGAAGCATTGTCCAGCACCTTTATCCATTTTTTTTCTTTTTTCATTTCAGTTGTGTTGAAATTTGAATTTGAAAAATTGTACTGCTTTAGTCGGTGGAAAGTATCTTTACTTACAGAAAAAACAAAAAAGTATCAACTTCCCGGCAGGATAAAGCAAACAACGAACGACTAAGGTATGAATTAAATTGATTCGGACTAAATCAGATATTTAATTCTCCTTTGCGTTCCGCTTTGGCGGACGAGAAGATCGTGGTTTAATTCTCCGATTCTCCGGGTCGGAAAGAAAAAAAATCCTTGTGATACCTCGGGGCTTTGCCCCGGGTAGTTCTTTTAGCTTCTTTTTTTCAGCATAAGGCCTGACACAGTCATTGTATTATTTTTGTACTTTCGACAAAACAAAATGGCCATGCACGATTATCCGCTTCATCAAAAGGAGAAAGAAGCACGTATTATCTGGGCTTCGGTGCGGGCTACGCAGGAGGCTTTTCGTTTCAAATACAAACGCAGTGGTAAAAAGTCCAGAAGCAACTGGTCATTGTTTGAGCGACTGTTGTGGTTTTTTAAGCTTTTGCTCCGGTTGACAAGATGGTACAAAAGAGGTAATGCCAACGCCAAAAATATTGAAGTAAAAAAACTTAAGCTGTCATTTGAGGATTTGCCACC
>VAOZ01221352.1_pt1 | contig 10625 bp, 6 predicted proteins | sample 3394041 | NCBI WGS metagenome assembly VAOZ01 (sample SAMN08290431, study PRJNA428436) | hydrothermal vent metagenome | isolation source: Deep-sea hydrothermal vent chimney | place: Indian Ocean: Southwest Indian Ridge
CAGCGGGCGCCTTCGGCAGCGGTGGCCGCACCGTGTGCAGCACGCAACCGCCCCCGGCTTTCCTGCAGAGTGGGGCTGGACGTCAGGGCCTTGCGCACGGCTTGGTCGAAGTTGAGGCGTACGGTGGAGGCGTTGGTAGTGCTTGCTATCGCGCTGAAAGGCAGCAAGGCAAACATCAGGATAACGGGGAAGACGGGTCTCATACCGATAACTCCCTAACTATTACGTTTTGTGTGACGGCGTGGTTTATACGCGGCACAGAAGGTGTTGTGCAGCACAGACATAATATCGACGGCGGGGCCTGGCGCCAGTTCGTAATAGATATTTTGTGCGTCTCGCCGGGTCGAGACCAGAGCCTCCTGGCGGAGTATGGCCAAGTGCTGAGAAAGCGCTGAGGCGCTGAGTGGAATCTCGCTCAGCAACTCGCCGACCGAACGCTCGCCTGCGGCGAGCTGACACAACACCAGCAGCCGTGGCGTACTGGCCATGGCCTTGAGCAGGGCGCCGGCCTCGTCCGCGTGCTCGGTCATTCCGGTCACGTCCAGGGCCGGCGCCCGTTGTTCGGTACTGCCTTTGCGTGTGTTCACTGGTCGTTACTACGGGTGAATTTGTGTACCGGTTACGGTTTGCACCGTGTCCCGAAAGCTGTACCGGATTTGATTCCGAAGCGGGCCAGCATCCTTGCCAGCGGGCAAAATCCCGTGAATGAGGCTTGCAGCATGTTGGCCCCAACAAACACCCCCAGCCACAGCCAGTACAGGTTGACCCAGAAGCCCAGAGCGATGCTGATGAGCACCAGAATACCCGCGATTCGAAACACCCAACGGTCGATGTTCATGCTTCCTCCTGCCGCATGGCGGCTTGTACAGGGGCCACGGAGCAGCCCTCCAATAAAGATCATTCTAAATTAGAAATTTCTAAAACACAAGACCTTTCTACTGCCTGTAGCAACACGACATTAGCCATCGGGACCATAGTCGATGCAGGATAGGACGCGGCGAGGGGTGCCGCTGCGGTAGCGATCAATCCGCATGGCTGCATGCAGCTCGACGAATGCCGGTGAAACCCGCAGCAACCCGGCGTTTGCGTGGCGATTCCGCCGGTGGGAAAGACGCCGGTTCCGACGGGTGTACCCGGGACGGGCTACAGGATCGAGTCCGCGATGAGTGTTATCGTCGAAAACAGGGTTGCGGCCATTTGCGTTTGAGGTTCAGGGTCGATAGGTGGAAAATTGGAACCGGGCGTATTCGTGCCGAACCGCCTGTGCCCGCCCTCCGTCTCCAGGGTGGAGTCAGGAATTGCCAGCCGGCCGCTGTTGAAGGCCGGGTCAACGGTGCCCGGTCCCGACGCGGCCAGCGCTGGCAGGGCCGCGAGACTCAGCATGAGTGCGGCAAGGGTGGAGACCAGAAAACGAAGTTTTAAAAGGGGTTTCATCGGAATGCCCTCTGTGAGTTGAGTGGCAGTGGAACGGGTGTCACGGTGACTCCTCGTCACAGGGAGCTGGGGCTGCATTGCCCCAGGACTCGCGCCGCAGCCTATTGGCGTTTTTCGAGCCGTGGCAGCACCACATGATTCGCCAGATTCTTGGCGGCATGAAGCTGGGCTGCATCCTCCTCAACATCCACCTTTTCGCCGGGGCCGAGCGGGATGTGAAAATTTGCGTGCACGCTCAGGACCAGATAAACGCCTCGATCCAGCACGTTCAAAAGCCCGGGCCCGGGCTGCCAAAACGCCGCCTCACCCACGGCGTTCACGGTGCTCACATCATTCACTCCATGGTGACTTGTGGACATCAACGCATCGCGACTGCGATAAAAATAGTTTTCGGGGGATTTGAAATAGCTTCCCTTCCGCTTGAACGTCGCCATGTCGTAGACTTCGACCGACACCACCCCGCTCCAGCCGGCTTCCGCAATGGGCGCCGAGGTGAAATAGGAACAGCGCGTGCCGGGCACGCCGACATCGTGGTAGACCTTGGCATCCGTCACCGGTGCGCCGAGAACCTTCTTTGCATCTGCCTTGGTGAGCAGGCGGCACGGGTCGATCGCAGCCGCAAGCGGTGCTTTGACTTTCACCGCGGTTTTCGCCTTGCCGCTGCCGGCATAAGAGGCAGCGGCGCTGAAGCTCAGCGTCAAGCCGAGCGCAATGGTCACGGTCACTGCGCGGTAGTTTTGGAATCGATGGCACACGACAAATTTTTCCCCTAAACCGGAAGCTTCGGGTGCTTCGCACCGAAACTCCTCGAAGACCGACAATGACCCCGGCTCCCCGTCACGGGGGAGCCGGGGCCGCATGGCCTCAGGACGCGCGACGCTGGCGGAACATCGCGCCGCCGCCCAGCAGGGCCAGGGCGAGCAAACCGAGGCCGCCGAAGCCGCCGCCACCGCCGCCACTGGGCGGTGCCTTCTTGACGGTGACGTTCACGGTGGCGATGTTGGAGTCGGCTACCCCGTCGTTCACCTTCCAGGTGAAGGTGTCGCTACCGCTGTAGCCGGCGGTGGAAGTATAGCGGTAGGCACCTGTAGCGGCAGTCACCGTAACCGTACCGTGGGCCGGTGCGGTCACGATCGCAAAGGCCAGCGTGCCGCTGCTCGGGTTGGTGGCGGTCAGCGTGCCAGTGGTCGCCCTGGCCGTAGTAGCGCTGAGCGTGCCGTCACTCGCCACCGGGGGCTGATCGGTGGTGGTGGTCCAGCTTGCCGTGGCGGGAGTGCCGAGCGGAACCTCGTAGTTGTTCGCCGCCCAGAAGCCGCCGAGCACCACGGTGGTGGTGGTGGCGGTGCCGCCGGTGGTGGGCGTCATCTGCTCGAGTGCAAGCGAACCCTCGGCGGGAGCCCAAGCGGTATTGGTGGCGGTGAAGCCGCCCGCGAACGGTGCGCCGCTGATGCTGTACTTACCGTTTTGGGTAACAAGGGCGACGTTCACTCCACTGCTCCCCCCGCCGATGGTCTCCCCGCCTACGGCGACGGCGTTGGAAGCCAGCGCCTGGCCGAGCGGAGCACGGGTGACGGCGGTGAACGCGGGCGCCGTGGGCGTGAGATCGTAGGTGTCGCTCGTCACCCGGGTGACGAACGCGGCCTCACCGCTGATCGCGGTGGAGTCGGCCCAGCCCGTGGCCACGATCTTGCCGTCGCCCTGCAGCAGCAACGCGGTGGCGTAGGGGGTGTAGTCGGTGCCGCCGATGTTGGTGAAGTCGATGTCGTTGTAGCCGCCGAAGGGGCCGAAGCTGGTATCGAGGGCACCATTGGCGAGAAGGCGCACGACGAAGAGACCGGTTCCACCGTCATTGACGCTGAACAGGATCTTGCCATCGGGCTGCACCGCGATCGGTACCTGGAACATCGAACCCAGATCGGGGCCGATGTCAAATGGACTGCCGCCGTTGAAGCCGGTATCCACCGTGCCGTCGGCGAGATAGCGACGCATATAGATCTCGGGTGTTGCGGGACTCGTATCCTCTTCGCTGATGACGAAGCCGCCGTCCGGGGCGAGGGCCAGGCCGTCGAGGAACCGGTTGGCAGCGCTGGCGACGACCCCGCCGGTGCCGAAGCCGGTATCCACCGTGCCGTCCGCCGTCAGTCGCGTGAGCTTCCAGGAGCCCGCATTGCTCAGTTGACAGCCCACGATGAGCGCGCCGTCGGGTTGCAGGGCGGGCAAGCAGGGCCAGAGGTTCCAGGGATCGCTGACGGCGGTGATCTGCACGTAACCATTGCCGCCGAAGGCGGTATCGGGCGTGCCGTCGGGCTTGAACCGCCACACCGTGAGCTGCAGTTGAGAGCCATTGGCATCGTATGCAGCGCCGGTCACGAGAATAAGGCCGTCGGCGGTGAGCGAAAGACCGCTGGCGTAGGCGGTGTTATTGAGTGCAGCGGTGACAATCCCCGTGCCGTTGGCGCCGAAGGTGGTATCGAGCGTACCGTCGGGCTTGAAGCGCGCGAGCACCATGGCCCAGGTGGTATACCCCGCGTCAACGACCTCGCCGGCCGCGAGTATCCGGCCCTGGTCGTCCACGGCGATGGCAGACAAATACAGCTCGCCACCGGTGAAGCCGGCCTGGTCGGCGGTCAGGAGGATTATCCCGCTGCCGCCGCCGAAGCCGGTATCGAACGAGCCATCGGGTTTATAGGCAATGATCGCACCGTCCTGAGTCGTGGAATCTTGATAGTCCCCTGCCCACAGGATATCCCCGTTGAGCGGGTTCATGGCCGCGGCGTAGGGGTCAGCGTAATTGTTGGTAGAGTTTATGGTAACAACGGCCGGCCGGCCGCCGTTGAAGGTGGTATCGATATCGCCCGGCGCGGCGAAGGCCGGCAGGGCCGCGAGACTGAGCATAAGCGCAGCCAGGGTGGAAACAAGAAAACGAAGTTTTAAACGATGTTTCATCGGAATATCCTCTGTAAGTTGAGTGTCTTGCAAGTTGATGAGGCCAATGCTGTCACGCGCGCAGCGTGGTTTCATCGGAGTGTCCTCTGTGGATTGAGTGGGAGTGGAACGGAAACCGCGGCGGCGTAGCCACCACGGAACGAGGGCAAGGAATAACAGGCCGAGGAGCGCGAGCGGGCCCAAGCCGCCACCACCGCCGCCGCTGGGAGGCGCCTTCTTGACGGTGACGTTCACGGTGGCCGTGTTCGAATCGGCCACCCCGTCGTTCACCTTCCAGGTGAAGGCGTCACTGCCGCGGTAGCCGGCGGCGGAGGTATAGGTGTAGGCGCCGGTGGCGGGGTTGGTGATCGTGGCCGTACCGTGGGCCGGTGCGGTCACGATCGCAAAGGCCAGCGTGCCGCTGCTCGGGTTGGTGGCGGTCAGCGTGCCGGTGGTCGCCTTGGCCGTGGTGGCGATGAGCGTACCGTCGCTCGCCACCGGGGGCTGATCGGTGGTGGTCGTCCAGCTTGCCGTGGCGGGAGTGCCGAGCGGAACCTCGTAGTTGTTCGCCGCCCAGAAGCCGCCGAGCACCACGGTGGTGGTGGTGTCGGTACCCCCGGTGGTGGGCGTCATTTGCTCGAGCGCGAGGGTACCCCCGGCGGGGATCCAGGCGGGAACCCAGGCAACGTTGGTGCCGGTGAAGCCGCCCGCGAACGGTCCGCCAGTGCTGCTGCCGTACTTGCCGTTCTGAGTAACAAGGGCGAGATACACACCGTTGATATTCCCCCCGATGTTCACTCCGTTTACGTCGACGGCGTTGGAAGCCACCGCCTGGCCCAGCGGGGCACGGGTGACGGCGTTGAAGGCAAGCGCCGAGGGCGTGAGGGCGTAGGGATCGCTCAGCACCCGGGTGACGAAGGCGGCCTCACCGCTACCCGCGGTGGAATCGGCCCAGCCCGAGGCCACGATCCGGCCGTCGCCCTGCACCAGCAGTGCCGTAGGATAGGGTGTGTAGTTGTAGCCGCCGATGTTGGTGAAGTCGATGTCGTTGTAGCCGCCGAAGGGGCCGAAGCTGGGATCGAAGGAACCATTGGCGAGAAGGCGCCCGATCCCGAGAAGATATCCGCCGTCATTGCCGCTGAACAGGATCTTGCCATCGGGCTGCACCGCAACCGGTACCTGCCATGTCCCATTCGGAACGGGGCCGAAGACAACTAGACCGCCGGTGCCGAAGCCGGTATCCACCGTGCCGTCGGCGACATAGCGGCGCATATCGAGCTCGGGTGGTGAGAGGCTCGTATCCACCTCGCTGATGACGAAGCCGCCGTTTGGGGCGAGGGCCAGGCCGGTGAAGTACCGGTTGGCAACGCTGGTGACGAACCCGCTGGTGCCGAAGCCGGTATCCACCGTGCCGTCCGCCTTCAGTCGCGTGAGCTTCCAGGATGTGCTTAGTTCACAGCCCACGATGAGCGCGCCATTGGGTTGCAGGGCGGGAAAGCAGTTCCAGATGAAGGGATTATTGACGGCGGGGATCTGCACGTAACCATTGCTGCCGAAGGCGGTATCGGCCGTGCCGTCGGGTTTGAACCGCCACACCGTGAGTTCGTCTTGCGTGCCGCCGGCATCGTACGCGTCGCCGGTCACGAGAATGTGGCCGTCGGCGGTGAGCGAGAGGCCGGTAGCTTCGGCGTAGTTGTTAAGTGTAGCGGTGACAATCCCTGTGCCGTTGAAGGCGGTATCGAGCGTACCGTCGGGCTTGAAGCGCGCGAGCACCATGGCGGTGATGGTACCCGCCGAGTTCCAGACGTTACCGGCCGCGAGAATCCGGCCCTGGCCGTCCACGGCGATGGCATACAAATACAGGTAGCCGCCGGTGAAGCCGGCCTGGTCGGCGGTCAAACCGATTCCCGTGTTGCCGGTGCCGCCGAAGTTGGTATCGACCGTACCGTCCGGTTTATAGGCGGTAATCCCACCACCCTGACCCACGGGAGTTTGATAGTGCCCTGCCCACAGGATGTCGCCGTTGAGCGGGTTCATGGCCGCGGCATAGGGCTGAATGGTAGCGCTGGGGGTCAAGTCAAGAACCACCGGTTTGCCGCCGTTGAAGCCCGGGTCAATGGTGCCCGGCGTGGTGGCGAGGGCCGGCAGGGCCGCGAGACTCAGCATGAGCGCGGCCAGGGTGGAGACAAGAAAACGAAGTTTTAAACGATGTTTCATCGGAATATCCTCTGTGAGTCGGGTGGTATCTGTGGGTCGGGTGGAAGTGGAACGGAAACCGCGGTGGCGCAGCCACCACGGGACGAGTGCGAGCAGCAGCAGGCCGAAGAGCGCGAGCGGGCCGAAGCCGCCGCCGCCGCCGCCACTGGAAGGCGCCTTCTTGACGGTGACGCTCACGGTGGCCGTGTTCGAATCGGCCACCCCGTCGTTCACCTTCCAGGTGAAGGCGTCGGCGCCGCGGTAGCCGTTGGCGGAGGTATAGCTGTAGGCGCCGGTGGCGGGGTTGGTGATCGTGGCCGTACCGTGGCCGGGCAAGGTGACGATGGCATAGCTAAGCGTGCCGCTGCTCGGGTTGGTGGCGGTGAGCGTGCCGGTGGTCGCCTTGCCCGGTTTAGCGATGAGCGTACCGTCGTTCGCCACCGGGGGCTGATCGGTGGTGGTCGTCCAGTTGGCCGTGGCGGGACTACCGAGCGGAACCTCATAGTTGTTCGCCGCCCAGAAGCCGCCGAGCACCACGGTGGTGGTGGTGGCGGTACCGCCGCTGCTGGGCGTCATCTGCTCCAGTGCGAGCGAACCCTCGGCGGGAGCCCAGGCGGCATTGGTGGCGGTGAAGCCGCCCGCGAACGGTGCGCCGCTGATGCTGTACTTACCGTTTTGGGTAACGAGGGCGACGTTCACTCCACTGCTCCCTCCGCCGATGGTCTCTCCGCCTACGGCGACGGCGTTGGAAGCGAGCGCCTGGCCCAGCGGGGCACGGGTGACATCGGTGAACGTGGGGGCCGTGGGGGTGAGATCGTAGGTATCGCTCAGCACCCGGGTGACGAATGCGACATAGATGCCGGGGGAACCGGCCCAGCCCGAGGCCACGATCTTGCCGTCGCCCTGAAGCAGCAGCGCGGTGGCGTTGGGCGTGTAGCTGTGGCCGCCGATGCTGCTGAAGTCGATGGTACTGCTGCCGCCGGAGCCGAAGCTGGTATCACCCGTGCCATCGGCGAGAAGGCGCACGATCGCGAGATTATATCCGCCGCCATTGGCGCTGATCAGGATCTTGCCATCGGGCTGCACCGCGACCGGTACCCGCGCCACCCCATTCGGAACGGAGCCGATGACAATGCCGCTGGTGAAGCCGGGATCCACCGTGCCGTTGGCGAGATAGCGCTGTATATAGAGTGTGGGTGGTGAGAAGCTCGTATCCAGCTTGCTGATGACGAAGCCACCATCCGGGGCCAGAGCCAGGCCGGTGAGTTGTTGGTTCGCACCGCCGGTGATGAACCCGTTGGTGCCGAAGCCGGTATCCACCGTGCCGTCCGCCTTCAGTCGCGTGAGCTTCCAGGATCCCGCTGCGTTCAGTTGACAGCCCGCGATGAGCGCGCCGTCGGGTTGCAGGGCGGGAAAGCAGGTCTCGTAGTTGGGATCGCTGACGGCGGCGATCTGCACGTGACCGCTGCTGCCGAAGCCGGTATCGGCCGTGCCGTCGAGATTGAAGCGCCACACCGTGAGCTGCACCGGGGTGGTACTGACACCGGACGCCTCGCCGGTCACGAGAATATGGCCGTCGGCGGTGAGCGAGAGGCCGGTAGCGTAGGCGTAGTGGTTGAGTGCATCGGTGACAATCCCCGTGCCGTTGGCACCGAAGCTGGTATCGAGCGTACCGCCGGACATGAAGCGCGTCAGGATCATGGTTGGGATGCCCGATGTATAAACCGCGCCGGCCGCGAGGATCCGGCCCTGGTCGTCCACGGCGATGGCATACCAATCCAGCCAGCCACCGGGGAAGCCGGCCTGGGCGGGGGTCAGTGTGATTGCTCCCCCGGGGGCGGGGCCGACCGCGGGATCGAGCGAGCCGTCGGACTTGTAGACGGCAATCTCACCGCTCTGGCTCGTGGAATTTTGATAGTTCCCTGCCCACAGGATGTCGCCGTTGAGCGGGTTCATGGCCGCGGCGTAGGGCTCAAGGGAAATGCCGCTTGAATTCAGGTCAAGAACCACCGGCGTACCGTTATTGAAGGCCGGGTCAACGGCACCCGGCGTGGCGGCGAGTGCCGGCAGGGCCGCGAGACTCAGCATGAGCGCGGCCAGGGTGGAGACAGGAAAACGAAGTTTCAAATGGCGTTTCATCGGAATATCCTCTGTAAGTTGAGTGGGCATGGAACGCAGACCGCGGCGGTGCAGCCACCACGGGACGAGTGCGAGCAGCAGGCGAGATGCTTGTGTTTCATGACGAATGGTCTCCATGGCCGCTGGACGAGCGCCGGTCGCGGGAGACGGCGGATGCCGTCGCGCCGCCCGCACCGAGGACGTCCCACAGTTCACTGATGCTGTGAAAGGCGTGGCGCTCACCGCCGTCGCGGACGTCTTCAACCAGGCCGACGAGGGTTCCGGAACCGCCGTCACGCGGTGCTGTGCGTCGATAGATGCGCACGACGTAGCTGTCGACAATCGTATTGTCCGTGCTCGATTGCCGTTTCCGTCGGGCCATCCGGCGCTCCCGCAACGAATTCGCGTCCGAGTCTGGATGCCATGCGATTACGGATCGGGTACGGATTGCCCGCGATGTGCGCGGTTATGCCGGAAGGCGACTCAGCGGCGGGTGAGGGCGTGGTGCAGGGCCTCGGTTTCGGCGCTGGGCGCGCAGCCGAGCACCCGGTCGAGCAATTCGGCGCACCGGCGGTAGACGGCAAGCCCCTCGGCGCGGTGCCCACTATCCAGGTGGCAACGCATCAGGCTTCGATAGCAGTTTTCGGCCAGTTCGTCGAGCGCCAGGGCGTGTTCGTAGCAAACGATCGCGGCGCGATTGTTGCCGCTTGTGTGCAGGGCGTCGGCGGTGGCGGTGACGGTACGCAACAGTCGGTTACGGAGCCGTTCGCGCGCCGACAGCGCCCACGGCGCTTCGTCGTCGCCATCGAGAAACGGGCCTCGATAGAGTGTCAACACCGGCCTGAGTGCCGCAAGAGCTGGTTTGGCGCCTATCGACAGTGCGACTTCGGTGGCATCCAGGTGGCGCTCGCAGGCCCACAAGTCTACCCAGCACCGGGCCGGATCCAGGCTCACCAGCCCCCCCTGACGTTGCACCGCCTCGGCCCCGATTAGTCGGCGCAGGCGGTGCAGCGTTGTAGCCAGCGCCTGCTGTGCGGCGTCGCCCTCGGCATCCGGCCACAGGGCGTCGGCGAGGCGCACTTCGGGGACCTCGCGCCGGCCCAGCGCCACGATTGCCTTGAGCAGCGCGAGCGGGCGTTTCTGGCTTTTGCCCTCGAAACGCAGCGGCTTATCGTCCCTTCGGACCTCGAAATGACCGAGGGTGACGATGCGCAACGACCACGGCCAGTTGCTCAAATGTACCGGGGGGTGTTTCGGCGTGAGCTGCCGCAGTCGGATCAGCCGCTGCACGAACTCGGTCTCTATATCGTGCTCGAGGGCGATGACGCACAACTCGGCCATCGTGGAACTGTTCCACAAGGACGAGTTGGTGAAGTCGTGCACTCGGCACACCGCCATAAACTCGCGCAGCGCGCGCAACATTTTCCGCCGGTGGCCACGAGCGTGGGCGAATTCAGTCTGCGCCAGCAGCGCGGCGTAAGCAATGGTGCCGCTGTGACTGGCCGCGGCCAGGTCCCCGGCTTCGGCCACCGCCGCATCGGCGGCCGCCGTTTCACCCCGCAACTCGAGTGCCCGCGCCAGCGCCGGCAGCACGGTCCCCTGCGCCCAGGGCACGCCGGCCCGGCGCGCCAGTTGCAGCGCGGTCTCGGCGTGTTCGTACATCGTCGCGACATCGCCCCGGTGCATGGCCACCGTAAAGACCTGGTAGTGGTAGTGGCAGGCGTCGAGCAAGCGTGTGGGCTGGAGCACCGCGCTCATGCGCGCGAGCAGTTTATCCGTGGCGGCCAGATCGCCGGCGGTCACCTGACCCCAGGTTGCCTGCGCCAGGAGCATGAAATCCCACATATGAACGCCGCTGCGTGCGGCCAGTTCGAGACCGCGCTCAGCCATCGTCACGCAGTCTTGAGTGTCCGAACGCATCCACAATTCCATCGCCCGGATCGCACACCAGA
>VAOZ01203226.1_pt1 | contig 10616 bp, 9 predicted proteins | sample 3394041 | NCBI WGS metagenome assembly VAOZ01 (sample SAMN08290431, study PRJNA428436) | hydrothermal vent metagenome | isolation source: Deep-sea hydrothermal vent chimney | place: Indian Ocean: Southwest Indian Ridge
CACCTTAACCACGTACCAACCGATCATGCCATGCATGTAGGCATTGCCTTCATCGAAATACTTCCAGTGGAACAGCAAATCCCTCTCGACCCCCCTAAGTTTGGGATTGGCCGCGGTAAAAATCCCAACCAGCTCAAAACTCCAGTCTCTGGAGCCATTCTTGCGTGGAAAGATTCCGCCAATCAGTGGGATACGTTGGCCGATCTTCCAACCGAAGCGCTTGGCAATCTCGGCACCCACGATAGCCCCATCGCGGGTACTATCAAAAGCTTTGCGCTGGGCGACCGGGAGCTTGAACAGATCAGAGTAAATATTCAGATAGTTCGGGCTCACCGCAAAGTTGGGAAAGAAATTCTTCCGATCCTGGTAGTAACCTCCAAACCAGTTTGCATAAGCCACTTTTTTGACCCCAGGTAGCGTCTCAATACGGGTCAGCAGGCTCAATGGCAGCGGCTGGATAATAGACAACTTCGAACTCACAATCAGCCGCCCTGCACCGGCCAGCTGATCGCCAGCATTAAACGCCACCCGCACGGTATTCAGCATCCCAAACAGCAAGAACGCGGTAAGAATTGACAACAACGTAAACAGGGTACGGGCCTTGCGGCGCCACAGCCCGGCCCAGACCAGATGCAGGTATTTCATGTTGATACCCTCATCGAATCACCTCGCTTCATGCTGCGGAGACCACACTTTCGACCAGGCTGCCCTTATCCAGGTGCAACAGATGCGTGGCATGTTCGGCGGCACGTGGATCATGGGTAACCATGACAATAGTCTTGCCATGTTCCCGGTTGAGTCGCTGCAGCAGATTCAATACCTCCTCGGCCGAGGCCCGGTCGAGATCTCCCGTCGGCTCATCACAGACCAGCACAGTTGGATCGGAAACAATAGCCCGGGCAATGGCAACCCGCTGCTGCTGACCGCCGGAAAGCTCGCCGGGCTTATGCCTGACCCGATCCGCCAATCCCACCAGTTCGAGGGCCACCGCCGCACGCTGGCGACGATCCGACGCCCCCAGCCTGGTCAATAGCAAAGGTAACTCGACATTGCGCTGTGCCGAAAGTTTCGGCATCAGGTTGTAAAACTGGAACACGAAGCCGACATGTGCAGCACGCCAGCGTGCCAGTTGCCCGGCCGCCAGCTGATCAATGCGCTGACCGGCTACGCTGACCGTGCCTGAGCTCGGCACATCCAGACCTCCCAGCAGATTCAGCAGCGTGGTCTTGCCCGAACCGGAAGGCCCCATAAGGGCGAAAAAGTCTCCCCCGGTAATGTCCAGATTGATGTCATGCAAGACCTCGATCTTCTGCTTACCACGCACATAAACCTTGCTGAGCTGACGGATTTCAATCAATGCACCCATCTTGCACCTCGCTGGAAATCGAAACGAATTTTTCCCATCACGGCCCCAAATTCGTAGTGACCCGTACCCGTGAACCATTAACCAGCCCACTCGGTGGATCACGAATGACCTGGTTACCAAGCTGTAGACCCGTGCGCACCCGCTGCATACCTTGATAGGTATGACCAAGAGCGACGGGAACAAGCCTGACTCGCCCATCTTTGAGCACGACGAACACCGAGAAGTGACCGCCCGACCGCACTACGGCATCTTTCGGAATCAGCAGCCCTTGGGGTGGAATTCCAGTCTTTACCCCGGGAGCAAGAAAATTCACCCGCACCCCCATATTGGGAAGAATTCGTGGATCTTTCTGCTCCAGCGCTACCCGTACTTTTACCGTGGCCTTGCTTTTGTCAGCCGTCGGCACGATGGCGATCACATGAGCGGGAATGGTCCAGTTCGGATAAGCATTCAACACGGCCTCGGCCTGCTGGCCCGGAAATATGCGATGCAGGAAAGCCTCGTTGACATCGACATCCACTTCCAAAGAGTTCATGTCCACGATCGTTGCTACGCCGGTACGGGTAAACCCTCCGCCAGCGGAGAAAGGTGAAACGATTTCACCCACCTGCGCGGCTTTGTCGGTGATAACGCCTGCAAAAGGTGCTCGCACAAAGGTGTAGCTATAGGCGACCTCAGCCTCCCGCCGCCGTGCTATAGCCACCTTAATCTGGTCGCGGGCACCGGCCCATGCCGCCGCCGTACTTTGTTTATTCGCCAACGCCTGATCCAGGATTTGCCTAGATACCAAACCACGCTGTACCAGCTGCCGTTCGCGCTGCCAAGTCAGCTTAGCTAGTTCAGCATGGGCACGATACTGATCCAGTGCGGCCCGAGCTGCGGCCACTTGAGCCTTAGCCAGAACGAGTGCTGCCTGGGCTTGAGCACCATCTAAACGGGCCAGCAACTGACCTTTGCTGACTCGCTCGCCTTCTTCGACGTGCACCTCAACAAGCCGGCCGGTCACTTGCGCCGATACCGTCGCGGCCCGCCGCGCGGTCACATAACCGTTGGCCTGCAACACGGCCCCGGAGTTACTGGCAGTCGGAGCAACGACTTCCGCTACCCGAACAACCGGAGCCTCCCGAGACCACCACCAGCCCCCCGCTGCCAGCAACAGCAAAATCAGTGGCAACCCGCCACCCATCCAGACCAACCAGTGACGAAGGGGTACCTCCTGATCACGCTGACTGCGGTCTATGCGCAGTTGCTCCAATAAATCCGTATCGACCACAGTGGCTCTCTGACAGGTAGATTCCAATCTTTCTATTCTGCTGTATTGGCCGATTGCTTGCCAGTCGCCCTGATCAGGGTTCGGTCATGACAGGTGTCAACGCAACCCGGGCTATACGCGACCCGCGTACCTATCTATGCTTTGCCTGTTTCCATCTCGGTGAAGATTTATGTCCACACCCTTTACTGCGCCTGCGCCGGTTTACCTGCCTGTAGCACAAACACCTCTATCTTTTCCGGTACATCGCGTGTACTGCATCGGTCGCAATTATCTTGAGCACGCCAAGGAGATGGGTTCCGTGGTCGACCGTGAGCGGCCCATATTCTTCATGAAACCGGCCGACGCACTGCAACCCAATGGCGATGTACCCTATCCACCCGCCACGCAAAATCTGCACTATGAAGTCGAGATGGTGGTGGCCCTCAAGCAGGGAGGCCACGACATTCCTTGTGAGCAGGCGCTGGATTGCATCTATGCCTATGCGGTCGGTCTGGATCTGACCCGGCGCGACCTGCAAGCCGCAGCCAAACAAGGGGGCCTACCCTGGGACGCGGCTAAAAGCTTCGATCATTCCGCACCGCTGTCCACACTGCATAAAGTGTCGGATATCGGACACCCAGACGCATGGATGCTCAGCCTCACGGTCAACGGGGAATCCCGCCAACAAGGGCGGACCGATGCCATGATCCACAATGTGGCCTCAATTATCCATAAGTTGTCGCTGTTATGGCTGCTGCAACCCGGTGATGTCATCTTTACCGGTACCCCTGCTGGAGTTGGGGCTCTGCAAGTGGGTGATCAATTCCGTGCAGAACTTGAAGGTTTTGCCGTCCTCGAAGGCCGGATTCTTCCCAGCATTTAATCAAACTGAGACCACCTCAGATTTATTTCCACCCTGAACGCTTATTTTTCTGATAAAACCCAATCGCACGGGGTGGCCAATTTCGTCATGCACTGCTTTACTTCGACCCGGAGTTGTCATGCAATTGTTGCTTGGAGACATCACCACATTGGCCGTTGATGCCATTGTTAATGCCGCCAATCCGAGCCTCCTGGGTGGTGGCGGTGTGGATGCTGCGATTCATAAGCATGCCGGTCCGCAACTTCTGGAAAGCTGTCGCAAACTATCTGAAAGCTCTCCAGGAATACGTTGCCCGACTGGCCAGGCACGTATTACCCCTGGGTTTAATCTCATGGCCCGGTATGTCATTCATACCGTCGGACCGGTCTGGCGCGGCGGGCTCTTTCATGAAGCCGAGGCTCTGGAAAGCTGTTATTGCAACAGCATGCTCGTCGCCTCTGAATACGGCTTACACCGTATCGCCTTCCCCGCCATTAGTTGTGGCGTCTATGGATTTCCTTTCGATCAGGCCGCCCGGATTGCCCTGCGAGCCCTGGCCAAGGCCCAAGACAACAGCTCAGCACCGCAACACGTGGTACTGGTTATTTTCAGTACCACCCATGCTATCTACTACTGGCAGGCGGCGGATGCTCTGGGCTTGATGCTGTCAGACTAGGCGGCTGAACGGTTTTCAAAACCGCTGCTTCTCACTGATATAAGTCACTTGTGTAGAGCGGACAAGATGGAAATCCACTCCGTCGTGAGGATGCGTTGACAACTGACTCGAAGCTCAATGCAGACTGTCGTCGAGAATCCTTGGGGTAACAAAAATCAATAGTTCGGCCTTGGTGTTATTGCGCGATTTATTCCGAAATAGAAAGCCCACCCCCGGAAGATCGCCAAGGCCAGGAACCTTGGTCACCGTGTTCTGCTTGTTGATTTCGTAGATGCCACCCAGCACCACCGTCTGGCCGTTGTCAACCAACACTCCGGTCTTGATCTGGCGGGTATCGATCTGAGGAACCTGACCCCCGCCAGGATTATTGATGAAACCGGCCAACGCATCTTTCTTCACATCCAGATTAAGGAAAATCCGGTTATCTGCAGTGATGGTCGGCGTCACTTTCAGTTCCAATACTGCATCCTTGAATTGCACGGTCGCCGTGCCGCCCAGACCGGGCCCGCCCGCACCGCTATTCTGGAACGTAACGTAGCCGATCTCCCGACCCTGCTTGATGATCGCCGTCTGTTGATTTGCCGTAATAACGCGGGGGCTGGAAATGACCTCACCCTTACCTTCAGTCTGAGCCGCGGATAATTCTAAATTGAGCAAATAGCTGGAACCTAGAATCGCCAATCCGAAACTCCCTGCCGGGGTCGCTACCGGCAAGTTCACATTCAGACCACCAGGGAAGGTAATGGCTGGAGCGAGTGTGGGCTGAGGGGGGGGAGTGCCCTGCTGCGCTGCATAAGCCGCATTGGCGTTATTCTGGGCAGCCACCGCCTGCTGCATGGCAATGCCGTGATCGAGACTGGTCGTACTGCTGATATTTGCCCCGGTCGAAATCAACTGGCCACTTGGATTTTTGCGAAATCCAGAGACTCCAAAGCGCGCACCGAGTTCACGAGTAAAATTATCGGTGGCAATGACAATCCGCGATTCGATCAACACCTGCTTTACCGGACGATCAAGTATTTTGACCAACGCACGAATTTCACGGATTTTCTGTGGAATATCGCTGACGATCAATGTATTGGTACGCACATCGAAGGTCACACTGCCACGCGGCGATAGAAACCCATGCGTGCTCTGACCGGCACCGGCTCCACCCGAGTTGCTCTGCAAGCTCTTTTGGGTGAGTAGTTTGGCAATGTTAGAAGCCTTGCCATAGCTGATTGGAATGTAGTCAGTCACCAGTGGCTGAGCTTCCTGGGCGCGGACCCTGGCCTCCGCACGGGCTTGCTCAAAGCTGGCAATCTCGGTCTGCGGAGCAATCCAGATAACGTTACCATCACGCTGTTCCCCTAAGCCTTTAGCGCGCATGATCACAGCCAAAGCCTGATCCCAAGGAACATTGACCAGATGCAAGGTGACATCTCCGCCCACCGAATCCGAAGCAACAATGTTCAGGTTTGAAATGTCCGCAATCAGCTGCAGTGCCGACCGCGTAGCAATGTTCTGAAAGTTGAAGGTCACCCGGGTACCTAAATATTTCTTCGGTCCGAGGTTGCCGATTACCCCCCCATGTGTCGCAGCGGTACCTGTCGTTGACTTGGGCTGAATTTCAACCACAAATTGGTTGCCAGTCTGATACCCAGAAGGTTCGAAAGCCCCCTTCACAACAATCTGCATGCGCGCGCCATGACCTTGCCGACGGGTTATTATCGAGACAACGGGTGTTGCAAAATCGGTGACATCGAGTTTTTGGGCAAGCTTTCGGGGTAACCGAGCGTTGTCAATGTTCACCATCTCGACAGGCCCTTCACGGTGCATATTGACCTGGGCGCCACGCGTCGCAAAATTGACCACGATGCGTCCCGCACCGGCCTCGGTGCGATGAAAATCGATTCCAGTAATGGTCGGTCCGGCTGGCCCCGGTAGGCCCTTTGATGGATTGGCCTGCCGGGCCAGACTGGCGTAGGCCTGGATAGACCGAAGGGTCATGACCAGCCTGTCACCCTCAACTTGGGTGGTGTAGCGAGCACTACTGAACAAATTCACCACGATCCGGGTCCGTCCCCCCGCAAAGACGGCGGTAACACGGGATGCCGCCCCCCTACCGATTTTCAAGCGACGCTTAGTGACGGCAAGAGACGTGTTATCGAAATCGACCACAATCCGCGGCGGATCTTCCGTCGTGAAGATACGCGGCGTGGGTACCGTCCCGGTGAATTCAAAATTTAACGTCACCCTGCCCCCCGGTAAGGACTGATAACTCATGTTCTTGAGGGTACTTGAAGCCAACGCTTGGAACGAAAATGTTACGACCAGCAGCGCGGTCAGCATACCGATCCAATGCCGAACATGGAGGACGCGCGTGGTGCGTGCCGGTTTGCAAGTGGTTTGCGCCATCATGTTTATCACCCCCACGTGGTCCTCATTGCTCACTCATGGCAACTACAGCCTTGTGTTCCATCCATCCGCCGTTGCCGTTGGGTATCAGTTCGACCAGGTCAACATGGTCGGGCGTAATTTTGCGGACGCGTCCATCGTTTTGGCCCATATATTGATTACGTTTGACGCGGTGTATCACCCCCATCGGATCCATGATCAATGCCTGTATGTTGGTTCCGCTGCCGATGGTACCCACCAGCTTTAACGCACCCAGTGGGAACGCCTCGAGTGGCTGACGCGGACGATCGGCATCCGGTCGCGGGCCGTTTGTGTTACCCCGTTGAGTCATTTCAAGAGAGCTCGGGCTGAAAGGATCACGCAAATTCTGATCGTTATAGGTAAAGGTTTCGAAAGTCTTGATGGCCGGTACAGGCGGCAAGGGTACGCCTTTTTTGGCCTTTTCCTGAGCCACCCAAGTGCGTAGGTCACCTAGGCCCTGGGTACAGCCGGCCAGCATGACCAACACTGAGAGCATAAGGGCAATACGGACCGGCGATGTCACGCTCACCGCTCCCCTCCCTCATCGACCGCAGCAGACACCTCGTTTTTATCAAGATAGCGATAAGTTCGCACCGTTCCTTCAAGCACCAGCTGCCCCCCGGGGGGGATCCCCTTGCTGGTAACCTGCAGTGGCTTCAACGATACATTGTGCATGGTGAGAATCACCACGCGCGGCAACGAAGCCACCCGGCTGATGAATGTACCAAACTGATTGTAGGTACCTATCATCCGAATCTCGATGGGTTTCACTGCGTAGAATTCTTTGAGACTTTCGGGTCCCGGCTTGAACAGGTCAACCTGCAAACCTGCTGACAAGGCCGCTTGGGAAATATCCACCAATAACTGTGGCATCTCAGTCTTACTGGGTAGTTGACGCAACATTTGCCGCAGCATGTCTTGCATCTGTTCAAGCTGCTTGGTTAATCCCGCCAAGTTCACCGCTTTGGCTTGCTTGACTACAAATTGGTGCTTAAATTGATTCTCTCTGCCAGCCAAGTTACTGAGCTGATCCTGCTGGTTACTAATCTGGAACCACCAACCAAAGAATAGAATCAATATAAACAGTAACACCGTAAAAGTGGACTTGACGGTATTCGGCCAGCCCCCGATATTATTACGATCCAGATTACGAAAGTCCTCTAGGAAGCTCATCGGTGATTACCTCCTCGGGTCATGGACTCAGCCACATGGACCACGGGGGGAAGCGCTGTTTTTTTGCTGCTCGTGTGAGCCGCAGAGCGGCTCATCTGGGCTGGGCCCGCCACAATCCGCATGGTTGCTCGCGGCGCTGTAGAGCTGGACGCACCGGCCGGACGGGACTCAGGCATACCCAGCTTGACTGTCAAGGCAAATTGATAGGGCATACGCGATTCACCTGAAACGTTCTCCGTCTTCTTCAGATCCACAGGGCCCATCCAGGGTGACGTTGCCAGGTTACGCATATAGGTCGCTACGGCAGCATCGGATTGCGCTACCCCTTTCAGAGTCATACTCTGGCCTTGTTGCTGCATGGTGGTCAGGCGAATAGATGGCGGCGTGCGTTTAACCAGTTCATCGAATAGATGCACCATTTGCGCTCGACTTGATTGCAATTTCTCGATAATCTTTTTGCGCGCCAATAGGCGCTGCCGAACCTTGTCAAGGTTCTTGATCTGCGCGATCTTGGTATCCAGCTGATGGATCTGTATTTGCATGTATGCGTTACGCTCGTTCTGATAATCGATGCGGAGACCCATCCACATTGACCACCCGATCACCACCACCAAAGCCACCATTGCTGCGGCGATCAACTGCATGTAAAACCCACGCTCGCGTTGTTTGCGCCGTTCGATACGCCACGGGAGTAGATTGACCCGAGCCATATCAGTCGAAGCTCCTCAAGGCGAGCCCACAGGTCACCATCAGCGCCGGCGCATCTTGGGCCAGAGCCTGTGGGGACACCTTGGACGCCAAGGCCATGCCAGCAAGAGGATTGGCTACGCAACAGGGTACACCAAGCTGCTCTTCAATCATTTCGCTCAGACCGTTGATCACCGCGCTACCCCCGGCCAGCACGATCTGCCCGACTTGGCTGTGTTCGCTGCCCGCATAAAAGAATTGCAGCAGTCGGCTGATCTGTTGTACCACGGTTTCTTTGAAGGGTTCGAGTACTTCGATTTCATACGACTCAGGCAGTCCGCCCTGGCGCTGAGCCAGTCCCGCTTCCTCATAGGACAGTCCATAGCGACTTATGATCTCGTCGGTTAACTGCTTGCCGCCAAATACCTGTTCACGTGAGTAAATCGAGCGCTGTTGCCACAACACGCTGAGCGTGGTCATGGTCGCCCCGATGTCCACCAACGCCACCACGGCATCGCGGCTGATGGAAAGCTGATCAGCAATCAGGGCGAAAGCATTCTCGACGGCGAAGGCCTCGATATCGATAACCTTAGCGACAAGACCCCCCATATCCAGCGCGGCAACGCGCATATCAACATTCTCGGTACGTGAGGCGGCAAGTATCACGTTGATCATTTCCGGATTATCCTTGACCAAACCAAGTACTTCGAAATCGAGGCTGACCTCGTCAATGGGATAAGGAATGTACTGATTGGCTTCTGCTTGGACTTGGCTTTCCAGATCGCCCTCGTCCAGATTGGCCGGCATGGTGATGGTCTTAGTCATAACCGCCGACCCCGCCACTGCGGCCACCGCCGTCTTGATCTTGGCCCCCGAACGCACCCAAGCGCGCCGGATTGCTTCACCGACTGCCTCGACCTCGACCAAATTCTTCTCGACCACCGCATTGGGCGGCAGCGGCTCGATAGCATAATGCTCGACCCGATAGCGAGCCCCTACTTGGCCAAGCTGAAGCAGCTTGACAGCGGTTGAACTGATATCGACGCCTAACAATGGAATAGACTTGGAGGTGAAAAAACCCACAGAATTCTCCCCTTCCTTCACACTCTTACAAGCGAAACATGTTTAATCGCATTAGATCCTAAAGTTAACGCCTTGGCAACACCAGATATTGAAGGGTTGAACATCGAAACGTGTCGAGGGTCGAAGTTTTTGATCCCGGTTAAGCTTCGCGAACCTGCGACAAGTCCCATCTCCCTCTTATACTGGTGTCGTTTGTATGCTAGCCGTACTACGGACACAATCTGTCACAATCATGCCTAAATTTTTGCGCTTGCTTCGTTATCTCGTCCTACTGGGTATTCTGGGTGTGATCCTGATGGCATCCGGGCTCGGTATCGCTTACTGGATACTCTCTCCTCGCCTACCTGCCGTGGGCAAACTGCACAGCGTACAGATGCAGGTCCCACTCCGGGTTCTGTCGGCCGATGGCAAGCTTATCGCTGCTTTTGGTGAGACCCGGCGAATTCCGGTGGTTCTCAGTCAGGTGCCGCTGCAATTGCGTGAAGCGTTTCTTGCCGCTGAAGATTCCGGTTTTTACCATCATGGTGGTATCGACTACCTCAGCACTCTGCGGGCCGCCGTAGAAGTTGTGATCCATGGGGGAAGAAAGGTACAAGGTGGCAGCACTATTACCCAGCAAGTGGCACGTAATTTCTTCCTCAGCCCCGAGAAAAGCTACACACGTAAGATTATGGAATGGTTTCTGGCCTACCGGATCGAGCATGCCTTGAGTAAGAACGAGATTCTGCAGCTCTACCTCAACAAGATCTTCCTCGGCCATCACTCCTATGGCGTCGCCGCTGCCGCCCAGTACTACTACGGCAAAACTCTGGCACAGCTCAGCCTGGCCGAGTGCGCCATGCTTGGGGGTCTGCCTCAGGCACCTTCGGCCGCCAATCCGGTTACCAATCCAAAGCGAGCCCTAGCACGTCGTAACTATGTGTTGAACCGCATGCGGGCCAACAGGTTCATTACCCAAGCTGAGTACCAGCAAGCACTCCAGACCCCGGAAGATGCCGCACCCCATGAAGCGCCGATCCAGGTTCATGCTCCCTACGTTGCGGAAATGGCTCGCCTGACTGCCATCGACAAGCTCGGGGCCAAGGCTCTGACTGATGGC
>VAOZ01175664.1_pt1 | contig 10605 bp, 12 predicted proteins | sample 3394041 | NCBI WGS metagenome assembly VAOZ01 (sample SAMN08290431, study PRJNA428436) | hydrothermal vent metagenome | isolation source: Deep-sea hydrothermal vent chimney | place: Indian Ocean: Southwest Indian Ridge
AATCTAAAAGTTATTATTGTTGTATTTGGCAGTAATAACAATGTTATTACTGCATCACAAACAATTGTACCGACTCTTAGCGCTTTAGGTAAAGCACCATTGATATTTACATGGAATAAACAATTTTCAAATACACCTATAAGAGAAGATTTATTTCCAATACTTCCATTATCTAGACCATAATTATGAACGAGTGGATATTGCGCGCGTTTACATCATTACGTCATATTGATTGGTTTCTGGTTATACCAGCACTAATTTTGAGCGTAATTGGATTGGTTACAATGCATACTTTTGGTACTGGACATTCATTTGCACAGCGTCAAATTATATGGATAGGTATCTCTTTTATTGTATATATTATTATTGCGTCAACTGATATGCGCGCAATAAAGCGCACTTCGGTAATTATGACTTTATATGGTTTTGTCGTAGCTCTTTTGACACTACTTTTAATTACAGGACATACGATTATGGGCGCAAAGAGTTGGCTTGTATTCGGTGGTTTATCATTCCAACCAGCAGACTTGGCAAAACTCGCACTAATTGCTCTTTTGGCAAAATATCTTTCTCGTAGGCATGTAGAAATTGCAGACTGGCGACATATACTTGCTACCGGTACATACTCGTTCATTATAATTTTGCTTGTACTGTTAGAACCTGATCTTGGTACTGCGGTTATTATCGGTTCAATCTGGCTTGGGCTTATGTTGGTTTCTGGCATATCAAAAAAACATCTTGCAATAATTATGATGATACTTACCATCACTGCGACTTTTTTATGGTTTTTTGGATTAAAGTCATATCAACGTAATCGTATTATTACTTTTGTAAATCCGGCAGCTAATATTCATGGTGCAGGATATAATGCGTATCAATCAATGATTGCTGTTGGCTCAGGTCAATTGTTTGGAAAAGGAATCGGTTATGGAACACAAAGTACTCTTCGTTTTCTTCCGGAATATCAAACAGATTTTATTTTTGCGGCGTATGCTGAGGAATGGGGTTTTGTCGGTGTCATATTATTATTAGCATTATATAGCGTGTTACTTATAAGATTACTTATCATTGCAAAGCATGCGAATACAAATTTTAATGCGTTTTTCACACTTGGTGTCATTATATTATTTCTTTCGCATATTATGGTACATATTGGTATTAACATAGGATTATTACCTGTAACTGGCACAACTATTCCGTTTATGAGCTACGGAGGTTCACATCTTATAGTGGAGTTTGTTGTACTTGGAATAGTAACGGCGCTTGCACAGTATGGACATAATGTACCTAAAGAACAAATTGATCAAGATTATTAGATATATAAATGATAGAGAGTAACTGTATCAGTGACCATACGCTCAAAATCAAAGTTAGTATGAACATACTGCATAAGCGTTTCTCCCATACGTTTTCTGAGCACTGTGTCTTCCAAAAAACGTGAGATAGCACTTGCGAGCTGTTTCGGATGTCCAGGTGGAATAAGTATTCCACTTGTATCATTAGTAATGACTTCAGGTATACCTCCAACACGTGTTGCGATTACCGGAAGTGCGGCAGCTCCAGCTTCAAGTAGTGCATACCCAAGAGCTTCAGTGTGTGATGGAAAAACAAAAATATCAAACGCTTTCATATATGTAGCGACTTCAGGTATAAAACCGAGCAAGCGTACATTTTTGCTGACATTTCGTCTCATAATTTCTTTTTCAAGAAAAGTGCGATATTTACCGTTACCGGCGACGAGCAACAAAATATTCGGATAATGTTTTCTAAGTTTTTCAATAGCGGCAATAGCATCTTCTATACATTTTGTTGGATGTAGTTCTGAAACAATACCAATCCATCGCCGTTTTGTATTATTTGGAAATAATAAACGTCGTGCTTCTTCACGTGTTTTATATACAGGTGAATTTATACCTAGAGGAATTATCTTAAGTTTGTTGCTAATGATAGGTGCATTATGCATATCGTGAAATACTGCATTAGATACACAAATAGTTTTATCGGTAAGAATAATAGTAATAATATAAGATATATATAAAAGTATTCGTTGCCAAAATGGTCGCTTCTCATTAAATGCCCATCCATGCGCAGTAAAAATTATGCATGGTATATGTGCAAAACGTGCAGCAATCCCACCAAGCCCACCTATCTTTGAACTATTTAGATGCACAATGTGTGGGAGTTCCTTTTTAAAAATTCTATATAATTCACGAAGAACTTTCAAATCTTTTACTAAAGAAATATCACGTTGTAGGTGAGCAATTGATATGACGCGTATGTGTGCAGAGCGAAGTCGGTCAACCAATAGTCCGTTATTACCAACTACCACAGCTACTTCAAACTGGTTACGCGGAAGTGCTGTTGCTAAATCATAAACATATCGTTGAGCGCCACCCCAGTTACTTTTCGTTATAATATAAAGTATTTTTGTTCGTTTAGTCATAAAGACAATAAAAGTAACCTGATTTCGTGTAGAATAGTTATATAATAACGTAATATTATGATTACTGACAGTAGAACGATGCGGATACTTCTTTTGAGCGGAGATTTGGTAATCTTTATATTCTCATTATGGGTAACACTCGCTCTACGGTATTTTACAATTCCATCAACGGGATCTTTTATAGAATTAGTTCAACCGTTTTCTATACTATTTATTCTTTGGATTTTTATGTTTATTTTAGCTGGTCTTTACGATAAGCGTACACTTGTCTCTCGTAGCTCGCTTCCTGACAGACTTGTACGTATACAAGTAATCAATATCACACTTGCAGCGTTATTCTTTTTTATTATGCCAGGATTTGGTATAGCCCCAAAAACTATTCTTGTTATTTATTTGATAGTGTCATTAATACTTATCCTTTTATGGCGTCTCACGCTCTTTCCTTATTTTTCTAAACGTAGATGGCAACAAAAAGCAATCATTATAGGTTCAGGTAGTGAAGTGAAGATGCTCGCAAATGAACTCAACACGCGCTCACGCTATGCTATTACATGTCATGCAATACTCAGTCCAAACGACCTATCACCGAAAGAATTATCAAAACATCTATTAACTTATCATAAAGAAGGGGTCTCCAGTATTGTTGTTGACGCGCAGGACCCATACATCACGCCGTTACTTCCGACACTGTACAGCGCTGTATTTGAAAACCACGTGTTTGACCTTGCTCCACTCGTCGCCGTCTATGAAGATGTATTTGAGAGAGTACCCATTTCACTTTTACGATATGATTGGATATTCATACACGCCATACGCCATACATCATTTGTATATTCAGCTTTGAAACGTTTGGTGGATATAATAGGAGGAGTAATTATGGGAGTAATAACAATTATTGTACTTCCGTTCGTATGGTTTGCCTTACATCTTGAAGGAAGAGGCAATCTATTTATAAAGCAAGAACGTTTTAGTATGTATGGGTCACGTATACATATATACAAATTTCGTACTATGCGTTTTGGTGACCATAGTGCATGGAAAGGGGAAGATAATAATACAGTGACTCGTGTAGGTAAAATATTACGTCAAATAAGTCTTGATGAGTTTCCTCAGTTTATAAATATCTTGCGTGGAGAGTTGTCGCTAATTGGCCCACGAAATGATATTGTTGTTCTTGGAAAACGGCTTGAGAAAGAATTGCCATATTACACCGTACGCTATCTGGTAAAGCCAGGCATAACCGGTTGGGCACAAGTTAATCAACAGTATGAACAGGGGAATATCAGCCCGCAGTCAATAGAGGAAACTAAAACACGTTTAGCGTATGACTTTTATTATATTAAACACCGTTCGTTTATGCTTGATGTTGCAATTGCAGTTAAAACAATTAAACGGATGTTCTTTCGTGTTAGTTCATGGTAAAAAATTAAGTTATTAATGCAATTCAGTCACATAGTGTATATTACTCACAGTATGTGTTTTCTCTTAAGATATTTTAGTGATATATTATATACATGTTCTTTTATTAGAAGTACCTAAATTTCACCATAATGCGCATCCTTAACTTTTATTAAAATGACGTCAAAATAAGATATGTCAAATATTCAATTTGAAGAAGATCAAGAATATGCCCGGCGACCAATTCAAAACAAACCTCGCGGGCTCATCGCTCTCGTACAAAAATGGGGCTTGGCCAAGAACGATCGTGGTGCGCAGTATGTGCTACTTGGTGTAGTTGTTGGTGCAATATTTCTTGCCATATTAATACACATTTCCTTTGATGGCGGTTTACAAAAACCCCTTCCGTGGCAACCACCGTCCGCGGGAGACATTCCTCCCGGGTTTACCCCACACAACTCACTATGATAAAGCAAAAAGGTTTTACACTCATAGAACTACTTGTTGTTATAGCTATTATCGGTATACTTTCTTCAATTGTACTTACATCTCTTAATGTTGCACGCCAGAAAGGAAACATAGCAGCGGCACAAGGAGACCTACATTCAATGCGAACTGCGTTTGAGGAGTATCTCATAAGTGGTGGTCACTATACCTTTCCACCAAATCGTGATAATTGTAGTGCATGTTCTAATCCATGTAGTGCCAGCTCATGGGACAATGCTGTGAATGCGCTCAAATCTAGTGGAGATATGTCAAATCCACCGAAAACCGACCCATGGGGTCATCCTTGGTGTTACGATAATAATTATAAAGTAGCAGGTTGCCCATCACCAACTGCAATTTGGTCAATGGGACCAAATGGCTCAAGTGAAAGTAGTGTTTATGGTAAGAGAGGAGATGATATTTGGATTCAAATAGACGTAGGAGGGCATTGTTAAATTAATTTAATGCTCTTTCCACTGCACGAGCTTGCACACTATTACTTTTGAAATGGCTTTTATGATAAAACAAAAAACATTATTTATTACAGGTGCCGCTGGGTATATTGGCGCGATGCTTGTTGAGCAATTTGCTAAGAGACCGGATGTTGCAAAAGTTATCGGTCTTGATAAAGAAACAATGCCTGAAATATTCCAAAATAACAAAAAAATCATTTATATAAAACACAACACATCAGATGCAGGATGGGAGGAATTGGTAGGAGCATATTCGCCAGAAGTCATCATACATACGGCGTGGCAGATTCGTGAAATATATGACAATCGCGCACTTGAGTGGAAATGGAATATAGATGGTTCTGACCGTGTGTTTGATTTTGCTTTTAGTACTCCTTCTGTAAAGAAGCTTATACATTTTTCAACAGTATCATCTTACGGTGCTACTCCACAAAACACCACTACACATCTCTTTACAGAAGATGAACCATTTAATGCGACAGATTATCTTTATGCGTATGAAAAGAATATTGCAGAAGAACACTTATATACACGCTATAACACAGCAAAAACACATAATACGAAAGTACAAGTATTTATAGTTAGACCAGCAGCAATTACAGGTCCTCGTGGTCGTGTAGATCGTATTCGTTTTGGTTTACAGTCAGTATTATCAGGTTCTCTTAAAGGACGAGGGTCATTTTTATACAGTCTTATATCGCTTATGGTATCGTTTGTGCCAGTAACTTCAAATTGGCTACGTCAATACTTACATGAAGATGATGTAACAGATATTATTGCACTCTTTTCTTTCAATGAGCTTGATGGTACATACGAAGTATTTAATATTGCTCCGCCTGGGCCAGCAGTGCTTGGCAAAGATATGGCAAAGGCAGTTGGGAAGCGTATTGTTCCAATTCGTCCATGGATGGTACGTGTAGTATTCTTCTTTATATGGCATCTAACACGAGGGAAAATTCCTACGTCACCAGGAAGCTGGAAATGGTATTCATATCCGATTGCTGTTGACGGTAGCAAACTTACGAAACAATATGGGTATATATATCGTTGGGGTTCCAAAGATTCTTTTATAAAAAACGAAGGACGTTATGTATCTACACCAAACACTAAATGATTATTAACGGTAGAGATATTGCACGGTTGATGCTTGAGCAGGTACGTATAGATATTGAGAAATTGCAATATACGCCTTCAATGCGTGTTGTGGTTGTGGGTAATAATCCTGCAACAGAAATGTTTGTACGCATTAAAGAGCGCCGTGCGAGAGAAGTTGGTATTACATTTGTTATAGAGCGTTTTTCCAAAGACACTACTACCAAAATATTATGTACTACTCTCAGTACATGTACCGAGGATGCACTCATCATGCAATTACCGCTACCACAACAAATTGATACCGATACTGTTCTGTCCACCATACCAATACAAAAAGATGTTGATGTACTTTCACACATTACCTATGAGCAATTTATTTCAAACAAACACGATGCACTTTTACCACCTGTTGTTGTTGCAGTACGCGAAGTATTGAAGGAAGAAAATTTTAATATATTTGGTAAACGTACTGTTGTAATTGGTAAAGGCAGGTTGGTTGGTGAGCCAGTGTCACGATGGCTTATACGCGAGGGTGCGCAAGTGGAAGTAATTACTCGTAAGCAAGGAATATTAAAAAATGCACTCTTACATGCCGAACTTATAGTCTCTGGAGCTGGCGTACCGCATCTTATTAAAAACGCTGATATTCGTGATGGTGTAGCACTAATTGATGCAGGAACTTCGGAGTCTGATGGGGCAATCGTGGGGGACATTGACCCGTTGTGTGCAGACAAAAGTATATTGTACACACCGGTGCCAGGTGGCATAGGACCTATTACCGTATCGGCACTTTTTCAAAATATAATGAAAACTATAAAACGCCGATTTGCATAGTCTAAAAATTTCTCTATACTACCACTATGACACGCTATCGAATAATGGCAGTTGCGATACTACTGATAAGTATTGCACTCGGGTGGTTTATATGGTCTACAAAAGGTCCGGATTCACATTACGCTTTCAAGCTTGGACTTGATCTTGCTGGTGGCACTGAACTCGTTTATAAGGCTGACATGAGTCATACTCCAACGAATGAGCGTGAAGGTGCGCTCTCAGCACTCCGTGGTGTTATTGAACGACGTGTAAACCTATTCGGTGTTGCTGAACCTCTCGTACAGACCGAACATTCAAGTTTTGTTGCAGCACATCCATCATATAGATTGATAGTTGATTTACCTGGAGTAACTGATGTACAAGCTGCTGTTAAAGCGCTTGGCAAAACGCCAATGCTTGATTTCCGACTTGCAACTACAACACACATAACCGGTGCAGGCACGACAACTACCGCGATAGCATATATTCCAACAGGATTAACAGGAAGGTATCTTTCAAAAGCGTCATTACAATTTGGTTCAACACAAACAAACGCACTTGGAACGCCTGGGATACTTTTGAAATTTAATAGCGCTGGTGCGAAACTTTTTGAAAAGATTACAAGTAAAAATGTTGGTCAAACACTTGCTATTTTTCTTGATGGTCGTCCTATTTCCACACCTGTTATTAAAGAGGCAATACCTGGTGGTGAAGCAACCATTTCTGGACAATTTACTTTGAAACAAGCACGTAATCTTGTGCAAAACTTAAACTTTGGAGCTCTACCAGTTCCTATCACTCTTGAAAGCAGCAGTTCGATTGGTCCTACACTCGGGTCTGCAGCGATTTCAGATGGTCTTATGGCAGGTATTGTTGGATTTGCATTCATTATTCTGTTTATGCTGTTATGGTATCGCTTACTTGGTATGATTGCTGTAATAGCACTCTCTGGATATTTGGTACTTGTATTTTCAGTTGTGAAGATTATTCCAATTACACTTACTGCTTCTGGAATTGCCGGTCTTATTATATCAATAGGTATGGCTGTTGATGCAAACGTTCTTATATTTGAACGCATCAAAGAGGAGTTACGAATGGGGAAAGGCGCGCGTGAAGCAGCTCATATCGGTTTTTCTCGTGCATGGCCGGCAATTAGAGATGGACACGTTACGATGATAATTTCTTCCTCAGTGTTGTACTGGTTAGGCACATCTATTGTTCAAGGATTTGCATTGACATTTGCTCTCGGTGTTCTTGCATCACTTATTTATGCAGTATCAGTGTCGCGCGTATTATTATTATCAATATTACCAGAAGGCAATTCTGGTATATGGCGTTTTTTGACTAGTTGCGGACTTCACTTGCGTGTACCACTATCAAATAAAAACTAATTATGTTTATTATCAATCACAGAAAATCTTTTTTTATAATTACAGGGATGATACTTGCCGTATCAATTTCTGCAATTGCGTATTTCGGTATACCACTTGGTATTGATTTTACAGGTGGTTCTTTAACTGAAGTATCATACACAGGTGCACGTCCAAGTTTGGCTATATTACAAAAAAATATTTCTAATATTCCGTTGAATGGTGCGTTTGTACGTTATAATGGTAAACACGATGTTGTTGTTCGTACAGGCACACTAACTCCAAAAAAGCATTCTGATGTTCTCATTGCGCTTTCTCCAAAAGGTTTTCCAGCAACAGAATTACAGTTTATGTCAGTTGGGCCATCGCTCGGTTCCGAGCTTGGTAGAAAAGCGATAGTAGCACTTGCAATTGTTGTGCTTGCTATTGTTCTATACATCACATGGGCATTTCGTAGAGTTTCAAAACCGGTATCATCATGGGCGTACGGTGCTATTGTTATCACAATTTTAATACATGACATTCTTGTGCCTACGGGTTTCTATGCAATTTTGGCTCACTTTACAGGTGCTCAGGCAGACTCGTTATTTGTGGTCGCACTTCTAACGATTCTTGGTTATTCTGTAAACGATACGATTGTTATCTTTGATCGTATACGCGAGCATCTTACGCATACCAATAAAACTTCAGCGAATGAAGATTTCAAGACATTAGTAGGGCGTTCTATTAAAGAAACAATGGGGCGTTCTATTAATACTTCATTAACTGTGATTTTTGCTCTTACAGCACTTGCGTTGCTCGGTAGTGTAACCACGGTAAACTTCGCGCTTATACTTATCGTTGGAGTTATTGCGGGAACGTATTCATCTATATTACTTGCTGCACCACTGCTGATACCGGTGGCAGAATATTTCACAAAAAATAAAAACTAATATATGATTGTGGGAATCACAGGTACTATTGGTGCTGGTAAGGGAACAGTCGTCGATTATTTAATAAAAGAAAAGCAGTTTAGGCATTTCTCTGGCAGAGACTTTCTTTTAAAGGAAATAAAAAATAGGGGTTTAGAACCCGGCAGAGATACTATGAAAAAAGTCGCAGATGACTTGCGAGCGATTTATTCTCCATCATATATAATCGAACAGCTTTTTAGTGAGGCTAACATTTCTGGTGGTAACGTTGTCATCGAATCTGTGCGTGCGTTTGGTGAGGCAGACTTTTTGAAATCACACGATGCAAAGATTTTAGCCGTCGATGCTGACCGTGACTTACGCTATAAACGAATTACAGGACGTGGCTCTTCAACAGACGATGTGTCTTTTGAAAAGTTTTGTAGACAAGAAGACGCAGAACTTAAGAATGACGACCCAAACAAACAGAACTTACTTGGCGTTATGGCACATGCTGATAGTTCAATTAAAAATAACGGCACTATTAATGAGTTGTATACAGAGGTTGATAATGCTCTATTTATGAAATTATAGTTCCTGTAAATTTTTCATTTAAAAGATAGTGTTTTAGATTATCTAACTTTTCTCCATTTATTATTGCGACTTCAAGATCGAGCTCCTCGGCTTTTTTTGCAGCAATAGGGTCAAAAGGTGATGAGAACTCAGGGTCCCATTCTTTTGGAATAAGCACCCTGAAATCATTCCAACTAATCTCTTTAATTGGTTGTGCGCTTTTATCTATACGCGGGTCTGCTGTATAAACATAATCAATATTAGATAAGTTTATAACTTTCTGTGCACCGAGTGTTTGTGCAGCGATTACAGCACAATAGTCTGTTGACCATCCTGGTTTCCAACCGGCACCTATAAGTATTGATTCGTGGTCAATATGTACTTCATTTGGATTAGTACTGATTTGTGGATATGCGTTTTCGCGAAATATTGTACGTAATAGGTGTGCATTTAAACGTGTCGCATGAGAATACCAAGCCAATCAAGGTCATCGCGCGATATATTACCACCGCGTACATTTTTTGCAGCATCACGATAGTTTCTAGCGGTTTTACCACCACCTGCAATAATAAAAAAAGATAGTCCGCGTTCAACTGCGCGTAAGATATATGTACGAAAATCTAATAAGAAATGAACATCTATTTCATCTGGAACAATGAGTGATCCTCCAACTGACACGACAATACGTTTTGTTGTATTCATTAAATATCTGCAAGGTGACGGCTTTTGATAGTATACTTTATACATGTATATACAACAATATTGACAATTTTGTTACATATAGTGTTGGTTGAAGTATTAGTTGAAAAATAATATTGAGATATTTTTATACATATCTATGAGAAAATATATACAAAGATCTTTATAGATTTTTTATCAAATTCGTTATCATGAGATGACGGATATTTTTATTTAGCTATATTATTATAATTGTGTGTGTAATAATGAAAGCATCTATTAATAAGGTTGACGTACTAAAGTTAAACAGGTAATATGTTTAGACCGCTTAAAAGCGGTTTTTAGTTGCTTTGACAGAACTGGATTAAGAGAAAACGAACAGCGGT
>VAOZ01248510.1_pt1 | contig 10598 bp, 9 predicted proteins | sample 3394041 | NCBI WGS metagenome assembly VAOZ01 (sample SAMN08290431, study PRJNA428436) | hydrothermal vent metagenome | isolation source: Deep-sea hydrothermal vent chimney | place: Indian Ocean: Southwest Indian Ridge
GCTTCGCCTTCCGCTGCTTCACCTTCCTCAACATCAGCATCCTTCGCACCACGCGCCATATGGATGCTGACAATCGCCGGATTATGGCCTTCACCATGCGTCAGCTCAACGGCTTCGACACTGCCAGGCAAGGAAATTTCAGCCAGATGGATAGACGCATCCAGTTCCAGTGTACCCAGATCCACTTCGACGTACTCAGGTAGATCTTTTGGCAAACAGGCAATTTCGATTTCAGTCTGGCTATGGCTAACCAGTCCGCCCTCTTTCACGCCCGGCGCATGCTCTTCATTGATGAAGTGCAATGGCACATGGACGCGAATTTTTTCATTGGCGCTGACACGCTGCAAATCCATGTGCATGATCACCGGCTTGCTGGGGTGGCGCTGCAGATCCTTAAGAATAGCCTGCTCTTCGTCCTTGCCCAGTTTGACAGTAAGGATGTGGGAATAGAACGCTTCGTTGTCCAGCGAATGGGCAAGCTGGTTGTGGCTTAAGGTAATGGAAACAGGGTCTTTCCCCGCCCCATAGATAACAGCAGGAACCCTACCCGTACGGCGCAGGCGGCGGCTCGCACCTTTCCCCAGATCCGCACGTGGCTCTGCTTCCAGAACAAAATTATTACTCATTGGTGTATCTCCTGATAAATAAAACAAACGCCCTTTTGCAACAGGCAAAAGGACATGCCTCTCTCCGCGACCAGAGAGGGGATCGGCGCCGACCCGGCAAGGGCCAGCTCAAACAGCGCTCTGTTTGCCGGGGCTAATCGACAAACAGGGAACTGACTGATTCTTCATTACTGATTCGGCGCATGGTTTCCGCCAGTAACTCAGCAATACTCAATTGGCGGATTCGCTCGCAATCGCGCGCAGCCGGCAACAAAGGAATGGTGTCGGTCACCACCAGCTCATCCAGTTGCGAAGCATTGATATTGTCCACCGCCGGCCCCGACAGCACCGGATGCGTACAATAAGCCACCACGCATGCAGCGCCATGTTCTTTCAGCGCCCTGGCCGCCTGACACAGAGTACCGGCGGTATCCACCAGATCATCGACAATGACACAGGTGCGGTCTTTCACGTCACCGATGATGTTCATCACTCTGGCCTCGTTGGGTCGCGGCCGACGTTTGTCGATAATAGCCAGATCCGCATCATCCAGACGCTTCGCCAATGCCCGGGCGCGCACCACGCCGCCCACATCCGGCGAGACGACCATTAAATTAGAATATTTCTGCCGCCAGATATCCCCCAGCAGAATCGGCGAGGCATACACGTTATCTACCGGAATATCGAAAAAGCCCTGGATTTGATCGGCATGCAGATCCACGGTCAGCACCCGATCCGTTCCCGCCACGCCGATCATGTCCGCGACCAGCTTGGCGGTAATCGGCACGCGCGCCGAGCGGGGACGACGATCCTGGCGGGCATAACCAAAATAGGGGATCACGGCCGTCACCCGTGCGGCTGATGACCGGCGCATGGTATCCACCATGACCATTAATTCCATCAGGTTGTCATTGGTCGGCTCACAGGTCGGCTGGACGATAAATACATCACGACCACGGACATTTTCCATCACCTCGATCATGACTTCACCGTCGCTGAACTTGCCGACCAGCGCCTTGCCCAGAGGCATGTTCAAGCGTGCGGCAATGTCCTGGGCCAGTCGCGGATTGGAATTTCCCGCAAATACCATCATGCTGTCGACCACGCTTCTCCCCGTACGAGTTGCAACTGAATACACGTTAACAGATACCCGCAAAATGCCGCGATTTCAATATGGCTGGCCCTGGAGGACTCGAACCTCCAATGACAGGATCAAAACCTGTAGTGTTACCATTACACCAAGGGCCACTATTCTTTCTCCGCCGGAAAGCTGAATCGGTCTGGCACATTTAATCCGGCCTCGCAAACGAAGCCAGACAAGCATTCAAAGGCGACTGATTCATGCCTTGCGCCACAAACCCCTGCCACTGCGCACTCAATTTCAAACAGGCCGAACGCGCCGCCGATTCCGATTCAAATGCCGCAAACACACACGCACCCGTCCCGGTCATTCTTGCCGGCGCATACGCCTCAAGCGCCAGCAGAGCGGCATCCACCTCGGGATACTGCGCCCGCACCCGCGACTCACATACATTTTTCACAGCCACACCACCAAGAAAGTCGCGTATTGTAATCGCTGGGCAATCACGCTGCAATTGCGGATCGGCAAAAACCTCGGCTGTAGAGACGCTTATGGGCGGGATCAGCACCACAAACCAGGGCTGAGAAAGTTCTACCGGGGTCAGCGCCTCGCCCACCCCTTGTGCCCAGGCGGCCTGTCCCTGCACAAAAACCGGCACATCCGCCCCCAATTCCAAACCCAGCTCCGCCAGTGTAGCGAGGTCCACACCCGCATTCCAGTGCGCATTCAGCGCCACCAGGGTAGTGGCAGCATCCGAACTGCCGCCTCCCAGCCCGCCGCCCAGGGGCAACTTTTTTTTCAGCTCGATATCTGCCCCCAACCTGACTCCAGTATGCTTCTGCAACAAACGCGCCGCGCGCAGCACCAGGTCCGTCTCCTCGCTGACTCCGGGAAAGGCATAGCAACGCCGAATTTTTCCATCCTTACGCAGAGAAAAACGCAAAATATCGGCAACGTTCAGAAACTGGAAAATTGTTTGCAGATTATGAAAACCATCCTCCCGGCGGGAGGTAATATGCAAAAACAGGTTAAGCTTGGCCGGGGCGGGCCAATTGATGATAGGAGCTTTGCAATTCACGCGGCTATTGAAGCACAGGCAGTAAAGGATCGTAAATAGCTGGGATAAAGTTCAGTAGGGTGGGTTGCCTGTCCCTGGTCCCTGATAAATATTCCATTTATCAACCACCATACGAACTTCGACACCCTTATTATTGCGAATAAACAGTTTGTCCGGCAATTGTAGCGTATCGACCTGAGCATAGCGTTTCATGTCAATCGACCAGTCGCCCTGACGCAAATGTACGAGCCGCCCCCAAGCATCCAACTGCGATGCCTGCACACCTCCGCTTGCCGGGTCCGGCAAACCACGGATCCAGTAATACAGGCTGGTCACCGGCATGTAGACGCCAGTGTGCTCCAGCAGCAAGCTATCCGGTTCCTGCGCATAATAAGTGCGGCCATCACTGTCGTAGAGAAAAACCCCGTCTTCACTTCCCTGCAGACGCACCTTGCCCATGCCGAGAGGGCCGGAGAGGCGGATTTCGTAATGATCGGCCTGCTGTTGCCAGATCACATTTAGCTGCCAGGCGTCCTCTTCGTTTGAAACGCTTACCCGGCCGGATAATTGCCAGCTCTGCAAAGCGCTAAGCCGCACCTGACGTGACTGCCAGGTAATCTCCGGGGAGGCGACTGGTGGAGGAACGGGAGTGGGCGGCACGCTGGCGCAACCTGCTAGCAGCAGGCAGACTCCAAGCAGGCGTTTCATTCCATGAAACGCTGCATCACATTTCGTAGCAGTTTATACTTCGGCGTCTGTTGTAGTGCGTCATCCCAAATCTTGCGCGCAGCAGCTTGATTGCCGCTGACCCAGAGGACTTCCCCCAGATGCGAGGCAATTTCCGGATCCCGCATTTTTGCATAGGCGCGGCGAAGCAATTTTAGCGCCTGCTCGTATTTGCCCAGCCGGTAATAACCCCAACCCGCGCTATCCATAATGGCGGGATCATCCGGTTTGCGCGCCAGTGCTTTTTCAATATAGTTCATCCCTTCCTGCAGGCGGTTCGTTTTGTCCACCAGGGTATAACCCAGCGCATTCAAGGCCTCGATATTATCCGGTTCGTTCTTCAGGATCAGTTGCAAATCCTTAATCGCGACATCCAGGCGTTTGATTTTCTCGGCAACCAGAGCGCGGGCATACAACAGGCGGGGATTCCCGGGCATCTGCTCCAGCGCCTGGGTGTAAAGCTCGAACATTTTTTTCGGCTGCCCCGCTGCTCGTAATAATTCTCCTTCAGCCAGGTACAGACGTAGCTGCACTTCCAGGGTCGGCGCCTGAATCCGGTGTAACTGGCTACGCGCTGCCTGCAGTTTGCCCATTCCTGCCAGCAAGCCGGCAATACGGATCTGGGCCTCGATATACAGGGGATTTTTCTTCACGCGCCGGTAATACTGGATGGCCTGCTGTGGCTGTTTTTTTATCTGGTACAGCTCACCCAGATAAAAGTTCGCCTCACTGGTGCGCTTGCCGGTTTTAAGCAGTTTTTCGAAACTGACCTGTGCCTCATCCAGCTTCCTGACCTGCAGCCCTAATAATCCCATGGCGTACAACGCATCCACATGTGCGGGTTTACGCTCAAGCACCTCCTTGAACTCTTTCCGCGCCTGCTCATATTTCTTTTCATCAATCAGTTTGCGCGCGTAATAGAGTCGCAATCTAATGTCATCCGGGTAGGCCGTCGTGGCCGCCGCCAGTTTTTTCAATGCCTCGGCATTGTGTCCCTGACGAATCAGTATATCGGCCTGCAACAGGTGGGCGTCAATCCAGTCCGGCTTCAGCACCAGGGTTTTATTAATATTGGTCGCCGCCTTGTCCAGTTTACCTAGCAACAGGGCCAGATGACTATCCGCATAGAGTGCGGCCGGATCCTGCCGGCGCCTGGCCACCAGTTTGTCCATCACTGCCATGGCCGCCTGTTTGTCCTGTTCCTTGCTCAGCAAGGCTACAATCAGCATGAAGCCTTTGTTGCCTTCGGTGTTTTTTGTGTCCCGGGTCGCCGTGAGAATCTTTTCAAAATGCGCCAACGCCGCATCGCTTTGCCCCATTCGCACCAGCAAGGCGGCTGTGACCTGCTGCGCCTGCAAATTACCCGGCTCCAGTTTGACCCAGATTTTCGCCGCCTTCAGCGCATTTTTGTCATCATGTGCAAATACCGCAATGCGCGCAGCGCGTTCAGCCACCTCCGGATCCGGTTCCAGATGCAGGGCCTGCATGTAGTGACCAACCGCCTGGACGAACTGCCCACGCTGACCGGCGATCTCGCCGCTCAACAGATGGTAGAGTACCGCTGGACTCACTGGTCGCTCAGCGATGGGTTTAACAGTAGGCGCTTTAGCTTTTTTTAACGCTTCAGGTTTGAATGCCGTCGGCTTGTGCGATTCATTGTAAATAACCCTCTGATTGGTGCATCCCTGAAACAGGAGCGGGAACAGGATCAGTAGGGGGAGTATTTTTTTTAGTAACATGGTAATTTGCCCAGGCAGGCGAAAAGTGAACAATTTGAATTTTAAGACGCTTGCAAACTCAGGACTATTCTAACGCGCCTGTGGGAAAACCGCTCAAATTTTCTCGGTTTTTCGTTGCATAGAACAGCTATGCAGCTCAAAAGCGTGAAAATTTACTCTCGCTTTCCCATCTTGCTCGCGCCGGATACCTGAATCCTGCACACTCCTGATCAACAAATAGTATGAATAATAGTACCCAACTATAACCGACTTTTCATGTTTTGCCTTATAATAGTATTTCATTCATTATAACCACTTAATTTAGGCGGTTATTTAGCAGTCCCCTAACAGGCCCAGAGTGACTCTTTTAGCATTAGGCATTAATCACAAAACTGCTCCTGTCGATATTCGAGAGAAAGTCGCTTTTTCGCCGGACACCCTCGAAGCAGCGCTTCAGGACCTGCTCACCTGCGATGCCGTCAGCGAAGCGGCGATTGTCTCCACGTGCAACCGCACCGAACTTTATGTCGGAATTGATAATGAGTCCGACCAGACCGTCATCGAATGGTTCCGTAATTTCCACAATCTGAGCGCCGAGGAACTGGATCCTTATTTGTTTAATCACACCGAAAACGCCGCCGTTCAGCATGTGCTGCGGGTCGCCAGTGGACTCGATTCGCTGGTACTGGGCGAACCGCAGATTCTCGGCCAAATCAAGGATGCCTACCAGAGAGCCAGCGCCGCCGGGGCCATCGGCCAGCAGCTCAACCGCCTCTTCCAGCATACCTTTGCCGTGGCCAAACAGGTGCGCACCGAAACGGCCATTGGCGCCAGCCCGGTTTCCGTCGCGTTTGCCGCCGTCAGTCTGGCAAGACAGATTTTTGCCGATGTCAGCAAACACACGGCATTACTCATTGGTGCCGGTGAAACTATCGAGCTGGTGGCCCGCCATCTCCAGGAACAGGGTATACACAAAATCATCGTGGCCAACCGCACCGTGGAACGGGCGCAGGAACTGGCGCAACTGTTCGATGGCGAGGCCATTGCGCTGGCGGATATTCCTGAACGTCTGGTGAACGCCGACATCATCATCTCCTCCACCGCCAGCCAGTTGCCCATCCTTGGCAAGGGCGCGGTGGAACGAACGCTGAAAGCACGTAAACATCGTCCTATCTTCATGGTGGACATTGCAGTACCCCGCGATATCGAGCCGGAAGTCAGCCAGCTCAACGATGTCTATCTCTACACGGTGGATGATCTGCAGGAAGTGATTGAGGAAGGCCGCCAGTCCCGCGAAGAAGCCGCCAGGCAGGCCGAAAAAATCATCGACAACCAGGTCGATCACTTCATGGGCTGGCTGCGCTCACTCAACGCCGTGGACACCATTCGCGCCTATCGCCAGCAGGCTAACCGCCTGCGTGACGAAACGCTGCAACACGCCGAACGTCAGCTCGCCTCGGGCAAAGATCCACAGCAGGTCATGGGTGAACTGGCGCGCAATCTGACCAACAAGCTGATCCACCGACCGACTGTACAGCTCAATCGCGCCGCCTATGATGCCCACAATGACTTGCTCTCGCAGGCACGCATCCTGTTCGACCTCGACTCTGAAGAAAATTAACCTCCTATGAAGGCATCTATTTATTCCAAACTGGAAGGTCTGTCTGAGCGGCTGGATGAAATCAACGCCCTGCTCTCGGATTCCAGCGTCATCCAGAATCAGAAACAGTTTCGCAGTCTGTCACAGGAACATGCCCGTATCAGTCCGGTCATTGATTGTTTTCTTGAATATCAGTCAACTCTCAATACGATTCACGATGCCGAACAGATCCTCAATGAAGAGGACGCAGAGCTACAGGAAATGGCCCGCGAAGAACTGGCCGCTGCCAGGCAGCGGCGTGATGAACTCAAAACGCAGCTGCAAATCCTGATGTTGCCCTCGGATCCCCATGATGACAAAAACGTCTTTCTTGAAATCCGCGCCGGCACGGGGGGTGATGAAGCAGCGCTGTTCGCCGGCGATCTGTTTCGCATGTATGCCCGCTATGCCGAACTGCGCCGCTGGCAACTGGAAATCGTCAGTGAGAGTCATGGAGAGCATGGCGGCTACCGGGAGATCATCGCCCGCATTGACGGTGAAGGCGCTTACTCCCGACTCAAGTTTGAATCGGGCGCCCATCGCGTCCAGCGCGTACCCGAAACCGAATCCCAGGGCCGCATCCACACCTCGGCCTGTACCGTGGCCATCATGCCCGAAGCCGATGAAGTGGAAGCCATCGACATCAATCCCAAAGATTTGAAAATCGATACCTTCCGCGCCTCCGGCGCCGGGGGCCAGCACGTCAACAAAACCGACTCGGCCATCCGCATTACCCACCTGCCCAGCGGCCTGGTGGTGGAATGCCAGGACCAGCGTTCCCAGCACAAAAACCGCGCCCAGGCCATGTCCCTGTTGCAGGCGCGCCTGTTCAACGCCGAGCAGGAAAAACAGCAGGCCGAACAGGCCCAGACCCGGCGACTACTGGTCGGCAGCGGTGACCGCTCCGAACGCATTCGCACCTATAACTTCCCCCAGGGCCGGATTACCGATCACCGCATCAACCTGACCCTCTACAAGCTGGACGACATCCTGCAGGGCAAGCTGGATGACATCATCGATCCCCTGATCGCCGAACACCAGGCGGATCTGCTGGCCGCGATTGGGGATGAGGGATAAAGAGCCTAAAACCTTCGTGTTAAAAAAATTTACAAATAACATCCCGCGCGGAACAGACCCATCACGGTCTTGGCGTCACTGATTTTGCCTGACTTCGCCCATGCTAGTGCTTCCTCGAAATCCAGCCAGTGGCGTTCAAAAATTTCATGTTCCTCCGGCTGCTGCTCACATTGACGCAGTTCACGCGCCAGATAGAGCCAGACTCGCTCGGTAAATACGCCCGGTGAGCTGAGCGACAGGCCCAGTTCCTGCCAGCGCTGCGCCTTCACTCCAGCTTCTTCCTGAAGTTCACGTCGGGCGGTGTCAAGCGGCGGCTCCTGATGATCGATTTTCCCGGCAGGGAGTTCCCATACCCATTCGTCCATCACTCCGCGATACTGGCGCAGCAAACAAACCCGCTGTTGCTCATCCAGCGCTACGACTGCGGCACCGCCGGGATGATGCACTACATCCATCAACATGATCCGACCATCGGGCAGTTTGACTTGCTCCGTCCCAGCATGGATGATTTGCCCATGAAACTGATTGCTGTCTTTTGAATTCAATCTCCACCTGCCTTGTGATCTAGCCGATATTTTTAGAACTAATGTCTCATACCATCGACGAAGCTATCCGCCACGCGGCCGCCATTCTAGGGCAAACCGATCACCATAGCGCACGCCTGGAAGCCGAGTTGCTACTGGCCTCGGTATTGGAGAAGGATCGCACCTGGCTGCGAACCTGGCCGGACAACATCCTCAGCCCGGATCAACATCAGGCATTCGAGACACAGATCTGTCGGCGGCAAAACGGCGAGCCCATCGCCTATATCCTCGGCCAACGAAATTTCTGGACACTGACGCTGACAGTGACGGTCGACACCTTAATCCCCCGGCCTGAAACCGAACTGCTGGTGGAACAGGCGCTGACCCGAGTCCCCGAGCAGGCGAACTGGACGATCCTTGATCTGGGCACCGGCAGCGGCGCCATCGCCCTTGCCATTGCCAAAGAACGCCCCCGCTGCACCCTGATTGCCACCGATCGATCTCTTGCGGCGCTGCATGTCGCCCAACAAAACGCTCGTGCTAATACAGTAAGCAATATCCACTTTCTCGCCAGCAACTGGCTGATGGGCTTTGCCCGCGACTTTCGGGCGCAGATGATTCTGAGCAACCCACCTTATATAAAGGCACACGACCCGCATTTGTCCGCAGGCGATCTGCGTTTCGAACCCCCCGGCGCACTGGCGGCTGGTAACGAAGGCCTGGATGATCTGCGGCATATCCTGATAACCGCCAAAGCCCATCTGAAACCCGGCGGCTGGTTGCTCTTGGAACACGGTTATCAGCAGCAGCCAGGGCTAAGTAATTTGCTTGCACAACAAGGCTATCAATCTGTCCAGTGCCATCGTGATTATGCCGATCAGCCGCGTCTCAGCCTCGGGCAGTGGCTGGCCGATTAGAATATCAGTAAAAACGGATTTTATTATATACGTTCATTTTGTTGAATCACCTCTTGATTCGTACTGTTTTCCGGTTAGGATACACACTAAGGGGAAAAAGGAGCGGCGACAAAAATGCCAGCCACAGTAAAAAAACGCGAAATCTTTTTCAGCGAAATACATCCTGATCGCGATCAGGCGGAATCTGCACTGCGCATGCTGGAAAATATCTCTGGCATTCTAAAAATGCAAATCGTAGATCCACGGCAACTGAATGTGCATTACGATATCCGCTATCTCTGTCTTGCCGACATTGAGGAAGCCCTCACGGAAGTCGGCTTTCATCTTGATAATCATCTGCTGCTACGCCTCAAACGCGCCCTCTACAGTTATACCGAAACGACTGAACGCGCCAATATTGGCTGCGATCACTGCCAGGATCACAACACCCGCAATATTTTCATCGACCGCTACCAGCAACAACGGCACGGCTGCCGCGATCAGCGTCCCAGTCACTGGCGCGATTATCTTTAAGCAGGGACAAGATTAGAACTACGAGAAAAATAATTTTCTCTTGTATCGTTAACCTTGTATCTGCTCTCCAGTATCTTTAACCTGTTTGTTTATGAATGATGAACAACTGCTGCGCTATAGCCGTCAAATTATGCTGCCGCAGATCGATGTGGCGGGACAGAAAAAACTGCTCGGTTCAAGCGTGCTTCTCATCGGCCTCGGCGGCCTCGGCGCACCGGTCGCCCTCTACCTTGCCGCCGCTGGCGTTGGCCATCTTGTGCTGGTGGATTTTGACCGGGTCGATCTCAGTAATCTACAGCGCCAGATCGTGCATCGCAACGAAGACATCGGCCGACCCAAGGTAGAATCCGCCCGCGATAGCCTGCTGCGCCTGAATCCTGAAATTCGTGTTTCCCGCCTCAATAAGAAATTGACTGACGATGAACTGCTGGCCCAGGTTCAACAGGCCGATGTGGTGATCGAAGGCAGTGACAATTTCGCCACTCGCTTTGCCGTCAACGAAGCCTGCGTAAAAACCGCCACGCCGCTGGTGTCCGGTGCCGCCATTCGCATGGAAGGCCAGGTATCGGTTTATTTGAATAACGGCCACGGCCCCTGTTATCGCTGTCTGTACAAAGACGAAGGTGAACTGGATAATAGCTGTAGCAATAACGGCGTGCTGGCGCCGGTGGTGGGCATCATCGGCAGTATTCAGGCCACTGAGGCAATCAAAATTATCACCGGTGTTGGCAAGGTGCTGGA
>VAOZ01043753.1_pt1 | contig 10579 bp, 8 predicted proteins | sample 3394041 | NCBI WGS metagenome assembly VAOZ01 (sample SAMN08290431, study PRJNA428436) | hydrothermal vent metagenome | isolation source: Deep-sea hydrothermal vent chimney | place: Indian Ocean: Southwest Indian Ridge
CCGGAAAGAATGGTAAGCACAAACATAATGACCACGAAAGAAAGGGAATTGGCCGGTTTGCCACCGAAATTCAGCGGATAGTTGATGACCGAAGTCCAATATAGGAAAGCAAAAACAGAAGCGGTACCCAAAGCACCGTATAAAAAGGTAGCATAAGGAATGCGGGTTTTCATCCTCAGTTTTTCCCACACTTCTTCCAAAGGAAAAGGAGAATAAACATCTTTCACCTTCACATTGTGGCTCAACAGTTCGCCTACGGCAGCAGTAACCACATCAGGGTCATCGAAAACGCCCAAAATTAGATTTTGATTATTCATGATTTTCTGTATTTTGCGTTACAGTACTGGTTTCTTTGAGTATTCCTTTCAATTCACTAATCGCCATCATGGGAAGGAAGCGTAAGAACAGGAGTATTCCCATAATAAAAAACCCCAGCGTTCCAACAAAAATGGCAATTTCGGTAATCGAAGGTGTGTAGCTATGCCAGGTTGAAGGCAACCATGTTTTTGAAAGCGACGTAATCACAATGGTAAAACGCTCAAACCACATCCCTATATTAATAAAAATACTGATAAGAAAGACAATGGTAATATTTTTACGAATTTTCTTAAACCAAAACAGTTGCGGAATAATGGCGTTACAGGTAATCATTGCCCAAAACTCGAACGCATAGTCACCCACAACCCTGTTTTTGAAGAAAACATACATTTCGTAAGGAGAGTCTGAATACCAGGCGATAAATATTTCACTGATGTAAGCCACAGCCATAACGAGCGAGATAAATGTCAATATGCGGGCTATGGCATCTAAGTGGCCCTGTGTCACGTATTCCTCTTTTTTGTAAACTTTCCGCACAATAATCATCAAGGTCATCACCATCGCAAAGCCCGAAAAAATAGCGCCAATCACAAAGAACGGAGGAAAGATGGTAGAATGCCATCCCGGAACAATACCGGCAGCAAAGTCCATAGCCACAATAGAGTGTACCGAGACAACGAGAGGCGCTGTCAGTCCGCCCATGAGCAAAGCAGCTGTTTCAAAACGCAGCCAGCCCCGTGCCGAGCCAAGCCATCCGAAACTTAAGATACCATAAATTTTCTTTTTGATTTTTGAGGTTGTTCTTTCCCGAATAGTGGCAAAGTCAGGTACCATACCCACGTACCAAAACAGGAAAGAGGCAAGAAGATAGGTACTGATAGCGACAACATCCCAAAATAATGGAGAGTTAAAGTTATCCCATACCGGCCCCCTTGTGTTGGGATAAGGAAAGATAAAAAAGGCATTCCAGATACGTCCCATGTGTATCATCGGGAACATGCCGGCAGCCATAACGGCAAAAATTGTCATTGCCTCGGCAGCTCTGTTGATGGAAGTTCTCCATCTTTGGTGTAAAACGAGCAGGAAAATGGAAAATGCAGTACCGGCATGCCCAATACCAATCCACCAAACAAAGTTGATGATAGCCCATCCCCACGAAACGCTGTTGTTTAGTCCCCATGTACCTAAGCCATTGGCAATGGTATTATAAAAACCCCATATACCCCAAATCAACATAGAACTGGCAATGAAAGATGCACCCCACCACCAGTTAGGGGTAACTTTACTCAATAGTGGGCTGGTAATATCTCGTGTAATGTCGTGATATCCCTTATTTCCTTCAATTAATACGCCTCTGACTTTTATATTGTACATAACTGTTTTTTATTATGCTTTTTTATTTCTAACTTTGGTTAAATAGCTCAGTGATGGCAAAGTATGTAATGATTCGAGCAGGTGATACATCCGTCCGGTATCATTCGTCCGGCTAACCTTACTTTTCTTATTCAACAAATTACCGAATTGAATAGCATCCGTGGGACAGCTTTGCTGACAGGCAGTTAGTATCTCACCATCACGCAATTCGCGATCCTCGGATTTGGCAAGCAGCTTTTTCTCCTGAATACGCTGCTGGCAGAAAGTACATTTTTCGACTACACCTCTTTGTCTGACTGTCACATCAGGATTGAGCACAAGCTTGCCCAAATCACTGTTCATGTTATAATCAAAATTATTATTGTTAACAAATTCATACCAGTTGAAACGTCTCGCTTTATAAGGGCAATTTGCCATACAATAACGGGTACCGATACATCTGTTATAAGCAACCTGACTTAATCCCTCATCACTGTGGCTAAGGGCAGCAACCGGACAAACATTCTCACAGGGAGCATTATCGCACTGCAGGCACATGACCGGCTGGTGAAATACTTCCGGATTATCAGCCATTTCTGAATAATACCTGTCTATCCTTATCCACTGCATGATTCTTCCACGTTTCACCTGGTCTTTACCCACAACGGCAACATTATTTTCAGCCTGACAGGAAATAACGCAGTTGCTACAACCTGTGCAACTGTTCAGGTCAATGGATATTCCCCATTGGAAAGCATCAAACTTAGGCTCCGGATATAAGCTAAAGTTTTCGTCCTTCAGGAATTTCACATGTTCTTCGTTACCGGAAGTCGGATCCTTAATGAAAGAGCCGAGCACGGTTTCGCGCACAATAGGGCGACCTTCCATAACCTGATGCGTTTGGGTAAGAGCCAGCGAATATGTTTCTGATGTTTTCTCCATCGTCACGGAAGTGCCCAACAGGTTTTTCAACCCGTTAGAATTGTTTACCAACCTGTAAACATTTTTTCCAACACCATCGCCTACTTTCCCGGCATGACTACGGCCATAGCCCAACGCAATACCGATAGTTCCTTCTGTTTGTCCGGGCTGAATCAGTACCGGAAGTTCCAGTTTGCCATTAATCTTGACCACATCTTCCTGTTTCAAACCTCGTGCTTTGGCAAAGGCAGGGGAAACAGTAACATAGTTGTCCCAGGTTGCCGTGGTAATGGGATCAGGCATCTCCTGCAGCCACGGGTTATTGGCATATCTGCCTGACCCCATGGAAATATTTTCGTACAGAGCCAACTCCAGAGCACCATTTTTCGGTTTCTCAGCTTTTAGTTCTCCACCTTTAAAAACAGGCTGGGATTGCTCTTTTGATGCTTTGTAATAAACCCCATCTTTCTTACATTTAAACCAAAATTTCTCAAAATTGTTAAACGTTTTTTGTTTTGGAAAAAAGATTGCCTCCCAATTTTTCTCAAGATAATCGGAAAAGGACTGATCGGAATCCATCCAGGTCAGCAAACTTTCCTGGAACTGTCGCGTATCAAAAATCGGACGGATAGTAGGCTGGGTAAAACTGTAAAATCCGTTAATCGGTTCCGCATCATTCCACGATTCAAGGTAGTTATTATCCGGACAAACATAATCGCAAAGCTGGGCGGTTTCATCCATAGTGGAAGCAAAAGAAACTTTCAGCGGAAGCTTTTTCAGCGCTTTTGCCAAACTATTTTTATGAACACAATCGTAAAGCGGATTGACATTATAAAATAAAACACCACCCACTTTTCCTGAGTGCATCTCACTTATAGCCTGCATCATGTCACTTTCCATTCCTTGTTTCAGATTGACAGCAGTATTCAAATCAATAGTTTTTCCATAATTTCCAAGCAGACTATTAATGGCGTTTACTATCAACTGTATTTTCACATCATTGGTACCTGAAACAACAAGAGATTTGCCTTTTGCATTAAACAAATCTTTTGCAACCATAGCTACCTTTGTTTTTGCCGCAGGAGCAGCAACGACAGTATTTCCGGTTTTTCTTGCCAACACATTGTACAATTTCAGTAAAGTGGCAGCTTCTTCCGAAGGTTTTATCTGATACCGGTAGTCGGCATTGGAACCGGTGAGTGACATATTAGTTTCAAACTGGTATAAGCGCGACATTTTTGTCTGCCCGTTCTTCAGTTTGCGACCTTTGGAGTACTGTCTGGAAAAAGTGACCGGCATAAGCCATGTGCCGAGGAAATCGGCATTGAAGCCAACCATCACCTCTGCATTTTCAAAATGATAAAAAGGAATAACGGCTTTCCCGAAATTGGTTTCGTTGGCTTTGCGCATGGCCGACATGGGAAGAGAGTCATACTGTACCCATTTTACATTGGGATAAGCTTTTACAAATTCGCCAATCAGCTTACGCGTTGTTGGGCTGATGATGGTAGAAGTCATCAAGATAACTTCTTTATCATCATTTTTCAGTATTTTAAGCTTGCCTTTTATCTCCGCATCAATGGTTTTCCAGTTGTTGCGGCTTCCCTCCCTGAAAGGTCCTTTCAGGCGGGCATCGTCATAAAGATTTAAGACCGATGCCTGCACTCTGGCAGAAGTTCCCCTTTGTGAAATGTGAGACAAGTCATTCCCTTCAATTTTAATGGGACGGCTCTCACGGGTTTTCACGAGAATGCTACAATACTCCTCGCCATCGTAAAATGTAGAGGCATAATAATTGGGAACCCCCGGAATAAGTCCCTTGGGGCGATTCAGCAATGGTATTGCTTTGCGGACAGGCATTTGGCAACTTGAAACCAGTGCCACAGCACCCACCGAAAAGCCCATCATCTTTAAAAAGTCACGGCGACTTGATTTCCCTTTTATTTCAGATTCATCCAGACCATCGATAGAAAATTCAGGCATTGCTTCTTTATCGGAAACAGAATTCTTCTTCATTTCATCGTAAATTTCCAGACTTTGCCAGTATTTTTTTTCCATAATATCTTGAAATGGAATTAGTTTATAATAAAATTCATATTAATAGTGACATTTTGCACAATCTTCTCCACCTACCATGGAAACGGTAACCTTATCAATTTTCCCGGCTTTCAGTTCCTCATGCAATTTTTTATATTGCGCATAAAATTTATTGTGGTTAAACTGAACCTTATGTTTCCGGTGGCAACTGAGACACCATCCCATACTCAATTGATGCACCTCGGCCACCTGATCCATCTTTGCCACATCGCCATGGCACTCCTTACAATCAATTTTGCCTACCTTAACATGCTGTTCGTGATTAAAATATACAAAATCGGGGAGATTATCAACTTTAACCCATTGAATTGGTTTTTTCTCTTTGATAGCAGCATAGATTTTAGCAATCTCTTTCGTTCCTGTCAGTTTACCTTTTTTCACTACCGAGTGGCAGTTCATACAGACAGAGGCAGGCGGAATACCGGCATGCATACTGGTTTCGGCAGTAAAGTGGCAGTATTCGCAGTTAATTTGATTCTGGCCGGCATGTACTTTGTGAGAGAATGCGATGGGTTGGTCGGGCTGATAATTTTGCTGACGGCCAAGGCTGGTAGTATAGTCCCATGTCCACTCACCGAGAATCCACAGGGCAAGCAAAATAATGATATAGTGTATCCATCTTGCTTTCAGGTATTGGGTAAAAATCAAATCCATAATACTAAGCATCAACAGGATACCAAAAATAATAGCGGCTATGGCCAGATTACGAGTTGCATCTCGTTTTTGTTCAAAGTATCGGTCTTCCTGGTTTACTTGCGGGGCAGGAGCTACCGTAGTCTTAACCGTTGCCTTTTGGGCCGATACACCTGCCGGCAGTTTGCCACCATTTTTAATGTATAGCAGAATATCTTTCACCTGAGCATCCGTCAGGTTATGTGAAGGCATGGGAATTTTGTTGTACTCATCGAAAATTTTCACAGCCCTTTTATCTCCGGCTTTCACCATTGCCTGTGAATTTTGAATAAATTTTATCAGCCAGGCTTCGGGGTATTTGTCGGGAACACCTTTTAAATCGGGGCCTACGAGCCGTCCTCCGCCAATGGTATGACAGGCTTTACATTGAGCGAAATTATTCTGAGCTTCAACAGTTTGCCCGAAAGAAGAAGAAAACGAGCTAAGAAAGAGGGCTAAAAACAAAAACAGGGGTGCCATAAGGCGAAAAGTTTTCATCCTTCTGACATTCACAAACTTGTTCACTATCATAATGTAAAGATTATCAAAATATATTAATTTAAATCAAGATTCTTTGTATATGAAAAACTAAAGATATATATACCATCTTTGAATTTGCACCCGGCAAAACTATTTAAAATTTCCGAAGTAAAACAACTTATTAGGTATTTAATTACTCATCTGTATTAAAAGAAATTACAATTAACAAATTTTCAATAATTTATCAAGGCATATTTTTTTTCAACAAAGGTTGAAAACCCTCAATCATCTGCTTTTTCTTTTAGCATAGGCACAAAGCGGAAGCTCCCGAACTCTTCTTTGGCCATTTTTCCATCTTCCGTCTTTGAATAGCGAACCATGGTTTGAATACCTCCTGTGCCTACGGGGGAGACCAAAATTCCGCCGGTTTTCAGCTGAGCAAACAGACATTCGGGTATTTCCGGAGCTGCTGCCGTAATGAGAATGCGATCGAAGGGAGCATGCGAGGGTAAGCCGAGATAACCATCCCCATAAAACAGATTTATTCTGAAACCCAGCCCGGGAAGAACACGTCTGGCTTTTTCATAAAGTTTTTTTTGGCGTTCTATGGAATATACCTGTGCCCCGAGAGCAGTCAGCACACAAGCCTGATAGCCGGAGCCGGTACCAATTTCCAGAACTTTTACACCCGGTTTCACATTCAGCAGCTCTGTTTGGAATGCTACGGTATAAGGTTGAGAGATCGTTTGGCCGGAACCAATGGGAAAAGGACTGTCTTTGTATGCATAATTCAAAAAACCCGAGTCGAAAAACAGATGACGCGGAACCCGGTAAATGGCTTCGAGAATTGCTTCGTCCAGAATTCCCTTTTTACGAATTTCGTTCACCAGTTTTCGGCGCATACCTTTATGGCGGTAAGTGTCTTCCATTTATTAACATTCAGAGGTTGGTACTTTCTTTTTCCAAGTGCGAATTTAAACATTTCAGGCTTTATTTTTGAAAAAAATTATCATGATTAAAATCGGGATTGCCGGAATTGATGAAACTTCCTTAAATCACCTGAAGGCTGTACAATCTCTTGCCGGCTTTAAGCTTTCCGGAATTTATGATTCGCATACCGAAAACGCCAGGGAACTTTGTGAAAAAAAAGGAGTAAACTATTTTGAAGATTTCGGAGAGCTTTTGCAAAATTCGGATGTTATTAATATTGCATCCCCGCATCTGAACCACTTTCCGCTGGCTGTCGATGCCATAAAAAAGTCGAAACACCTGTTTATTGAGGGCCCGGTATTATCTTCACCCGCGGAAGCCCTTCAGTTGATTAGTTTATCAAGAGAAGCGGGTGTGAGAGTACAGGTTAATTACCCGGAACGATTCAACCCGGCTTATACCGCAACGTTACCCTACCTTACCCGCCCGTTGTATATTGAAGCTCAGCGACACGCTGCTTTTGACGAACGGCGAAAAGAGATTCCCATTGTCATGGATTTAATGATGCATGACATTGATATTATTCTGAGCATTGTAAAAGCCAATATCCGTACGGTACATGCAACCGGAGTAAGTGTCTTCAACGGTTCTCCCGACATTGTTAATGCCAACCTTGAGTTTGACAATGGCGTGGTCGCTAATCTCACGGCTAATCGTATTGCAACCAAGAATATCCGAAGGATTAAATTTTACCAGTATCAGGCGCGTCTGCAAACCGACTTTTTAAAATACCAGATAAAGATTCTACGAAAGCAAAAGGATAAAATAGACGATCAATTTCTTGTTAAGAATCTGAAAGCGCCCAAAGAGGACAAGTTGTTACTGGCACTCAGTGAGTTTTACCGGGTGCTGACACAAAACAAAAAGCCATTTGTCACCCTCGAAAGTGCCTATCAGAATCTGAAAACCGCTTTCCTCATTGATGAAAAGGTACAAATGCTGGCATCTTGATTTTTTCCGGATGAACTCAGAAAGTTTAAGGTCTCAACAATAAGACCAGCCCTTTTTCGTTAGCCATAAAAAAGAAACCCAAAATCTCATCCATGATTCGATTAAATTATCTTCCTAATTCGGCATCCAATTGGATGGAATGCTTGATAGTCGAAATAAAAAGTAATAAATGAACAGACATTTACAGGTTACAAAATATGTTTTTCTTGATTGGCTCAGTGCCCTGCTTGCCTGGACATTATTCTACATTTCCAGAAAGTTAAACGAAAACCCGCATATTTTCAACCATCTCAACGAAATTTCTGACGACCGTAAATTTTGGCTTGGGGTACTTTTTATTCCTCTGTTCTGGATGACTTTGTATATCATGGCAGGATCGTACCGGCGCATATACAGAAAAGCCAGATTAAAAGAGCTGGGACAGACGTTAATATCTGTTTTGATTGGTGTGGTTATCCTGTTTTTTATCCTGATATTGGATGATGAAGTCCACGGGTATAGGGACTATTATGAATCTTTTTTTGTTTTGTTTACTTTACAGTTTGGGCTTACTTATATTTTCCGGCTTTTCCTCACTACACGAACCGTAAACAAGGTTCACAATGGTGAAATTGGGTTCAACACTGTGATTATTGGGAGCAACGGTAATGCTGAAAGCATTTATCAGACCATCATGCATCAGGAAATATCATCGGGAAACAAGTTTGTAGGGTTTGTAAATGTGCTTGACCGTAAACATTTCAAAATGGGTAAATATCTCCCCCACCTCGGTAATTACAGAGAGCTGAACAATATTGTAAAAGAAAAACAGGTGGAGGAGGTCATCATTGCTATTGAGCGTTCCGAAAAAGACACTATCCAGCGTATTATCATCGAGTTGGATGAGGTCAATGTTATTATTAAGATCATTCCATTGCTACAGGATATCATGTTTGGAACGGTAAAAGTCGCCAATGTTTTTCATACGCCACTCATTGAGATTTCGCCTGACTTAATGCCGGTCTGGCAACAATATGTGAAGCGCCTGCTGGATATTTTCGCTTCGTCTATGGTACTGACCCTTCTCTCTCCGGTTTATCTTTTCACTGCCATTGGCGTCAGGCTTTCCTCTCCCGGTTCCATACTTTTCAAACAAGAGCGTATTGGCTACAAAGGGAAACCCTTTTACATGTATAAATTTCGTTCTATGTTTTTGGATGCCGAAAAAGACGGCCCACAGCTCTCATCGGAAGGCGACCCCCGTATAACTCCTTTTGGTGCGGTTATCAGGAAATACCGATTAGATGAAATTCCGCAGTTTTTCACGGTACTGAAAGGGCAAATGTCGCTGGTAGGACCACGCCCCGAACGGCAATATTACATTGATCAGATTATGGAGAAAGCACCACACTATCGGCTGCTACTGAAAATAAAACCGGGTATTACTTCCTGGGGACAGGTAAAATATGGTTATGCTTCCACCATCGAGGAGATGATCGACCGCCTGAGGTACGACCTGCTTTACCTCGAAAACATGTCCCTTTCCATGGATTTTAAGATTATGATTTATACTGTTCTGATTGTCATCCAGGGCCGGGGAAAGTAGAAATGGATGGGGGAATGTGAAAATGTATGAATGGGAGAATGTTTTGATTATTTCAGAAAATAACTTCTATCCACTCACAGTTTCCCCGCTTCTATCAGCCGCACAATAGCTTCTATCTTGCGATCTTTGCCTGTCGGATCGTAACGCGTTTTCAGATTATAACCCCAAATACGAGCAAAAGCCTGGTAGAAAAAGGCAGTAAACTTTCCGCGAAGTTGCTGTAACAAGCCGTAAGAAGTATTTCCCGTTTCACGGTCGATGAGTTTAATTAAAATTATGCCTTGTGTAAAAGTTAGTTTCTTCAATGAACTGCCATAACGTTCTTTAATCTCCTCTTCTGCCTGTTTCATAATTCTTTTCCGTTCGGCATCATTTTTGGCCTGTTTTAATCTGACATCGTAAATTCTCAGCAAGGCGCCGGCTGTTTTGGCATAAGGATAGACCTTTTTTATATTGCGAATAAGCCGGTTCAGCCGCCAGCGTGTCCAGAAAGAGACGCTGTTTCTGCGTGAAATAATTTCTATTTCCTGCAAATTAACGGATGGAATGGAGTCGGTATACCGCAAGAGGGTATCAGAAGGCATGGGGCTTCCCGCCACCCTTGCGGGAAAATAAGCAATGACAAAAAACATAACAACAAGCAGAGGATGTTTCATGTTCGTAAAAAATGCAAAGATAATCTCCAAACACACCACATCCATAAAAAAAAAGAAATAATATTGGTGAAGGAGTGAGGAGAAATACAGCAAGATAATCTCAGCATCATCATGGCTTCAACTTTAATTGCTAAAGTTAAACTCCTGTATTTTCGACTTATACACTTTGTGCCATAGTGTTTTAAAAAATCAAAAAAACAATGAAGGCTACCTTAATTTAATAGGCAGCCTTCATTAATTATTAAATCTAATACCCTGGATTTTGTACTAAGTTGGGATTTACATCTATTTCTCGTTGTGGAATAGGGAAAACCAAGGCATTAGCGTTATAATTTAGTGCGCCTACCGACTCCTTAAGACGTCTTACGTCGTGAAGACGGAATCCTTCGAAGGCTAATTCTTTGCGTCTTTCAAGCAATATTTTATTTAAATCGACTGTGGAAAGAGGAGTAGCATGAGCTCGTAAGCGTAAGGTATTTATATCATTTAAAGGGCTGTCGCCAACACTTGTTCCAAGGCGTTCATTGGTTTCAGCACGGATTAAATACATCTCAGC
>VAOZ01020642.1_pt1 | contig 10560 bp, 9 predicted proteins | sample 3394041 | NCBI WGS metagenome assembly VAOZ01 (sample SAMN08290431, study PRJNA428436) | hydrothermal vent metagenome | isolation source: Deep-sea hydrothermal vent chimney | place: Indian Ocean: Southwest Indian Ridge
AAATGCAGGCATAGCAAAGCTACGGCGAGGCTTTTTAACGAAGTTAGCGGGCAAAAGAATGAGTATAAACGGAGTAGTTATTTCTTAACAAGCCCTAAGTGGAGTTTGCTTTGCAAACATATTTATTTCCGACCCGGAGGGTCGGGGAATTGAACCACTTTTAATTAAAATGCAAACAAAAAGTTGCATTTGCAGCTTAAATTCAGCATATCCTCAATGACTAATTTTGCAACAATCCTCACAACGAAGAACAATCCCTGTTATGGTGTATGATTTGCTGTTACCTATCGAACTTTCTTTCTGGATTATTTATCTTTATGGGATTTTGTCTCGTATCGAAAATATCAGTTATTAGTATTCCTTCCTTAATTTTTTTATAGACAACTTTATAGTTCCCGCAAACTAAATATCTATGCCCTTCCCCAAGTTGGTCAAGTGAATTCTCAATCTGCCCTGAATCAGGGTGAGTTATAATTTGTTTTGTTGAATCAAAAATCCTTGTTTTGAGCTTCTTTGCGATATTCCTTCCTGCCACATCTCTGTGATAATCAAAAATATTCTTTAAAGTCTGAGATGCGAAGTCTGACCAGATAATTTTCATCGAATCACCAATTTTTTGATTCAGTCTCTAATTGCTCCTGGGTCTTGATATTCCCTGCATGATAATCTATGTTTGATTTTTGAGCTCTTTCTATTAGCTCTTTTTCTGTAAATCGTTTTAGTGATCGATCAGTCGACTTTAAAGATTTATTTATTAATTCTTCAATTTTTCTGAAAATATTTTCGTCCTGAAGCCCTATCAAATGTTCAATAAGATTTAGTTTTCGTGTCTGTAAGTCCATGGCTATTTAGATTTATCACAAAGATAATACTATTTATGATTTTGACGTATCGTATTATATATGTCTTTTTTTTGCCTCGCAAACAACTTCTTATCTCCGCATCAAATATACTCATTTTCGAATAACTTCTGCATGATAACAGCACATTCCGGATACTTTTATTCTTTTCAATAATTGGTTTTAAAATTTACTTCAACAGTTTTTAATCCTCCGCTCATTCGGGTTTGCAACCCGAATGTTCCGGACAAAGAGGATTTTTAATCCGATAATATTTCAAGTCTAAAGGCTATTTAGATAACGGATAGACAGATTGGAAACCCTCTACTTCAAGGCTTCCGGATTGCAAATCCGAAAGAGCGAATACCCGATAGATTCAAAGCTTTTTTCCAAAGCCCCTTTCCCATCCCTAAAATAATTATCTTTGTTCTGATTATCGACCCAGCCTTACCACAATGGATTATAAAAACAATACACAATTACAGCTTGCTTACGATTTCGTGCAGTTTACCGGACGGAACATTTTCCTCACCGGGAAAGCCGGCACGGGAAAAACCACCTTTTTGCATAACCTGAAAGAACATTCGCCCAAACGGATGGTAGTAACAGCTCCCACCGGCGTAGCGGCCATCAATGCAGCAGGCGTAACCATCCATTCCTTTTTTCAGGTCTCTTTCGGCCCGCTGGTTCCCGACTATCAGCCCACGGAGACCATCGACGGTATAAGACATGCAAAAGTTAACCGTTTCAGTAAAGAAAAAATCAACATCATCCGGAGCATGGATTTACTGGTAATCGACGAAATCAGCATGGTGCGTGCCGACTTACTCGATGCCATCGACAGCACACTGCGCCGGTTTCGCAACAGAAACCTGCCTTTTGGCGGCGTTCAATTGTTGATGATTGGCGACCTGCAACAACTTTCGCCTGTGGTAAAAGAGGACGAATGGAAACTGCTCCGTAAATATTATGAAACACCTTACTTCTTTAGTAGCAGGGCATTGCAAAAAACCGATTACGTTAGTATTGAGCTGCAACATGTGTTTCGTCAAAAGGACAAAATCTTTATCGATTTACTCAACAAAATCCGTGAGAATCAATTGGATAAAACGGTCATTGATACTCTGAAAGCAAGGTATAAACCTGATTTCAATGCCGACAATTCAGGCTACATTATCCTGACGACACACAACTACAAAGCTCACCAAATCAACGATTCACGGTTAAACAGGATTGAGGCAAAGTCTTACACTTTTAATGCGAAGGTATGGGGCAACTTCCCCGAATATACTTACCCCACCGATGCCAAACTGACGCTGAAAGAAGGTACCCAGGTGATGTTTGTCAAAAACGACCCGAATCCTGAAAAGCTTTTCTACAACGGAAAAATAGGAACCATAGCCGAAATTAGCAAAGAGGTCATAAAAGTAAAATGCGAAGGCGATAAGGAGTCCATTGACGTAAAACCACTGGAGTGGGAGAAAGCCAAATATGCGCTGGACGACGAGACCAAAGAAATCAAAGAAACTGTGGAAGGTACTTTTACCCAGCTTCCGCTAAAGATGGCATGGGCTATCACCATCCACAAAAGCCAGGGGCTGACTTTTGAAAAAGCGGTGATTGATGCACAGGAAGCGTTTGCCCACGGGCAGGTTTATGTGGCACTTAGCCGCTGCAAGTCGCTGGAAGGTCTTGTGCTGAGTACACCGGTGCTTTCGCAAAGTATTAAATACGACCAGACCATCGACCGGTTCACTAAACATTATGAGGAAAACCAACCCGACCACGCAGAACTTGAGACATCACGGAAAGCGTATGAACAACAGCTACTTACGATACTTTTCGATTTTGAATCATTGAAACGGCAACTTTATTATGCCATTAAAATTTCGCATGAAAATGAAAGCAGTCTGGAAGGAAATCCGGTGGACGTATTTCACGAAATCATTAGGCAGGCCAAAACTGAAATCACCGAAGTAGCCGGAAAATTCCAAAAACAAATTCTGCGTTTACTGACAGAGGGCGAAGATGTGGAAAGAAACACAGCTTTGCAAGAGCGTATCAAAAAGGCGAGTGTCTATTTTTCTGAAAAAATGAAATCGCTGGTAATAACAAGGTTACAGGAGATAAATATCGAAACAGACAACAAAGCCGTACGTAAAAAATTGAAAAATGCGCTGGACAATCTGAATCGGGAAGCAGCATTTAAGACAACCTGCCTCGAAGCCTGCCACAATGGTTTTGTGGTGAAAGATTTCCTCGATGCACAGGCAAAAGCATCAGTAGAAAGTCCTGCAAAGACTGTCCGGCGGAAAAAAGCCGAAATGATTGCAACAGAATTAAATCATCCTGAAATATACCGCCGTTTGAAAGCCTGGCGAGATGCCAAAGTTGCCGAAACAGGATGGCAGGTTTACCGGGTCTTGTCACTTCGATCCATAGGAGAGTTGAGCGACAAACTGCCGGTAACACCTACTGCTCTGAAAACAATTAAAGGAATCGGACAGAAGAAGTTAGAGACGTTTGGAAATGAATTACTTCAAATCATCATCGATTTTTGTGAAGAAAAGGATTTTGCCGGCCTGGCACTCGATGAGCAGGAGCCGGAAGAAAAGAAGCCGAAAATAAACACCAAACAAGTCAGCTTTGAGCTGTGGAAAGCCGGAAAAAGCATTGCAGAAATCGCCGAAGAGAGAAATTATGCGAAATCGACTATCGAAAGTCATCTCGCACATTTCGTGGGCACAGGCGAAATAGCTATTGAAAAGCTGGTCAGCGCCGAAAAAGTCAAACACATTTCTGAATTTTTTATCCGCGAGAAAAGTCAACTGCTCAGTGAGGCAAAAACCGCCCTCGGCGATGATTTCAGCTATGGCGAATTACGCCTCGTTTTTAGCTATCTGCGGTTTACCAAAGCAATTGAATCGCCGAAGTAACCATTTCATATATAGCATTGGTTTACGGTATTATACTGAAATAGTAACCGCTATCAAGATTAAATCATCCGGGAGTCAGGCTAATTTTACCCGTAATCCGTTGCGTTACTTCCGAGGCTTTGTTAGAAGAAAAGATTAGCCCTGCGGACAGTTTTCAAAGATTTTTCGTCACAACTCCTCAATATGGGATTTTATTTTCTGCTATTATCCATTCGTCGAATACTTTTACAGCACTTTCGCGCATCATCTGTACCGACAGGATAGAGCGTTCTTCTTTGGGAAGAGAAAACTCCTTGTAGATAAAAGAGTCGTCGAAATCAGCTTTTGCCGCATCATCCTTGGTGGCAGCATAATAGAGTTTATCAAAACGCGCCCAGTAGATGGCGCCAAGGCACATGGGACAGGGTTCGCAGCTCGAATAAATCTGACAACCGCTCAAATCGAAAGTGCCAAGTTTTTTGGCCGCATTGCGGATAGCAATTATTTCAGCATGTGCCGTCGGGTCGTTGTCCACAGTAACCCTGTTTCTGCCAATCCCCACAATCTCCCCATCTTTCACTACCACAGCGCCAAAGGGGCCACCCTGTACCGATTGAACATTCTCTTCGGCGAGGGAGATAGCTTTGGCCATAAAAGCCTTTTTATCTTCTTTTTCCATTTGGTTAATTCTTTTGGTCGATTTTTTTCAAATATAGAAAAAATATTCAATATCCAAAAAGCAGGCAAAAGTAGGAAAATGTGTGAAACAGGAAGGAAACGGAGGGGTGAAGAGACGAAAAGACGGAGAGAATGGAGAGATAGGAGGATGCGCATAAGGGAAGGTGGAGATTAGAAGGTCCGATAATTCGTTTTCAGGGACTTTTTCACCAGATAGGTCTAAAAAATATAGGATAATCTGGTTCTACTACCATTCTATTGGGTAAATTGCTTTTGCAGAACCAATGGTATTCTTTTGGAAGGAGTCAAAAGACCAAAGATGGAAGTTTTTCGTTTATACAATAACCAATAGATCCATTATTTATACCCGTTACGGTATATTAAAGAACCTGTTGTCCGAACGCTATTTTCTTCCGACTTCGGACTACCGGCTTCCGTCAATATAATTACACGATACAACAGTTTTCCACAAAATTTGCAGTAATACCGATAATCTATATCTTAGCCGAAATTTTTTAATGACAAAAACAATTTACCATGAAATTCAGATATGTTGCACTGTTGCTCCTTTTTTTGAGCTCAGCAGCTTTTGCCCAGACCAATAGTGGCCGGGGTTACCGGGTGAAAGTGGGTGATATGGCTCCCAACGTTGTTCTACATCTAACCAATGGCACAACTACATCGTTGCAGTAGCTCCGTGGAAAAGTGGTGGTGTTACAGTTTACAGCGAGCTGGTGCTCAGTATGCCGCAAAGAGATGCCCCATCTGGAAAGTGAAATCTGGCAGGCTTTCAAAGACAAAAATTTTGTTCTCATTGGTGTGGATTACGACGAACCTGCAAATAAGGTAAAGGCATTCCAAAAAGAGATGAAAGTTACCTATCCTTTTGCACTGGATCCGGGAGCAGAAATTTTTACGAAATTTGCCTATAAAGGTGCCGGAGTTACCCGTAATGTGGTTATCAATCCGGCCGGAAAAATAGTTTTTCTCACAAGGCTATACAATACTCAGGAATTTAATGCCATGAAGAAAAAAATAACCTCCATGTTTCCGGAAAAATAAAAATTACACTTCCTGGTAAGGATGCCCCGGGTTAGTCCGAAAAAGGACTGTCATCCCCCATGATTTAACCCTTCGGGCTGAGGACAACAATCCTTCCGGCTCAAATATCACTCGTGAATTGACAACCCAAAAGGTGAAAATAAGTAAGTGAAAACGGTCAACGCTATTCAGACATCAACATCTCCCGTCATCGGTCTCCCGACTTCCGTCTTCGGTCTCCCGACTCCTATCCTTAAAAATTCATAATCAGAAGATTGTAAAACATCTTTAGTAGCTGAGCAGATACAAAAAAAGAAAAAAATTCTGTCTGCGCTTTCTTTGGAAAATCTTTTTAATTTTGAAACAGCAGAACAGAGGGTTATCATGATTAAAAAAAAGCTTTTACTTTACTTCATATTATTTGCCGGTGTCGCTTTCGGACAGACAGTTAAAATCCCTATCAGCACTGACATTCAGACTCGCAATGGAAAGCAATTTTATATACATACTGTCCAAAAAGGGCAAACGTTGTACTCCATTGCCAAGGCCTATCAGGTAGGCCTGGATGAGATATATTTTGCCAATCCGGAGACAAAGCAGGGAATCCGCATAGGGCAAAAGATTTGGATTCCTACTGTAAATAAAGAAACGGAGATCAACCACGAAGTAAAAGTTACCAACTTCGATTTCTTTTATCATGTGGCTACTGCCGGAGAAACGCTGGACCATATCTCTTCTATCTATCTTATTCCAAAACGTTATATTTTACTGGCTAATCCTGGGATTAATGACCCTTTAAAAGAGGGTGAATATGTGAAAATTCCTGTGGAAAGTGCCTATCCCATTTTGGATGGAAAAGTAACCGGAGCTGCTGCACACAAAACCTATACCGGTGGTATTCAACCACAAAAACCAATTATTGAGCCACCGGTTACAACAGTCACACTACCGGTATCAAATGCTGTAACTACTACCGGTGAGACTCAGACTGCCCCAAAAGCCAAAGCTGCAGGCAGTTTTAATCCCAACATTCCAATAATACAAGATTACAGGCATGTGGTCGTCTCCGGAGAATCGCTAAAGAGTATTGCCAAAAAATATGGCATTACCGAAGCTGAGCTTAAGGCTGTAAATCCTGGACCTGTCAGTATTTTTAAAGGAGAACGTTTGCGTTTGCCGGTAACAGCCAAAATGCCTGGTTACCACCCCACAGCCCGGAGTTTGCAGTTAGCCAAAAAATACGAGTCCGTACCTGTGGCAGGAGCCGCTAAAAAGCACAATAAACCGGAAACAGCTCCCTTCAAACAGCAACACAGGGTACAACAGAGCTTTGTGACACATATTGTTAAAAGAAAAGAGACTTTATATAGTATTTCCAGGCTTTACGGTCTCAGGCCCGAAGATCTTTACCAGGCTAATCCGGGGCTTACGTCAAACATCAGAATCGGGCAATCCATACGGATTCCAAAAAAAAAAATAAGTACTGACTTTGTTTATTATCAGGCGCGGAAGAAGATATCCCTAAAAAGAGTTGCCAGGCTTTATCGTGTGAATGTGAATATGTTAATTAGCAATAACCCCTCGGTTGGAAGAAGGGTGTTGCCGGGACAGGTAGTGCGTATTCCGGTTGGCCCTCAAGCCCTCTTATTGGCAAAAGAGCAGAAAAAAGCGGAAGAAGAATCTTCCGGCAAAGAAGTAGAAACCGGGAAAGTGGCAATTACACCGGCTGCTGCTTTTGGCCGCTGCCTGGCTCGTCCGCACAGTCGCACTTTTAAAGTAGCACTCATGGTTCCTCTTTACCTCGAAGAGACAGACAGCATTAACATGACGGAATTCATGATCCGGCAGCAGAAAGATTTTAACCCTTTCCGGTTTGTTGAGTTCCTCGAAGGAGCAATCATAGCCTCAGATTCACTTAAAGAACAGGGGATGAATCTTAAGCTGTATGTTTATGATGTGGACCAAACACTGACCAAAACTTCCAAAGTACTCACCCGGCCCGAACTCCGGAAGATGAACCTGATCATTGGACCATTTTACAGCCGAAGTTTTAATCAGGTGGCACTTTTTGCCAACCACTTCGGCATCCCCATTGTCAACCCACTCACCTTCAGAAACCAAATTCTCAGTCAGTATAACAACGTGGTGAAGGTTACGCCTGACGAGCATGCGGAGTTATCGCAGGTTTCCCACCTGATTAAAAATGATTATGCCGGTGACAAAGTCTTTGTCATCTCACAAACATCCTATGAAGATGCCCGTGAGGTTTCCGCTTTACGCGACAGCATCCGGAAAGTGTTGCCTGATTCCGTGTATTATCCTGATTTCGATCTCATCAACATCGGCATTGCCGTTACGCAACGCAACAAAGATGAGAGGCGCCTCAAAAAGAACAAAGAAAACCCTTATGAAGCAGACACCATTCCCGTTACAAAAATTACTTTTAGCGACACGCTGAATAATTACTATCTCGAGAACTATCCGGTAAACCCGGAAATGCTGAAAGATTTTCAATACGACACTTCAGCTTTCGCCAACCGGATGATATCCATTGATTATGCCCGCGACAGCCTGCATCCGTTTGATGACAACGCATCGATTTTGAGAAATAATCTCGTGGTACTTTACGGTAACAACAAATCGTTTATCATGGATGCCATGAACCGGCTCAACGTTCTGCGCGACACTTTCAACATTAAAATAATCGGCCTGCCTGCATGGGAAACATTGGGAACGCTGGATTTATACCAAATGGATAATATGGAAGCTACCTATCCCGATAACTATTATGTTGATTACTCTTCACCTGCCTACAAAGCATTCAACAACGACTTTTATCATCGCTATGCCACTGCTCCCGGCAGATATGGTGTTCTGGGATTTGACATCACTTACTACTTTCTACAATCGGTATTCCTATACGGGAACCATTTTATGCAATGCCTTCCTTCTCACAATACCGAAGGTTTAAGTACAAAGTATAAGTTTACAGCTATAAGTCACGGGGGTACAAATTTTGAAAATACTTACTGGAACTGGTTAAGGATTAAGGGGAAACAGCTTATCAAGCTACCCGATGCGATGGTGGAAAAACAGGTAACTCAGGGGAAATAAGCTACCACGGTTCGTTTGGCTCTTACCTTTTGACCAATAACTACGGCAGGTTTTGTGCCCAGTGGAAGAAAGAAATCAACCCGTGAGCCAAAGCGAATCATTCCTATTTCTTCACCCTGTTTCACCTGCTGATTAACTTTTGAATAAAAAACAATGCGGCGAGCCATTATTCCGGCTACCTGCCGGATGAGTACATCTTTTCCTTCTTCTTTTCCCAAAACAATGGAACTGCGTTCGTTATGCTCTGATGATTTGGGGTGACGTGCCAGCAAATACTTACCTTCGTGATATTTTGTATAGCGAATGGTTCCATCAAACGGGTACCAGTTGACATGCACATCAAAGCCCGACATAAAGACAGAAATCTGTAATCGTTTTTCTTTAAAATACTCAGGTTCGAAAACCTCTTCAACAGCCACAACGGTTCCATCAGCAGAAGACAAAATATGATCGCCACAGTTGGCTTCCCGTTTGGGAAACCGGAAAAAATAAAGTGTCCAGATAAAAAGTATGGCAAAAACTGTAATGAAGAGTGCTTTCACCGGCACCGGCAAGGGACTAAGAGCAAAAAATGCTATTATTATCCCATTGATTAAAAACGAATTACGGATAACCTTATATCCTTCTCTATGAAATCTCATAAAATATAAAGATAGAAAAATACAAAAGGGGTTGCATACAGAACAGCATCAAATCGGTCAAGTACGCCACCGTGTCCGGGGAAGATTGTCCCGGCATCCTTTACGCCTGCATTCCGTTTCAGTAACGATTCAGCCAAATCGCCAAGGTTGGCAGTAACGGATATTATCACACCAAGCCAGAGCCAGTGTGTCAAATCCAGGTTTGATGCAAAACGACTAAAAATCCAGGCAAAAACAAGTGTAAAAAGAAATCCGCCAATGCTTCCTTCCCAGCTTTTCTTAGGCGAAAGTTTTTCGTAAAGTCTGTGCTTTCCAATAGTTGACCCTATAAGATAGGCAAACACATCATTGGCCCAAACCAGGATAAACAGAGCCAGCAATATCCATGGAAAACTAATGTTACCACTTCTAATCCAAAAGAGGCTATTCATCAACCCAAAAGGCACGGCAATGTATATCAATGCACTAAAGCCGGCGGCAATCTGTATCCACGAAGGCTTCGGCTGCCGGAAAAGTTCCGCTCCAATCAATATGAAGAAGCTCAAAACCACCAGCAACAGATTGGCGAAATCGATAATATTCATACCCGTTAACCCCACCAGTGCATAAACAGCTATACCGAGGAAATAGTAAATAACAGTCCCTTGTGGCCTGGGATCGGAAGGAAACAATTTCACAAATTCAGTAAGAGCAATAATGGCGAAGCCTCCCATAAGTGCAAAAAACGCCCACGGAGACCACAGGATAGAACCGATAACCAATATAGCGAAGACAGCTCCCGTTAAAGCTCTGGTAACAAATTCTTTCAATGAAATATCTTTTTTTCGGCTGCAAAGATAGCTATTTAAATCAAGCGAATTGAAAAAGGAATGAAAGGGTAAATGACCTCTCACCCGGCACCCCAATTGCAAAAAATAACTATGACCGTTGAAAATCCGGACAAAGGACAGAAAATCCAAAAATCCTCCTAACTTTGTCATACCAAAAGAACTCTAAGTTCCAAAGTTAACCGAAACCCATGGGCAATAAAATCAGAACAGCTATTCTTCTTTTTTTCTTTTCCACTCTGTCTATGCTTAGCTGGCAATGTTTGAAGTCCACGAAACCCGGAATTCCTGCCGATGTACTTCAGGTTATTCAAAATGCCGCGCTTAACAAACCTGAGTTGGTCAAAGCCATTGGCCACTATGTGGACAGCAAAGACTCGCTGAAACGCAAAGCGCTGTTTTGCCTCATGGCACAAATGGACAAAAATTACACCGTCTATTACAGCGTACAGGATACATCCGGAAATCATTATTCTTTTGACCCGAAAGATTACCCCGACTATCT
>VAOZ01071128.1_pt1 | contig 10542 bp, 8 predicted proteins | sample 3394041 | NCBI WGS metagenome assembly VAOZ01 (sample SAMN08290431, study PRJNA428436) | hydrothermal vent metagenome | isolation source: Deep-sea hydrothermal vent chimney | place: Indian Ocean: Southwest Indian Ridge
GAGTCAGTGATACCGCGGATAAAAAGCGACCTGCTGGATATTTTTGAAAATCTGGCAAAAGGCACACTCAACAAAGTCAGACTGGAAGTAGATGAACGCTATGCCGTATCGGTTATGCTGGTCTCCGGTGGTTATCCCGAAAGTTATCAACAGGGAAAAGTAATCAAAGGCCTGAACAACCTGAATAAGTGTATTGTTTACTATGCAGGCATTAGCAACGACGTGGAAAACAACGAGATAAAAACATGCGGCGGACGTGTTATGGCCATTACCTCCTATGGTGAAACCATGGAAGAAGCTTTGAAAAATGCTTATGTCAATGTAAAGCATGTCGATTTTGAAGGGAAATATTACCGGAACGATCTGGGCTTCGATTTAAAACAGTGATGTCCCATGATCATTCGATTTTTTAAAACATCCTATTTTTCAAGACTTCTGGTGCTCATCCTGCTTATTTTGATGTTGTGGCTTCCGGAAATAGTCATTATTTCAAATACTGTTTCTTCGGATCAGGCTAACTATCTTATATTAAATCCATTAGCTCAGCAGCTATTGTCCATTATTCTTTTCTTCTTAACAGCACTACTTATCAACCGGGTAGGCGAGAAGTATAGCCTTTCGAACAGAAACAGCTATCTCACAGCCTTTTTTTTCATCCTCATTGGCAGTGCCTCCATCTCTTTAACAAAGATGAGTCCGTTTCTTTTGGCAACCTTCTGTTTTGCTTGGTTCTACCAGAAGATATTTAATTTCCAAGCCAGTACAAAAATGGTCACCACTTCTTTTGACGCCGGACTTATTCTCGGAGTGACCAGCCTTTTTTTCCCTCCGGCCATACTTTTAATCCTGTTTGTCTGGTTCGCACTGCTGGTTTACCAGGCCGACCAATGGCGAGCCTATGTTACCACAGTCATTGGAACGCTTCTACCTTGGCTTTTTGTCTTCTTCGGCTATTTCTGGTTCAACAAACTGCCGGAAGTTCTACCCGATTTTTTGCAATATTTTCACTTTCGCGAAATGCTGAATCCTTTTGCAGGCAATCTGGAGTTGGTGATGTTTTTACTGATATTGCTGACAACGCTCACCGGCGTATTTTCCCTTGTTGGCAGTCTGTCTTCATTTAATGTTAGTCGGCGACAACATGCCTCTGTAAGTCTGTGGGGATTACTTTTTAGTTCGCTCATAATTTTTATGTTTAAAGTTCCCATTCAGGCACTTATGTTTGCTGCTTTGCCTGCCTCCGTCGTTATTGGCAGCTTCTTTTCACGGTTAAAGCAATTAAAATGGGCAAATCTATTTGTACTTTTGTGGATACTTTTCATTTTTGTCAACCATTTCTTGCCTCTGTTTTATGCTGCTTAAACATTACGATAAAAAGCTACTTACGGAAGCTGGATGCGATGAGGCCGGACGGGGTTGTCTTGCCGGGCCTGTATTTGCCGCTGCCGTTATTCTTCCTGTTGATTTTGAAAACGAACTGCTCAACGATTCCAAGAAACTCAGTGAAAAAAATCGGAATTTATTACGTGAAATCATTGAGAAAGAAGCCCTCAGCTGGGCGGTAGCTTCTGTAAGCCCGGAAAAGATTGATGAAATTAACATCCTGAATGCTTCCATCCTCGCCATGCATCGCGCCATAGCGCAACTAAATCCGGAACCCGGATTTCTTCTCATCGACGGCAATCGGTTTGACAGATACAAAGACGTTCCCCATACCACAATTGTAAGAGGCGACGGAAAATACATGTCCATTGCTGCCGCATCTATTCTCGCCAAAACCCATCGCGATGCATACATGTGCAAGCTGCACAACGAATTTCCATATTACGGATGGGATCACAACAAAGGCTATCCAACCTTGCAACATAAGCTGGCCATTAAGGCGTACGGCAGCTCTGCTTACCACCGGAGAACCTTCCGCTCTATCATCCAAACCCGACTGGAATTCAGAAAATAGCCAACACGTAAGCACAGATATATTAACAATCAATTGTTGAATAAGACTGTAGTCCGCAGTAAAAAAGCAGTAAAGTTTTCGTATTTTTGAGTTTTTATCAGGTGTACCGGATATGAATAAAAGATATTTCATTTATCTGTTTTTTTTGCTTTTGATTGTGGTGGCAGGAGTTTTATATCTGTTCAACACAAAAACAGTACGTCAGGGGAACCTGTGGCAAATGCTTCCCAACACGCCGGCATTGATACTTCAGACAGATCATGCCGGGGATTTTATGAACAAGTTCGGTAACGATAACGAAATTTGGAATGCGCTCATCCGGACGAAAGGATTTAAACATATTTACCATCAGCTCACCTTCGTGGATTCGATTTTCAGCACCAATGAACACTGGATCGGGCAGTTCAAACAAGGTGAACTTTTTGCAGCTGTGTATCCGGGAAAAGACCAGTTCTTATTCCTGTTGCAAAGCAAAAAGTTACCCCGCATCGAAACCATTAAGAATTTCCTTAAATCATCTTTGGGTAAAGGCTTTGCGATAATCTACAAACATCGGGGAAACTTTCCGGTCACTGTGATTAAAATCTTCAACTTCGCGACTAACAAATCTTGTTGGTTATGGAAGATGGACGGTTCACTACTTTTCACCACACAAGAGAACTTAATGGAGGCTTCCATATCGGGATATTCCATGCGGGAAATGCATTTCAGCGACAGCTACGACTTCAAAACTGTGGAAAAAACCAGCGGGAAACTTGTGGATGCACGGCTTTTTATTTACTACCCGGTTTTGGGACAACTTTTTTCCGGCTTCACCGCAAGCAGATTTAAAAACGTTGCCCAAAGCATCGGACACTTTGCCGGATGGAGCGAAACTGACCTAATGATCAATTCAAAGGATATTATCTTCAGTGGTTATACTCAAGCCAATGACAAAAGCACTTTGGCAAACTTTAAAAGTCAACAACCGGTTTTGTTAAACGCCTACACACTGTTTCCTTTCAACAGCACTTTCTCTTTCTCACAGGGCTTCTCCGACTTTTCAACCTTTGCCGATAAAAAGATTACGGCCAAATTTAAAACAGCTTATCGGTCAGATATCGAAAGTCTCATTAAACTTACCGGAAACGATGTCTCGCTTGTTTCCAATGCCCTAAACAACAAAGAGATTCCACAGAAAACATGGGCTATGGTACAACTAAAAAATCCCCCACGGATAGCACAATTACTTAAGAATCTGGCCTTAAAAAGCGGGAATCATAAACTTTATCACCTGGAAAATTATAATATACGAAAAATAAACATAGACCATTTCTTACCCAACCTTTATGGTGAGAGATTCTCCACCATCACACAAAATTATTATTGTATTATCAATGGCTTTGCGGTTTTTGCCAACTCACCCGAAGCACTGACCAACCTGATCCAATACAGCGAAACAGGGAAAACACTGGATTTGGATGAAAACTACAAATCTTTTTCCAACAACCTTGCAGGCACATCAAATGTACTTATTCAAATCAGACCCCGCTCCATGCCGGGACTTATTGATTATTTTCTTAATAAAAAAACAACGGCATCCCTCTCAGGCTATGACTCTTTTTTGAAAAATATTCAGGGAGTTGCCTTTCAGTACAGCCGGGATGCTTCCCTGTTTTATACCAACTTCTACCTCCGCTACAACAAATCCTTCAAAGAAGAAAACCTGGCACTTTGGAAGACTAAACTGAACGATGCCATTGTGGGTAAGCCGTTTTTGGTAAAAGACCACAAAAGCAAAAAGTACGACATCATTGTTTTCGACCGCGGAAATCGTATGTACCTTATCAACCATACGGGAAAAATACTATGGACCAGGCTGCTTCCTCAACTACCCCTGAGCCCCATTTATCCAGTGGACTTTTACAAAAACGGGAAAATTCAATATCTGTTTAACACAAAAGACGACCTGTTTCTCATCGATCGCAAAGGCCGGTATGTGGCCGGCTATCCCATTGCAGTCCATCCACATGCAACCAATGGATTAAGTCTGTTTGATTATACCCATCGGAAAGATTACCGTATCCTGCTGGCACAAGCTGACAAACGCATTTACGATTACACATTAAACGGCGACCAGGTAAAAGGGTGGAAAAAACCGCAAATGCAGGCCTTTGTGACTCAAAAAGTTGTACGACTGTTGGCTAACAGAAAGGATTACATCATCATCAACGACGATGCCAACCATGTTAAAATTGTCAATCGACGGGGACAACAACGAATTTATTTGAAAGCGCCGGTGAACAAAGCGAAACATTCTGGTTATTTTGTGAATAAAACCAACAACAAGGGGCTTATTCTGACCACCAACACCTCCGGAAAACTGGTTTATATTTCTGTCAGCGGAAAACTTCGGTTTACAAACTTTGGGAAATTTTCTCCAAATCACTACTTCCTGTACGACGATTTCAATGGCAATGGCTTCAAGGATTTTATTTTTGTTGACCACAACCGGTTAAAAGTCTTCAACCGTTTTAAGAAACTCCTTTTTTCCTATACTTTTAATGAAGACATCACCGTTCAGCCTGAATTCTTTTCGCTGGGCGACAGGCAAAAAGTACTGGGCATTGTGGCTTCAAAAGAGAAAATCATTTATCTGTTCGACAGCAAAGGCAACATCCTCATAAATCGCGGATTGACCGGAGAAACACCATTTACTGTGGGCAGCCTTAACAACAACCGTGAGGTAAACATTATAACAACCACGGGAAGTACCTTGTACAATTACCGAATCAAATAAAGATATTGACTTACCGCATATCTTCCAACTCGTAGCCGGGAAAATCTTTGGGGTTATAAGTAAAAGTTCCCGGTGGAAAATTTACATCCGCTTTAAAATTGAAGATATCGTAAGTGAAGACATTCCCATCATCATCATACAAAGAGAATTTTTTCACAAGATATTTGGTAGCATCGATGGTGATGGTGACTTTGTCGAACGCGGATTTCTTTTTGGAAGTCAAAATCAGAGTCTTCACATTGCGCTTTCTCTGTCCTTTTGCAAACTTTGCTTTATAATCGGAATATTCCTCCAGAATTTTTGTTGGCGACACATTAGAGGGGTCATTAGGGTCCAGCGTGCTGAGCATCACCTCTTTGGAATCTTTTATAACCGTCCACATGCTTATGCCGTCCGAAATGATAATTTGTCCCATCAATGCAATGCGAAATTTATCGCCTTCCACATATATGGTTCCTGTCTTCTTTTCATGAATGTCATTTTGTTCATTCACCATGGAATATGACAAACCGGAAGAGAAGTTCTTGTAAGAAGACATTTTATCCAGTGTCTTTTTCAGCAGCTTTTGCGCATTATTTTGGGCATAAAGCGTTCCTGTAAACAAGAGTGCGAGAAGTATTGTGATTTTTAATTTCATTTTTAGCAATTTCATACGTTAAATTTCATTTTTACTGTCCAGGTCCTTCAAAAATTGTTCCAAAGCCATATCGTTTGCCACTCTTACCTCCCGGGCTTTGCTTCCCTCGAAAGGGCCGACAATTCCGGCAGCTTCGAGCTGGTCAATAATTCGACCGGCACGGTTATATCCCAGTTTTAGTTTCCGTTGCAAAAGAGAGGTGGAACCCTGTTGTGTTTGTACAATGAGGTGGGCGGCATCTTCAAAAAGCTCATCCCTTTCGTCTAAATTTATGGAACCGGGCGTTTCTGTCTCTTCATCATAATATTCAGGCAAATGTAACGCATCGGGATAGGCACGCTGCTGTCCGATATAATCTGTAACTCTTTCCACTTCATCGGTATCAATAAAAGCACACTGCAAGCGAATCAGGTCGCTGCCGGTGGACATAAGCATGTCGCCGCGGCCCACAAGCTGGTCAGCCCCACTTGTATCAAGAATGGTACGGGAATCAATTTTAGAAATCACACGATAGGCGATCCGGGCAGGAAAGTTGGCTTTTATAGTGCCGGTGATGATGTTTACCGAAGGCCTTTGGGTTGCGATAATCAGATGTATTCCCACGGCACGCGCCAACTGTGCCAACCGTGTGATGGGGCCCTCCACCTCCTTGCCGGCTGTCATAATAAGGTCGGCAAACTCGTCCACCACCAGCACGATATATGGCATAAACCGATGTCCGTGGTTTGGGTTCAGTTTTCGCGCTTTAAATTTCAGATTGTACTCTTTGATGTTTCGCACCTGTGCTTCTTTCAGTAGCTCATAGCGATTATCCATTTCGATGCTCAGCGAGTTCAACGTGCGTACCACTTTCCGGGTATCCGTTATAATAGCCTCCTCCGAGTCTGGAAGCTTGGCAAGATAATGCCGTTCGATACGGGAATAAAGTGTCAGTTCAACCTTTTTGGGATCAACCATAACAAATTTCAGCTCAGCGGGATGTTTCTTGTACAAAAGCGAGGCAATGATGGCATTCAACCCCACCGATTTGCCTTGTCCGGTAGCACCGGCCATAAGGATGTGCGGCATTTTGGCAAGGTCAACTACGAAGCTTTCGTTGGCAATGGTCTTACCCAGTCCCAACGGCAGTTCCATCTTGCTGTGTTGAAATTTCTCCGACTCCAGTATGGAACGCATGGAGACAATGGAAGGATTCTTGTTGGGAACCTCAATGCCAACGGTTCCCTTTCCGGGGATAGGAGCAATAATCCGGATTCCCATCGCCGACAGACTCAGGGCAATATCATCTTCAAGATTTCTGATTTTTGCAATACGGACGCCCGGTGCCGGGACAATCTCGTAGAGAGTTACCGTAGGGCCGATAGTAGCCTTAATTCTTACTATGGAAATGTTGTAATGATCAAGCGTATCTACAATCTTTTGTTTGTTGGCCTCAAGTTCAGCAAGATCAACTTTTACATCCTCATCATACCTGTTCATCAGGTCAAGTCCGGGAAATTTGAAATCGGGCAGGTCCAGTGTAGGATCAAATTCCGTATCCAACCCTTTGTGCTCGCCGGGAATAACTTTGGCCTTCGACTCCTGTTTAGGTTTCTCAATGGTAAGCTCCAATTCGTTGGATTCCTCTTCTATAGAATTTTCCACATGAGCCGCTATCACATCTTCTTTTTCAAAAACATTCGTGACAGCTTTTTCTTTTGCCGTGGATTCATCCACCACGGAAAATTCAACCGTGTTGTACTTATCCTCAGGTCGCAAAGAATTCCCAGCAGTCTTTTTATTATTAACAACTTCTTCTTCCCGTTTTTGTTCCTCCTTCCACTTTCTTTTGAACGAAAATTTATAGTGAATAAGAATGAGAATAGCAGGAATAAAAATAGTCACCAGAATCAATCCCAGTGTGCCAATATAAGTTATCAGCCAGATATTTAGCCTAAAACCAAAATTACCGCCCAAAATATTGTCAGGATGTTTTGGAAACAACATGCCCATAAACAAAGGTAGCCAGAAGAACCCCATGAGTATCACCTGAAAAAGTTTCCAGACAGAAAGTATCCTGAGCTTAAACATCAGCCGTAATCCCCACACAAATAATAAAAAAACAAAAAGATAGCTTCCCAGACCAAAGCCTTTCAAGACAAGCCAGTTAGAGATAAAAGCGCCAAGATTTCCAGTCCAGTTACGCACCAGTGCAACATGGTCATTAAAATAATATCCGAAGGTACGCGTAACCACGTTGGCCGGATTGCTTTCAAACCAGTTAATAAAAAACGAGGTAAAAGCCACCAAAAGATATACCGAAACGGCCAATAGAAAAAAGCCCAGCATTCTCGCCACCTGCGGATCGATTTTTCTATGGACAGGTGTTGATTTTTTCCTGCTCTTCGCCTTTTTGTCTCCTTTTTTTAGCGGAGCATTTTTTTTTGATTCCCTGAACTTATTTACTTTCAGTTTGTTGCTTTTTGATGGCATGAAAAATTAATTTTGAACAAAAATAAGGATTCTGCAAGTACAAACCACGGATACTCCCCATTTTTGATTGTTTAGATACGCACCTCCTTCCACCGGTTTGATTTAAGATAAATGAAAGAAAAAAGACTGAGAAGCGAGCCATAGACCCATTCAGCTGTCCAGGCCAAAACAACAGATCCATGCCAGTGTTCAACCATCATATAAGTGTAAGTCAAATATATAACAAGGACTACCAGCTCAATGGTTAGTGAAATATCGGTTTTACCCGTTCCGGAAACTGCGCTAAACAGAATAAATCCGACAGAGAGCAACAAAGCACCAAGACTCACAACATGAAATACAGGAATACCCATATTTATTAACAGTTGGTCATTGGTATAAATACCCAAAAGCAGACGGGGAAAGGTGATGCCTATGGAAACAAGGACAACAACACCTACGAAGCATAATAAAATGATACGGTAAACCAGCCGCATCACTTCGCCGGAGCGCCCGGCACCGATGAGATAGCTTACCAGTGTATTGACGGCAGTGGCAAAGCCCCAGATGGGTACCATGAGCAGCACATAAATACTCCGGATAATGTTGGAAACGGCCAACGAACTTTTTCCAATTTTTTCCACAAACAAAAAGAAAATAAACCATACCGAAAGAGAGATAAACTGCTGCATCATAGTGGGAAAAGAAACTTTTAGTATACGTTGCATCTTTCTCCAATGCAACCCCTGAAACCTAAACAAAGCATAGTCGGCAAAGCGAATATAAATAGCTGTATAGACCATAAAATAGATCATGCCAGAAAGTTCGGCTATCACCGAAGCGAGGGCTGCACCGGCAATACCCATTTCGGGAAAACCGAACTTCCCGAAAATTAACAGATAGTCGAGTACAATATTCACCAAAGCCAGTACAACCGTTGTGTAGGTTATGACTTTGGTACGACCCAGTCCGACATAAAAAGAACGGAACCCGACATTCACAAAAGCAGCGAAAATCCCAAAAGCACGATAATCAAGAAAAGACATGGCGCCGGCAGAAATATCCTTCGATTTCACGCCATAGCGAAGAATTTCTTCCGACCCGAAACGTAAGACCACGAATGCCGCCACTGCCAGTAGCAGAAGGAAAAGAAAAGAGTGATCCACCACGCTGCCAATCTCTTTGAGCCGTTTCTCACCATAGCGACGGGCAACAATGATCTGCTCACCCATACCAAAACCCAGCCCGAGCATAAAGACGGCGAGATAAAAAATTCCTCCCAGTGCACCGGCACCCAGCGCAACTTCTCCTACCCGGCCCAAAAAAGCAGTATCGGTGAAGTTGATAAGGTTCTGTGCCACGCTACCAAGGATAATAGGCCAGGCAATCAGCCAGATGCGTTTGTAAGAAATATCCTTTTTCATGGAGGGGCAAATGTACGGGAAATTCGATTGTTTCAAAATTGAAAGCGGCTTCCAACGTATCTATACTCCGGATTTTTACCAACTCCGACCATAAAGCCACAGGAAGTATCACACTCAGGTTTCATAGACATACAAATCAACAGAAACATTACAAGTCCCACACTTTTTGGGAATAATAAAAAAGCTGTTGGCTGAACACAATATTGATTTCGATAAAAAACGCCTGTTGTAATTCAACACCTTCAATGTTAACTTTAAATGCTGATTTAAAGAACCTGTTAACATCAATACTCCGGTAATAATTCTATTAACCTGATTTTCAATCAGTTGTATATGTTTCATAATAAGTGTAACTTATTATGAAACAAGCATTTGCGTCTTGGCATTTTGGCGTCTTTGCGAGAACGAAAAATTACCGAACTATTGAACATTGAAGTTCCAATTTTTTAAAAATGAAAATGTCCTGGTTTATCCAGTGCAGTGTACAATTTCAAAAATATGTCTATTTTTAGATTACACTCGTAAAAATATGAATTTACCTCCAAAAATATTTTTTAGCGACTATTTCACCACAAAACTTATCTTTGCATTCCATTTCTAAAAGATGAGCAATAACAAGATTCGCATAAAAAACAAAAGAGCATTTCGCGAGTACTTCGTTCTCGACCGCTATTTGGCTGGTATCGTGCTTACCGGAACGGAAATAAAATCAATTCGCAATGGAAAAGCCAACCTCGCCGATGCCTTCTGTGTGTTTGAAAACGGAGAACTTTTCGTCAGAAGTATGTACATTGCCGAATACAGCTATGGCTCTTACAACAACCACATAGCCAAACGCGACCGGAAGCTGCTGCTGACAGCCCGCGAATTAAAAAAACTAAATACCAAAGTCAAAGAAAAAGGTTTTACCATTATCCCTACCGTACTTTTTATCAACGAGCGCGGGCTTGCCAAACTGGAAATAGCCCTGGCACGTGGGAAACATTATTATGATAAACGCGAAGACCTGAAAAAACGTGATACCCAACGCGAAATTGACCGCCAGATGAAACACTAAAAAAATAGCTATGAAAAATTAATAGCGCAAGCGTCCGCTTGTACTAAAATTATTTTCACAACAAATCCACACGTTTCCTTACTTTTGTTCATTCAAAAAAAAAATAATCAAAATCATGAGGAAATACGCATTAATTTTACTTACGTTTATTTTTAGTTTTCCTGTTTTCAGCCAGGAAAATCAGGGACTTATCGAAAAGCCCCATCTTAAGCTGAAAAGTGACATTATGACGCCGGA
>VAOZ01067274.1_pt1 | contig 10538 bp, 8 predicted proteins | sample 3394041 | NCBI WGS metagenome assembly VAOZ01 (sample SAMN08290431, study PRJNA428436) | hydrothermal vent metagenome | isolation source: Deep-sea hydrothermal vent chimney | place: Indian Ocean: Southwest Indian Ridge
ATGCTGAACATTTAAGAAAATCTATCGAACAATTCAGTCAAGGAAAATTCAAGGAAAGAGATCTACTTGATGAATAGAAATTTAGCATGGACAGAGGCAGGATGGTCTGATTACGTATATTGGCAAAGCCAAGATAAAAAAACACTAAAACGAATTAATAAGCTAATCGATAATACCATTCGTACACCGTTTGATGGTATTGGTAAACCAGAACGGTTAAAGGAAAATTTATCTGGTTTTTGGTCTCGAAGAATTGATGATACCCATAGATTGGTTTACGCAGTTACGGATCTTCATATCACTATTATTGCTTGTCGGTATCACTACAATTAAGTTGGGCTAACGAAGACCGCCAACTCGGACGCATTTTTCGTTCGCTACGCTCACGGCAAATGCGCCGGTTACGGCTGGCGATGGGTTTCACTTTGTTCTACCCATCCTGCATTGGGTTCAAAACAAGGGTGGCTAAATTAGGTGTTCCGAATTCCTGTCCACTATACAGATCACGTTCGTGGTGAGCCCTTCGGCTTCGCTCAGGAGAGCCTTGTCGAACCATGAACGTAAAGCCTGAAATACCAGTATTTAAGGCTATTCCCCCTTCGATAAGCTCAGGGCGAGCGGTTTTACTGGACAGGAATTCGGAACACTTAATTTAGAACAAAATGAAAAGTCCACGTAGTAAAACCTATCAATCAAGGGAAACACCAATGTGGGATTTACATCATTAAAAATCACCTGCGGAACTGAGCAATATTTTATCCAGGATGATTGAAAACTGGAAAGCTCTGCTTCAGCAGGGCTTTGAGCTACAAAGCTCCAGCACCACAGGTACCACAAAAGTACTGTTCCAGCCGCCAGAAAAACTGGCAGTAGCAAATTCAGTTGCACTGGAAGCACAGAGCATCAGCCACCACAGCCGGATATTTAATGAGGGTGCGATGTACCACCTGGGGCGAGCATCAACGGATGCCCAACAATAATATAAGAATATCAGCTTTGTTCTTATGCGCATGCCTGGGAACGCACAACTCATCAATCAGATCTACATATCGGTTACCACGCAGGAGCGTGGGAACCAGAAAAACAGGGCACAAAAAAGGGCTGGTTGACCAACCCTTTTCGTATCGTCCTGAAAACAGGTGAACGGAAACTATTTCTTCCTGGCTTCGCGTTCCAGGGTTTCCTTGATAACGTCTTCGGCCACGTTTTTCGGGCAGGGCATGTAGTGCAGGAATTCCATGGAGAACTGGCCACGGCCGGAGGTCATGGTACGCAGATCGCCGATGTAACCGAACATTTCACTCAGCGGACATTCCGCCTTGATGCGAACACCCGTGGCGCCAGGTTCCTGTGACCGAATCATGCCACGGCGTCGATTCAAATCGCCAATCACGTCACCAACATGCGCTTCCGGCGTAAATACATCCACCTTCATGATCGGTTCCATTAACTGGGGACCCGCCTTGGGCATGGTCTGACGGTAGGCCGCGCGAGCAGCCAGTTCATACGCGACAGCAGAGGAATCAACCGGGTGATAACCACCATCCATTAGAGTGACCTTGAAATCCAGAGTCGGGAAACCCGCCAAGACACCGCGTTCAAGGCTATTGGCAAAACCTTTCTGCACCGCAGGCCAGAATTCGCGCGGTACATTACCGCCGGATACTTTTGACTCGAACTCGTACCCACTGCCGGGTTCGCCCGGCTCAATAACATAATCGATTTTGGCGAACTGGCCGGAACCCCCTGTCTGCTTTTTATGGGTATAACTGTCTTCAACCCGCTGGGTAATGGTTTCGCGGTAAGCGACCTGAGGCTTGCCCACTTCCACTTCCACACCATGGGTACGTTTAAGAATATCGACTTTGATATCCAGATGCAGTTCGCCCATACCCTTGAGAATGGTTTCGCCGCTGTCTTCGTCGGTTTCAACATGGAAAGAGGGATCTTCCTGAATCATTTTGCCCAGTGCTACGCCCATTTTTTCAGACGCGGCCTTGTCTTTTGGCGAGATGGCAATGGAGATCACGGGAGCCGGGAAAACCATCGGTTCCAGGGTTGCGGGTTTCTTCGGATCACAGAGGGTATGGCCGGTTTGCACATTTTTCATGCCCAGCACGGCCACGATGTCACCCGCCTGCGCACTGCTCAGTTCCTCACGGGAGTCGGCATGCATTTCCACAATCCGGCCGATACGCTCGGTCTTGCCGGTAAAGGTGTTGAGCACATTCGTACCTTTTTCTATCTTTCCGGAATAGATACGGATAAAAGTCAGCGCGCCAAAGCGGTCATCCATAATTTTGAAGGCCAGTGCGCGTAATGGCCCCTCCGCATCCACAATGGCAAATTCACCCGTCTCATTACCTTCCAGATCCACCTCCGGCTGCGGTTTGACTTCAGTCGGGTTGGGCAGGTAATCCACCACCGCGTTCAGCACCATCTGGATGCCTTTGTTCTTGAAAGCCGAGCCACAATAGGTAGGAAAGAAGTCCAGCGCAATGCTACCCTTACGGATGCAGGCTTTGAGTTCATCAATCGACGGCTCGTCGCCTTCCAGATATTGCTCCATCAAGCCGTCATCCTGCTCGACGGCCATCTCGATCAGTTTTTCGCGCCATTCCTCGACCTTATCCTGCATATCGACCGGAACATCCTCGATGGTGTAATTCGTGGGATCACCGGAATCATCCCAAACCCAGGCTTTACGCGTCAGCAGATCGACCACGCCTTTGAACTCGTCTTCGATACCGATAGGCAGCACCATCACCAGCGGATTGGCGCCCAGCACATCTTCTACCTGCTTGACCACACGGTAAAAATCCGCGCCCACGCGATCAAGTTTGTTGACCAGAATAATCCGCGCCACTTCCGAATCATTGGCGTAGCGCCAGTTGGTTTCGGACTGGGGTTCAACGCCGCCGGAACCACAGAACACACCGATGCCGCCGTCCAGCACTTTCAGTGAACGATAAACCTCAATCGTAAAGTCAACGTGCCCGGGGGTATCGATAATATTCAGGCGGTGGTTATCCCAGATACAGGACGTGGCGGCAGACTGAATGGTGATGCCACGCTCCTGCTCCTGATCCATGAAATCCGTGGTAGCCTCGCCATCATGCACTTCGCCCAGTTTGTGGATTTTACCGGTCAGCTTGAGAATACGCTCCGTGGTAGTGGTTTTACCTGCATCCACGTGGGCAAAAATGCCTATATTTCTATAGTTTGTTAATTCAGTCATGTTCCCGCTACTCGCATAAAAAATGTTGGTTAATTATTGGATTACTGGTCAAGCCTCAACTGCAACCGGTATGTTCCGGATCGCCCACACCTCGGGATGGCCTCCCGAGGGCGGCGCATTATAGCCCAAACTTCCCATAAATGTATGACATTGATGTTTCAAACGTGATATTTGGAGGAAACGAGGATTTGGTCTCGCCCTCCTGGCGATCAGGATCGGGGCAAAACAGTAAAAACCCATCAAACCTCACCCGGCCACCCCGGATAAACACCTTAGTCCAGATCAACTGGAATTGAAGGATAAAGCCCATATTACGATACCTGTCCCCTTCCTTTGAGACAAAGGGAAGTAGCTGACAGTTCCGGCGTTTCACGGTAAGCTAACCGCCCATGAACAGTCAAACTCTGAATATCGATCCGCAGGAAATTGCTAAATTCGAAGAACTGGCTTCACGCTGGTGGGATCCACAAAGCGAATTCAAAACTCTGCATGATATCAACCCCCTGCGTCTGGATTTTATCGACCAGCGCGCAGCACTATCCGGCAAAACCGTACTCGACGTGGGTTGCGGCGGTGGCATTCTGTCTGAAAGCATGGCCCAACGGGGTGCCCTCGTCACGGGGATCGACATGGGTGAAGCCCCGCTTAGCGTGGCCCGATTGCACCAGCTGGAATCCGGCGTCAAGGTCGATTACCGTCAAATCACCGCCGAGGAACTGGCCACACAGGAACCGCAGGCTTACGATGTCGTGACCTGCCTGGAGATGCTTGAGCATGTGCCGGATCCCGCCTCGGTCATTCGCGCCTGCACCGAATTGGTCAAGCCCGGCGGCCATATCTTTTTCTCCACCATCAACCGTAATCCCAAAGCCTACATGTTCGCCATCGTCGGTGCGGAATACCTCCTGAAACTGCTGCCCAAAGGTACGCATGATTACAGTAAGTTCATCAAACCTTCCGAGCTGGAAAAGTGGATCCGGCAGGCTGATCTGTCCCTGCAGGAAATCACTGGCATGAGCTACAACCCCCTGAGCCAACGTTACTCACTGGGCTATGATGTCAGCGTAAATTACCTGATGTATTGCCAGAAATAAACGTTACGAGGGACAGAGGGGTTTCGCTTTGCTCTACCCATTCTACAGGGCGACGCAAAGAGTAGGATGATGGGTAAAGCGAAGCGCGAAGCCCAGGGGAAACCCATCAACTGTATCCTTGCTGTTCATTTTCGGACTTATAAAATTTGATTAACACCATGTTCCCAACGCGAATCAAAACCGTGCTGTTCGATCTGGACGGCACCCTGGCTGATACCGCGCCGGATCTGGCAGCAGCGTTGAATGCCCTGCGGCTAAGTAAGGGCAAACCCGCCCTGCCCTTCGACAAGATCCGACCGGCAGTCTCCCACGGTGGCAAGGCACTGATTGAAGTGGGTTTCAATCTGCCTCCTGATAGCGACGAGGCGGAGGCGCTACGCCTGCAACTGCTGGATCATTACCGTGAAAATATCGCCCAGCATACCCAACTATTTCCCGGCATGGCCAGCGTGCTGACGCATATTGAAAACCGCGGTGGCAACTGGGGTGTGGTCACCAATAAACCAGGCTGGCTGACTGAGCCGCTCATGGCCAAACTGGATTTGAAACAACGCGCCGCCTGTATCGTCAGCGGCGATACGCTCAATGAGCGCAAGCCTCACCCCGCGCCTCTGTTGCACGCCTGTCAACTGGTGGGCAGCCCACCTGACCGTTGCGTTTATATCGGCGATGCCGAACGCGACATGATTGCCGGCCATCGCGCCGGTATGCATACCTTGCTGGCTCTGTTCGGCTATATTGATGAAACCGATCTACCCCTCGAATGGGGCGCCGATGCTACATTGAAATCACCCGAAGAATTACTGCACTGGCTGAGCAAGGCAGAATAAAATAAACACCATGTCCAATGCCTTTATTTATCTTGCCATTACCCTGACCGCCGCCGCCTTCGGCGCGCTGGGTACCTGGCTATTTCTGCAAACCCGCATCAACGCCCTGCGCGAGCGCAACACCCGGCTCGTCACCATGCTTGAATTGCAGGAGAAAAATGCAGAAGAAAAAATCGCAACACTGGAACTGTCACAGCAACAGGCACGGCAACAGATCCGCGAACAGCTCTCTGACACCTTTAGCACCCTGTCCCGTGAAGCGCTAAAACATAACAGTGATGACTTCCTGAAACTGGCTCAGGAAAATCTCAAACAGTTCCAGTCACAGGCGCAATCCGATCTGGGACAGAAAGAAAAGGCCATCGAACATCTGATCAAACCCATTCAGGAAGCCCTGCAAAAAACCGAGCAACAGATTCAGGGTATGGAAAAGGAACGCCGTGAAGCCTATGGCGCTCTGCATACCCATCTGCAAAGCATGGCTCAGGCACAGGCCAGCCTCAGCAGTGAAACGCGTAATCTGGTCAATGCCCTGCGCCGTCCTGAAGTGCGTGGCCAGTGGGGTGAGATGACCTTGAAACGTCTGGCCGAACTGGCGGGAATGGTGGAACACTGTGACTTTTATGAACAGGAAACCGTGCGCACCGATGATGGCCAACAACGCCCGGACATGATTGTCCGCATGCCCGACGGCCGCGAGATCGTCGTCGATGTCAAAACCCCGCTGGACGCCTATCTCAGTGCGATTGAGAAAGAAGATGACGAAAGCCGTGATCAGGAACTCATCCGCCATGCCCGTAATGTACGCAACCGCGTTAACGAACTGGCTGCCAAAGCGTACTGGACGCAGTTTAAAAACGCACCCGACTTTGTCGTCTTATTCATTCCCGGCGATCAGTTTTTGGGCGCGGCGCTGGAGAAGGATCCGGCCCTGCTGGAAGATGCCCTGCGCCAGCAAGTCATCCTCGCCACCCCCACCAGCTTCGTCGCCCTGCTGCGCGCAGTCGGCTACGGCTGGCGACAGGAACAACTGGCCGAGAATGCCGACAAAATCAAACAAGTGGGCGAAGAACTGTACAAGCGCCTGGGCGTCTTTGCCAACCACCTGCAAAAACTCGGACGCAGTCTGGAAAGCAGTGCCAGGCACTACAATAGCGCGGTGGGTTCTTTCGACAGCCGAATCCTGCCCAGCGCCCAGAAGTTCACTGAAATGGGCATCAGCGCAGCAAACAAACTACAAAACAGCGATCAGATTGAAACCGGCGTACGGGCCATGGTGGTGGACGAAGCGGAAAAAACGGATGAGAGTTCAGACCTAACCTGACACAGGAACGGGGGACGGAGGGATAAAATATATCCTCTGCGTCCCCCTTTTCTCCTGCTTTGATTACGTTTGCTGGATTAACGCCAGCCGGTTATATCCAGTATGGTTCCGTGGCCGGTCACATTGTGTTGCACGCTGAAGTAGTAGTGTTTCCCCTTGGCATCGAAGAAACCGCCGGTCGACTCGGCAGTCAGATCGTTCAATGTGACGATACGAATGCAACCATCGCTCAGGGTATCCACATCATTACCATCTTCCAGGCAGTCCCAGATGTCATTGTTATGCGGATTCACAGCGAAACCGGGAGCATCCCCATCTTCGTGCAATATCCAGTTACCACGGCCCGGCTGATAGGCGATATTATCCATCATGGCCAACTGACGGGTGCCGGTTACAAACGGCTGCAATTCCGGCACCGCTGTATTAGCTGTAGCTTCAGCCAGGCTGCCATCGGTAACACAGATGGTTTCACCCCAGTTGTGATCGGAACCTTCATTGCCGGTGTTGTTGGCACAAAAACGAACATTGCCTTTGCTCAGTGCCTTTTCATCGACACTGGCGTCTTCCGGACGATAAAAACCGGTCAATTCGAGACTTGCCGCAACCGTGCGCAAATCAGCACCGTAGGAATTTACGACCGGTATCCAGCTACCCAAACCGGTGTTGCTGCCCTGGCCATAATCGGTGCCACTGTGACGTTTGCCCAGGCGCAGACCGTAGACACGGCCATTGGCCAGCGGTGACTGATCCAGGCTGCTGATCGGTTCATCACTATTCCAGGGTGAGGAAGGTATGTATTTAAAGTAAGCACCCCCGGCAGTCCCTTTGGAAGGCCGATTTTCGTCACCATAATACATCACGCCGTTGGGATAAATCGCAACACCTTCGAAGGAGAGATGACCCACCGCAGGACGCTCGGCCACATGGGCTGCATCGGCCCCGGTAAAGGTTCCGCTGACCCGGTCATAAACGACACCGGTGGTGTGCAGGGGATCGATGATCTCCAGCAGGGAACCCGAGTTGCCGGCTTCCTCGCCGAGCACAATCGTGCCCCATGGTGTCGCGTGAGCCGGATCGCAGGATTTCGTGCCGCTCAGAATCGTTTCGACCTGACCATCCGACAAACGAACGCGCTGTAACCCCGCCTGGTTCGGCCCCTGCTCGTTACAGACGATCAGGTGTGTAGGGTTTTCGTTTGGCCACAGAGCCATCATATCAATGTTGGGCCCCAACGCCTGACTGGAAGCAACCACGTGTGCGTGCAAACTACGAGCAAGGGTCACCAGTGAAACAGGATTGGCTTCGGCGGTAGCTTTGTTGACGCTTTGAGTCGAGGATGCTTTCAACGCACCTTTGACGCCAAAAAGCTTTCCGGAATATTTATGCAGCAAGCGATCACGAAGGGTGCCGAAATCTATCAGGCCGTGATGATGATCGCGAAACTTGTTGAAATGCCTGACGCCCTGATCCTGATCGGCTAGAACCGGGGATGAAACGGCAATGGCAGCAGCAAATGCCAATCCGCTGACACAAAACTGGGTATATTTCATGAAGGTATTCTCCTTAGAAAATGATTTAGTGAAAAACACAACGTTGCATCGCAACGCACGCATAACGGTAGCAACACACTATTTCACTAAATTGACAATATCTTTACTTTTATATGAATTTTGTAAAAATTAAACATATCAAACCTCACCGCTCGTCCTGTTAGCATGACAGTAATATTTTTCAAGCCTATGATTTCGTGAGTATTTTGTTGATCTAAGTCCGTGAAGGGGCGAAATGACAGCCTTCTAAAATCGGAGCCATCCCTTCTCTTCCGGGGGGAGAAGGCCAGGATGAGGGTCAAGCCGATCCGAGAAAATGTGACGTGTCCTGAGGGACGGGAGGGTTAAACTTTGGAATTCCAGAATTCTTTGCGATTTTATGTATGCAATAATATTTTCTTTAAACCATCTTTACAACTTTTAGATATGGGACTGCTCATCAAATCTGAAATTGTTTTATCTACATCATAATCGATTTTTTTCAGCGAAAAAGCATTGTTTTCATGAACCGCATAACAAGCTTTGCTGCCGTCGCGGGCTAAACCAACGCTACCTGGGTTAATGATTAAAGAGTCGGTCACTTCTTTTTGATACTGAATATGAGTATGCCCGACCAGGATATATTCGGCAGGTATATCGTTCAGTTCTTTTGTCATTTCATCAGCCGATAAATATTTAGCAATATCGCCCTGTGGAGATGCGTGCGCCATAAAATAAGATCCCTCTTCGATATACGCCTTGTTAGTTAAAGGCATATGTCTAAGAAACCTGATATCGTCATCCGTTAACAATGTACGATGCCATTTTCTTGTTTCGATAGAAAATTCTCTAAACGAACCCATGCTATGACAATCTGTGTTGTAACCCATGGCATTGTCATGATTACCCAGTACACAATAATCCGCATTATTCTTTATAAAATCCAGGCACTCTTCAGGATTGGGACCATAATCAACCACGTCACCCAGGAATAGCAGTAAGTCATAACCACCTTCTTCATCCAATACCGATTTTAGAGCCGAATAATTTGCATGAATATCCGACAGGATTAATATTTTCATTATCTGAAATCAGTTGAGCGATTTTCGCAGAGCGCGTTTGGTATTTTCCAATACGTCATCGGCGGTGCGTTTTACCTTTTGCTGCAAGCTTTCGCTATTAAACGGATTGCTGTACAGCGGTTGGTCCCGGCCGAAGTTAACGCCGAACCAGAGTCCGGCACACAGTCCAATCACTAAACCCGCCACCAAGATTTTAAGTTGTTTCATGTTTCTTTTATCCAAAATTAGCGGTTAACCGCCTGTCAGCTTATCATAAGCGTATGTCCCATCTTGAACAAGCTTATCACCACTGCCAATCCGTGGCGGCCCGTCACTATGAAAATTTCCCGGTGGCTTCCCGTCTGTTGCCGAAAAAACTACGCCGTCCCATCAGTGTCATTTACAGCTTCGCCCGTACGGCGGATGATTTCGCTGATGAAGGCAGTTTAAGCAAAGCTCAGCGACATCAAAAACTCGACGACTACGCGCATAAACTGGCCTGCATTGCAAAAAACGAGGCTCTTGATGATCCGGTCTTTATCTCGCTGGCTGATGTTATCAAAAACCATGCCCTGCCGCTGTCGCTGTTTCAGGATCTGCTCACGGCGTTTAAAATGGACGTGGATAAAACCCGCTTTGCCGACTTTGCCGAGGTTCTGAATTACTGCCGCTATTCGGCCAACCCGGTCGGTCGTCTACTGTTATACCTGCATGGGGCTGCAACGCCAAAAAACCTGTCTCAATCGGATGCTATTTGCTCGGCGCTGCAACTGATTAACTTTTATCAGGACTTAAGCCAGGATTATCATGAACATGGCCGCATCTATCTGCCGCAGGATGAAATGCGCCAATTCGGAGTCACTGAAGATCATATCGAACAGACCCGTAGCGATGAGGCCATGCAGGGGCTGATGAATTTTCAATTTCAGCGTGCCGCTGCCATGATGCAGCAGGGTTGCCCTCTGGGGAAGACTTTACAGGGGCGTTTTGGACTGGAACTACGTATGATCATACAGGGCGGCACCTATGTGCTTGACAAGCTCCAGAGGCATGATGGAAATGTCTTTCGTCGCCCGCGTATCAACAGGTGGGATGCTGTACGAATCGTTGCTGGCGCTCTGCTACAAGTTTCTGTGTTAAAATAAAAAGGCAAGCGTGCCGATGGGTTTCGCTTCGCTCTACCCATCCTACCCTGCTACTATTTTTCACTGTAAACAACGAGAGATTAATCCGTATTGTTTTAAAATAACTACTGTTTGTCATTCCTGTCAATATCCATGCAAAAAGCACCTGATCTTTTTTCCTACCGCCCCTATTGGGCGAAACGCTTCGGCACCGCGCCAGTGCTGCCCATGTCGCGCGCAGGCATGGATGAACTAGGCTGGGATTCCTGCGATATTATTCTGGTAACCGGCGATGCGTACGTGGATCATCCCAGCTTCGGCATGGCTTTGATCGGCCG
>VAOZ01198704.1_pt1 | contig 10537 bp, 7 predicted proteins | sample 3394041 | NCBI WGS metagenome assembly VAOZ01 (sample SAMN08290431, study PRJNA428436) | hydrothermal vent metagenome | isolation source: Deep-sea hydrothermal vent chimney | place: Indian Ocean: Southwest Indian Ridge
CTGGATGTGAAAACATGATGTTCCCAGTAAATGCAATCAGGATTCTTCAAAAATACCATTATAATCGGCTGGTTAACTGTTTTTTTAGAAAATAAGTTCGGTCTAGGTGGAATTATCCCGATATTCGTCTATTAACGCTGCACCTGGTAAATGGCGCTGAAGTTCTGGATAAACCGTCCACACAGCCCGGCGGGTTTGACCTGGATGCCCATATTGCATCGGGAGAACTTAATTTTTCCGTGGGCGGCGCCTACCGCTCGAACAGGATAATCTTTCGCTTCATGGATGCAGATGTTAAAAGCGATTGCGCGTGACGTAGAGCGGGTAAAAATGAGCCAAATGTGCTGTACACGCGTTTCCCGCCATGTTTTATGTTTCTCGACCAGCAGCAGGGCGCTGATCAGGCACATGCCGACAATCAAGGGCTCACGGTGTTTCTTGCTGGCCTTGCCCCATACATTGCACACCAAATGCCCCCTGACAGCGCTGCCGGATTGCGCCCTGGAAATACTTTACTGGAGGAGTATCGGTCTCGTGTGGCAACGCACAAGGAACACGCGGCGACATTGACTGAAGGTATCATTTTATATGTACACCTTTACCCCAAGATACGTCATTTCCGAAATCCATGTTCGAGGATTCAGGCGGGTTGCCGTCGTAGATCAGGAACGTGCGATGCTGCATCCACGCCTCGCGTGTAAACACATAGGGATCAAGCGCCGATTCGTTGACGAAACGGATGGCATCCGAAGCCCGGCTACGTGCATCCACAGCGCCGAGTACTGATAGGGGAATCATCACGGCCGACGTGGCGACATAACCAACATAGAACAACGCATTGGTCAGGGTACTGACGACGATATCGGGTGTCTTCCGCACGGTATCAGGCCCCAGCAACGGCAATACGAGGTAGGCTCCGGGGGGAGCCCCCCATACGGCCAGCGTCTGCCCGAAGTCTTCCTGATGTTTTGTCAACCCCATGGAAGTCGCGGGATCGAACAGACCGCCGATACCCAACGTTGTATTAATGAGAAAACGGCCAAGATCGGAAAACCCCCGTTCCCCCTTGGCCTGGAGAAAATCGTTCAAAATTGTTTCGAAGTACTGGGTATTATCAAAAAAATTTGATACGATAATCCGCCCCTGTTTTGGTGTAATCGCCACATATCCATCCGATAACGGCTTGAGAATGGCACGATCCACCAGTTTGTTGAAGCTGAATACGACCCGGTTGACCTTCTCGGCGGGATCATAAACCTGCCCTCGGAGTACACTGGCGCAACCGCTCAGCAGGGCGGCCACCAACACCGGCACGATCAACCTGTTGATCGTGCGCCACTTGCCGCGAGCCTGACTCAGGTTGGCATCCATCTGCGGCAAATGCCGTTCGATCAATAGCGTGCGAACCACGACATTCCCAAGGATTCGCTATCATCTTTCATGTTCAGGCGATGCATCCTGTTTTCCGATTCATTGCACTTTCTCAATTTGCTTCACGAAATCCAGGAGTTGGCCGGACAACTTTATGGTTTGTGCCGGTTCGTGTTCTTTCTCAATTTCACCGACCAAACGGTCTCCCCGCATGACGAGTGTCTTGTTACGAAAGTTTTTGATTAAATCCTTGCCAACCCGCTGCCAAGTGCTTGCCAGGTCGGTGCGACGGACATTCAATAATTCAGCATTTACCCTGGGATTTTCCTTACTCAATAACAGGAGTTCTCGGCCCAGATAATCCAGCCATGCAGTATCGCGTTTTCTAAGCGTTGGATAATTTGTAAAACGTATAATGGAAGCGCTTAACTGATTAGCCGCGATAGCCGTTCCAATCCATGCATGTTGTTTCAGATCAATCGCAATGACGCGTAACCATGAATAGGCCATGACCAGTTCGCGTGAGCGGCGCTCATTAAACGGAAGTCTGTCTATATGGCTGTGTAACCGACTCAGTTCATGATGTACCTTCCTGTACAGCTTTTGCGTAGCAGGTGCACTTTTGGTAAGCGCCGTATCCACCATATCTTCGGCAGTACCCTTCATGGCAACGAGGATGGAAGACATACCTCCGGAAGTCTCTGATGCAAACACCGGAAGAGGTGGACATACCGACATCACAAGCAGTATTACGAGATATTGGGGCTTGCGGCATGTCGTCATGGCAAGTAAAACTCCCTTGATGCATCTGCGACAGAATAGCGAATTCACCTTGCTGGAACCTGATAACAACATGATGCTCTGGTTCTCCGTTCTTTCTACCCCATCCATTCGCTGCCCTTCAACGATCTCGTGTTTAGCCATGACAGAAGCCGCCGTCGGGCGCCTTGGGCTGTAAGGGTGGCGCTGCATCCAGTTCGCCCACGACATGAACGATATCAGCGGCCAGCATGTCCGCCATATCGCGTGAAAAACCTTCGCGCACAACGATGCGCAGTACGGCAATCTCACTGGCATCCGGCGGCATGGTGTACGCGGGTACCTGCCAGCCGCGAGCGCGCAGGTGCTCGGAGATATCGTATACCGAATAGCGTGAGGGATCCTTGAGGCGGAAGGCGAATACCGGGATCGTACTGCCGTCGCTCAGTAGTTCGAATGGACCGATCCCTGCAATGCGCCCGGAGAGATCGGTGGCGGTATCACGCAACGTAGAGATGATGCGGGTATAGCCGTCACGCCCAAGACGCAGAAAGTTGTAATACTGCCCGACGATCTGATTGCCCGGGCGGGAGAAGTTGAGGGTGAAGGTGGGCATGTCGCCACCCAGATAATTCACGTGAAATATCAACGCTTCGGGTAAGTGCCGACGGTCGCGCCACACAGCCCAGCCGACACCGGGATAGACCAGGCCATACTTATGGCCGGATACGTTGATGGAAACAACATTGGACAGGCGAAAATCCCAGCGCAGATCAGGATGGATGAAGGGTGCGACAAAACCACCGCTGGCTGCATCAATGTGCAGGGGTACGGCCAGACCGTGGGCGGTATTGTGACGAACAACGGCGTCATGAATGGCCTCAATGGGTTCGAATTCACCGGTGAAGGTGGTACCCAGAATGGCGACCACGCCGATGGTGTTTTCGTCGATACGAGCAATCACCTCTTCGGGTTCGATGACGTAACGCCCCTCGCGCATCGGGATGTAGCGCGGTTCGACCTCCCAGTAGCGACAAAATTTTTCCCACACCACTTGCACATTGGTGCCAAGCACCAGATTGGGTTGGGCAACGGGCTGGCCATCAGCCTCTCGGCGCTTGCGCCAGTTCCACTTCAGCGCCATGCCCGCAAGCATCACCGCTTCGCTGGAACCGATTGCGGATACGCCCACCGCATCTGTATCCTCGGGTGCGTTGAACAGGCGTGCCACCATATTCACACAGCGCGTTTCGATCTCCGCCGTCTGCGGGTACTCATCCTTGTCGATCATGTTTTTATCAAATGTCTCGCTCATAAGCCGTTCGGCCTCTGGCTCCATCCAGGTGGTCACGAAGGTGGCCAGGTTGAGGCGCGCATTGCCGTCAAGCATCAACTCATCGTGAATCAAGCGGTAAGCCGTCTCGGGCGGCATTTCCCCTTCGGGCAGCGTGTACTTGGGTACAGGTTCGGTCATGGCGCGTGAACCATAGGCGGGGCTGAGTTTAAGATCGGAACATAATTGCTTAACCATCGTGATTACTCCATGTCGGCGACGACCCATCCGGGGCGACGCCAGTGGTATAGTAGCTGCGGTGCAACCAGCATCACCACAAGCGTGGTAAACATAGCCAGCGCATAGGGAACAGTGCCAATATCCGTGCCAGGTGGCAAAAAACCGATAAGAAAACAGGCAAAGGTCGTAGCAAAACCGGTGCCCGCGACCAACCACAGCCCCCAGCTGCGCCCACCGGGAATTCGATAAGGTCGCACCGTATCGGCGTGTGTGTAACGCAGGCGAACCGCAGCGGCAAACAGTACCAGATACATAACGGCATAGAGGATGACAGCCGCCGACGTGAGCAACAGAAAGGCGGTATTTACGGAGGGTACGACAAGAAATACCAGCGCCACGCAACTCATCAGGCCCGCCTGTACCATCAACAGGTTGTGCGGCACGCCACGGCTGTTAGTTGTCTGCAACACGGGCGGCAGGTTACCAGCACGCCCGGCTGCCCACAAACCCTTAATCGGGCCCACCACCCAGGTACTCACCTGTCCCGCCGCACCCAGCGCAACCAACAGCGCAACGGGTGGTAGCAACCAGCCGACATTCCAGGTGTTGAGCAACACCTGCAGTGCCTGCACGCTGCCGGAAACCAGGTTCAGTTGTTCCACGGGCAGCACGGCCGCCACCGCCAGCCCGCCGAGCAGTGTCAGCGCGAAACCGAGCATGGCGGCGGAAAATACGGCAATAGGGTAGTTGCGCCGCACATCATGCACCTCTCTGGCATGAGAAGCCGAGACCTCAATGCCAACCACACCAAAAATGAAACTCAGAAACAGCACCAGGCTTTGTTTGGCTCCATTCAGCGGCAACCAGTTATCCATGGACATCGTCAGGTTCAGATGCAATGGATGTCCCTGCGCAACATAGAGCAGTGCCAAGCCGACCAACAGCGCCGCAGGAAGTAACACACCGGCACCGAGACACACACTGGAGATTAAACCGGACGCGCGCATACCGCGCAGATTCAACAGTGTGGCCATCCAATACACCGCAAGAATTACAATGACGATAAACGTGCGCGAACCGGCCAGTGCCGGATTGATCGCGTAAGCCAGGCTCGCTGCCACATAGGAAAGAATTGAGGTGATACCGAACAGGCTTTGTACCCACTGTAACCACACGGCGGTAAGCCCCCAACGCGTGCCGAAGGCCTCTTCGACCCAGTGGAAAACGCCGTTCTTCGGCCATGCGGTGGCGAGTTCCGCCGACACCAGCGCAATGGGAATGAGAAAGGCAAACACCGTGATCAGGTTGAAAAATACCATCCTCATCCCGGTGTCGGCCATCATCGGCATATTACGCAATGTCAGAAACAGCGCCGCTGTCATCAGCGTCAGCGTTACCACGCCAATACGAACTGTCGGATCGGTGTGGTGCAATACCGGTTCGTTCATGGTTCAACGGCCTGGCGCACAACATAAATTAACATCGCGGACATGTCAGCACCGGGCATGGGGATGCAGTTTCTCACTCAGGATGTTCTGAAAATCGCCATGGCCATTCGATAAATGATGAAAATGTTTGTACACCGCCAGTTTGGCCCAGTCCTCAATGAAGACCCACACAATGCAGTATGCCCAAATGAGTCCGACATCGGGCCAGCTGATGGGTGCGATCAAACCGAGCGGAAACAGTACAAACAGGGTTGCAAGAATCTTCGTGATGATCGCAGACCACATCAGTACCGGTGAGGGAAAGGGCCGACTCAGGAAGGCCCGGTCGGTTCGGGCCACGAACAGTGTCAAATGTCCGGCAATGGCCAGCTTGAGGAAAATAAAGCTCTGAATCTGATCGATACTCAGCTGCATCCATGCTTTCGCGATCCACAACAAGCCGAATGTCTCTATCACGCCAATCAGACCCAGCACCGTGGAAACGGTCAGCACACGCCGCATATCCCAACGCACCGGTTTGGGATCCAGCCATGCATTGTCGTAGGCGATGGCCATGATGGGCAGATCATTGAAGAAGGCCAGCAGGATGATCATGATGGCGGTGATCGGGTAGAAGTTGAACACCAGCATCGCCAGCACCACGAAGAACATGATACGGATGGTTTCGGTAATACGGTAAATCGCATAGGAGTTCATACGCACAAAAATCCGTCGGGCCTCCTCGACGGCGCCGATGATGGTGTACAGACCGGGTGTGGTAAGGATCAGGTCGGCGGCAGCGCGCGCCGCGTCTGTCGCCCCGGATACGGCGATACCGACGTCAGCTTGCTTGAGCGCCGGAACATCGTTGACACCATCGCCAGTCATCGCCACCAGGTGCCCACGCGCCTGCAGGGCTTTGACGATGCGGTACTTGTGTTCTGGAAACACCTCGGCAAAACCATCGGCTTTTTCGATATAATCGGCGGCATCGGGCGGTGTTTCATCACCGTCGCCGCCAAACAACGCGTTGACCGCCCGGATATTCGTCCCCAGGCCCAGTTGTCCGGAGATCTCCCGTGCGATGGCGGTATTGTCGCCGGTGATCATTTTCATCCTGATACCATGATCTTTGGCCTGGCGGATAGTCTGAACGGAGTCCTCACGTGGCGGGTCAAATAGCGGCAGAAGGCCCAAAAATTTCCAGTGCTGGCCATCGTCCATACGCGCTACGCCCAGGGTGCGAAAGCCCCGTCTGGCGTGTTCATCAATTGCTGCGTTGACACGTTCAACAGTTGCCGGATCGAGCCGTGCCAACTGTAGAATAACCTGTGGCGCGCCCTTGGTGATCCTGAATGTCTGGCCATCGGCACGACGAACCTCGGCCTCGGTGCGCTTGCTGAGCGGATCGAAGGGTACAAAACCGGTTTGCGTGTAGTCCTTCAATGCCCTGACATCGGACACGCCGTCCATGACGGCGAGGTCAATGGGATCGTTGTTTTCGGCTCTGGAGGCCAGGGCGCCCGCCAGGATCAAATCCTGCACATCCATGGCGGCGAAGAGCTCGGGTTCGCCCATGGTCAGCCTGTTCCGGGTCAGGGTTCCGGTCTTATCCGAACACAGGATATCGACACCCGCCATCTCCTCAATGGACTGCAGGCACGAAACAATCGCCTTAACCCTGGACAGAGCCAGCGCGCCGACCGCCATGGTGACCGACAGCACCGTCGGCATGGCGACCGGTATGGACGCGACGGTCAGGATCAGGGCGAACTGTACCAGCTCGAGTAGCGGTGTATGCCGGAACATCTGCACCAGAACCAACACCGAGACCAGCGCCAGACTCAGGTAGATCAAATAGTCGCCGATCGCCAGCACCGCCTTTTGAAAGTGCGACACCGCGCCTGCATGCTCCACCAGCTGTGCCGTGCGGCCGAAGAAGGTGTGACTGCCGGTGGCGACCACCAGCGCGACCATTTCGCCCTGTCTGGCGATGGCGCCGGAATACACAACGTCGCCGACGGTCTTGCCAACAGGTAGCGACTCACCGGTGAGAGCCGATTGATCCACCGACAGATAGCCGCCTTCGATCAATTTGGCATCGGCGGGGATAATGTCGCCCAGACGCAGTCGAATGACATCGCCGGGCACCAGTTCAACGGCGTCGATCTCACCCCATCGGCCGTCACGTCGGGCGCGCGCACTCAGGGCGAGTTGGCTCTTGAGCGCCTCCAGGGCATTGGTGGCCTTGTACGCCTGCCAAAATCCGATGATGGCATTGAAGATCAGCAGCGCCGTGATGATAGCAAAATCAGCCCAGTGGCGTACCAGTGCCGAAAGGATCGCCGCCACCTCGATCATCCAGGGGATTGGCCCCCAGAAGTAGCCCAGAAACATGGTCAGTGGACGGATCTTTTTGCCTTCCAGCGCATTACGACCGAATTGGGTGAGACGAACCTGCGCTTCTGCCGCATTAAGCCCTTCGGGCGTGCTGTCCAGGCGTGTAAACAGATCATCCGCTTGCAGCTTTTCAGCACTGTGGCTGTCGATGGTGTTGACCACGGTCTAACTCCTTACACGATCATACCGATTTCGACTCTCAAAAAAGGAAAGGCTGACAGTATCGGAACATATTGCCACCCATCCACCCAGCGTGTTGCAAGAGGCTCTTGGGTAACCGGATTAATCTGTCGCCCGTGCCGCCGCGATGGCGGCAATGTTGAGGATATCGTCCACGCTGGCCCCTGTCTGCAATACATGCGCCTGTTTGGGCAGACCAAGCAGGATGGGACCGATGGCCGTACCGCCGCCCAAGTCTCGCAATAACTTATAGGCAATATTACCGGCCTGCATGGTCGGGAATACCAGTACATTGGCGGGTTCTTTCATTCTGGAAAACGGGTATTGTCCAAGCAGTTCCGGGTTAATAGCGGTGTCAGCCTGCATTTCACCGTCCACAATCAGGTCAGGGTGACTTTGATGCAGGATTTCCACCGCTTTGGCAACCTTGATGGATGCCTTGTGCGGCGCGCTGCCGAAATTGGAGAAGGAAAGCATGGCAACGCGCGGTTCAAAACCCAGGGCGGCAGCCGTTTCGGCGGATAATGCCGCCAGTTCGGCCAGTTGTTCGGCATCCATATCCACATTGACTGACGTGTCGCTAAAGAAATAGGCGCCTTTTTCCATGACCATCATATAGAGTCCATAGACGCGGTGATGGTGGCCTCCGGCATCATGCCCCAGCACCTGTAACACAGGACGAAGCACGTTGGGATAATGCGCGGTACGCCCCGAAAGCATGCCATCGGCAAAGCCTTGCTTGACCATCATGGCAGCCAGAACATTGGTGTCGTGGCGGAGCGCGAGCCGTGCATCCTGTCGCAGTATGCCATGTCGATTGCGATCAAAGTAATAGGCATCCACCAGACTGGAGAATCGTGCATCTTCATGGGCGGGATCGAGTATTTCAAGGCCACTCGGGTCAATGTCCATTGCCTTTATGGCAGTTTCGATGTGGTCTTTGCATCCAATAAGAATCGGATGGGCGATTCCCTGTTCATGCATCAGGGCCGCCGCACGGATCACAGTGGCGTCCTCTCCTTCGGGCAAGGTCATGCGCAGAGGGTTTGCTCTGGCTTTATCCATAATCCAGCGCATGAACAGACGGGAGCAGTCAATACGCGCCGCCAGTTCCTGCCGGTAGGCTTTGATGTTGGTGATCGGACACTTGGCCACGCCACTGTCGGTGGCTGCTTTGGCTACGGCGGCAGGCACCACCTCAATCAATCGCGGATCGAAGGGTTTGGGAAGAATATATTCCGGGCCAAACCGTAGGTGTTCACTACCGTATGCCTTGAGCACGCTGTCGGGCACCTCCTGTCGCGCCAGGTCTGCCAGGGCATGAACCGCAGCGACTTTCATCTCCTCATTGAAGGTGGTGGCGCGGGCATCCAGCGCACCACGGAAGAGAAAAGGAAATCCCAACACATTATTGACTTGATTCGGGTGATCCGAACGGCCCGTGGCCATGATTAAATCCTTGCGTGTGGTCATGGCCAGATCGTAGGGGATTTCGGGGTCGGGATTAGCCATGGCGAAGACAATGGGACGTTCCGCCATGGTGTTGAGCATTTCCGGGTTGAGGACATTGCCGACGGATAAACCGACGAAGACATCTGCGCTCTTCATCGCCTCTTCCAATGTACGTTCCGGACGTTCAGTGGCAAAATAGGCCTTGTGTGGTGGCAGTTCGTCCTCACGATCTTTAGAGATAACACCCTTGCGATCCAGAAACAGGATATTTTCTCGTTTCGCGCCCAGTTCCTCAATCAGTTTCATGCAGGCAAAGCCGGCCGCTCCGGCGCCAAGGCAAACAACTCGCACATCCCTGATCTTCTTGTGCTGCAATTGCAGGGCATTGATGAACCCGGCGGCCAGGATCACGGCAGTGCCATGCTGGTCGTCATGCAATACGGGGATATTCATGCGTTTTTTCAGTTCCGCTTCAATGATGAAGCATTCCGGCGCCTTGATGTCTTCCAGATTGATGCCACCGAAGGTGGGTTCGAGACGGACGATAGTCTCGACCAGCGCCATGGGGTCGGATTCATTCACTTCGAGGTCAAACACATCAATATCGGCAAAACGTTTGAATAACACGCCCTTACCTTCCATCACGGGCTTGCCCGCCAATGGGCCGATATTGCCCAGTCCGAGAACGGCGGTGCCGTTGCTAATGACACCGACCAGATTTCCACGCGATGTGTATTTATAGGCGAGTTCGGGTTCCTTCTCGATTTCAAGGCAGGGAGAAGCCACACCCGGCGTATAGGCCAATGCAAGGTCACGCTGGGTGACACATGGTTTGGTTGCCTGCACGCTGATTTTACCGGCAGTCGGCTGACTGTGGTAGTTCAGTGCGTCTTCGTGCATGGAATTTTTCGACATGATCCTCTCCATCAGTATTTTCCTTTATTTATACCGAACGCCTCGTCGGTCGTCCGTATATGCACAGCTACGGTCTTCTTCTTTGGAAGCCGTTACGAATCAAGGCCCTGTGCAATCATCGTGGCGATTCAAGAATCGTTAGTATAAGTGCACGGGTCCGCCGACCAGACTTTCAGGAAAAAGGAAACTGACCATATAGTGGCATTGATATGGTATGGAAATCAAGTGCGATGTGGATGACATCAATGGCTTTTATGGCCAAGCAAGCGGAAGCATCGGGCATGGACGTGCCTGTCAACCGGATATTGACCATCTTGATATATGCTGTCGGGAAGGTTTGTTGACCTGTATTTACACCTCTGATAGAAACCGCGCCCCGTGCGGTTCCAGATCAGCAAGTGGCTCATAGGATGGGAAACCGGGCGATTAGCTCAGCGGGAGAGCACTGCCTTCACACGGCAGGGGTCGCTGGTTCGAACCCAGCATCGCCCACCATATAAGCCATTGATAATTAAGGATA
>VAOZ01092763.1_pt1 | contig 10530 bp, 10 predicted proteins | sample 3394041 | NCBI WGS metagenome assembly VAOZ01 (sample SAMN08290431, study PRJNA428436) | hydrothermal vent metagenome | isolation source: Deep-sea hydrothermal vent chimney | place: Indian Ocean: Southwest Indian Ridge
AAAATAAGAAAAGTTATACTTCGCTTATTCTGTGTAAATATTTTCAACAGAGTATATCTGATTCCTTTTTCCCTTTTCTGTATGGAAATAAAAAAACCACCATTGTGCAGATCAAAAAATTTAGATTGGGGGCTTATTTTTTTTGTAGATCCGCTGGGGATTTTGGTGGTTTTTATTTTTGTGGTTTTGCATTTTCTTTTTTGCACACTTTTTATTTTCTTGCGGGATTCGCCCGCGACGTTGTGTGTTTTTAAAAATGCAAAAACTACTATGAAAGAGCTTTCAAAGAACTACGTTGTCTAAATATTATGATATGTCCCTATAGGACAAGTGTAAAGGACAGTGGTGTGGATAACTGTCTTTTACGTTGTCCTTTATAGCGTTATGGCTATCGGCGCATGGTCCGATCCATACACACCTGTGTAAATATGTGCAGTTTTTATTCGGCGCGCAATTTCATTTGATGCAAAAAAATAATCAAGTCTCCATCCAACATTGCGATCGCGCGAATGTGTTTTAACATCCCAATAAGTGTACGCCCCTGAACTTTTTGGAAATTTATCTCTGAACGTATCTACATACCCGGCGCGCACCACTTCGTCTAACCACGCGCGTTCCTCAGGAAGAAAGCCAGTATTATTTTCATTTTCTTTTGGGCGGGCGAGGTCAATTTCTTCATGAGCAGTGTTGACGTCACCGCAAAAAATTACCGGTTTACTTTTCCGTAAATTTTGTACAAACAATAAAAAAGCATCGTAGAAGCGCAATTTATATGCCAAGCGTTCCGGACCTTTCCCGCCGTTTGGAAAATAAACACCAATAAGCCAAAAATCTTCATACTCACCGGCAATAATACGCCCTTCAATATCAAATTCTCGTATGCCCATACCATATAAAACTGACAACGGCTCTTGTTTGGAATAAAGCGCGACACCGCTGTATCCTTTGCGCACTTGTGATGATGAGAAAAACGATGAAAAACCACCCGGCTCACGCACCTCATCCGGTAATTGTTCCGGGCTCGCTTTTGTTTCTTGAATACAAAAAATATCCGGAGTTGTTGCTTTTAGAAAAGGAATCCATTGGTCGTGCTTGGCGATAGCACGTAACCCGTTTACATTCCAAGAAACAATACGCATAGAAACACTATACCAAACAATGCTCACTCGTGGCGAGTGCTATGGTATTTCTTGTGAACTTCTCGCAGATGCACATCGGTTACATGAGTGTAAATCTGCGTGGTTGTAATGTTTGCGTGTCCTAAAAGGGCTTGCACACTGCGCAAATCAGCGCCATTTGAAAGAAGGTCTGTGGCAAAACTGTGGCGCAGTACGTGCGGGGTCACTTTTTTGGTCAGTCCAGCACGCGTAGCATATTCTTTTATCATACGCTCAACAGAACGCGGCGTTATGCGCCCGCCTTGTTTTTTCCCAATAGAGAGACTCACAAAAAGAGCTTCTTCCATGTCTTTGCGCGATTGTAAGTATGTGGAAACAGCGTCTTTCGCATAGGAAGAAAGAAAAACAACACGAACTTTGTCTCCTTTTCCGCGGACGGAAAGCTCATCACGAGATAAATCAATATCAGAATTGAGCGCACAAAGCTCAGAAACACGCAGTCCCGTTGAGAACAAGAGCTCCAAAATTGCTTTGTCGCGCAGACTTTTTTCATCGGTGCCACTCGGCGCGCGCAGAAGACGAGTGAGCTCCGATGGAGTTATAAGGTCAAGCGAACGCTCGGGCAATTTTGCAAGCTCAATACCTTCTGATGAAATACATTGAACGCCTCGCTTATGAAGAAATTTCAAGAAGACGCGCAAAGCGATGAGATAATAATTTTGCGTCCGGCGCTTCATGGTGCCAGAAGTACCCGGCTGGCGATTAAGCCACAAGCGAAATGCTCGAACTGACTCTTCAGATATGTCATTTGGCGATGTAATTTTTGCGTAAGCAAAAAACTTACATAGGTATCGGTCATAATTTTCAACGGTTTTAACCGAGCGACCGCGTTCAATTTCAACATATTCAAGAAATTGCCTTTTTAGTTGCGTGATGTTCATTACTATTTCAGTATAACGCACATGTCGCACAATATTTTTTGTACCACCGGCTTCTAGGCATTATTTTGAAACAGTTGCAGAAATAATCAATGTGTGGTATGCTCACTCTATGCTTAGTAAACGAGTAAAAACAGGGGTTATAAAGAATGTAACTCGCCATGAGTCTGATACTGGTTCTCCGGAAGTTCAGATTGCGTTGCTCACCCGTCGCATTGAGGAGTTGACTAAACACCTCAAGAAAAACAATAAAGATAACCACTCTCGCCGTGGACTTTTGCAAATGGTGGCAGACCGACGCACACACTTGCGCTATTTGGAAATACATAATAAGCGGCGCTATAGTAGTGTTATTAAGAAAATTGGTTTAAAACACTAAAAGGGCACCACCCCGCACAACATAAGCCACGAAGTGGCTTATGTTGTGCGGGGTGCATATTTGTTATAATACCTACCATATAAATAAATTATTTCAGGCAATCGCGGCTTCACAAAAAGACGCGGTGCATGGTACTATAATAAAGGAAGGGAAGTACTTTGTTCTTTTTAAAAAATTAAAAATTCATAGCGGTTATTCCGCTATTTCATATAAATATGACTGTTATAAAACATGGTGCGCAACGGGTTGGTGTTTTTATAGACGCGCAAAACCTGTATCATAGTGCAAAACATTTATACAAAACTCGTGTCAATTTTGCAAAGGTGCTGGAAGAAGCGGTGGGAAAGCGTACACTCGTGCGCGCGATTGCTTATGTTATTTCAACAGAAAGCGGAGATGAAAAAAACTTCTTTGAGGCGCTTACAAAAATAGGAATTGAAACGAAAACAAAAGATTTGCAGATATTTGCCGGCGGAGCTAAAAAGGCGGACTGGGATGTTGGTATGAGCATTGACGCGGTGAAGCTAGCACCAAGGCTTGATACCATCGTGCTTGCAACTGGTGATGGTGATTTTGTACCACTTATTGAATACGTTGATATGCATGATGGTTGTCAGGTTGAGGTAATTTCTTTTGGAAAATCTTCATCGGCAAAATTAAAAGAGGCAGCACATGCATTCACTGATATGTGTGATGACCCGGGGAAGTTTCTTATCGGGCACAGGGATTAGGAAAATAAAAGTAAGAAGAATCGCGCGATGCACGGGCTCGCACCAAAATGGTGCGAGCCCGTGCATATTTTTCACACGAAAAACATCAACATAGGTTACTATAGAAGTGTATGCCACTGCTACACAAAAAAACGGATGCGTCTGTCACGGATGCGTCTGTCACCGATACCTCCGCCCCATCTGCACACAATACAAAATTTGTTGTGCGTACGTATGCGCAAGACCTCGCGGCTGCAAAACAAAAAGCTTCATTGTCGGGGGAGTCTGATAACGCACCTACACAACGCTCTGAAAATTCTCCAGCAATACCAAAACCAACATTGTCAAAACCATTACCAATACCGCTCCCGCCAAAAACACCAGCAACACCGACACAACCATCGCCACTAACACCAAAATCACCAATTGCAGGTGTTGTTCACAACGCAACAACAATACAAACCCCTGCTAAAACTGTACAAGCGGTGCCTTCACCAACTATAGTGTCGGCTCAACAGACACCAACAACACACACACCGCCGAAGTCGCCGATGACAACACCACCCGTGGTACCAAGCCCATTGTTTCCGCCACTACCAAAAGCAGTGGCGCCGACACACACCACAATCAATGTGCCTCCGCCCTCAACGCCCACCACACCTCAAAAACCACCACGGTCACAATCTCGCGCGGAAGTATTGGAACAACTTAAAAGAAAAAATATGGCTCCGGAAATACCAGCTAATTTGATTATTGCTCATCTCGGGAAAACAAAAAGCGGTAATTCTGTTTTGGCAAAGGCATTTACGTGGCTCACTGGCAGAAGCGGAGAGACCAAACCGGCACAAACCATTATTCACGAAGATATCGTGGTTCCAAGAGGCAGAAGTAGCAGTGTGCCCGTACGCAAACCGTACAAAATGCCACCAGCGACAGTGATGCCACCAGCGCAGCAAATTAAACGAGGCCCAAGCATCTCACAAATGACCGTTCCACCAATTACCGAGCCGGCAAGGATTTCACCAGTACGAATTTCATCACCGAGGCCACCCATTGTCGCACCACCGCCAATTTTACCACCACAACAAACTGCGACACCAGAACCAATACCGCAAATGCAATCTGCGACTGTGCAATCGGAAACGCCCGTGTCAGTGGTCAAACCAGCCATAACCGTGCCGGAGCAAGCGTCGTCACGGTTATGGCGGGCAACACAAAACGAACAACAAAAATCACACCGACCGAGCATTTCACCATTGCACACCTACAGCATGGATGTAACCGATACCATCAAAGAAACAAACCCATCTGCAACCTCTATACTTGCAAGACAACACGATACGAGACCGATATCAGAAATGTCTGACAAAAAAGAAAAACATACACTTATGTGGTTTGCAATAGGTGGTGCGTTCCTTTTCATATTGAGCATTGTTGGCACCGGATATGCTTATGTATATCATGCAAAGAAGGTCGCTCCGGCAACGGTCACACAATTGGCACCTTCTTTGATACCGACAAACACTACCGCGGAACTTTCTGGTACTGGGTCATCTTTGCTTGTCGCACTTGCACAAACGGCACACACACCACTTCAAAACGGTATTATAAAAACTGTTTACATCGCAACCACCACCAAAGAAAGTGACGGCTCTGTGGAAAAACACCCTCTGCCTGGTGGATATCTCATCGCCGCGCTTCATCTTCCGATGCCGACAATTTTAATGAACAATACCGCAGTTAACAGTACCGTTGGTGTCGTCGGCGCCAATAATCAAACGTATCCGTTTTTCATTTTGCGGGTTGCATCGTACGACAGCGCGTTTGCTGGTATGTTGCGCTGGGAGGGAAGTTTGGCATCGGATATGCAAACACTCTATCCGCCACCAGCGATACACACCGTGGCGACAACAACCACACAAAAAACAATCTCTGCAAACACATCGCTTGGCGCAACAAAGACATCTTCAACTATTACAAGGCAAATATTGCCAGCACCAGTCGGTTTTGTTGATGAAACGGTAGCAAACCACGCCGTGCGCGTATTACGAAACGCTTCTGGACAAAGCATTATGCTGTACGGATTTGCAGATAAACACACACTCATCATCGCTCGCGATAGCGCGGCATTCACTATCATTCTGACAAAACTTAATCAGCGGTGATGTTGTTATTTTGTGTACTATTCTATAAAATAAATCATTATGCTTCACACAACTCATTACAAAAAACTGCTTGTAAAAGAAATATCTGTGCTTGAGCGCGAGCTCAACCACCTTGGCGTACACGCTTTGGAAAAGCCTGCTGAGTGGGACGCATCTTTGCCGACAACTGAGCACGAGTCCGAAGAAGTGGATGTGGCGATGAAGATTGAAGAATATGCTGAGCGCGTGGCACTGGTTCTTGAATTGCAAACTCGCCACAAAGAAGTGTTTGATGCTCTTGAACGCATAAAGCACGGAACGTATGGTATGTGTGTTGTCGGTAAAAAATCACACCCCATTGAAAAAGAGCGCCTTGATGCAGACGTGGCAGCGAAGGCTTGTATCGCACATATGAAAAAGTAAGGACAGCCCCCGCTCCGCGCTTCGCGCGGAGCGGGGGCTGTCAAAACCAAACCCAACAAGAATACTACGCATAAATAAGGCGCGCCTTACACACCCGCAACACAAAAAACCTAATCATTATTTTTACCTTTATGCCACGTCGCGCCAACCAAACGAAAAATAATTCTATAGCGAAAAAAATGTCTGGCTATGCATCAGTCATTACGGCACAGCCAATGGGCGCAAACGCAACACTCATTTCTGTTGAAGCAGACATCACGCGAGGCCTGCATTCTTTTTCTATCGTAGGGCTTGCAGATCGCGCAGTGGAAGAATCGCGCGACAGAATTGCCGCCGCCATTCGGCACAGTGGTTTTAAATCACCAAAATCAGAAAACCGACGAGTAACACTTTCTCTTTCGCCCGCGGACATAAGAAAGGAGGGTTCGCACTACGACGTACCACTTGCCCTTTGCTATCTCGCCGCCACCGATGAAATAGCACAACCTCCAAACACCGTGATGTGCACGGGCGAACTCGCTCTTGACGGGGCTATTCGTCCAGTACGCGGAGTACTTGCACAAGTGCGCGCCGCGTATGCGCACGGTGTCACTGAGGCATACGTTCCAAAAGGAAACGCGGCTGAAGCAAGTTTGGTAACTGGTATGAAAGTGTATGCTCCAGAAACACTCTCCCAATTGATTGCCCACATTCGCGGTGAAGAAAAAATACCGCGCGCGCAAGAACCACGACGCGCGCAATCCATGGCGCCGGAAGTTGATATGGCAATGATACAGGGGCAGGAAAGTGCTAAGCGCGCGCTTGAGATTGCGGCGGCGGGGCGACACAATATAGTATTGTATGGACCTCCCGGAACTGGAAAAACTCTTTTGGCAAAAGCACTCCCCGGTATTTTACCACCACTAACTGAGGACGAGGTTCTTGAGGTGACGGCGATTCACTCGACAGCTGGTATTTTGCAACGTGGGTCAGTAGTTTCTTGGCCACCATTCCGCGCCCCACACCATACTGCGTCACATGTGGCAATGGTGGGCGGGGGAACATTTCCAAAAGCGGGAGAAATGACACTTGCGCATAGAGGTGTTCTTTTTCTTGATGAATTTTCAGAGTTTAATGCACAAACACTTGAAGCATTACGACAGCCGTTGGAAGAACGATGCGTAACTATCTCTCGCACAAAAGCAACAGTTACTTTTCCAGCGAACTGTATGGTGGTCGCTGCTATGAACCCTGCGGATACGGTAACGACAGATGCAGTGCTCGCGGTGCGCACTGCTCAAAAGCAAGCACGAAAGATATCACGACCGATTGCTGACCGCATTGATATGTGGATTGAGGTTCCGGCAGTTCCGCACGAAACACTGGCAACACTATCTGGCGGGGAAGCGTCATCTGATGTCCGAGCGCGCGTGGCAAGTTCGCGTGAATTCGCGATTGCGACACAAGATTCCTCCTCCAATACGGATTCCAATGTGCCATTGATAGAGGGGGCGCCAGAAAAAAATGCCACACTTACCGCGCGGTGCGACAAACAAACAATAAATACCCTCGTACAAGCGGCGAAGAAACTTGATCTTTCTGCGCGCGGATACTATCGCACACTACGGCTGGCACACACCATAGCAAACCTCGCGCACTCGCCAAACGTTACCAAAGAACATATTTTTGAGGCGTTGCAATATCGCCCGCGCGGTATGTTCGGACTTTTCTAAAATCATCAACAAAAAACCTGGTGGTGGCAACGTTTTGCACAGCAACGACATTCTGCCGAAACAAAAAACAACAAATGAGCGCCACTGTTTCCATATGGTGTCAGAACAGAACGGTACCGTATAGAAAGGATGATCCCTGTGGCGCAGGAGCGACGCCACGGTGATACTGAAAATGATATACTAAAAAAATGTTGGATAAAAATACTCACCCAAGTAATACCACAGCCAAAGAAGATTCTTTTATTATAAACGGACTGGATGGTCAACATGTTCTTGAGGGCGACATTTCGGTTTCTGGAGCAAAAAATGACATCTTAAAAATAATGGTGGCATCGTTATTGTTTGAAGATACCGTGCTCATTGAAAACGTTCCCGATGTGCTTGATGTTATCGCATTAGCAAATATTCTTGAAAAAATCGGTGTCCGAGCAGAACGCGAAAAAGGAATCTTGCGACTTTCGTCTCCCAAACACGCGCGCACCGCGCTACCAGAAGAGGAAGCAAAAAAACTACGGGCATCAGTGATACTAACCGGACCGCTTCTTTCACGTTACGGAAGCGTTTCTTTTCCTCACCCAGGCGGATGTGTTATCGGTGCTCGCCCTATAGATATTTTTATTCAATCTTTTGAACATATGGGAGCAATCTACACACACACTGACACACACTACACACTGTCAGCTCCAAACGGGCTTCACGGTGCTGATATTTTCTTCCCTGTCGCAAGCGTTGGTGCCACTGAAACAATACTTATGGCGGCAACACTTGCTGATGGCACCACTACTCTCAGAAATGCGGCAATGGAGCCAGAAATACAACACCTCGCGCATTATTTAATTAAATCTGGCGCTGACATACATGGTGTTGGTACACCAACCATTACCATTGTCGGGGGCACACTCCTTCGCGCAAATGGAAACACCTACACCGTTATGCCCGACCGCGTTGAGGCCGGAAGCTTTGCAATTTTAGCGGCGCTCGCCGGAAAAAGAGTGCATATCACCAATTGTGACCCCACCAACATACGAGCACTTCTTGATATTCTAACAAAAGCTGGCGTTGTATATGAGAAAGACGCAACCTCTCTTACCGTACAAAAACCACGAACACCCTATCACTCGGTATCAGTACGCACTCATGAGTATCCAGGTTTCTCAACAGACCTGCAAGCACCTTTGACCATTTTTTTAACTCAAGCGGAAGGAGAAGGTCTGGTGTTTGAGACATTGTATGAAGGACGCCTGCGCTACACTGATGATATTGTTCGTATGGGTGCCGACATTACTATGTTTGACCCGCACAGAGTATTGGTGCGCGGACCCAAAAAATTAACCGGGAAAGAACTTGAGGCGCCGGACTTACGGGCTGGGCTTGCATATATCATCGCTGGTACTGTTGCAAGTGGAACATCAACAATTCGTGTGGCGCGACATATTGACCGTGGCTACAGTCATATTGAAAAACGATTACGTAACATAGGCGTATCTATAACGCGTGTGTAAATTTTAACCTAACCCTACCAGTGTGGCATTTGCCACACTGGTAGGGTTAGGTTAGTGCATCAACGTTTTTGGATAGCATACACGACCGACACGACACCCAACAAAAGGATTGCGTGCTCCACGCACCTCAAAATGCAAGTGCGGTCCCGTCGCTTCACCAGTCATACCAACATAACCGATGATCTCACCACGAGAAACTTTTTCTCCAACGTGCGATATGTCGCGCACCATATGTGCATACAATGTTTGTGTCCCGTTACCGTGATTGATAACGACGTAGTTTCCATAACCGCCACCCCATCCACCCGAATGAGCCACAATGACCGTACCGGGTGCCGCCGCGTGAATCTTTGTCCATGTGGGTGCCGCGATATCAACCGCGTTCCACCCATGCAAACCTTGCGTGATGATACCCCCAGGAAGTGGGTTGCTGAAAAAGCCCGGCAATGATGGTCCACTGCCACCGCGATAAGGATTATAAGGAGCGTGGGTAATGCGCGGATGTCCATAATGACCCATACCGTGGCGCGCTCCGCGCGCCACGTGGCGTGGCATTCTTATTTCTCCGCCCGGAATAACTATAACCGTTCCGGAAGAAAGAATTGCTTTGGACGATATCCCATTATACAAGGCGATATCATCTACATTACCATGATATTTTTTTGCCAAAGATGCGAGTGTTTCTCCTTTTTTAACCGTATGTCGTATGCCAGAAATTGGTAAAATGGTCAATGTCATGCCTGGCTTTATAATGTTTCTGTTAGTAATGTTGTTCGCCCACAAAATAGTGTTCACGGATACGCCAAACATTTGAGCAATATCTGAGAGAGAGTCTCCAGGACGAACCACATACAGTGAAATCTGTCCATTGGTTGCGCGCTGTTCTTTTTTATGAAAAGAGAAAGAGGACATGCTGTCAGGGCCGACATTTCCCAAAAGAGTGGCGCTACCAGTTATCGCAATGGCAACTTCATTTGCCCCTTCAGAAGGGTTGCTGTTTATTGGAGCACGTAGCACTGCACTCTTTCCGGACGTTGCAACTGAGGCGGTAGCTCCTTGCGCAAATGTTTGCGTGCTGTGGAAAAACCAAAATGCGTCCGTATTTTTTGGAACAGCAAAAAGCGCGCCGGCAAGGATGATACATCCTATACCTGCGATAAATATTTTATAGGTGCTCCGACGACGACACGCACAATGTTCGCCAGAGGTATGTATGGGTGACAAAATAAGTGATTTTTTTGGTATACTATCGTTCATCCTGTTTTCTAAAATGGCTCAACTGAGCCATTTTGTCCGTTCCTCCATATCTTCCAGTACCAGAGAGTATAGCGTACAATACTCTCTGGTCAATGCCTCAGAAAGATGGTGGTGGATAAGATTTTCATGGTCAAAAACAATATGCGACGTGAGTTTTCCATTGATAAAATGTTGAAAAATAAGCCGGGCAAAATACTATTAGGAAAGATAGGGTAAGACTTGGCCGAGCGACTACGGAGTGTTTTGTCTTTCACTGATAGTGATGTTTGGAAACGGGCAAAATACTATTAGGAAAGATAGGGTAAGACTTGGCCGAGCGGCCCGGAGCGCCCTATCTTTCCTAATAG
>VAOZ01020448.1_pt1 | contig 10520 bp, 4 predicted proteins | sample 3394041 | NCBI WGS metagenome assembly VAOZ01 (sample SAMN08290431, study PRJNA428436) | hydrothermal vent metagenome | isolation source: Deep-sea hydrothermal vent chimney | place: Indian Ocean: Southwest Indian Ridge
ACGGCCAAGGTGCTCTCCCAGCCGAAAAGAAGGATGGGTATCTTCTATATTTTAGATATGTGCACGGGTACGGTAAGTTCAAGGCTGAATCGTGGCATTTATACTACCGAAGCAGCAACTGCTCGATACCAGTAACAACCCAGCTGCAGTAATTAAAGCTATACCAAGATCTTCATCGCGAACAGGACATCATCGACCGGTATGGATCGGAGCTGTCCTCGGAGGTCAGCTACCGGGCCCTATGTCGAGCTCGGTGCATATCTAGACTAGGCTGGTACCGGATACAGTAACCGTGGCCGAGCTCTCAGAGCACACTGCCAGTTGCATTCTCGGCGTAATGAACATGCCGCGGTAGGAATTCGCGCACTGATCCAAGGACTGTCTCTACCAAATTGGCCGGTCGTATTAGTGCGCGCTGCGGATAGCCCCCTATTGCACGCCGCTGGTTCCCCAGCCTGCCAAGGTGCACCGGGCAATTTGGAGATTGGCAGCCACGGTTCGGTTATCTACGGGATCTTTCGCTGAGTACGTTGAGTGCTGGGTACAAGTGCCCAGCTACACTAAGAATGTCTCAAGCTGTCGAAGTAGGGTGGTTAAGAAATGGACGAAGCTTGCTCACCTATCCGTCTCCTACTCATCGCGACAGGGCAACTATGATCTTGGCCTGGGTCGGTGCCGCCATAGTAGGCCTGAGCCTCGGCCTGTTGGGTTCTGGGGGCTCTATCCTCACCGTACCGGTACTGATTTATTTAGCAGCGCAACACGGCAAGGTAGCTATCGCCGAATCCCTGGTTATCGTTGGAACTATTGCCCTGTTTGGCGCTCTACCCTATGCGCTGAGGGGCATCACGTATTGGCGACACGTATGGCTGTTTGGTATTCCGGGCATGGTGGGCAGCTATTTAGGCGCCTACCTGGCTAGGTTTATGCCGGTAGCACTACAACTTGCACTATTTGCAGTCATCATGCTGGCCGCAGGCTTTTCCATGCTGAAATCTAAGAGAAGCACCAGCAGGAATAGAACACACGCGACCTTCCTACTGGGAAGCTACGGTCTCGGTGTAGGTATCATAACTGGTTTGGTGGGTGTGGGTGGCGGATTCTTGATCGTGCCGGCATTGGTGCTGCTGGGTGACTTGCCGATGATCAACGCCATAGGCAGCAGCCTATGGATCATCGCCATGAACTCCGCGACCGGTTTTTACAAGTACCTGGAGGTGCTCGAGCATCTACATCTGAGCTTGCACTGGGAAATTATCGGTGTATTCGCAGCTATCGGCATCGTGGGTAGTTTTGCGGGCAACGCCATCTGCACACAGCTCTCACAAGCGGCGCTCAAACGCTACTTCGCTTACTTCCTCTTCGTAATGGGGATTTTCATCCTGATCAAGAATCTCCCGCAACTATGGCACTGAGCAAAAAGCTAGAATGAGGCGATGCGGATTGATTTAGTGGCTGTTCAGGCAGAGCTGATACCCAAACATTACCGCAGTCGCTCCGCTTTCTTCAGCCGGGTGCAAGCATTGGCCGCCGAGGCGGTCTCGGGCCTCGAAGCGGGCGTGCCTAGAGTGGTAGCCTTCCCTGAGGCTTTTGCTATGCCCTTGCTTTTTTGGTTGAATACTCCGGGTGAGGCGCTTGAGCAGCCCACTACCTTAGCTGCAGCCGCCTATTTGGCCAGAAGGTCCTGGAGCGATCTGCTCAGAACGGCCTGGCGAGCACACTATATTTCACCGGCAGTCTTCTACCATCTGCGCGCCAAAATGATCTGGCAGGTCTACGAAGCCGCTTTTGCCAAGGCCGCTAAGACAACTGGCGCCTATCTAGTGGCTGGCTCGCTCTTTAGCCCGCTCATGGATCATGAACCCGCCCGCGGCCTCTTCGCCAGTAGTAAGGCCGTCTATAATCTAGGGCTGGTCTTCAGCCCTCAAGGACGTATATTAGCGCGCGTTCCGAAGCTCGAGCTGACTCCTTCCGAGCGCTCAGCCTTTCTCTCCCCCGGTACTTTTAGTACGCAGATTGTGGAAACCCACCTTGGACCTTTGGCCATCCTGATCTGCCTGGACGCCTTTCATGATGGGTGGATCGAACGCGCTGACGCCGCCGGAGCTTGGCTTCTGGTGCAGCCGTCGGCTAACGCACGCCTCTGGGAAGGCCCCTGGAGTGCCGATTCCAGCCAACGTGAGGGCGAAGCCTGGCTGCGTGAAGGCTTGGCGGGCAAACTGCGTGGCCGTGAACATCTACGCTTTGGCGTGAACCCCATGTTGAACGGCCGTTTCTATCAACTGCGCTTTGAAGGGAAAAGTAGCATAAGTACCGCCGGGCACTTACTCACAATTGCCGACAGGGCCACCGGCGACGCCATAGTCCGCCACCAGGTGGTCCTAGACCCTACGCCCCAAGCAGGCGGAGCCTAGCATGCCCTTGCCACCCCAGCATGACATCATCGCCGCGATCGCTACACCTCCCGGAAAAGGTGGCATAGGTGTAGTACGCATCAGCGGCCCCGGGGCTTTTGAGGTGGCCGGGGCCCTGTGGAAGGGGCCGGCACTGAATGCCCACCGCGCCGGCCGGTTTGGTTTCGGGCAACTGGTAGACCAGGGAGGCATGGTACTGGATGAGGGCTTGGCGTTGGTGTTCAGGGCCCCCCACTCCTACACCGGGCAAGACACCGTAGAGCTCCAGGTACACGGCTCTCCGGTGGTGTTGCGCGCGGTACTGGAAGCAACGTTTAGGACCGGAGCGCGACCAGCCGAGCCGGGAGAGTTCACCTTACGAGCCTACCTGAATGGACGTATGGACCTCTCCCAGGCTGAGGCAGTATTGCAGCTGGTGGAAGCCGAATCGGATGCCGCACGTAAGAATGCTCTGTACGGCCTAAGCGGACGGCTCTCCAGCAAGATCGACGAAATCAAGAATAGCTTGCTCGAGCTACTGGCACACGTGCAGGCCACGCTCGATTATCCTGAGGAGGGTGTGGAGCCGCACCGGGCCGAAACTATTATCGGCGAGGCCCTGGCGGGTATCGAAGTGCTTCTCGAAACTGAAAGCCGTGGCCGCATAGCTACTGAGGGCGCTAAACTAGTATTAATCGGCACGCCAAACGCCGGAAAATCTAGCCTGATGAACGCACTGTTAGGCTTCGAGCGAGCCATCGTTACCCCCATACCCGGCACCACGCGGGATTACCTGGAAGGGCGGCTAGAGCTGGCTGGCATCCCCCTCGTTGCCATGGACACGGCAGGCCTAAGGGAAACCGGCGACCCTATTGAGGCTGCTGCCGTACAGCAGGCTAAGCAACTAGCCGAAGCCGCCGATCTGGTACTTTATCTGGCCGATCTCAGCAGGCCTCAGCCTGCGCCTCCCCAACTACGTAACTCTTCGGTAATTAACGTAGCCGCCAAGGCCGACTTGGATCACTTGTGGTATGACCCCGACTTCCTACCGGTCTCCAGTAGAACCGGTGAAGGGCTAGCCATACTGCGGGAACAGATTGCCGGCAAACTTCTGGGGGGAGATCCAAGGGCCGGCTCCGAACTCTGGATTGGCAATCAGCGGCACGCCGCGGCACTACGCGAGGCTAAGACCCATCTACAGGAGTCCCGTGGTGCACCCGATGATCTGATGGGCCTATCGGTGCAGGCCGCCCTGGACGCCCTGAGCGGCATCACCGGCCAGATAATTTCCGAAGAAGTAGTGCTACGGATCTTCAGCAACTTCTGTGTCGGTAAGTAAATTCACTTCCGTTATCCCCATTACCGTATGAGAAGAAAGTCTGGGAGATGAGTTCTCGGCAGGGCAAAGACAGCGTCGGGAGCGACCTTAACGGTTTTGGCTCCCTTACAAGCAGGCAGAGGTTACTGTTGCGAGCCGGGCTGATTTTATACCGGCTACCAGCCATGGCGGCTGTGGAGAACCGTTTTTGGTTTTTCGGGCCAGTACCCTACCTTTGCAATGCCCGCTTGTTCTCACCGGTAGGCCTTGGTCTGGCGCTAAGCGCTTTGGTATCGAGCCGGGCAGTTGTAGGAGCTCAAGGAAGCTTACCTAGTGGCCCGCTCCCTGAAGACCGACTTAGCCCCACCGGCCACCCAAATATACCGAGCTGCCAAGGACCTTGCCGTGGGCAGCGGCAGCACCGTTCAAGAACGAGTGGCTTTGCCGGTTACCCACGTGGTTCAATCCGCGTATTCGCACTGGCCTCACAAGCGTGCCGGTATTAATCCCCTACAACAAGCTCGCCCCAGTTAGCCCTGCAAACCGATGTCCCGGAGCTGGCTCACCTTAGCTGCGCCATAGGCGCTTTCCTTCGTACTGAGTGCGCCACTGAGTTGATCTGCACACGATTTGTTAAAGGCAACCGAACCCAGCCCGAACCGCGCCTGCATCTCCTAGATGAATCGTCATACTCGCTACTAGACTACCCTTATACCCGCCGCTACCTGCTACCCACCGGCAACAGACCCAAGGCCGACCCCTCAGCGGCGATCCGGCAGCTTACCAAGCAACATACCCAGCCCAAAAGCGGTCGACAGGCTCACTATCGGACGATCCTCCCCTAGCGCTCCATATTTCCCCGCCGTTGTATGTACGCAGTCCCTACTCCTCCGAAGACGCGACGCAGCTCATCCGGCAAACCGGATACCTTATCACGGCTACACTCACGCGCAGCCCGGACCACCTCGCCTGAATCCTTACGTAGTCACTCGCAAAATCCCGCCGCAACTCACCGAGGGCCTTCTGCAGATACCGCTCCTCCGTCTCGGCCACAACCTTCTCCTGCTTATATCCCAATACCAACCCAAGAAAGCACTCCGTATCTGCTTTGCCGCCCGCTCCCGTACAGGCACTGCTGTGAGAAGAGAGAGGCTGCCTAAAAACGCCAGTCAAGACCAAAGCTGGTTCTCTCGCTACTGAGGCTTAGCGATAGGTCAAGATCGGGGCTGAAGACGTAAGAGAGCGAAATCCTTGGACTGGGCGTAGACGATAAACCGCTTTGCACACTGAGGCGAAACTCGCCGAGCTGATATTCGGCGACAAAGGCCTGCTGTCCAGAGAAGTCCACCGTATATCCCAGGTAAAACTCCGGTGTAAGGTATTTGCCCAGAGTGAGGCTGGTCTGGCTCGGCTTACCCCCCTTGAATACCGGAGTACTCACCTGAAATACATCCAGGCCCAGGGCATTGGCCAAATCGTGCTCGAGCTGACTGATTAGCAGGTTGTCCACCACGGCCGAGATGGCACCCCGGGTGAGCTTCTCGGGAAGTTTGTTGATATCAGTAGTACCCACGGTCAATAGAGCGTACAGCTGGGCCTGTGTGTAGGCCTCCTGCGTGGGGGAGGCTATACTCAGCGTGGGCGAGAGCACCAGTTGCATCCGCTGGTCCACCGGCTCAAACTGGCCGGCGGCTGCAAGTAGTAACTTTATCGGACCGCTGGAGGTGGTAATTGAGGTGGAGGCATGTACGTTAATTCTGGGATAGAGCCCGCCCTCAGGTGAGAAATCGGCGGTCGCGGAGTCTATCCCGAAGCGGTGATCAAGCAGTAAGAAGCTGCCCCGTAATACCTTAGCCCAACCATAAAGGTAAGGGTCCGAAAGTGCACCGGTCAGGCTGACCGCCCCACCAATTGAACCCTGAGCTAAGGCTTCCTGCACTATGATGGGCTGCTCGGTATAGATATTCAATCCGTCGAACTCGAGCGGTAGACCGGGTCCCTGCGCCTCCGTCTTTCCGAAGCCAACCCGCCGCTGCCCCTGGGGGAAAGCCAAAGTAGCCCCACGCACTCCAACCGAACCCGAGAGATGGTAGGTTCCAGACCGCTCGGCCAGCTCCAAATCGGCGTCCATGGTTCCTCTTTGCAGATAATACTTGGGGTAGCTCACCGCAAGCGTGCCCCTCATGCTGAACTTCAGTGGGCTTAAACCGCCCGACAGCTCGGCGTCTTTGGTATGTGCTGTCACGGTCAGACCAGGGTAGGCGAGCCGTGCGGATATACCCGTCACCTCACCCAGTAACGGAAACCGTGCCGAACCTTCGGCGTTGATGATAAAGCGCTCCAGCTTGCCCCGTCCCTGCAGGGTCATTACCGCCGGATAGGGCTTACTTAGTTGCATATTGCCGGAAAGGACCAGCGTCCGGCCCAGCTCGAGCGTAGCCTTACCCAGACTGCCGGCAAAAGCGCCCAGCGTGAAGCTCATATCGCTCGTGGTAAGCTCGGCCTTTGAGCCGCTGGCTGAGAAGATCAGAGTACCCTTTGCAGTAGGCTTATAGGCCTTAAGTTGCGGAATGAGGCTCAGGATAGGGGTAAAACTGGTGTCCTTCAGTTCAAGCCGCAAATCACCGCCCGAGGGTCCCCAAGATCCCGATCCGCTCCAGGTACCCCTGCCACCAATCTGTAGATGGTTTACGTAGAGGGTCCTATTCAGATAGCGAAGCGCGGCAGTACCACTCAGGGTATCGCCACCACCCGTGAAGCGCAATTGCTCCCCAGCCAGCACCATACTCCCCGCCAGCGGATCGGCGAGCGGCATAGAGAAGCGAACCGCGCCGGTCCAAAAACCTTTGCCGCTGAGTGGTCCCGAGTAAGCCACCAGCGGGAAGCGCAATGGGAAGTTCACCATCTCGCCACGTCCTTGCAGATGACCATCTTGATAGTGCAGCGTCATGTGGGAAGAGCCCAAGTCTAAAGCTGCGTCCACCGCGCCGTTATGAAACACCAGATCGGCACTAGACGCCAGATGTTCACCAGCCGCCGTTAGATCTGGGCTGGTAAGCTTCGCTTCCAGGCGACCGCCATAGTAATCCGCCGTACCGCTTACTTGGCCGCCAAGGTAGGGAAATAGCCTGTGCACACCCGGGACCAACGCTACGGATAACTTGCTTAACCCAACTTTAGCCGAAAAATCTCGTAGGGACAGTCCCTCAATCCGCCCATCACCGGAAAAAACCGCATGTCCGGTACGCGGCCCCAATAGGTTGCCAGTTAGGGTCACCCGATCGTCTTGCACGCGTATATTGAGGCCAAGCGTACCTGATAGCGGCTCGAGTGGCACGCCGGAAAGTTGCAGTGCTCCGTTCCAAGTCCGGCCATGGCTAAATTGCCCATCGCCCCAAGGCGAGCTCAGGCGCACCGTACCACTGAGCAACTTTCCTGAACCGTCGGCGCGCAGCTTCCCTGCCGTATATTTCAGGCTCCAGGTCCCATCCAGTCCGACCTGTCCGCTAAGGCGGCCGGGAGGGAATGGGAGCCAGGAGTCGGCCGGCAGCGTGGCGGAAAACGAAAGGCTGCGCCCGGCACCGACCAACTTCAGTTCAGAACCGGATAACGAAAGCGAGATCTGCCCCGAGAATGTACCGTCGAATCGTAACGCACCCCGACCGATGCCCTGGGGCCGAACAGTGAGCGAAAGGGTTTTTAGATCGGCAGTGCCTAAAAGCGCTCCACGACCCAAAGGATAACGCGCAGCTAGGACCCGGCCCTGGCCGGTGAACTCCACCCCCGCGTATTGCCAGGCCCCGCGGATCTCACGGGTCTTCCAGTCGAGCAACAGCCCGCCCAACTTGAGCGTCTGGCTGTTGAGGTCGGCTACGAGTGGCACGCCTTGGACTTGGCCGGACAAAACCGGCAGCAATGTGTGGCCCGAAACTGAAAGGGCCCCGAGTGGAAACTTCAACCTACCAGTCCACCCGTTCTGAAAGCGGACACCCCCACTCAAATCACCCGTGAACTCCAAATTCAGCACCTGTCTTGCATAGTAGGCCTGCAATGCGCCATGGTAGCCCGCAAGCTGCCAGTCGAGCTGAATTCGAGGCCGCGCCCAACTGCCCGTCACCGTACCAGAAAGAGCCAACGGTCCAAGCGCGAAGCCATTAAGCTGCAAGTCGGGTCCAGACGTAGTAAGGCTCCCAGAAAGCCCCTGGGAGTCGAGTGTGAGCCCCGTCCTCCCACCTGTAAGATGCATCTTGCGGCCCAGGAGCGTCAGCGTTCCATCGGGCCACAATCCTGGCAACCGTCCCGAGGCTGCCAGGCGGCCTAGGCCGCCTGGCAGAGCTCCATCGTAGCGCCAGCTGAAGCTCGCCGGATGCAGCCTCACTAAGCCGCTAAGGGGAGCAAGCGATCCGCTGCCTGAGATTACCAGGCCAGTCCGTTCACCGCTCAGCTCAACGCCGCCCAACGAGGCAAGGCTCAGTGAAAGGCTACCCTTAAGCGAGTTATTGAGCTGCAACATCCCGGCGGTGCTAAACCCCGGCCCGCTTAGGTCGGTAGTTAGCATGGGCGATCCCTGCGCGGTAAGACGCAGGCTGCCCCGCCAACTGCCGAAGCCGTTCAGGACCATCGAGCGCGCGCCTAAATTCAGACCGCCCACCAGGCCTCCGCCAAGGATCCCCTGGCGTAGCGTGAATCGTCCACTTGGTAAATGACCATAGGTCCAATTGAGCCGGCCGCCCACTTGCGGCCGGGGCAGCTTCACCCTGGCCGCAAGCGCCCTAGGAGTAGCTGAAAGCCACACTTGTCCCCCTAGTAAGGCGCCAGAAAGTTGCAATTGCTCTTTCCCTAAATCCGCTTGCCCGTGGAGGTTAAGTCCGCCAACCCCCTGCACCGAGACTGGCAGGTTCAGTGTTGCCGGCGGTCCTAGGCCTTCCGCGGAAAGGCTCAGGCCCAGGCCGGTAAAGGGCTTTAGGTCAAAGGCCGAAAGCTTCACCTGGATCTGGCCGTCTCGGTAGACAAGCTGTGCGCCGGGCCCCTGGAGCCGTGCGAATAAGCCATCCTGGTAAGCGAAGTGCAGCTTTAACCGGCTCGATCCACCGCTCAACATCCCATCACCACTTAGCACCGGATGCGATAGGTTCCCAGAAAGCTTTGCGCCCAGTTCGAGCTTGGAGGATAGGATGTCCGTCTGGTAGGTCAGGTTGCCGCTAAGCGCCAATTTTGATGAAAGGCCGGCGTCTATATGGACGCCATGAAGCATACCTAGAAGCCACAGGCTACCCTGGAGCGCACCCACCTGCAAATTTCCGACGGAGGTACGCAACTTGGCCGAACCGCTAAACCCCTGCGGCCGGTAGCGCAGCGCTCCACTAAAGGAGGCTACCCCCAACACTGGTAGGTTTAAATTGTGAAGGCCGCGCACACTAAGTGAGGTGATCCTCGGCCTACCCTCAGCCAGAAAGGTGAGAGGTCCTGCCCAAACAGCCTTCCACGCCATATCTCGGCCCTTTAGTGAAAATGGCCCGGATTGTGAAAGATAGCTGAAGCTGGTGATATAACCCTGGCCCCGGTACACTGTACCCTGGCCGGAAAAACCCAAATAGGCGTTTAGTAACCCCGGACGGTCGAGGCTAAGCGTACCCTGGTAGTCCCGTTTGGCTAGGTCACCTTGTGCGCTGAGCGAGGCTCCATAACCCGCGAGTGAGAGCGAGGCCAAGGTGCCTCTGGTATCGAGTTCACCTTTCAGCCCGTAGCCCGCAGCCGAGAATCGCAAGCTGGGCTCACTTCTGTTGCCCGAAGCTACCAGCAAGGCGGATATCCCCTGATGTACGTAGGACAAATCACCGGACAGCACCTCGCCCAGCGAAATCCGCCCCGATAACGCGCCTTGCCCCACCAGCAGCGGAACGGGGGAAAGATCGAGTAGCAAGCCGGCTTCCGCGCTAGGTAGGTCAAGGCCCAATTGTAAGCCACGCCTATTGCCCTCCAGATTGAGGGACAGCGTCTGACCATAGATCTGAAGTGGGCCGCTAAGGCTACCCTGCTTGCCGTCCAGGCTCAGACTGCCGGCCAACCGGCCGGAGATATTCAAGTCGAAGGGCTTCGCCAGTGGCGAGAGTTGCAGGCCTGCCGTGGACAACCACCCACCCTGATAGTCGAGCCCGCCCCCTGGGGTGATCAGCTCGGCATGCAAGCCGCCCGTACCATAAGTTGTATGCAGCCGAAGCGCCAACCCGGCGTATATGGTTTGTAGTGTGGCGTCCAGATCCGTACCCCGGCCCTTGAGGCGGCCTTCCAGCACCCCCTGACGTCCCAGGAAAGCGTAAGGCCAGCGCACCGTACCCAGGTACGCAAGTCCCTGTCCATCAAGCGTCAGCGGCCCACTTAATCGCCAGGACTGCGTGGAAACTTTGCCTTCTAAGGACCAGGCCTGCGGCTTGAGATAGGGGAGCTTAGCCTCCCCGCCGCCACGCAGTATCAATGCATCCCAGGGACCGGTTAGCTCGAGCGTACCGGTGATACGCGGCACCAACAGCCTCGTGCTCAACTGAAGCCCCTTCAAGGAAGCGTAACCCTCACCGCTGTAGTCGGGACCCCACAGATCCAGGTGCACGGCCCTTCCGTACCCCGAAGCACGAAGAGTCCCGTAGGGGCTTTTGGCAGTAAGCGCCGCCTGCAATACCTCAGCGTTACGCAAGGTTCCATTGAGCACCACCGGGAGCCCCAATACGCCCAGGTCAAAGTGGTCCGCTTGCAGGGTCTGTACCGTAGGCCCGGCCTGTACCGAAAGACGGCCCCCGCTCTGCAGGCTGCCG
>VAOZ01066187.1_pt1 | contig 10506 bp, 7 predicted proteins | sample 3394041 | NCBI WGS metagenome assembly VAOZ01 (sample SAMN08290431, study PRJNA428436) | hydrothermal vent metagenome | isolation source: Deep-sea hydrothermal vent chimney | place: Indian Ocean: Southwest Indian Ridge
ATGAAAATTCATTTTATTGCCATTGGCGGAAGCGCCATGCACAACCTTGCCATTGCTCTGAAAATTAACGGCCATGATATTACCGGCTCGGATGATGAAATTTTTGAACCCTCACGGGGCAGACTGAAAAAGTATGGCCTGCTGCCCGAAAAAGAGGGGTGGCATCCCGAATTGATTTCTACCGAGATAGATGCTGTTGTTCTCGGAATGCATGCCCGCCCTGATAATCCGGAATTGCTCCGGGCGCAGGAGACAGGCGTTAAAATCTATTCCTATCCCGAATTTCTTTACGAGCATGCTAAAAATAAAAAACGTGTGGTCGTCGGCGGAAGCCATGGAAAAACGACTATCACCGCCATGATTATGCATGTGTTGAAATACTGTAACAGGGATTTTGACTACCTCGTAGGCTCTAAACTGCGCGATTTTGAAGTGATGGTGCGGCTGAGTAACAAAGCACCGGTAATGATTTTTGAAGGTGATGAGTACCTTAGTTCCCCCATCGACCGGAGACCCAAGTTTCACTGGTACCATCCTCACATTGCTTTACTGAGTGGCATTGCCTGGGACCACATCAATGTCTTTCCGACATACGAAAATTATCTAAAGCAGTTTTCTTCTTTTATTGATTTAATAGAACCAAAAGGAACGTTGATTTATAATTCCGAAGACAAGATACTCACCACCCTGGTGCTTCAAAATAAGAATAATATACAAAAGATTCCTTACCAAACGCCTGATTTTGAAATCCGGGAAGGAAACTCTTATGTTTTTGACGGAAAATCAAAAATTCCGTTGAAAATTTTTGGTCGCCACAACATGCTGAACCTGAACGGTGCCAGGTTGGTTTGTAACCAATTGGGAATTGAGGACAAAGAGTTCTTTGAAGCTATTTCGGGCTTTCAGGGAGCAGCCAAAAGGCTGGAGCTAATAGCTCAAAGAGGGCAGGGGAGGCTTTTCAGCGATTTTGCCCATGCGCCTTCCAAATTAAAGGCTACGCTGGAGGCTGTGAAAGAGCAATTTCCTGACCAACAATTGTTTGCCTGCTTTGAGCTGCATACCTTCAGCAGCCTGAATGGCAAATTCCTCGAACAGTATAACGGCACCATGAATAAAGCCGACTGCGCCATTGTCTATTTTAATCCGCATGCCCTGAAAATGAAACGGTTGCCTATGCTGGACAAAAATCAGGTGAAAAAAGCCTTCGGCAGGGACGACTTGCAGGTTTTTGATGATGCCGAAGATATGACCCGTTGGTTGAAAAACAATAGTACGCCGGAAGATATCTTTCTAATGATGAGTTCCGGGAATTTTGATGGAATTGAAATGAATACGCTGGCCACACAGCTGTTAGAGAGGTAACCGTTGTTTTATATCTGAGCAATAAAAAACCGGCTTGCATTGCAAGCCGGTTTTCTAAATCTGAAAGTTAATTAACTATTCATGGAGAGCAGAAACTCTTCATTAGTTTTGGTAAACTTCATTCGTTCTTTCAGGAACTGCATAGCTTCCACAGGGTTCATGTCGGAGAGATGATTTCTCAGAATCCAAACACGCTGTAAGACATCCTTGTCAAGTAGCAGGTCTTCGCGTCGTGTGCTGGAAGCCACAATGTCGATAGCCGGGAAAATCCGTTTGTTGGAGAGTTTCCGGTCAAGTTGCAGCTCCATGTTTCCCGTTCCTTTAAATTCCTCAAAGATAACTTCGTCCATCTTGGAGCCTGTATCAATGAGTGCGGTAGCGAGAATAGTGAGTGAGCCGCCATTTTCAATCTGACGTGCAGCACCGAAAAACCGTTTTGGCTTTTGCAAGGCATTGGCTTCCACACCACCGGAGAGTACTTTGCCGGAAGCCGGCGAAACGGTATTGTAAGCACGTGCCAGCCGTGTAATGGAATCTAACAGAATGACCACATCATGGCCGCTTTCGGTCATGCGTTTTGCTTTTTCGAGTACTAAGTTGGCGATTTTCACATGCTTTTCAGCCGGTTCGTCAAAAGTAGATGCAATCACCTCCGCATTAACGCTGCGAGCCATATCTGTAACTTCTTCCGGACGCTCATCAATCAGAAGGATAATCAGATACACATCAGGGTGGTTGGAGGCAATGGCATTGGCCACCTCTTTCAGTAGTACCGTTTTTCCCGTTTTGGGCTGTGATACAATCAAGCCGCGTTGTCCTTTGCCAATGGGGCAAAACATGTCCATAATCCGTGTGGAGAAGGTCTCTTTGGCATGTCCGGTAAGCTTAAATTTTGTTTTTGGAAACAGCGGTGTCAGAAAATCAAATGGAATCCGGTCGCGAATCTCTTCGGGCGTTTTCCCATTAATGGTAATGACTTTGATAAGGGGGAAGTATTTTTCACCCTCTTTTGGTGGTCGAATGGTTCCCAGAACAGTATCGCCGGTTTTAAGTCCGAAAAGTTTAATCTGCGACTGCGAAACATAAATATCATCCGGAGAGTTCAGGTAGTTGTAATCAGAAGAACGAAGAAATCCATAGCCGTCGGGCATAATTTCCAAAACACCTTCCGAGTTAATAATACCTTCCATATTAAAAGCACTTTCTACTTGCTTTTTCGGTTCTCTTTCTCTGGGGTGATATTGCTGTCTTGGCTGAGATTCTTTTGCTTTTGGGTCTGGTGAAGATACCTCCTGGCTTTCACTTTTTATTGTATCAGCAGAAATCTCACCGGCATCCGATGGCTCCTGTGGTTTGGTAATTCTGTGTCGATGAATGCGGGCTTCGTATTGTTCCAAATGAGATTTCGGTTTTTGAGAAGATGCAGCGACTATATCTTTGGCGGGACGTTCTATCTTCACAGCAGGAACTTCATCTCGCTTGTCGGAGGGTTGCGGTGCCACACGACTTTTTTGCCTTTCTATGGGTTTTGGCTCGGTTTTCTCAACGGAAGATGAAGCGGGTTTCGGATTTTTGGTATTGGATTCCTCTACGGCATTGGTTACCGGTTGTTGAATCTTTCGGGGACGGCCACGACGCCTTTTTGGTGGCTGAGGTTGTTCTTCCGGTTTACTTTCCGATACATTTTTTTTAGTTACGGTGTCCTTAGCAGGTTCCTCTGCTTTCTTTTCTTGTGTTTTGTTTTCTGCGGGTTGCCTGCGTTTGTAAGGCCTCTTTTGGTGATGCAGCTCTTTTTCATCCCTTTCCTTTACGGGGTGGCGCAAGGCCTGCTGATCCAGAATTTTATAAATCAGATCACGTTTTATTAGTTTTTCATATTTGGGAATTTCAAGTTCTTTGGCAACTTGTCGTAATTCGCCTACCAGCTTGCTATTCAGCGTTATAATGTCGTACATGTAATTAATTTTTTTTTTTTGAGAAGTATCCTATTAATTTGGGCTTATAACATTATGAAACTTTTCTTTAGGAAAAATTAAAAGGACCCTTTTAACGTGGCAAATATATAAAAAATTAATACACGGGATTGATGTTCAAAATAATTTAACACTTTTTACGTGAATAAAGTCTTCATCTCTGCTAAGAGCTTCTGCCAAAGAGAGTCTGAGATACAATAAGATGGAATACCTCCCACCGAAAATTTACAGATAGTATATTTCGTTATGACTTCTAACCTGACTAATTCATAAGTTTTTTGTCAAGAAAAGTCAAAATACGAAGAGTAAGGTGAACGTAGACTTTCGACTCGCAGCAATAGCCTTCGCTATTTCGAGAATCGTAAATCAAGCATTGCCTTTTAATCAAAGCAGTTTGGCTTCGCAATAGATCAATTTGTGAATTAATCAGGCTAAGGGGCAGGTTTTTTTCTTTGTCCGGCTTACATTTTCCGGATAATTAGTCAAACGGTAACCACCTCGGTAGGAGGTCAGTTTTTTTTGTCCGGATTTGCCAGTCTCTCCTCCCGTTATCTTTGGAGTTCATACAAACTTTCATTGGCGGCACTCTGTAGTGAGATGATTACACCAACCCGACTACCTGACGGACAGCTCTCGAAATAAGCTTCCGCATCCTCTTTAGACAATGCCATTCCTGAGGATGGCCTGTCATCAGCTCCGGATGTGGATAAACCCATGATATTGATTTCGGAAGACCAGCGTCAATACCTTCTTCTATCTAAAGGTCAAACGGTAAAAACGGGTTGTCAGACCAGTTTGTTTGTAGAGCAAAATTTCTTATGAAGTCTCGGCGTAAAACAAATAAACCCAGTATGAAATTAAAATAACCGCATGCGAATGCGCTGGTAAAATTACTATTTTTGACAAAAGTAAAAATATTTTCAAACAGGAAATTTCAATGAGATTTCGCCTCACAGCTAAAAAATATTGTCGTTGTCTGACATTCTCCGGATGGCTGGTTTTATTGCTGATATTAATGCTGCTGTATGGAATTTGGTTAAGAAATGTTTCTAGTTGGTTGTCGCTTAACCATCCCATAAAAGCCAAAACGCTCGTGGTAGAAGGCTGGATTGAGGATTATGCCTTAAAAAATGCAGTGAATTTTTATGAAAAGAACGGGTATAGGCACCTGATTGTTACCGGAATACCTATTACGCAATGGTACGATTATATACCGTTTAAAAATACGGCTGCAGGTGCTGAGGCCGTCATCAAAGGCGATGGTTTTAAAGACAGTATCTACCAGGCTGTTATTCCCAGAACGATTGTCATTAACCGGACTTATAACACGGCAGTGGCCACACGGATTTTGCTTGAGAAGCATCCCGGCTGGGGGAAGGCGTTTAACATTTATTCTGTTGGCGTACATTCCCGGCGTACCCGTTTGATGTTTAAGCGGGCTTTTGGTGACCAGTACATAATAGGTATTATTGCCGATACGGACAGGACTTTTGATCCAAAACACTGGTGGAAATCCAGTAAGGGATTCCGGAATGTGAGCAATGAATTCGTAGCGTTCAATTACGTTTGGGCCTTTTTCCATCCGGATTATAAAATCTTCGAGAAACAGTTGAAAGAGGGCTATGCGAAGGATAGTATCCGTCAGCTCCACCGGAAAAGCGGTAGTGAGTTTAAATAATCTGACAAAAAAGAGACTATGGATAAGCTTAATATTTCGTTGCTGTACGTTGAAGATGATGGTACTTTAAGAAATATTTATCAAAAGATTCTCAAATATTCCATCGAAAAAGTTTACGTAGCTTCCGATGGTCTTGAAGGATTGGAAAGTTATAAAACTTACCATCCTGACATTGTGCTGACAGATGTAAGGATGCCGGTAATGGATGGCCTTGATATGATTGCTAAGATCAGGGAGATAGATAAAAATACACGGATTATCATCTTGTCCGCATTTGGTGAGCCGCGTTATTTTCTGAGCGCTATTGAATTGGGTGTGAAAGCTTATCTGTTAAAACCTGTGGATTCAGCTCATCTGCTTAAAACTATCGGAGAGCAGGCCAATGATATTTTGTTGGATAAAAAAGTCAGGGAAGAGGAGGATAAAAGATGGATTGCGGAGAATGAACAGCGGAAAAGTGAGACAATTTTACGTACATTAGCCCATGTAACTGCTATTTTCTTTCAGGAAGGATTTAACCGGGATTCTGTTATGAAAATACTCGGCCTTATCGGAGTTGCTACAGACTCATCGCGTGTTTATATTTTTCAGAATTTTGAAGATGATCAGGGGAAACCTTTTACATCTCAGGTTTACGAATGGATACAGGGTGAAGTGACGTCTGAAATTGATAATCCTGTTTTGGTTCGGCTATATTTTGATGACCCTATCTTTGTCAGGTGGGTGAAAGTAATGCAGAGCCACGAATTTATTCATGGTCTGGTAAAAAATTTACCGAAAGAGGCAGAGCGAAATGTTCTCCTCGAACAGGGCATCATTTCCATCCTTTCCATGCCTATCTATGTACAGGGAAAATGGTGGGGGTTTATCGGATTGGATGATTGTAAAAATGAGAGAATATGGTCGGAGGCAGAAATGGGAGCGCTCGAAACGCTGGCACATAACCTTGGCGCAGCCATTTACCGCAAACAGGTGGAAAATGAATTGCGTGAGCTGAATGTACACCTCGAACAACGGGTCAGACAACGTACCGAAGATTTGGAAAAAGAGATTGCTGAACGCCGGTTTGCCGAAATACGGTTGCGGGAAAGTGAAGAAAAATATCGGCTCATTTTTGAAAATGCAAACAATGGAATTATCCTGATTATTGACAGAAAAATTATCATGGTAAATCCCAAAACCCTTGAAATTCTTGAAAGTATTCCTGACAAACTAATTGGCGGTACTCTGCTTAATTTTGTCCATAAAGAGGATAAAAATTTGCTGGAAAGATTCCTGACTTCAGTACAGGGAAAAGCAGGGGCGGAATTTGTTGATGTCCGCTTGTTTTCTGCGACAGGTAAAGTTAAATGGGTAGAACTTAAAACCAACGATATATTGTGGGATGAGGAGGATGCCCGCCTGGTATTTTTGTCGGATATCAGTGCCAGGAAGAAGGCCGAATACGAACTGAATAACCTTAACAAAGAGCTGGAAGACCGGGTCTCTCAGGAAGTGCAAAAAGTAAAACAGCAGCAGCAACTACTGGTTCAGAAATCGAAGCTGGAGTATATCGGCGAACTTTCGGCAGGCCTTTCACACGAGGTAAACCAGCCATTGGGAAGCATCTCCATGGGGCTCGATAACATCCTGGTACGCATAGTGGAAGGTACCCTCGATGAAAAATATATTCGAGATAAATTCATGATTCTTTTCAAGGATATTAAACGTATCAACCAGATTATTCAGCATGTGCGTATTTTCTCCCGGGACCAGCAGGAGACTCTAAAAGAAGATGTGGATGTTATTAAAGTGATTGACAATGCTTTATCACTTGTTAAAATGCAACTAAAAGATCATCAAATCAATCTGGATTTAAAATTTGCCAATGAAGTATTTATTGTAGTGGGAAATCCATACCGCCTTGAGCAGGTCTTCCTGAACTTACTTTCTAATGCCCGCTATGCCGTGGAAGAGAGGGAAAAATGGGAAAGGGATACCCCGTATGGAAAGAAAATTGGAATTAGCTGCAAACGGAATAGTGAGTTTTGTGAAATTCTTGTCAGTGATAATGGAACGGGCATATCTGAGAAACATTTGCCCAATATTTTTGATCCCTTTTTTACTACAAAAGATGAAGAAAAAGGAACCGGACTCGGTCTTTCCATTTCCTACGGCATTGTAAAAGAGTATGGTGGGAAGATTGAGGTAAAAAGTAAAGAAGGAGAGTTTACGGAATTTTTAATCCAATTACCTTTGAAAAATTAAGCTATGAATAAACAATTAAGTATTCTCGTTGTTGATGACGAACAGCGTTTTGTGGATGAAATTGAAGAGTTTCTGAAAAATAAAAAGTTCAAAGTTTTTTCTGCAAAGCATCCTTTCAAAGCATTGGAAATGGTAAAGGAAAATGCGCCGGATATTGCCATTCTTGATATACGTCTGCCCGGTATGAACGGTCTGGACTTATTGCACGAGATAAAAAAGATAAAACCTTTGACAGAGGTTATTATGATTTCGGGACATGGCGACATGAATACGGTAATTGAAGCCATGCGCAAGGGCGCTATTGATTATTTTGCCAAACCATTTCGCCTTGCCGATGTCTACAAGGCTATTATCCGTACGCAGCGATTTATCCAAATAAACAGTGAGCTAAAAGCAGTGAAATCAAGTATGGATGTGCTTTCAAAGAAGCTTCTTGATAATATTGGTGTCCGGCTTGTCGGCAATAGCGGGGCCACAAAGGAGATGATCAGAATGATGACCAAGGTGGCACAAACGCCTAACACATCGGTGCTGGTTCTGGGTGAGAGCGGTACGGGAAAAGAACTGGTTGCCCACGGAATCCACTATTTAAGTAGCCGAAGCAATAATATGTTTTATTCGGTCAACTGTTCAGCTATCCCGGAAACCCTTTTTGAAAGTGAGTTTTTCGGTCATAAAAAAGGTGCTTTTACCGGTGCAGAAGCCGACAAAGAAGGCTGGTTTGAGATTGCTGACGGTGGCACTTTGTTTCTTGATGAAATCAGTGATATGCCTCTGATACAACAGGCAAAATTGTTACGGGTACTCGAAGAGAGAAAGGTGAGTAAAATAGGTTCACGCCAGAGCAAACATGTTGATGTAAGGGTTATTGCCGCATCCAATACAGATCTGGAAAAGCAAGCTAATGAAAATAAATTTCGGCTCGACCTGTTTCACCGGTTGAATATTTTTGTGATTAATATTCCGGCGTTGCGAACCCGGAAAGAAGATATCCCCGCTTTGTGCGATTATTACCTGAAGATGTATGCCCGACAATTTGGCAAACCACCTTTGGTTATGAACAAAGAAGCCATGGATAAAATGATGGCTTACGATTTTCCGGGAAACGTCAGAGAACTCAGGAATATTATTGAAAGAGCGGTTATTCTGTGCGAAGATGATGAATTACTACCCCATTGTTTGCGGTTATCAAATAGTCAGCGTACCGGGAAAGGCGGGCCGGCCATATCCGGAGTTTCCGATCCATCTTCTTCTGTTCCTTCTCCCTTTGATTTTGATCTGGAGGAAAATGAAAGGCAGCTAATACAAAAGGCCCTGAACCAGTCAGGAAACAACAAATCGAAAGCTGCTGCTTTACTGAACATTACCTGGCAGGCACTGGATCGCCGAATGAAAAAATACAACATGGAATAGCGAGTCCGTAAAAGGTACCTGCTTATACTGCCATTCCCGTTTCAGGCAGGGATTATGGCCATAGTTTATTGCAAAATCTAAGCGGCCATTAATTTTTTAAATGCTGGTTAATTTAGATTGAAAATAAATAACAACTACGAATAAAAATATAATAAATTGAAATAATTCGATACGAATAATATTTTACTTTCGCAGCAAAATTTTTATCTAAAAAATAATAGATAATTATGAACGGAGAATCTTTAATTTTATTTTTTATAGTTGCCTTGGTTCTTGTTGGGGGGGGTATTGTATTCGCTTCAATCGTTGCTCCGAGGTCTGTTAATCCCCAGAAATTTGAGCCTTATGAATGCGGTATTCCTACGGAAGGACCTGCCTGGATCCAGTTTCATGTCGGATACTACTTGTTTGCCATTATTTTTCTCGTCTTTGAAGTGGAGACGGTCTTTCTTTTTCCCTGGGGGGTGGTAATGAAATCCATAGGCCTGCGGGCATTTGTTGAAATCATTATTTTCATTTTCATTCTAGGCCTGGGACTTTTGTATGCATGGAAGAAAGGAGCGCTAAAATGGGTGTGAAAATCAAATCGATGAAAAATGAGGACTTCAAAGACAACGAAACTCTGGAGTCCCTGAAGGTACTGGGGAATAGCGTTTTTTTAACCACCATCGATAATGTATTAAACTGGGGAAGATCCAACTCTATCTGGCCACTTACTTTTGCTACAAGTTGTTGTGGTATTGAAATGATGGCTGCCGGAGCGCCACGCTACGATTTTGCCCGATTTGGCATAGAAGTTTATCGCGCTTCCCCGCGGCAGGCTGACCTGATTGTCGTAGCCGGAACCATTGTCCATAAAATGGTTCCCATATTAAAACGGCTTTACGATCAGATGGCCGAGCCCAAATATGTTATTGCCATGGGTGCCTGTGCCGTATCGGGAGGTCCTTTTTACTATAATAACTATTCTGTAGTTCGTGGCGTTGATCATGTTTTGCCAGTGGATGTCTATGTTCCGGGATGTCCTCCCCGACCGGAGGCACTGCTATATGGCATCATGCAACTCCAACGAAAAATAAAAGCCAAATCACTGGCAGGAAAGAAGAATACAAAGGATAAAAAATCCGGAGCTGATGAAAAATAAAGAAGAATTAAAAGCTTTTCTCGCCGATTTAATCCCTTTTGCAACCATAGAAGAGGGTAAACAATACCTGGAAGTTGTGGTTTCCCCTGATGAGTGGCACAAAACGGCACAGAAACTGAGAAAAAACGATACCATTCCGTTTGATTACCTTATCAGTCTTACAGCAGTGGACTACCTTACAAAGTTCACGGTGGTTTATCATCTGGAATCCTCTACTACTCACGATTTTGTGGTAATAAAAGCCGATGTGGAAAATCGAGAGAAACCACAAATAGATACTGTTTCGGACATTTGGGTTACCGCTGAATTCCATGAAAGGGAAGTATTCGATTTGTTTGGAATCCGGTTCAACAATCACCCTGATTTGCGTAGGTTGTTTCTTGAAGAAGAATATGGCTTTCCTTTGAGAAAAGACTTTAAAGATGAAATAAATATAATTGAACTCCTCAACTGATATGAGTGAAGAAGTAATTAAAAATATAATCGTTAGAGAAGACGAGGATTATATTGTTAACATGGGGCCTCAGCATCCCTCTACCCACGGTGTTTTGAGGTTGGAAGTTTGCCTGAACGGCGAAACCGTGAAATACATGATTCCTCACATTGGGTATATTCACAGGTCCATTGAAAAGATGTGTGAAGCGGATACGTACAAGCAAATCATTCATCTTACCGACAGGATGGATTAC
>VAOZ01005409.1_pt1 | contig 10497 bp, 8 predicted proteins | sample 3394041 | NCBI WGS metagenome assembly VAOZ01 (sample SAMN08290431, study PRJNA428436) | hydrothermal vent metagenome | isolation source: Deep-sea hydrothermal vent chimney | place: Indian Ocean: Southwest Indian Ridge
AGACCTCCGTAGTTATAGCTGGGCGGGTCGGGATCATTGCATATGCGCAGCCGGAGTGTTGTTCGTGCCTGTACCTAAGTCTGAGGTGCCGTGAAGCACCCATGCCACGGCAGTAGACCCGCAGGCAGCCATACTTTAACTGGTATATACGGTTCTATAGATCAAGATCTTTGGCCTGCGGCGGCGCGATCCGCGAACACCCAGACCTGTTCAGCCTGAACGTGGCTGGCGGGTATGTTTTCTCCATGCAATAGCTGGTGAAGCGCTTCTCTTTTGCTCGCACCAGTGACCAGGAACACGACCGCCTTGCCGGTGTTCAAAGTACTGTAACTGAGAGTCACGCGGTCCGGGGGCGGTTTAGCTGCGCCATGGACTGGAGCAACCAGGCTGCGCACCTGCAAGGCTGGATTCCCAGGAAAGAGACTTGCAGTGTGACCATCTTCTCCGAGGCCCAGTAAGGCTAGTTTCATAGGCAGCAAGGGTTTTAGTTTTTGCTCCATGTCGGAAGCGGCAGCTTCGGCGCTCTCACGGGTGTCGAAGTGGAGGCGTGTGCACCCCAAGCGGCCGAAATACTCATCCAATAAAGTGTCATTACGTTCTGGATCACCGTCTGGAAGTAGGCGTTCATCGGAAGCTACTAGTTGGATCTCCGACCAAGGCAACGCCAGCTTGGCCAGCTGCTGATAAGCGTTACGCGGTGTGCGGCCACCCGCCAGCGCCGCCAGGCCCCCCTTGTGCAGCAGTTCGCCTACTAGGCTAGCAGCAGCCGAGGAAGCCAACTCGTGGCTTTTGCGGATCCTTAGAATGGGCGCCATGCATCTCCTTCCCGAAGGATACGGGCCTGCGCCAGGGGTCCTTCCGAGCCTTGGACGTAGGGTTCAGGGGCGTCGCCATCCTCCGCCCAAGCCTTTAATACTGGGTCGATAATTCGCCAAGCCCACTCGACCTCGTCGTAGCGCAGAAAAAGGCTGCGGTCGCCTCCCAGGGCGTCCAGGATCAGCGCGGCGTAGGCTGATAGTTCGTTAGTTCCCGGCGCCGTGTAGGGTGCCGTGAGCGTTAGGGGATGTGTAACGATTTCTAGGCCGGGCTGCTTGACCTGCAGAGTGAGATTGAGGCAGTCGGTAGGCTGTACCTCGATCACCAACCAATCGCTTTCACGTTTTGCTCCATGGTGTTGGCGGAATAGCTGCTGCGGCGGAGAATTGAACTGTAGTGCGATTTCGCCATACTTGCGGCGCATGTGTTTGCCGGTTCGCAGGTAGAAGGGTACTCCCGTCCAGCGCCAGTTATCCAGCTGTAGCCGCAACGCGGTGAACGTCTCAGTCCTCGAGCCGGGGGCTACGCCAGGTTCATGATCGTAGCCTTCGTACTGACCATGCACCACTGCGCCGGGCTCGAGCGGCCTAATGGAACGCAGCACCTTAACCTTCTCGTCATGCAGCAGACCGGCTTCTAGACGAGGTGGGGGCTCGAGTGCGGTCAACGTTAGGAGCTGCATGAGGTGGTTCTGCACCATGTCTCGCATGGCTCCTACGCCATCATAAAACCCCGCGCGTCCTTCCAGCCCCACCGACTCAGCCACGGTAATTTGTACCTGGCGTAAATGCCTGTTGTTCCACAAAGGTTCAAAGAAGGCGTTGGCAAAGCGGAAGACCAGGATGTTCTGCACCGTCTCCTTGCCGAGGAAATGGTCGATACGATAAATCTGTTCTTCATTCCAGTGAGTGTATAGTGCTTGGTTCAAGGCTTGCGCCGAGGCGAGATCCTGTCCGAAAGGTTTTTCGATGATCAGCCGTCGAAAACCTTGTGTTTCTTCCGCGAGCCCCACTTCTGCCAGTGCCTGTGCGGTCTGGGCGAAGAGTTTAGGTGGTAGGGCTAAGTGGAACAAGGTGCTTGGTGCCAAATCCGCGGCCAGTGCAACTAGGCTCTTTGCATCCGGTGTGGCCTGGACATAGCGGGAGCGATCCAGAAGACCCTGTAGTGCAGCGGCATCGGGTTGGCCGCCGCTTTGTTCGTGGGCGGCACGAGTGATGCTGCCGGCGAGGTCGGCTTCCTGGGCGCTCTTCCTTCCCACGCCTACTACGCCTAGGCCGGGAAACAGCCTTCCGGCCAGCTCGAGCTCGTATAAAGCGGGTAGTAGCTTGCGTTTATTCAGATCGCCGGTGGCTCCAAAGATAACCAGTTCGACGGTACGTTTAGGTCTAGACATATCTTCCACCTCAAATCTACTCTAGGTAGAATGCTGATTGACAATTGGATCCTGGACCGGCATCAGGGCCGCGGGTTTCCCGCGGCCGGGGCTCAATCCTGCGGACGAATCACGAAGCTTGAGGACACCTCGTCGTCCCCGGACAGGTTCATGATCCGCACGCCACTGGTGGCGCGTCCGTAGATGCTGATGTCGCTGACCCGTATACGAATGGCTAGCCCACGTTTGGAGAGTACCAACAGGTCTTCATCGCCCTCTACGCGGGTTAACCGTGCCAAGTTACCAACCTTGAGGGTGGTTCGGAAGGTAAGCACACCTTGCCCACCACGGCCTTGCACGGGATATTCATCAGCTAGAGTACGCTTACCGTAGCCATGCCTGCTTACCGCCAGCAATTCACCGGACCAGCCTGCGGGTAGGTCGGTTAGGGATACCAGCGTATCGCCGGATTTTAGCCTGATGCCGCGAACGCCTTGGCTGGCGCGACTAGTGGGCCGTATATCGGCCAGATTGAAGCAAATGGCCTGCCCACCGTGTGTGGCCAGCACGACCTGATCCTCCTCTCCGGCGATTCGAACCGCCACCAGCTCGTCCCCTTGAACTAGATTGATGGCAATCAGACCGGGGGAGTGCAGGTTCTGGTATCCACGAATAGCAGTCTTCTTGACTAGACCACTACGGGTAGCAAAGACGAAGAATCCTTCTGCGGACAGGTCGCGCAACGCCAATAGAGTAGCTACCTGCTCACCCTCCACCAGCGGTAGGATACTGGCGATATGTACGCCTCTAGCCTGACGGGAGGCCTCAGGCAATTCGAACACCTTCTGCCGGTAGACCCGTCCCATGCTGGTGAAAAACAGCAGATCATCGTGCATCTGGGTTACAAAGACCCGGGTGGCGGTGTCTTCCTCGCGGGGACGGCCGGCTTGCGCGCCCATTCCGCCGCGTCCTTGCGCCCGGTAGGCCTCCAAGGGGGTACGCTTGAGGAAGCCTTTGGCGGTCATGGTGATGACCATGGGTCCGTCCTCGATCAGATCCTGGGGATCAAAGCCTTCCGCGAAGGTGGTGATCACGGTACGGCGCACATCGGCGTGTTGAGCTTTGATTGTCTGTAATCCTTCCTTGATGACCGCCCACAACCTAGTTTCATCGCCCAAAATGGCGCCCAGACGGGTGATCTCCTCTTGCAATTCACGGTACTCATCGGTCAAGCGGGTGTACTCGAGTCCGGTCAAGCGCTGCAAACGCATATCCAAGATGGCTTGGGCCTGGACTTCGGAGAAGGCGAAGCGGCCTATTAGTGCAGTTTTGGCCTCTGGACCGTCCTTCGATGCGCGGATTAGCTCAATTACCTCATCGAGATTGTCAAGTGCGATCAACAATCCCTCCAGAATATGGGCACGTTCCTCGGCCTTATTCAGATCGTAGCGAGTGCGCTTTGTGATTACCTCGCGCCGGTGTGCAAGGTAATGTTGCATCATCTCGAGTAGCGTGAGCACCTTGGGTTCGCCACCCACGATCGAGAGAAGATTAACCGTGAAGCTGGACTGAAGCGCGGTGTGCTTGAATAATTGATTGAGAACCACATCGGGGTTGGCGCCCCGCTTGAGCTCCACCACTACACGCATCCCCTGTCGGTCCGACTCGTCGCGCAGTGCATGAATATCTTCCAGTTTCTTAGCCTTGACCAATGCGGCGATTTGGGTGATCAGGGAGGCTTTGTTGACCTGGTAAGGAATCTCGGTAGCTACCAGTACCTCGCGGCCATTCTTCTCTTCGCGGCGGATCTTGGCGCGTACCCGCAGGCTGCCACGACCGGTTGCATAGGCCTCGCGTATGCCTCGCGTATTCATGCGTCCGCCGGTGGGGAAGTCAGGGCCGGGTATGATCTGCATGATCTCATCCAGACCGACCTCTGGGTGGTCGATCATGGTGATCAGCGCGTCGATGGTTTCGGAAAGGTTGTGGGGCGGCAGACTGGTGGCCATACCCACCGCGATTCCGGTGGCTCCATTGACCAGCAGGTTGGGGAAACCGGCTGGCAGAACCTCGGGTTCCCCGGTGGTCTCGTCGAAGTTAGGCCGGAAACCTACGGTATCTTTGTCGATATCGCGGAGCACCTCGAGCGCAATCTGGCTTAGTCGTGCCTCAGTGTAGCGATAGGCTGCGGCGGGGTCGCCGTCGATCGAGCCGAAGTTACCCTGTCCATCCACCAAGAGGTAACGGAGGTTCCATGGCTGAGCCAAGCGCACCATGGCGTCGTAGACTGCACTATCACCGTGAGGGTGGTACTTCTTAATCACCTCACCGACTACGCCGGCGGACTTGGAGTGCTTTCGTGTCGGCAGTAAGCCCTCTTGCTGCATGGCGTAGAGGATGCGCCGCTGCACCGGCTTGAGGCCATCGCGTACATCAGGTAAGGCACGGTCCACGATGACGGACATCGCGTAGTTGATGAAGTTCTGTTTGACTTCCTCGGTAATTTCGATCGGTACAACCTGGGACATGTGCCTCCTTACTCGAATCGGAAAGGTCGCAAGAAACTGCGCCAAACACCTTGACAGCGGCTGGCGGTTGGCTCTTCATCATATACCACCTCGTTGATCGAGGCTCTCCGAGAAGATAGAGCCGAGTCGTTGGGGGAATGAGCGTACTTTTTGGGCGACGTGCATCCGCCTTGATATACTTTGTCTATCCGCTGGCCGCATAAGAACGGACGAATGGTTCGGCGAGACGTCGTGTCCCAACATATCCGGCGCCACTTTGCTACCTTGCTGCTTGACTAAGGGCCTGATTGCGTTAGTGCGACGAGACAAGCAGACATATCGCAAAGCTAAGCAATTCTAATTTGACCATGGGCACTGGCCGATGGCTTGGGGGAGGCCTCCAAACGGGCTGCCCGATGATCTGCGCAGGGTGACACGGTAGGTTTTGCTGAGCGCGGCCGACGGCCGCTTAGCTCCAGTGAGCCTGGCTTGCCCCTAGGTCGGCTTGAAGCTGGGTTAAAGCGGGCCTTAGATCGCCTTCTCGAAACTCGACTACGCTTAGGTGGGTAGGCGCCAAGTGCCGGACCAAGCGTTCACGCACGCTCCGGGCATCGCCTGGATGAGTGTGTTGGAGAATGATCAGAAAACGATTCTTATCCATGCGAAAGGCTAGATCCGGTACCCTGAGCATGGTGGAGATCGGCTGTGTGGGCAGCCCGGGCAGCTCAAGCATCAATAGAATTAGCGAATGGCGCTTTGCGGAGGTTTCCAAGCTGTCTGAAAGTGCTTCGAGTGCGCGCCGGTTCATAACGCCGGTTTTTGTATCCAGGTAGCGAGGTTCTTTGAGCGGCGCCAAGGTATCGATCGGCCTATAAGGAAGTATCTGGATTGCGACCAAGGCTAATAGCGCAGCTAACACAGCTAGCCCGCCTCGTAGAAAATCCAATGTAGTCCGGGTGACTGGGGTTAGCTCGAGCCACATCAGCCCGACGCCCAGCATGAACGACGCGGAGAGCAGCCCAAAGGCCAGAATGCCGACGAGGCGGACCCGGGGCGATTGTAGTATTTTGGCACACAGGCTACCAGTGGTAGCCAATAGCAGTGCGGCTAGCAGATTAAGCAATCCGATGCCTAAGTGCTTATCCGCTGCCGAATTCCAGGCGAAGGGCAATAGCGCAAGCGCCGACAGACCCCAGGGTAGAAGGCTGATCCAGCTGGGCGAGGTTTCCATTTCTGCCCCTAGAATAACAGGTATGACCTTGTTCTCACCACCATCGCCCCTAGCCGAGCGGGTTCGCCCCGGCCGTCTGGACGAGGTAGTAGGCCAAGAGCACCTCATCAGCCCCGGTAAGCCACTGTCGGCGATGCTGGAAACAGGGCGGCTACAGTCGATGATCCTTTGGGGCCCACCGGGGGTGGGTAAGACCACCTTAGCTCGGCTGATCGCCGGGTCTGTAGAGGCGGAGTTTAAGGCCCTGTCTGCAGTGAATGCGGGGCTTAAGGAGCTGCGTGAGGTGGCGACGAAGGCCCAGGTACTGCAGCGCGAGGGCCGCAGTACTATCCTTTTCCTCGATGAGGTACACCGCTTTAATAAGGTCCAGCAGGACGCACTACTACCGTTTGTAGAGTCGGGGTTGCTGGTCTTTATTGGGGCAACCACCGAGAACCCCTCCTTCGAAGTTAGTCCAGCCTTGCGTTCACGGGCTCGGGTGTATGTGCTCAGACCCCTGGAACAGGCTGACGTGCTCAAGGTGCTAAAGAGGGCCTTGGCCCATCCTCAGGGGCTTTTGGCTGAGGTGGAAGAAGAAGCGCTGGTCTTGCTCAGTGAAGCCGCTTATGGCGATGCCCGCCGCGCCCTGAACGGGCTCGAGCTGGCTGTGGAACTAGGTAAGGGGCACGTGGGTACGGCGGAGGTACGTGAGGCGCTGGGGAGCGTGCTTCTAACCATGGACAAAGGGGGCGAAGCTTTTTACGATCTGATCTCGGCCTTGCATAAGTCCGTGCGTGCTTCTCACGTGGATGCCGCTTTGTACTACCTGGCCCGTATGCTTGAAGGTGGCGCCGAGCCCCTCTACCTGGCCCGTAGGTTGGTACGCATGGCTGTGGAGGATATAGGGATCGCCGACCCAGGCGCGCTGCGTTTAGCCTTGGCTGCAAAGGAGACCTATATGTTTTTGGGTAGTCCCGAGGGTGAGCTGGCCTTGGCTGAAGCAGCTATCTATCTATGTATGGCCCCCAAGTCCAACGCTGTATATACTGCTTGGTCGGCTGCGGTAAGGCTCGCGCGCGAACACCCGGCGGCCGAGGTACCGCTGGTGGTGCGCAACGCTCCCACCGACCTATTGAAACAGCTTGGTTATGGAAGTACCTATGCCTACTACCACGATGATCCCGAGGGTTCCTTTAGGCAACCCTACCTGCCCAAGGGACTGGAGAACTCGGAGCTCTACCAAGCCACCGGCGAGGGTTTCGAGGAGCGGGTCCAGAAGCGGCTGAACATCCTACGTAGACGCTTTCGTGAAGGCCGTTCGGAGGAAATCCTTAAGCGGAGGAATGACGAGGGTGTCTAATGCTCTGTTTGAGAAATCGCCGTGCAGAGATGTCTGGACGCAATCCTGAGTTCCTTGTGCCGTTGCAGGAAGGCAGCGCGCACCTCGGGGCCCAGATAGCCCGTTGGTGCGAGCGGCGGGGGTAAGCCGGGATCGAAGAAAAGTAGCTTGCGTGTTTCATGCACCAGACCTAGGTAGCTGCGGAAGGATGCTTCGGGACTGGTCGGTATAACCGGGACTTGCAGGCGACGCAACAAGTTGCGTTGGTGAGTCTCTATGCTCTTCAAGTTAAAGCTCCGTTCGACCAGACCTCGTTCACCAATATCGGAATAGTGTTTGGCCAAGAAGATTTCCACATATGGCTGGAGTGCGTAGAACGCTACCAACTGCTTGGAAGCTTCCAGATCTGCGGTGGGGCTCATCCACACTCCAGATGCCGGGCTACCAAAACCCATCAGTGCTAACTCACTCCGGAAGCGGTCGCGCGAACGACGTCTGTCCTCGGGGATGGTGTAGACCAGGATCCGCCAATGGCTGTTCCAGGGGTGCTGCTTCTTAGGGTACAAACGTCTACGCACCTGCTTCACCTGCCAAGCTACCCGTGGGGAGAGTTTGTAATAGGCCCTTCGTCCGCTTCCCTCCCGTTGAAGCCAGCCACGGGCGGTGCTGCGGGAAACTGCTGCACGCACTGCGGGCTCGGAGAAGCCCAGTAGCTTCATCCAGTGCACTAGGCTGCCCACCCAGGCATGATCCTTCGGGTAGATAAGCTCGGTGAACAGAGTAAATAGTGTCGAGCGAGCGCGCACGGAACGATTGTACCTAAAGACCGCCGCGTATTCCTCCCGTATGCATAGTTCAGATGGCCAATGCCAAACCGTCGGCGCGTGGCTCGCTGGCGGCGATAAGCACACCGTCTTGCCGTAGGATGATCTGCCCTCGGCCAAATGCCCCGCCCTCGGCGGTCATATGTATTTTGTGACCTAAATCGGCCAGCCCTCGGGCGATGTGTGGTGCTACCGAGCTTTCGAGTAGCAGCCCACCGTCCTCCATGATCTGCCAGCGTGGTGCATCTAGGGCCGTCTGGGGGTTTTCACCGTAGTCCACAAGGCTGCTTACCAATTGGAGGTGGCCCTGTGGCTGCATGGGTCCGCCCATTAATCCAAAAGGGCCTAATGCCTTGCCACCTTGGGTGAGGAAGCCGGGGATAATGGTATGGAGCGGTCGCTTACCAGGTGCATAGGCATTGGGATGATCGGGTGCGAGCGTAAAACCTACACCACGGTTCTGCAGTGCGATACCGGTTCCAGGTACGGCGATACCAGCCCCAAAGCCCATATAGTTGGATTGGATAAGGCTGACCATCAGATGCTCGTCGGCAGTGGCTAGGTAGACTGTGCCCCCCTTGGGTATCCCGGCTGATGGTCTGTCGGCCGCGCGCTCGCCAATCAGTGAGGCTCGCTCCTCGGCGTAGGCCGCGGTGAGGAGATCCTCGGCTGTGATCCGCATCTGCCGAGGATCGGCCACGTGGGCGTAGAGGTCGGCAAAGGCCAGCTTCATGGCCTCGATCTGGTGGTGAAAGGTTGTGATAGAGTCCCGCAATTGGCCAGCTTCGCCCAGGGCCCCGAGGATGTTTAGGGCTACTAGTGTGGCAATGCCCTGGCCATTGGGCGGCATCTCCCAGACTTCGTAGCCTCGGTAGCTGATGCTGATCGGATTCACCCAATCGACGTGGTGTGCGGCCAGGTCTTCTAGGCTCATAAATCCATCAGTCTCGGCTGCGAAGGCGACAATCTTCGCGGCTAATGTTCCCTGGTAGAAGCTTCGGCCTGCTGTTCGGCCGATCTCGCGTAGAGTGGCGGCATGGGCAGGGCTGGCGTAGATCTGGCCGGCCGAAGGCGCCTTTCCATCCCTAAAGAAGAGCTGCTTAAAAGCCGCGTGTGCTGGGTGGCTGAGTCCAGGCAGTAAAGCAGCGGTTCTTACCCAAGCTCTGGCAGTCTCCGGGGCCACCGGGAAGCCTTCTTCAGCGTAGCGGGCAGCCGGCTCGAGCACCGTTTTCAGCGGAAGACGACCAAAACGCTCTGATAACGCGGCCCACCCCGAAACTACACCGGGTACCGTGACCGCGCGCCAATCTCTGGGTGGTACGGCGGATAGTCCGCCGAAGGCTTCGGCGGTGAGGCCCAGTGGGCTTCGGCCCGAGGCGTTGAGACCGTGGAGCTTACCGTCCCAGACCAGAGCGAACAAGTCTCCGCCGAGGCCGTTCGAGGTCGGCTCCGTCACCGTAAGCGCAGCAGCCATGGCTATAGCTGCGTCTACTGCGTTGCCGCCTGCGAAGGCGATCTCGGCCCCAGCGGCTACGGCAAGTGGCTGGCTGGCGGCTAAGGCCATGCGTTTGCCCATAACTACCCGCCGGCTGGAAGTATAGGGATATCTGTTCAGATTCATCAGCGGATCACCAACCCTAAAAGGCCCCCGGCTAGTATGACCCACACCGGGTGAACGTTGAAAAAAGCGGTTAGGGCGAAAGCCACACCGGCGATCGCCCATAATGGCCAGTGGATCAGCCAGGTAGCAGGTTGCCCGAAGGTTTTCGGGGTGAACTCGTAGACCACCAGAACCAAAAGCGCCACCACTACCGGTCGGACGCCGCTCAGAAAGTGATTTACGTACGGGGTGTCCTTGTATTTCAGGTACAGCGTGGCCAACAGGATCATGCCCAGGATGCTGGGCAAAGTGATACCTAATGTGCTGACCGTTGCGCCCAACCAGCCGGCTACCTTGTACCCGGTATAGGCGGCCATCTTGGTAGCGATCGGACCGGGTAAGGCGTTACCGAAGGCGTAACCGTCCAGAAATTGGTTCGTGGTCAGCCAACCGTGTTGATCGACCACCTGCTGCTGAATAAGGGGAATCATAGCCTGGCCGCCGCCGAAGCCCAGCATGCCGATCTGCACAAAGGAAAGGAAGAGTTCAAAGACAATCATAACCATACACCCCAGGGGTACCGAACCTAGGCCTTGCGGGGATCCAAGGCATCACGCAGCCCGTCCCCAAACAGGTTAAACGCCAAGACCACGATGAAGATCATGATCCCCGGCCACACCGCAAGAAAAGGGTCTTGGGCCATGTAGCTCTGCGCCGTGTTCAGCATACCGCCCCAGCTAGGGGTAGGCGGCTGCTGGCCCAACCCCAGATACGAAAGGATAGCTTCGGCGATGATGGCGGTAGCGATTTGCAGCGTGCCCTGCACGAG
>VAOZ01075026.1_pt1 | contig 10474 bp, 7 predicted proteins | sample 3394041 | NCBI WGS metagenome assembly VAOZ01 (sample SAMN08290431, study PRJNA428436) | hydrothermal vent metagenome | isolation source: Deep-sea hydrothermal vent chimney | place: Indian Ocean: Southwest Indian Ridge
GAGATCTTTGCCATCTTTCACCAGGAAAATGGTATCGGCTGCAGTTGGCTTACGTAAAGCCTTTTTTAATAATGTGTTCATACTTCTATTGTTTTTGGTTAGTAATTATAAATTTCCAATTGATTTTTCTTTATGCTGTACCACAAGGTACTCTTTGATTTTTTCCATTGCTTTAAAGGTGGCTCCGGCCTGTTTTTGAACATAAGCAGCAGCAACTTTAGAAGCTTGCTGATATTTACCAGCATCACGTAAAAGAGTTCCGGCTGTCTGGCGGAAACTTTTTTTATCACTAATGGTAAAGCCACCCCCGTTTGCCAGCAGATCACGGGCTTCGCGGAAACGATGGTAGTTGGGACCGAAAATTACCGGAATGCCATAAACCGCAGCTTCCGGAAGGTTATGAATACCGACACCAAAGCCGCCGCCCACATAAGCCAGCCGACCATAACGATACAACTGCGAAAGCAGTCCTAAAGTATTGATAATCAGTACACGGGAGTTATCCGGAACAGTTCCGGCAGTTTCGGAATACAAAACAGGGTTAAACACTTTGAATTTGCCTTGAATTTCGGTAATATGATCCGCATCAATTTTATGCGGCGCAAGAATCATTTTTACCCCATCTTCATGTGTAAGATAATCTATTAAAATGTCTTCGTCGGGAGGCCATGTGCTACCACAGATAAGCAAATCAGCATCGTTGGCAAAGTTCTCAATTACAGGAAGTGAAACCGGCTCATGCACCACACTCAGCACACGGTCAAAACGGGTATCGCCACCCACCTGATTATGGAAGACACCGATGCTGTTCAGAAGCTCCGAAGAGGTCTCCTCCTGCACCTGAAACCAGGTTACTTTTTGAAGTTGGTTTCTAAACCAGTTGCCGCCATAGCGGAAAAAATATTGGTTTTGGCGGAAAATAGCCGAAATAAAAAAAAGTGGAATTTTATTTTTCGAAAGTTCCTTTATGTAATTGTACCAATACTCGTACTTGATAAAAACAGCCAGCTTCGGCCTGAAAATACGGATAAAACGCCGTGCATTTTTCGGTTTGTCAATGGGGAGATAAAAAATATAATCGGCACCCGGATAATTTTTTCTCAGCTCGTAACCGGATGGAGAGAAGAATGTCAGCAGAATTTTATAACCGGGAAAAGCCTCTTTGAAAGCCTCCATTACAGGGCGTCCCTGCTCAAACTCGCCAAGGCTGGCACAATGAAACCAGACGATATTTTCGTTTTCTCCTACAGATTTTTCCATAAGTGAAAACCCATTTTTTCGTCCGGCCAACCATTGTTGTGCCTGCCGGTTAAACGGAGCTGCCATTCTTATGAGAAAAGCATAGCCATATATAAAAAAATTATAAACCATCCTCATACCTGCCGATATAAATACCTGAAATTTGTATGTTTTCCTTTAATTGTGCAAATATAATAAGAATAATATTCATTATAACACATATAGAGAACGTAATCTCCCTAAAATTATTTGTTTAAATTTACCTTTTTTTATGGAGATTAAATTTGCAACGTACATGAAACAGAAAAAGAGCTACTTCTATCTCATCGGAACTGTGCTCCTCATCGCACTTGTCTGGTATTTTTCCAGACCACCGGATACCGGAAAGCAGACGATAAAAGTGGCTGTAAAATCAGGAAAATTTGTCATCAGCGTTACCACCACCGGAGAGCTGGAAGCACGAAGCAACGAGAAAATCCAAGGCCCCAATCCCACCGGTCTGCGCAATGCCCGCATCTGGCAATACCGTATCGAAAAGATTGTCCCGGACGGAACCGTTGTGGATTCGGGACAATGGGTAGCCAACCTGGATCGTTCAGACCTGGTAAACAAGATTAAAGATCAGGAGTTGGAAGTAGAAAAGCTGCGTACGCAATACACGAAGACACAACTGGATACGGCCATGACCTTACGGAACGCCCGCGATGAACTCATCAACCTGAAATATTCTCTCGAAGACAAGCAGATTATTGTGGAACAGTCTGTTTACGAACCACCCGCCACCCGTCGACAGGTGAAACTGGATCTACAAAAGGCTAAACGAACTTATGCGCAAACAAAAGACAACTATATACTGAAAAGCGAGAAGGCCAAAGCTAATATGAAAGAGGTAGAAGCCGGGCTAAACAAAGCTATCCGGAAGTTTACCGAACTAAAGAAACTCAAGAGCGAGTTTGTGGTATATGCTCCGAAATCCGGAATGGTCATTTACAAAAGAAGCTGGGACGGCAAAAAGCAAGGCGTGGGCGCACAGATTTCGACATGGAATAATGTGGTGGCCATTCTGCCGGATCTGAGTGCTATGAACAGCCGCACTTATGTGAACGAAATAGATATTAGCAAAGTAAAAAAAGGCCAAAAAGCCATAGTGAGTACGGATGCTTTTCCAGAAAAGAAATTTACGGGCGTAGTAACGGATGTGGCTAATATGGGGCAGCAAATGAAAAACTCCAACGCCAAGGTTTTTGAAGTGACCATTCAGCTTGCAGGGCACGACTCGGTATTGCGTCCTTCCATGACCACCAAGAACCGGATTATCACCGAAATTATCGATTCTGCCTTATTCGTACCCATCGAATGTATCCATAACAACGATTCTCTAAGCTTTGTGTATATGGATCACCGGAAACAGCAGGTGAGTACCGGAAAAAGTAACGATGAGGATATTGTGATTCGTGCCGGACTTAAAAATGGCAATGAAGTCTATTTGTATCCACCCAAAGGTGCGGAAGGATGGAAACTTCATTTACTACCTGAGAAATAGTTTCATCTGCAACAGCAGTTGTTCAACGGCGAGATATAAAACCTTTATATTTGGAAAAGAGGTGCAGCATCTTTATTGCGATGCTAATCAATATTTAAGCTATATTTGTAACCTAATCAATTTATTATTTCCTTCAAAAAATCATCTATAACTATGAAAAAACTTATCCTTTCCCTGTTTTTTGTTTCATTTTTCGCAGGAATACAGTTAGAAGCACAGCAATTTGTTAATTTAAAAGCTGTAAAAACAACACAGATAGATGGTATTTCGGTGAGTTATATTGCCGCCTTTAAGAAAACAAAAAAAGGAGAAGATTATTACCGGATTACTGTTTCTATTACCAACAACGGGGCTGACTATCGACAGATTTTTTCTGAGGCTTCCAGGACTTTTACCAAAATCAGTCACAATGCACTGGCCTATTTTCAGTTTGTCAATGCCACCGGAAGAGGTTTTTCTGCTATCTCCGGAAAACTTTATGCCCGCCCGCTTACCATAGCGGTTCCATACAAAACCAAAAAATGTCCACCGCCTGCTGACAGCAAAGAGGATCCTTACAACCATTATGTTGAGACCTACTATATAGGTATGCAATTTCCGAGCGGCGAAACCATTACGAAATCTTATAGTTGTAGGGTTCCGGAGGGAACCATTCCTGCCGTTCGGGTGATGATACAATAATAAGACAGTCTTTCGGAACTTTCATTCCGAAAGACTGCTTATGGCAGCAAATACAAGACTTGCCACAGATAAAACTATCTTTTAATCTACTTTGTGCCAATTGTCACTGCGGCGGTAGTTGCTTCCACCCGGTTAGGTTGCGGAACCGCTTTGTGAATAGTCATTTCGTCAATAAGACGGGTGTCACCGGCATATTTATCAATGATAAATAAGATGTAACGAATGTCCACCACGATGGTACGTTGTAATTTGGGGATGTAGGCAATGTCGCCACTCATGGCCTCCCAGTTGCCATCGAAAGCCAATCCAATCAGCTCCCCTTTCCCATTGATAACCGGACTTCCCGAGTTGCCGCCGGTAATATCATTTGTGGTCAGAAAATCAACGTCCTGCTGCCCATTCTGGCCATAAGGACCGTAATCTTTAGTTTTATAAAGTTCTTTCAATTTTTTAGGAACGATAAATTCAGGATTATTAGGGTTTTCTTTTTGCATAACGCCATACAAATGAGACTGGAACAAATAGTGTACGGCATCTCTCGGATAATAACCTTCCACTTTACCATAGCTGTAACGGAGAGTGGAGTTTGCATCGGGATAAAAGACTTTATTAGGTTGCATTTTCATAATACCCTCCATAAAGAGGCGTTTGCCTTCGGCCAGTTTACCGGCGGCAGCACGATAACCAGAAGAGGCAGCCATCAGCTTGGCCATGTATGCTTGCGAAAGAATGAATGCCGGGTCTTTTTTTATCCCTTTTAATGTGGGGTCAGCGAGGAAGGCCCTGGCTTTGGCTTCGGTGCTAAAATGCGATTTCTCAAAAACATAGCTGGCAAAAGCGTCAAAATTATTTTTATACTTTTTTATCATTTTATCAAGATACGCAGGATGCAGACTTTCCGGAACTTTGCCAAAATACATTTTGGTCATGGCGGCAAAAACATCGCGGTCGGTGGGCATATCATAATCCTTGTACATTTTATTAAGCTTCACGGACAGTTCGGCAGCCATCTCTTTTATCCGTTTCCGTTTTCTGGCTCTTAGCCCTTTGTCTTTGGTCTCTTTAGCCTGTTTCAACATTCCTTCCAAGCCACTAAATTTCTGTGCAAAACTAAGTAATTCAGCACCTTGGGCCCCGGTAATACTAGCGTAGATAAGCGGTTCGATTGTTTTCGATTCGGAAGCAAAAGCATCCGTCATATCTTTCAGAGCCTTTCCATATTTCGACTGTCGTTGAGGTTTTTCGCTTACCCATTTGGCAAAAGCCTCATCAAAAGCTTTTTTCTTAGCTATGACATGCTGTTTTTTTACTCCTCTCATCTGTCCAATGAAATATTTCCAGCTGTTGGCGATCTCGGCATAGTTAGAAGCATATTTAAGTTGTACAGCCGGGTTGGCACTCATGTGTTTTTTCCACACTTCCAGTTTTTTGCCAAAAGCTTCAACCAAAGGAGGAAAATAATGTTCCATTCTGAATTCCAGTTCCGGGGCGGTCATGTAACGGTTTGTTCTTCCGGGGAAACCCCAGACCATAGCAAAATCCCCTGGTTTGATACCATCCAGCGAAATAGGCAGATGATATTTTGGCTTCAACGGAATGTTCTTAATGGAATAAGTTGCGGGAGAACCGTCAGGAGCCGTATAGATGCGAAAAATGGTAAAGTCACCAGTTTGACGCGGCCACATCCAGTTGTCGGTATTACCACCAAATTTTCCGATAGAGGAAGGAGGTGCACCGACAAGACGTACATCGCGGTAAACGATATACACCAACATGTAATATTTGTTACCGGCAAAATAAGGCTTAATGACGACATTGTATCTGCCACTGTCAGCATTGGCTTTTTTCAACCGGCTAATGATAGGGCGCACAATGGCAGAGCGTTGCTGTTCACTCATGGTATCGGAAAGATGTGGGATAATGCTGTCGGTAATATCGGCCATACGCACCAAAATAGAAGCTGTTAGTCCTTTGTTGGGCAGTTCTTCCTTTTTACTCATAGCCCAAAAACCATCCTTCAGATAGTCGTGTTTCACCGAGCTGTGTTCCTGAACGGATTCAAAACCACAATGGTGGTTGGTAAACAGCAATCCCTGGTCGGAGACAATCTCCGAGGTACAGAAAAAGCCTTGCGGGTTGGGACTGTTGGAGAGACCGGCAATGGCATCTTTCAGACTGGAATGGTTCACGCTGTATATCTGTTCGGGAGTAAGCTTCAATCCCATACGTTGCATTTCAGCAAAATTTTGTTGCAGCAGCATGGGAATCCACATGCCTTCGTGCGCTTTTAGCTGGAAGCCGCTGAAGAACAGGACAGCTGCCAGCAGATAGGAAAATTTTTTCATTTTTGTTTTTAATTGGTAAGACATATATAAAAGCCATACAAACATACACAAATTGTTCCAAAGAACGAAACAAACAGTCATACAGAATTTTGTATGCTCTTTCCAAATTACCAAAAGCGAGAGGTGTTCGGATTAGGACACCGTTTTTCCCGAAGTGAACAGTCCTTTCTCTTTTTATTACATTTGATAAAACCATCCTTTGAGCGTGGCCATGTCCTGTTGGCAACGTACGCCCTGTATTAATTGAAAATGAATGATAAATACCGGTTAACAGCTTGCCATGCCTCTGGCTTGGAATGATGAGTTATGATGTTACTGAAAAATCTTCAAATTTCTAAAATCGTTTGCCTAAGGTATCCCTATGGGAAATTGGCGTTCATTATTCAAAAAATGAAGGAGAATTATTTTTTCCTCCGGTTTGAAGCAAAACCCATGCTGGCAGAGGTCTATTTCGGCACTTTTATCTTCGTCCCTTTTTTGAGACCCGAAAGCACCTGAATATTAATACCATTGGAGAGTCCGGTTTTTATCACCTGTTTTTTAAATTTCTGAGGAGCGGTTTCCACTTCCACATAGGTGGTCGAATCGCCTTCAAACAGCAGCAATCCTTCCGGTACGGCCAGCACACTATCGGCACGTTGCAACACGATATCGGCATTGGCACTGTAACCCGACCGGATAAAATCATTCTTTTTCAGCTTTACATCGGCCTGAATTTCAAACTGTACGGCACCGTTATCTTCCACACCTTTGGGGGCAATTTTTGTCAGAACGGCATCAAACCGGGCATCGTCAATGGCACCAATGGTCAGGATCAGCGGCATCCCCACCCTGATTTTTCCCACCTCGGTTTCATCGATTTTCCCTTTAAAAATCATATCGTTCATATCGGCGACGGTGGCAATGGTTGTTCCGGCGTTGAAGTTGTTGGCTTCTATGACCTGATTCCCAATTTCTACCGGAATATCCAGTACCATTCCCGAAATGGTGGAACGCACCAGCGTGTTGGTGGGAGCTCCTTTTTTCTTGATCTGCCCCTCTTTGATGAGTTGCAGGTTTTCTTTCGCCGTCTGCAATTCTTCCTGACCAATGCTGTATTTTGTTTCCACGGCATCGAAATCGGACCGGGCAATAACGCCTTTCACCAACAGCTCATGCTGGCGGTCGTAATTACGCTTGGCCTCTAACAGGTTTATCTTTGCCTGATCCACGCGCGACACGGCATTGTTCAGATTAATCATGTTGGGAATCAACCTGATTTTAGCGATCAGGTCGCTTTTTTTTACCATTTGCCCTTCCTGTACATAGATATCAGAGATGATTCCTGATACCACCGGTTTAATATCAATTTCTTTCCGGGGAACGACCGAGCCTGTGGCCACGGTCTTCTTGATAATATTGGTAACAAACGGGGTTTCTATTTTGTAAACTACGGGTTTCTCTTTCGATTTATCCCACAGGAAGTAAAGGGTATATCCGAAAATACCCAAAATGATAACAATCATCAAAATTTTAAAAAACGTCTTCATGCTTAATTATATTTACTGTTTCTATTTTTAAATTTATTTTATTCATCTCTCAATGCCTCCACCGGCTTGATACTTACGGCACGTTTGGCCGGAATCATTCCCGCGAAGATGCCGGAAATCACCAGCACGCCCAAAGCGGTCAGCGCCACATGAAAATTCACTTCCGGATGCAGGAAGAACTGCGAACTGGCTCCGCTTTTCACCATAATCTTATCGATGAGCGAAAGCAGGCTGACACCAACTACCAGACCCACGTATCCGGCTACGGTTGTGAGGGTTACAGATTCCAGAATAATTTGTGAAATAATGTTCATCGGGGTGGCACCCAACGCACGCTTCACCCCGATTTCGCGGGTACGCTCTTTCACAATAATTAACATAATATTTGAAACGCCGATAATTCCGGCCAGCAACGTACCAACGCCGACAATCCATATCAGCCCGTTGATACCGGTAAACAATCCGGACATTTTTTTAAACTGCTTCTCTACGTTAAAATGGCCAATGGCCTGAGTATCTTTGGGATCTATGTGATGGATTTTTTTCATAAGGGCTATCACTTTAGCCTCTGTAACGGAAGCCGGCACATTGTCCTGCGAAGTGATGGCAAACCAAAAGACTTTGTTCCCATAGTTAAAAGTACGTTGCATACTGGAGAACGGCAGGAAAACACTGCTGTTTTCCCTGTCGGCCTGTCCGCCTTTTTTCTTTGACTTAAAGGTGCCGATAACCTCAAAATAGACGCCCTGCACACGAATATATTGTCCGATAGGTTTTTCTCCTTTTTTAAACAATCCATCCACCACGTCCTTTCCTATCACGGCCACCTTACGATATTCGCGCACATCGTTCAGGTTGATAAAACGCCCGGAAAGTATGTCCACCGGATCGATTTTCATAAAATCAGGATAATCGCCGTAGATGGTGTATCCGCCTGATTCTTTCCCCCGAACCACGTTGCTGGCGCCGCGATAGCCACCACCCTGAAGTCTCGGCGCAAGCAGCTTCACATCCGGAATATCTTTTCTGATAGCGACAATATCGCTGTTGGTAAAATTATAACCTCTGCCTCTTTTGAAACCCTGATACGGCATGGAGGTGCGTTGTGCCCACATGAAAAAGCTGTTGGTAGCAAAGTCGCCAAACCCCTGATAGACTGCATTTTGCAACCCTCTTCCGGAACCCAGCATAACCACGAGCATAAAGATTCCCCAAAATACGCCGAAGGCTGTGAAAAAGGTGCGCACCGGATTCTTTTTCAAAGCCGTCCAAATCTCCTGCCAGTTGTCTAAATCAAATATTTTCATGGTTTGCTATCGGTCATTCGTTAATTCGTTAATTCGTTAATTCATCATTCGTTCAACTTCGCAACTTCGCAACTTCACAACTTCACAACTTCACAACTTCTCTTTATCATTCGTTATTCGCTCAACTTCGCAACTTCACAACTTCACAACTTCTCTTCATCATTCGTTATTTGTCTCTCAACGCATCGATCGGTTTAATGGAAGCTGCCTTTTTTGCCGGGATAAATCCTGCTATAGCGCCTGCTATCACCAGCAGCGCCATAGCTGTCAGCGCAATGGAAAGGTTTGCTTCCGGATTTCTGAAAAAATCGGACGGCGGCATATACTTGTTTATCAACTCCAGTAATCCCACGCCGGCCATAAGTCCGAGATAGCCTGCAAGACTGGTGATGACTACGGATTCCAGCAAAATCAATCCGACAATAGACTTAGGCGTGGCACCGAGTGCCTTGCGGATGCCGATTTCTTTGGAACGTTCTTTCACCACAATCATCATAATGTTACTCACGCCCACAATGCCCGCAATGATGGTGCCGATACCGATAATCCAGATAAAAATCCGGATGCCAAGAAAGAGGTTCATAACCTTTTTGTATTCGTCTAAGTTATTTGAAATACGTATTGCACGGCGGTCGGTGGGATCGAAGTGGTGTACTTTTGCGAACTCCGTTCGCAGCTCTTTTTCAATATGTTTGGTCTGCTTCAGTGAGGCATCGCCCACCGTGAACATAATCTGCCCCAGACGATTCCCGCCGTTAAAAACTTTTTGTGCCGTACTCACCGGGATATAGACTTTTCGCATTTCGCCGTTACCGCCTGTATTTTTAAAGACACCTATCACCTTGAAGGGAATATCGCCTACTTTAACATATTTCCCAAGTGGATTTTCACCGTTTTTAAAAAGGTCTTTACGGACAACATCACCAATGACCATTACTTTGCTGAAATGTTCCATGTCTAACCGGTTCAGAAAACGTCCGTTGGTGATGTCGGTGTTTTCGATGTATTTGATTCCCGGGTTCACTGCACGAATATTATAAGAACCATAATTATTTTTGAAGCTAATGGTTTTGCTGCCCACATAATAGCGTCCCGAAATATGGTCGATGTGTTTGTCAAGCCGCTTGGTGCGTGTGTAATCGGCATTGGTAAACCGGATTTCGCGTCCGGCGTTGGTGCCCTTGAACGGTTTGGTGGTCTGTCCCTGATAAACCCACAGGCTATTGGTAGCATTATCGGCAAACTGGTGCTGCACGCCGTTTTGCAGTCCGCGGCCGGAGCCGAGCAAAATAATCAGCATGAAAATACCCCAGGCCACGCTAAACCCGGTCAAAAAAGTACGCAACTTGTTTTTGTTGATCGTACTGAATATCTCCTGCCATTTATCTCTGTCGATGATCATGCCTCTGCCTCTTCTTCAACAAGGGTTTCAAATACTTTTTGTTTGGTTTCATCGCTGCTGGCATCAATTTCAATTCTACCATCTTTTAGGTGAATAATCCGGTCGGTTTGTTCGGCAATATCTTGTTCGTGGGTAACGATAATCATGGTGATGCCATCGCGGTTTATCTGCCGCATCAGCTCCATGACCTCCATGGAAGTTTTGGAATCGAGAGAACCGGTGGGCTCGTCGGCGAGGATGACTTTGGGATGTGAAATAAGGGCACGGGCGATGGCCAGTCGCTGTTTTTGCCCACCAGAAAGTTCGTTGGGCAGATGTTCGGCCCAGGATCTGAGCCCCATTTTTTCGAGATATTCCAGCGCTATTTTGTTGCGTTTTTTGCGGGGAACTTTTTGATAGTACAACGGTAATGCTACATTCTCCATGGC